>Ga0209701_10002485_pt1 | contig 11989 bp, 9 predicted proteins | sample CZO8metaG_4_FD_188356 | JGI IMG/M metagenome (GOLD analysis project Ga0209701, IMG submission 188356) | Vadose zone soil microbial communities from the Eel River Critical Zone Observatory, Northern California, USA - CZOApr15con2H3.8 metaG... | ecosystem: Environmental > Terrestrial > Soil >...
CGCAAAGCCTGTGTAATCGTTGTGTTCGAGTTTTATGCCTGCTGTCAAATAGAGCCGCTCCGGGACCAGCGCAATTTCGTCTTGAAGAAATGAGTTGAAAAGTTGGAGAGCACGGTTCGGAGGATTCATCGCCACCGTCAAGCTCCCACCGGTGCGGTCTGCCGTATATCGGTAACCCACTCCCCACACGATGTCCTGCCGGCCACCTAGGGCGAGCTGGTGACGGTAGTCCAGATCGTAGGTATTCCGGAGCTCCGGATTCAGTGGGTCGGCGCGTCGGTTCTGGTCATAGGAGAATTGCAAAGTGGAATTCGAACGCGCGGAATAAGTATGGTTCCATGCGGCTTCAAGGGAGCCGTTGGCCAGGTAGATTTCCTCGCTCACCGCCACGTACCCGGGAGAAGTTATAGAGGGCAGCACGAACCCGTATTCACCTTCTCGCCCGGCCGAAATGTCTCCTTTGACCATCAGGGAATCCTTCGAAGACAGACTGCTATCCATCCGAAATCCACCTCGGAGCCTGTGCCACCCGTCTGCTCCGTTTCGGCCATTGAGGTCCAGCATCTGGTTTTGGTTGAAATACCTCGTATACACGCGGAAGTCGGTCTTCTTGCCGGCGGCTCCGCCGTACTGCACCATCCCGAATCCCTGCAGGAGATTTCCTCCTCCGGCTTCGACCAAAGTCCCACTCGTCTCCGCGGCTCTCTTTGTGAAGATGCTGATCACCCCAGTCACCGCGTTTGAACCCCAAATGGTTCCCCCTGGACCGCGAATCACTTCGATCCTTTCGATGTCGAATAGAGGAAGATCCAGCGTGTCCCAAAAAACGCCCGAGAAGGTCAGCGAGTAGACGCTCCGTCCATCCACCATCACCAATAGCTTGTTGGCGTACTGTCCAGTAAATCCGCGCGAACCGACGGCCCATGTGCTTCCGTTGATTTGCGCTACATCCATTCCCGGAACCATGCGCAACAGATCCGGGATGTTCGTGGCGCCCGAGCGGCTGATATCCTCCTTGGTGATGACGAAAATCGCCGCCGCGACCTGGGACAACTTCTGCTCCCTTTTCGAAACCGAAGTCACCTCCATGTTCATCAGATTTTCAATACTCACCTGTGTTAGATCGCCCGGTGAGGATTGTGCGGCCGGCTGTGACCGCGAGCTTTGCCCCCATGCCCCTTCGCACCCAAGCAGGAGAAGCAAGACCGTCGCTCCCGTCATTCGAACTCGTAGTCGTCTCTTCGATTGTTTTCTACGCATGGCAAACACTCCCCCTCTTCCCCCGGGAGTTATCCGCACGCAACTAGCCAGCGTCAGGGATGTCTTGGCACGCCATCTCTTTTGCAATCAGTACTTTCGCGTTTTGCAGAGGTCTGCAGATTCTCAGAGTCTGTAACTTAACGGACGTGTGTTCCAAATTGGAACGATGCCGATCACTCGCTCCGTTCAGTCTTTCTATTTCCAACACTAGTTTAGTGGCGCGCTACTGTCCTGTTCCGTCGCGATCGCAGCCAAACAAACACGAGCGCGAAACGCCGTCGTTTCCTTGCCGTGATCCCACGCTGTCTTTCAATATTTTGAGGGATGCTCTTGAAGGGAAGAACGGTCCCGGTCGTTGATTATCCATTGTATCTTTAACGCTGTAGGATATATAATCTCGTGCAAGGGAGCGTCGAAGTCTGCCGCATGCCTCGCAAAGCCGACGCTCGCCTGGAAGGCCGCATCCTCGACGCCGCATACCGCTTGTGGAGCAAACGCGGCGAGCAGGCCCTCACCATGCGCGCCGTCGCTCTCGCCTCGGGCACCACTACCCCTACGCTCTATGAGCGCTTCTCCAACAAGGGCGATCTACTCTCCCTCTTGCGCCGCCGCGCTCGCCTGCATCTCTTCGCGGCCATCAAACCCTCACGCACTCCCGCGCAAGTCTGCCGCCGAGTTCTTGACTTCTTGATGATCCATCCCAACGACTACCGCCTCATCTCCGAAGATTGGGCCATCGCCTTCGCGCAAAAAGAGTACATGCCTTCGTTTGAATTCTTGAAACGGCGCCTCGCCACTCAACTTGGTGGCAGGCCCGATCAACAAACTCCCATCGCTCTGGCCCTCGTCGCGCTCCTGCATGGCACGGCTGCGCTCCTCCATTCGGTGAACCTCCATAAGAAAATCTCCCGCGACTTCCGGCGCGCCTGCATTTCCGCCTGCGAAGCCTTGATCCATGACGCTTCCGCAAAAGCCGCGCGTTCGAAGCGCCTTTCACACGGCCGCCCGTAGGTCTCCATAACCGATAAGAACGCCTCTCCCCTTCTTGTTCATTTCATGCCAGAATGTGGACGATGAGCGCCCGGCCCCAGGCGCCTGCGAATCATACGTCTAGCCATTCCAGCCCTGCCTCAGACGCCGCGGTGCTCTTACCGCGGTCGCAAGCCAAGCAGTTGGGAGTGTTCCCATTGGCCGGCACACAAGAATTCCCGGTTGGAGGTGCAATATGAGCGATGTCTGGAAACAGTGCGAAGGTCAGGTCATCGACAATAAATTCCGGCTGCAACAATACTTGGGCGGAACGGATGACTCCGCCGTTTTCCTCACGGAGCTCGCCGGATCGCCATCACGAGAAGCCGCCATCAAATTCATCCCCGCTGGCACGGCCGCCGATCTCCATCTCTCTCTTTGGCGCCGCGCCATGCAGCTCGCTCATCCCAATCTGCTGCGCATCTTCGACAGCGGCCGCTGCCGCCTTTCGAACATGGATCGGCTCTACATCGTGATGGAACATGCCGAAGAAGACCTCTCCCAGATTCTTCCCCAGCGTCCTCTCACCGCTTCCGAAGCTCGCGAAATGCTCGAACCCGTGCTCGATGTTCTCGTATTTCTCCACGGCAATGGCCTTGTTCACTCGCGCATCAAGCCTTCCAACATTCTCGCCACCGCCGATCAACTCAAGCTTTCCAGCGACACGTTCTTCCCCATCGGTGAATCCCGCAAATCATCGCGCACGTTGGACGCGCACGACGCTCCTGAATCCGCGGCTTCTCCGGTCTCCGCTGCCGCCGACGTCTGGTCTCTCGGCATGACCTTGGTCGAAACGCTCACGCAGCACCCACCTGCCTTGCAACCCGGAAGCGAAGCCGACCCGATCGTCCCCGATACGCTTCCTCAGCCTTTCCTCGACATCGCCCGTAATGCGCTCCGCCGCGAACCCGGGCGGCGCTGGACCATTCGCGATATCGCGGCGCGCCTCAATCCCGCGGCCGTCGGCGCTGCTGCCGCCCAATCCGTTTCTCCTTTGGCTGTTCCGCTGTCATCCGTTCCTGCTGTCCCCGCGGCAAAGCTGCAAGTCCCAAAGTTCGACGCACCTTCGCCAAGGGCGCAAGCGCAACCCCCGCGTTCGCAAGCCGCGAACCCTCCGAGGCAAACTCTCGTTCTCCCCAACTATGTCGTTCCTGTTGCGGCTGCGATTCTTGTTATCGTCGCGATCTTCGCGCTGCCGAAAATCCTTGGCCATCGTTCCGACGCCTCTTCGCCCTCTTCAACGGCCTCTGCCCCGCCTGCGGCGCAGCCAAAACCGATCGAGCAGCCTGCGCGTCGTGAAGCCCCGTCAGCACCAAAGCCGTCCGCATCAACTGCAACGCAAAACTCGCTCACGGCCGCCGCTGAGAAAAATCCTGTGGCACAGCCACTCAGTTCGCCGGTTGCCGCACCCGCCCGTGCTGCTGTGCGCACGGATACCTTTCCGTCCGCAAACGCGCCAAGCGCTTCCGCGTCATCTTCCGCGCGCGGTGAAGTCCTCGAACAGATTTTGCCCGAGGTCTCCGAGAAGGCTCGCGCCACCATTCAAGGCGTCGTGCGCGTCAGCGTCCGCGTGCACGTCGACCCCACAGGCAATGTTGCTGAAGCCTCGCTCGATTCTGGTGGCCCCAGTAAGTATTTTGCCGACCTTGCTCTCAAAGCCGCCCGCCGCTGGCAATTCGCTTCTCCCGAAATGGGCGGTCACAGCGTCCCCAGTGATTGGCTCATCCGCTTCCAGTTCTCGCCAACCGGCTCCAAGGCCGTTCCAGAGCAAATGACGCCGTAGCATTTGCCTGCGACAGCCTCAATAAGGCTGCGCGGCAGCGATGGTGGTCATGTAGCGAAAGCTTTTCACCCCGCTCCGCGACGCGACAAAATCGTGATTGCCCACGCGCGGCGAACCGATCGCGTATCACGCGCTGAGCGAAACTAGGGCTAGTCAACAAGACCCCCGGCTCGCCCCACGCCCATGTTTTGCAGAAGCTCCTACGAAAACTGCCGGGTGTGTACCAACAATTCCCATTCGGCGGCCTCGGCGTTAATTCCGTTTCCTCCTTTCGACTTTCAACCTTCAACTTTCGACATTTTCAGGAAACTTTCTTTCCAGCACTCTCGTACCTATCTCCAAGAACCGGCCCTCCGCCGGTCAGGAGGCATCCAGTCATGTCCGACCGTAACAGGAGTTTCTTCGCCAATACCACTCTCATCTCCACCGCCGCTCTTCTCCTTTCGCCGCTGAGCGCCTTGGCGCAATCCGCCGTCACCTCGGCAAGCTCCACCCAATCAACGACATCCGCATCCAAGGACCGCTGGCTGCACGTCCGCGTCATCAGCTCGGACGCCAAGGGTGAGACCGTCCGCGTCAACGTCCCCCTCGAATTGGCGGAAAAGGTTCTCCCCACCATCAACAAGGAACGCCTCCATGACGGCAAGGTTAAGATCGATAACGCTCATGTGAATGACGTCGACCTCCGCGCCCTCGTCGAGGCCATCCGCACCGCCAAAGACGGCGAGTTCGTCACCGTACAGAGCAATGATTGCGACGTTCGCGTAGCCAAGCAGAGCAACCACCTGATCGTTCATGTCCTCGACAAGAAGAATTCCAAGAAGTCCGAGGTCGAAATCAAAGTCCCCATGAAGGTCATTGATGCCCTCTTTTCCGCCGGCAAGGATGAATTGGACCTCGTCGCCGCGCTTCACGCCCTCTCCGCGCAGGGCGATACCGAGCTCGTCTCAGTGAAGGATCACGAAAACACCGTCCGTGTCTGGCTCGATTCCAAGAACGTAACGGACTGACAGGTTTTGTAGCGGCGGCGGCATTTATCGCAGCCCGGTCTCCATGCCGCCATCTTCGCCGGGCAGGAGGAACCCATGATGCTACTCGCGAAAGCAGCTCTCGGACTTGGCGGCACACTCGTCCTCGCGGGCGCCTATGCCATGCGGGAAGGCGTGATCCGCGTCGACGTCGACGAATACCGCGCTGGCGGTTCCCACGTTCATCTCTGGGTTCCGGCCGCGGCCGTCCCCATGGCCATGCATTTCGTTCCCAACGGGCACATTCGCCATGCCTCCGAGCGGGCGCGCGAAGCTCTGCCCGTGCTTCATGCCATCGTCATGGAACTGAAAAAGTATCCGGATGCCGACTTCGTTGAAATTGTCGATCGTAACCAGCACGTTCGGGTGCGCACGCACGGAGGGAAATTGCAGATTGACGTCGACGCGCCGGACGAAAAAGTCCACGTTCTCTGCCCGTTGTCGGCCATCGAAGACGTCACCAGCCAGCTCGAGGAACACGCCCCGCGCGCCTAAAATTCCTGTCGCGAAAATCTCTAGCAGGCTGCTGAAGAAAAACCTGAGGCGTAAAAATTCTTTCTATTCTTGCCGTGGCCGATTCGGCGAATCAGCCGGTTCCGGCTGCCCGCCCTTTGCCTGCTGAAAATAAATCTCTTCAAACACCGCATCCTTCTTCCAACCCGCTCTCCGCAGAATGCCGCGCCCATTCTCCACCATCGTTGGATGCCCACACAGATAACCCGTGGTCTCCTCCGCCCGCAACCCCCACTCATGCGCGTACTTCCGTAATAGGTCATCCACCCGCCCTATCTCGCCGTGCCAATTCGAATCCTCCCAGGGCCGGCTCACTGTGGCCACATACTTGAACCACGGCACCTCCGCCGCGTATCGCTCCAACTCCTCGCGGTAGCCGAACTCCCACGAACGGCTCGCACCCTGCAGGCAGTACAGCTTGTGGTCCCCGGGCATGGGGGAATTCCCTTTTTTCCAATCTCGATAAATCGTTCGAACGTAACTGACGAACGGGGCGATTCCCGTCACGGTGGAGACCAGCAGGTGGTGCGTCTTCCCGCTTCGTAAATCCAGCGTGAACCGTCCCTTGGCGATTTTTCTGCACAGCAGCGTGTCGCCTTTGTTTAGTTTGAAAAGATTCGGAGTCAGATCCCCTTGCGGGACCAACTCGACAAAAAACTCAAGCGACTCTTCATAAGGAGACGAAACGATGGAGTACGCTCTTTCGATCCGCTTTCCTTCGCGCTCGACTCCCAGGGTGGCGTACTGGCCGGCGCGGAATTCGAACGGTCCGCCGGGGTCGATTCGAATGATCCATAAATCGGGCGAAAGGTCCCGCCGCTCAAGGACTCGCGTTTGATAGTGCTTGTCCGGGGAAGGGGCCATCAATACTTCTCCTATGGCGCTCCGTTCATGTCGCCAAAAAAAGATAATGGGCGGAGCCAACTCCTGCTCCGCCCGGAATTTCAGATTCTACTACAGCCGAGACCGGATCCCGGAGAGGCGAATCTTTCGAACCAAGTCCCATACGGCGGCCTCACTCGCCGAGGCGCGACCGAGATGAACTAGAAATTATCAATTTCTGGTCTGCAGAGCAATCATCCATTAGGGGAGGCTTGGAGGAATCACCGGCAAGACCGGCCGGGAGGCAGTCCTGGCGGCGCGGTCTATTCGTAGGCGAGGGCGACGACCGGGTCATAGCTGGCCGCGCGGAGGGCGGGGTAGACGGCGCCAGTGGCGGCTCCCACGAGGGCGAGCGCGATCGCGGAAAAAATCCACGCCGGAGAAATCAGAATCGTCAGGCCTGGATTCGTCTGCTTCAATATCGCCTGCGTCAAAAACGTGAGCGCTATTCCCAATCCGGTACCCATCAACGTAAGAATGAGAGTCTCACCCAATAACATTCGAACGACGTCGAGCCTGGAGAATCCCAGCGCTTTGAGAATCCCGATCTCCCGCGTGCGCTCCATCACCATGGTATGCATATTCAAAAGGACCACGAGGAAGCTAACCACAATTCCCAGCGCCACCATGGTCCGTGTGAAGGGACGCAACTGTGGCAAATTCGACGAGCTCATCAGCGTGACGTATTCCGACAAGGAGCGGACGCTGTTGTCCGGCATCAATTTGAGAATCTGCGCGCGCGTCCCTTCCGTATCTCCTCTGCTTCTCACGTAAAACATCGAAACGCGCTTCTCCGCACCGGCGATCTCCTGCGCCGTTCGAATGGGAATGAAGTATCGCGCGCCTTTCCCATGCGCTACGATCCCACAGACTGTAAACGTATGATTTAACAGCGTGACCTGGCTCCCCACCTTCAAGTGGCGTGTTTGCGCAATGATGTCGTCCGCGATCACATCGTCCGGCCCTTCGAACGGCTTCCCATCGCGGAACAGGAAACCCTTGCTCAGCGCGTTGAAGCGCTTGTAATCAATCCCATACACCATCACTAAGTGCTTTGGTTCCGTGAGGATGACCGTTGGCGACACCTCGTCCACGCCGCTCAACTCGGCGATTTGATCACCCAGCGACTCCTGCATCCCGACACTTACGAATGCGAAAAAAATCGAAGAATTTGGGGGTTGAACAAGGATATCCGCGCCGACTCCCTCGACGCGTTTTCCCCATTCGGAAATGATGCCGGACGTAAGACCTACAATCATCAGAACGAGAATTACCTGGATTGCAATGGCAATCACGCTCAAAGAACTGCGCAGCGGCCGGGCGGTGATGCTGCCCCAGAACATTTGGAGGAGAGAAAATGGTCCGTCGTAGGTTTCCGTCATCGAGCGCAGCCGGATTTGTACTCTATCATCTTAATTCTAATTTCGTTTCGGTCAAAAGTACCTTTTTCGGGCCACAGGGCAAGACGCGTGCCGAAGCCCGGGAAAAATATTACTGCTACGTTAAGATTTCAACATAAATGTTGATAAGTATGTGGAAATCCCTTGTCCGCGCACCGCTAACTTCTCACCCTTCAACACTCTTCTCCGCTTTGCACCATTTCTGTGCAACAGTCTTGTTTCACACGCACACCGATGCGGCAAAAAGTATCACGATAGCAGAAAAATAATTGGTTGGAAGCTTTCAAGCGATGAATCGGGGACAACTCTTCTCTTTTGTTTTTCCTGAATTGTTCATTCTCAACGATCGACTGCGGATTTTTCCTCAGTACCACTTCGGCGGCTTCTCGAGGTGCACCTTGATCGTCTGCTTCGGGTCGGTTATGTCGAGCCATCGTCCATACGTCTTCCATCCTTCGGCGATAACTTGAATCAAAACTCTCCCCATTGGCGCGTTCGGAACGTGCGCGATGCCATCGCGGCTGGTCTTAACATTCATTTCCAGTTTCTTGTCCTTCTTCAGCGAGTGCTCTTCGATGAATTTCACGTACACGCTGGCGTTCTCAACGGGAATGCTTTTCTCGCCGCCTGTCACTTCAATGGTGATCCGCGCTTGTACATCGCTCGCGGGCGGCGGAGTCCGCGGTTTGGGCGCCGATGCCGGTGATTCCTGCGCGCCCGCTCCTTGGGCAACCGCCGAACAAGCGGCGATGCAAACGCACGCAAAAAGCTTTGTCGGGAGTCTCATAAATCGTTGAACTCCATGGTCTACGGAACGGCGGGCCAGGTCAAGCCTCGCCACATTCAGATTCGATGCCGGTACCGCCCGAGGTGCTGCCCCGCTGCCCTGCCGTGGAATCCCCTGGCAACGGCCATTTGACTCATCGATATAGCTCCTGTAACTTCTCAAGAAAGTGCCCGACAGGCAAGATGGGGACGCGTCAAAGATGGAATTCACCCCAAACGGTCAGCGCGCGATCTCGAGCTAACTGCTTCATAATCAGTACAGGTATCGCAAGGAGAGCACAATGGGTTTTGCCACCAACGCCATTCATGTCGGCCAGGAACCCGACCCCGCAACCGGAGCCATCGTCGCGCCCATCTATCAAACCTCTACGTACGTCAACGACGAGCTGGGCAAAAACAAAGGCTACGATTACGCGCGAACGAATCATCCGAACCGCAAAGCCCTCGAGCGCACGGTTGCCAAGCTGGAAGGCGGCCACAGCGCGTACGTTTTTTCCTCCGGCATGGCGGGAATCGACGCGGTCTTTCGGCTTCTTCGTCCGGGCGATCACGTGGTCCTTTCCGAAGCGGTGTACGGCGGCGTATTCCGCCTCTCCACCCAACTCCTCGTGCATTTCGGCCTGGAATTCAGCTTCGTGGACACGTCCGTGCCTGATTTCGTGCGCACGGCGTTGCGTCCACATACGAAAATGCTGTACATCGAAACACCGGCCAACCCCACGCTCACCGTCACCGATATCGCGGCGATTTCCAAGCTGGCCAACGAGCGCAACCTCTCGGTAGTGGTCGATAACACATTTCTGAGTCCTTATTTGCAGCGTCCTATCGAACTCGGCGCGCACATCGTGGTTCATTCCATGACGAAATATTTGAACGGCCACAGCGATTCCACCGGCGGCGCGGTGGTGCTCACGCGTCCCGAGGATGCGGAAAAGATCTATTTCATTCAGCGCTCCGCCGGTACCGGCCTGTCCCCCATGGATTGCTTCCTCGTTTCGCGCGGCATCAAGACGCTGGCGGTTCGCATGCTCCAGCACAACGCCAACGGCATCACTGTGGCCCGCCATCTCGACGCGCATCCCAAAATTAAGAAGGTCTTCTACCCAGGACTGCCGTCTCATCCGCAACACGAAGTGGCCCGCCGCCAGCAAAAGGGTCCGGGCGCCATGCTCTCCTTCGATCTAGGTTCCCTCGAAGCCGCGCGGCGCTTCCTCAATCACGTCAAGCTCTGCTCGCTCGCCGAAAGCCTCGGCGGCGTCGAAACTCTGATTTCGCTTCCCGCGATGATGACCCACGCTTCCATGCCCAAGGAAGTTCAGGACCGCGTAGGCATCACCGAGGGCCTCGTGCGCCTTTCCGTCGGCATCGAAGACGTCGAAGACATCATCGCCGACCTCGACCAGGCACTGCTCTACGTATAAAAGACAGTCACCGGACCTGCGCGTGGTGACGGGTGCGGCTCAGCGCAAACGCTTCACGCTTTCTTGCAGCCAGCCGAGATAATCGGCGGACCCCGCAACGATCGGGACGGCGATAAACTCCGGCACATCATAGCTGTGGAGACGTTTCACTTCCTCTTCCAATTCAGCGAGGCGCTTGGCCGTCGTCTTCATCACCAAGAGATACTCCCGCGCTTTCTCAAGCTTCCCCTTCCACGTATAGAACGACTCGACAGGGCTCAAACTAATATTGACGCACGCGGCGAGACGCTTGCTGACCACTGTCCGCGCAATTCGTCTTGCCTCCTTCAGCGTTCCGCACGTTACCAGCACAATTCTGTTTCGCCCCGCCTTCTTCATAGCTGCCTTCCTCCCATACTTCGCGCTCAACCCTCACATGGATAGTCCGCATCACCCGCAAGAATCTGCCCCGCCTGCCGATGCTAGCTGAGGCCCGCATGATGAGGCGGCCCGGTCTTCTTGACTTTCAACTTTCCACTTTCCATTCCTTCTTCTCTGTGCCCTCTGCGCTCTCTGCGTACTCTGTGTTAGTTTCTTCTTCTCTCAACTTTCAACTTTCGACTTTCAACAATCAGCGGTCTAGAATACCGCCTCATGACAACCTCTCCCATTAAGTTTGGCACCTCCGGATGGCGCGGCCTCATCGCCGACGATTTCACGTTCGCCAATGTGCGGCTCGCCGTCACCGCCATCGCGGAGCATGTGAAAGCCAAAGCGAATGAGCCTACGATCTTGGTCGGCTACGACACGCGCTTTTACTCCGAAGAATTCTCCCAGCTCGCCGTGGACATCCTGCAGCATCACGGCATTCGAACGCTGCTGTGTGAGACCTTCACGCCCACGCCCGCGGTGGCCTTCGAAATCATGCGCCGCAAACTCGACGGCGCCATCAACTTCACCGCCAGCCACAATCCCGCGCAATATCACGGCCTGAAATTTTCCTCGGCCGACGCCGGCCCCGCGCTGCCGGAGGTTACCAGAGATATCGAAGAGCGCGTCGCGAAAATGATCGCGAAGGACGGCCCGTTTCCGATGTCGCCCGCTGCGGCAAGTCACGGCAAAAAATCAGCCGGCGAAAGAGTCAATCTGCGCGAAAACTATTTGAAGCGCCTCGAAGAGCTCGTCGAATTCGAAACGCTCCGCAAGGCCAAGCCGTCCCTGGTCGTCGATGCGCTGCACGGCTGCGGCGCCGGCTATCTCGACCGCACACTCACCGATCATGGCGTCGCCGTGAAAAGCATGCGCGCGGAACGCGATTGCCTGTTCGACGGGACCGGGCCCGACGTCTCCGAAGAAAATCTCGCGCCGCTGCGCAAGGCCGTACTTGATTCGAAAGCGACCGCAGGCCTGGCCACCGACGGCGACGCCGACCGCTTCGGCATCGTCGATCGCGATGGCACCTGGATCCAGCCCAACCTGATCCTCGCGCTCGTGTACGACTATCTCGTCGAAACGCGCAAATGGAAAATGCCCGCGGCGCGCAGCGTCGCGACCACGCAAATGATCGACTCGGTCGCCAAAATGCACGGCCAAACCGTCCATCAGACGCCCGTGGGCTTCAAGTACATCGGCCAGCTCATCCGCAAAGATAAAATCGCGCTGGGCGGCGAAGAAAGCGCCGGGCTCACCATTCGCGGCCACATCCCTGAAAAAGACGGCATTCTCGCGTGCCTGCTGGTGGCGGAAATGATCGCCGCGCGCGGCGCTTCCATCGGCGAGCAAGTTCGCGCAATGTACAAGAAACTCGGCCGCGAATTCTGGCCCGTGCGCGAGAATCTTCATCTCTCCGACGAACAAAAGGCAAACGCCGTCAAGCGGGTGGCCGTGGACTCTTCGACACTCGCGGGC
>Ga0209701_10002489_pt1 | contig 11988 bp, 10 predicted proteins | sample CZO8metaG_4_FD_188356 | JGI IMG/M metagenome (GOLD analysis project Ga0209701, IMG submission 188356) | Vadose zone soil microbial communities from the Eel River Critical Zone Observatory, Northern California, USA - CZOApr15con2H3.8 metaG... | ecosystem: Environmental > Terrestrial > Soil >...
GTGGGCTTAGGGACTCCAGTGATCGTCTCCTGGAGCGGCGGCAAGGACAGCGCGCTCCTGCTGCACCATTTGCGGCGCGATCCGCAGTACGAGGTGATCGGCCTCGTTACGACCGTTACCAGTGACTACGATCGCATCAGCATGCACGGGATCCGCCGCGCAATCCTCGACGCCCAGGTCACTCGGCTCGACCTTCCACTGTATGAGGCGACGATTCCAGCAGCCGCTTCGAACGCCGCGTACGAGGCCGCGTTCCTGGCAGCCTTGGCGCGGGCGCGAGCGACATTCCCCCACGTCCGCACGGTCGCCTTCGGAGACCTGTTCCTCGAAGACGTCCGCGCCTACCGTGAGCGGCTCCTCGCGCCGCACTCGTGGCAGCCGCTCTTTCCTCTCTGGGGGCTCGACACCGCAGCCCTCGCACGCCAGTTCGTCGCAGATGGGTTCCGGGCGATCGTGTGTTGCGTCGACACGCAGCAACTCGCACCCGAGTGGGCGGGCCGCGACTACGACTCCGAGTTTCTCGACACCCTGCCGCACGCCGTCGATCCCTGCGGCGAGCGCGGCGAGTTCCACACCTGCGTGTATGGCGGTCCCATCTTCCGCCAGCCGCTCGCGCTCGAGCGCGGCGAGCGCGTGCTGCGCGACGGGCGCTTCGAGTACTGCGACCTGCTTGTACGCGCGACGCCGTCGTCGTGATCTCCGTCACACGAGCCCCTGTTACTCTCCGCGCCCCAACCGAGTCTTTAACTGCGTTGGTGCAGCGCCACTCAAGACGGAGGTACGAAATGCTTCGCAAGATCCTCATCCTCGCCGCGGTGCTCGCGGTTCCAAGCGTGCTCTCGGCGCAGGGCGTTCCAAATGCAAACGCATCCGACACCGCGAAGTCCAAGGTGGCGGCGCATCGCCAGAACCCGCAGGTGCCGGCGCAGGAAGCGTCGGACACCGCCAAGTCGAAAGTCGCGCAGCACCGCGCGACGAAAGTCCGTGGGAAAGCGTCGGGGACCGCCAACCGGCCCGTGACGCCCGCGACTCGCGCTGTGCCCGCCACGCCCAGCTCGGGCGCGAGCAACGGTACACCGGCCAGCCCGGCCACACCCGCGACGCCCGCGGTGCCGGCTTCGCCGTCCAAGAAGCCGTCGGACCCTGGCAGCCAGGCAGGTAGCCGTCGGCCGTAATGTCTTGCGCGACTAACAGTCGTCTGGAACACCGTGAGGCGCGGCGTCTCGACGTCGCGCCTCATGTCGCGTTTCGTACCCGCATTCTGGTTTCGCTCACGCTGCTCGCCGCCTTCGTTCGCGCGGCGCACGCACAGGCGCAGGGCTCGTTCGGGCTCGGCGTCGGGACGGTTCGCTACACCGGGGGGACGAGCGTGAGTACCGCGTCGTTCTCTCCCGCGTGGACCTTCGACTCACCGAACACCACTCTGAGCTTCGCCGGCACGCTCGCGTCCGTCCCGCTCGGCGTGTGGTCGAGCCAGGGCCGAGCCGACCTCTGGTTATCAACGCCTCCGGCATTCGGCGGATTGCGCTTCGGGCTCCAGGGCACCGCGGCGGGGACGGCCCGAACGGACGGCGATTGGACGGCGGCGACGCACGGCGTTGCCGAGCTCTTGTGGGCCGGACAGACATGGGGCGTTGGCATCGGCGCCGGACCGTCCGCCGGCTGGATCGCGAACACATCCTCCGTCACGGCACTTCACACGCGCGCGCGGGCGTGGTGGCAGGCGGGCACGCTGAGCTACAGCGTGAGTCTCGAGCCCACTCGCTTCCTCGGTGCATGGTTCACCGACGCGACGGCGAGCGTCACCGCCAATCGACGAGCGGTCGCCCCGTCGCTATGGGCGACTGCGCGCATCAGCTCGGCGTACGGGTCGAAAGCGGCGGGGGGCGTGCTGGTGCGGGTCTTCCCGGTCACACGTCTCGCGTTCGAGCTGGGCGCGGGCAGCTACCTCGCCGATCCATACCAGGGCCTGCCGCGCGGAGGATATCTCACCGCGGGCGTGCGTCTGTTTACGGCTCGCCGCTCCGTGCCGCCGGTGGCGTCGCCTGGCTTGCCTCCGTTGGTGCCGGCGCGACGCGGCGACAGCGTCGTGGTCCGATTCCACATGGAGGGCGCAAGCTCGGTCGCGATCGCCGGTAATTGGGACGGCTGGCAGGTGCGCGCGCTCTCGCCACTCGGCGGAGATGTCTGGGAGGGCGTGCTCGCGCTCCGGTCGGGCACCTATCACTTCAATCTCCTGGTGGACGGCAAAGAGTGGGTTGTGCCGGGCAGCGTCGCGATCGTTACCGACGACGGCGGCGGAATGGACGGCGTGCTGCTCGTTCCGTAGCGGGAGCCAGCGCGGCCGGCGGTTTCAAATCCGCCGGCCCCGTTTACCGCAGAAGCTGTCCCTCTCTAGGTCAGATACTGGCTCACGAAATCCAAAACGTTCTTGCGGTCGAGACGGAACACACCGCCCGTGCGTTAGATTAAGGGCGACGCACCCTTCGACCACTCACCGAGGATCGTATGCTCACACACGCACGCATTGTCCCCGCGCTCCTGCTGGTCGCCCTGGCGTGGCCGCGCGCGAGCGCGGCGCAGACGTTCAAGGTGCAGAAGTACTCGATCGGCGGCGACGGCGGCACCGACTATCTCACCGCCGAGGCGGGGACGACGCGCGTGTTCGTGTCGCGCGGCACGCACGTGATGGTGGTGGACGGCGTGACCGGCAAAGTGCTGGGCGACATTCCCGACACGCCGCGCACGCACGGCATCGCGCTGGCACCCAAGTCGGGCCACGGCTTCATCACCAACGGCGGCGATTCGACCGTGACGATGTTCGACCTCAAGACCCTCGTCGTGATCAAGAAGATCCCGGTGGCGACGGGCGGCATGGACGGCATCATGTACGACGACTTCTCCGACCGCGTGATCCTGACGAACCACAGCCGGCCGATCGGCACGCTGGTAGCGCTCGATCCCGCGACCGGCGCGATCACGGCCACGGTGCAGCTCGCAGACAACGGGCCCGAGGGCGCAGCGAGCGACGGCACGGGGAAGATCTTCGTCAATAATGAAGGCACGAGCACCATGCAGGTGATCGACACCAAGACCTGGAAGGCGATCGCCTCGTGGCCGCTGGCCCCCTGCGAGGGCCCGACCGGCATCGCCTACGATCGCGCCACCAACCGCATCTTCTCCGGTTGCGGCAAGATCTCGGTGGTGGTGGATGCGACCACGGGAAAGATCGTGGCCACCATCGCCAACGGCGACGGCGTGGACGCGTTGGGATTCGACCCGGCGGAGAAGCTGATTTATATCCCCGCGGGACGCGACAGCAACGTCACCGTCGTGCACGAAGATGCACCCGACAAGTACACGGTCGTGGTGACGGTGGCGACCATGCGCGGTGCCAAGACCATCACCGTGGATCCGGTGAAGCACGTGGCCTATCTGTTCCAGCCCGAATACGGTCCGCCGCCCGCCGACGCGCCGCCGCCGCAGCCGGGCCAGCGGCCGCCGCGCGGCCCGATCATCGGGACGTGGTTCTTTGCGATCAGTCATTAAGGAAAGGCGGACCGCATGATGCTCTCCCTTGCGCTGTTGATCGCGCTCCAAGCGCCGACGCCGTCGCCCGTTCCTCGGTCGGATAGCGGCGACCCGCCGGGGCGAGTCGCGCGCCTGAGCGTGCGCGAAGGGAGAGTGTCGTTCCAGCCGTCCGGCGACACGGCGGCGGGCAGCTGGAGCGACGCGGTCCTCAACTACACGCTCACGTCGGGCGACCGGCTCTACGCCGATCGGGACGCCCGGGCGGAGCTCGAGGCAGGTGACTGCACGGTCCGCCTCGGCGCCGCGACCGATTTGACCATCGCGAATCTCACCGACGACTTCCTGCAGGTCAGCATGTCGAGCGGCATGCTGCGCGTGACCGTGTACGATCTGTCGCACGGCGATTCGATCGAGGTCGACACGCCAAACGGCGCGTTCCTGTTGCGGCGGGCCGGCGCCTACCGGATCGCGGTCTCCGATGCCGACAGCACCACCACGATCAGCGTGGATAGCGGTATGGCCGTCGTGGTGGCGGGCGACGTCTTGCAGTCGGTCCAGGGCGGCGGCGCGCTACAGCTCGCGGGCTCCGACCCGATTCGTATGGCCAGCGTCGCGCCACCGGTGGCCGACGACTTCGATCGCTGGAGCGCGGGGCGCGACGCGCCGCTCGCCGAGTCGGTGTCGGCGCGGTACGTCGGGCGCGAGGTGCCGGGCTACGACGAGCTCGATCGCGCGGGCTCGTGGGAGACGGTGCCCGAGTACGGGCCGGTGTGGTATCCGAACCAGGTGCCGGTGGAATGGGCGCCGTATCGCGCGGGCCACTGGGCGTGGATCGATCCGTGGGGCTGGACGTGGGTGGACGACGCGCCCTGGGGCTACGTGCCGTTTCACTACGGCCGCTGGGTGTACTGGCACGACCGCTGGGTGTGGGTGCCGGGCCGCGTCGTGGAGCGTCCGTGTTACGCTCCAGCGCTGGTTGTCTTCGTGAGTGTCGGGGGGGGCGGTGTGCAGGGTTGGTTCCCGCTGGGGCCGAGGGAGCCGTATCACCCCTGGTACCATCACGGACGCGAGTATCGCGAGCGGGTGAATCCGGATGTGACCGACGTGCCGACCCGCGAGGTGCACTATGTGAATCGGCCGCGCGTGACGGCGGTCCCCCGCGACGTATTCCGCGCCGGTGAGCCGGTGGGTCGACGGGTGGTGCGCGTGACGGACGTGGACGTGACGCGCGCGCCGATCATTTCGCATCCGCGAGTGCAGCCGTTGCCGCAGGCGGCGGGATGGGCGCGGCCGGCAAGCCCGGGGCGTCCGGCGGTGCAGCCGCGGGTGGTGGCGCCGCGGCCGCGGCCAGAGATTCACGTGACGCCGTGGAAGAATCCGGAGGTGCCGGCGCAGATCCGCAACGGGCCGGTGCTGCAGCGTCCGCCAGGCGTGCCGGCGCCGCGTCCCGGCGTGCCGAGCCGGCAAGTGCCGCCGCCCGTGATCGCGCGCAATCCGCCGGCGCCCGCGGCGTTGCCGTTCCCGACGCGCCAGAAGGCGATGCAGCAGACCGATCCCGGTCGGCCACTCGAGCCGGTGCAGCGGCAGAACTTGCGGCAGGGAAAACCCGCAGGCCCGCACCGTGACCCGGAGGAGCCGGACCACGCGGCAAAGCCCGCGCCGCGGCCGAAGCAGCCGGCACCGGACAAGCCGCCGCCACGGCAGTGACGCCGGGCCGACGTCGCTAAGAGCCGCTGATAACGCCGATTGCCATGCAGGCGTCGAACTCCGGCCGGCGGGGCGTCCCTCTTCTGAGGAGGGGCCGTTTCTTCACTCTACAACCCCCCTGTACGTGCATCATGTTGGCCCACTAAGGCGACTAGAACGTCGACGTCGCTCCCGCGAGCACGCGCCGCCCGATGACCGAGCCACCCTAGACCTGGAAGCGCTGTTGATCGAACAGGTTCGTGGCGTTGGCGTACACACGGAGGTGCGGAATTGGTGAACAACGTTCCGGGTGGGACCCGGTGGCAAGCGGAGGGGGTCGTCTTCAGGGGGTCGCGCGTTGTGAGTCCTGTTGTGATTCCGCTACGATTCCCGCTCAATCCTCGGGGTCCGACTCATGTTCTAGCCCCCGGCGGGTTTGATCTGAACGCTGTCGTCGTCCCTGAGGTTGCCGCTGCCGTTGCTGGTCGTCGTGCTGCCGTGGTGTGGCCGTGTCCCCTTCACCTGGTAGTGCCACCACGCGGAGACGATCCCGCAATCCAGCGCCAGATGAGGTGGAGTGATGAAACAGTCGGCCGTGGCGACGTGTGTGAGCAGGCCTTCCATAGTATGTGCTCCTTCAGCATAGCCTCTCCGGGCGAGAAGGAGGGCCAACAACCCGCCACACCCTCCTCCTCCAAACAGACCCGGTCAGGCGCTCAACGCCTTCTGCGGCGTGAGTTCCACCTGGATCAAATGCGGCTTGGCCGTCTCCGCCTTCGGCAGCGTGATCGTCAGCACGCCGAGGTCGTAGGTCGCCTTGATCTTCTTGGGATCGATCGAGGCCGACAGTCTGAACGTCCGCTCGAAGGCGCCATAGGTCCGCTCATAGCGATGGACCTTCTCGGCCTTCTCCTCCGCCAGTTGCTCCTTTGTGCCCTTGATCGTCAGCAGGTTGCCCTCTACCGAGATCTTCACGTCCTCGGGCTTCACTCCGGGTACCTCCGCCACCAAGCGGATGACATCGGGCTCCTCGAAGATGTCCACCAGCGGCAGCCAAGCGGTCGTCGCGGCCTCGGGTACAGGCCACTCGGCTGCGCGTAACAGCTCGCCGTTGAAGGTCCGGCCCATTCGGTGTTCCAGATGATGCAGCAGCTCCAGCATCGGGTCCCTCGTCGTGATGCCGACCATATCGTCCTCTTTTGCTCTTGTGAGTCGATTGCAACGAACTATCGTGCGTTCTAACCACTGCAAGATACGCTAGTTGTACTAAGTTTGTCAAGTGACTGGATCGTATAGAGGGTGCACTTTACAAATGATAGTTAAGCAACCTGCGGTGAGGTGAAAGGTTCAGTCCGGTATTAAGAGCCCTTTGGCGGGTGGTTCGAGTACCTTGCAGACGCGCGGTCACGATGCTGCCTGAAGGCCGCCGCCCAACAATGGGAGCGGACATTGACTCCAGCACAACTGAAGCGTGAGTTACGGCGCATCGCTTGGGGACACGCGCGACTCGCCCAGAAGCTTGGAGTGTGGCCAACTGAAGTCCGGGAGTGGCTCGCGGGCAAAGAACCCGTGCCGGAGGTGGTCGCTTCAGACATACGCAATCTGCCGTCTGCGAGGTAATCGAGTGTCGATGTGGGGCTTTTTGCCCCCGACCCCCGTACGTGCATCAGGCGGTCAAGGACCCTTCCGAAGTAGGAACCGGTACGAGCCGGATCCCTGTATATCGCTCTGTCGTTTCCGTTCCCCTTGCTTACGCGCGTCCCGCCTGTCGCCGAAGGGGTTTCACGACACATCTCGTCACCTCGAGCCTGAGGGTTAGGTTACTCGCATGACTGCTCACCCGACGGCACTTCGTGTGAGACCTCCTCGGCCGCGCCGTCGCCGCGTGCTCGTCTTTGTCTTCGTAGCCGTCCTCCTCCTGCTGCTCCTGCCCAGTCTGGTCTCGCTCGGCGCGGAGTGGCCCTGGTTCCAGGCTCTGGGCTACGAACGCGTGTTCGCGACCCGGCTCGTGGCTAAGACGCTCCTCGGTGTAGGGGCGGGCGTTGTGGCGTTCGCCTTCCTTTATACCAACCTGCGGTTTGCCCAGCGCGGCGCCGTTCCAGACCCGGTGGTCCTGCGGTTCAACGAGGGGGCCGCCGGCCTCGACGTGACGCACCTGCTGCGCCGGCTGGCCCTGCCGACGGCACTCGGCCTGGCGCTGCTGTTCGGCCTGGCGGCCGCGGGTGGATGGCTTGGCGTGCTCCAGTTCCTGCGCCGGACACCGTTCGGCGTATCGGATCCGGTCTTCGGCCGCGACGTCGGCTACTACGTGTTCACGGTGCCGGTGGTGGCGAGCGCCATCGCCTTTCTCACGGTGCTCACGACGGTCGCGCTACTCGCGACTATCGCGCTGTACGTGTTTCGCCAGGATGTCGTCGCGTTACGGCGCCGCGTCACTGTAGAGCCGTCGGCCCGGTGGCACCTCGCCGGATTGATCGCCCTCCTGTTCCTGTTGGCGGCGCTGCGGGTGTACTTCGTTCGAGTCCCGGGGTTGTTGTACTCGACGACGGGACCGCTGGTGGGAGCGAGCTTCGCGGATCTCCACGCTACGCTCACCGGCCTCCGGCTGGCCGGGGTGGCGGCGGTGGCCGGTGGCGCGCTGGTGTTGTGGCCGACCCGCACCCAGCGTCTAGCATGGGCAACCTTGGTCGCGCTCGGGGTCTACTTCGGCGTGTCGCTGCTCGGCGTCGTCCTGTACCCCGCGATCATCCAGAAACTGGTCGTGGCGCCGAACGAGTTGGTGAAGGAAACGCCGCAGCTCGCCTCCCACATCGCGGCGACGCGGCGGGCGTGGGGGCTGGACAAGGTGGTGACGCGCGATCTGACCGGTGAGACCGAGCTCACCCAGCGGGACATCGGGGCGAACCAGGCAACCATCCTGAACGTCCGGTTGTGGGATCGCGAGCCGCTGCTGCAGACGTTCGGGCAGCTGCAGGAGATCCGCACCTACTACGACTTCGTCTCGGTGGACGACGACCGCTACTGGATCGACGGGCAGTACCGCCAGGTGCTCCTCTCACCGCGCGAGCTGAACTCGGCCTCGCTGCCCACGCGGACGTTCATCAACGAGCGGCTCACCTTCACGCACGGGATGGGACTCACTCTCGGGCCGGTGAACCAGGTGACAGCGGAGGGATTGCCAGTCCTGTTCATCAAGGACCTGCCGCCGGTGTCCAGCGTGTCGCTGCGGGTGACGCGCCCCGAGATCTACTACGGCGAGCTGACCGATTCCTGGGTATTCGCCCGGACCCACCAGCGAGAGTTCGACTACCCGTCGGGCGACAAAAACATCTACACGTCCTACTCGGGCAAGGGCGGAGTCCCGGTCGGCTCGTTTCTGCGCCGGCTGGTGCTCGCAACCTACTTCGGCTCCCTGAACGTGTTGTTGTCGAGCGACATCACCGACGACAGCCGCGCGCTGTACATCCGGAACATCCGGGAGCGGGCGCGCACGGCGTTGCCGTTCTTGCTCTTCGACGGCGACCCCTATCTCGTGGTCGGAGACTCGGGCCGGCTCCGTTGGATCCTCGACGCCTACACCGCGACCAGCCGCTACCCCTATGCGCAACCGCTCGCCGACGGCACGAATTACGTCCGCAACAGCGTGAAGGTGGTAATCGACGCCTTCGACGGCACCGTCACAGCGTACCTAGCCGACGCGGCTGATCCGCTGGCGCACACATTGGCGAAGGTATTTCCTGGCATCTTCCAGCCGCTCGACGCGATGCCGGCAGATCTGCGCGCGCACCTGCGCTATCCCGAAGATCTGTTCCGGATGCAGACCGACATGTACGCGACCTACCACATGGCGGAGCCGGACATCTTCTACCACCGGGAGGACCAGTGGCAGAGGCCGGTGCTGTCGCGGTCGGGTGAACAGCGGGATCCCTTCCTGCGCCACATCGTGTTGCGGCTGCCCGAGGAGCGGCAAGCGGAATTCATCTTCATGGCACCGTTCACGCCGAGCGGTAAGGACAACCTGGCCTCGTGGATGGTGGCGCGCAACGACGGGGAGCACTATGGCCAGCTGATCGTGTATCGCTTCCCGAAGCAGAGCCTCGTCTACGGGCCGGCCCAGATCGTCAACCGGATCAACCAGGATCCCGAGATCTCCCGCCAGATCTCGCTCTGGGACCAGCACGGCTCCGAAGTGATCCGCGGCAACCTGCTGGTCATCCCGATCGAGGAGTCGCTCATCTACGTGCAGCCGATCTACCTGCGGTCCGAGGGCGGGGGCATTCCCGAGTTGAAGCGCGTCGTCGTCGCTTACCAGAACCAGGTGGTGATGGAGGAGACGCTCGAGGCCGGGTTGGCGCGGCTGTTCTCCGGTGCGGCCCGCGCCACCGCGGTGGCGGCCGAGCCGTCTCCCGCCGTCGGGCCCAGCAACGGGCGCGCCGTTGATCTCACCCGCCAGGCGGTCGAGTTGTATCAGAGCGCTGTCGCGGCGCAGCGCGCCGGCGATTGGGCGCGCTACGGAGCGGACCTTGCCCGGCTAGGGGAAGTGCTGCGTCAGTTGCAGGCGACCCTCGGAGGCCGGCAACCCTAGTTGCAGGCTTTCTCTTCCAAGACTTCCGATTGGAACGGCCCCTGTACGTGCATCAGGCGGTTCGTCTGATGGAACGAACGGGACCCCATCGGACAAGTATGAACTCACGCTGCGTCGCGAAGACTCGCGCCCGCGCTCGATCCCAGGACCGCGGCCGGACAGGATGACATCGGGGGCGTCGGGGTTGAGACCAGGCCTGAAGCAGCCGCATACGACGCGCCCGTCCCGGTGCGGCAGGGAGCTCGAGAGGTCGCCGCCGAGCGCCTGACGGATCTCCCCCCGCGTGTAGGTCTGCCCGCAGGCAAAGTCCCTCACGGCTGCCTTCCTTGCGGCCTACGGAGTGCGAAAATGGAGCGGGTCTCTGAAGCTCTGTAACTCCCGGTAGTAATAGAGGGGCGTCGGTCGCTTGTACTTGAACGTCAGCCCCTTGAGAAACCCAACTTCCTCCGCAGTTGCGGTGCCGCTGAGAGAAGGATCCTGAAGGAATTCCTGGAGCCCCGGTTCTTCGCTGACGGGCGGTGCGGCTTCCCGCTCGACAAAGTCGAATCGCTTCGCCTGCCCTGGGACGACCCGGTGGTTCAAGACAATCTCCAGACCGAACGTCGCGAGATCGATATCCCAGGATTCAATGAGCGGATCTAAGAACCCGACGCAGTTCTCCGCCGACACGTGGAAGATGTCCGTATCGAGGAACTCGAGCACGACGACCCGCATCTCCTCATAGCTGCGGCCACTGAGTTGGGCCACCATGCGGAGCCAGTAGTCATTCTCGAGTTCGGCTTTCGCCACGCGCTTGACCACATCCAGCAGCGTCTGGGTAACCAGGCGTTCGAGCTCGCCGAAGGGCTGCTTTTCAAAGATCGCGCGGACGTGTTCTCGTCTCTCGGGATTACACTTGCGCAGGATCAGCTCGCGGACTTCGTCAAACAAGGGCGCGGGCTCGTCCCCCAATTCCCGCTTCAATTCTTCCTTGCGCTGGAGGTCCGCCAGTTTCGCCAGCTCCCCGCTCGGGAGCTTCAAGAACCTGTCGATCCGCGCATAGATGTCGGTGCGGCTCGAAGCGGGGGGCGCCTTCTTCCGAGTCAGCAATTGCGATATGTAGGAGTCGGTCACGCGGGCGGCGCGGGCGAGATCACGCTGCTCCAACCCCAATTCCTCGAGCCGGTGCCGGATCACAAATGGGACATCCACGAGATTCCTCCTTGGGGGCCGACTTGGCTCATTAACCGTAATAGGTGAATCATTGGACAGGAAACTGTCACTGCACTTGTGTACTTGACAAGTTAAGTACATCAATATACACTCACAAATCTGCAACTTCTACTGGTTAACTGAGATTCGCCGCTAGCCACTTGGGCGGGTCCACTTCAGGTGGGGGCGAAGCATCATGACTACTGCGACCAAGTCCAAGCTGAAGATCTTCCCGCTCGCCGATCGGGTGGCGATCCGGCCGATGGAAGAGACCCAGGAGATGAAAGGTGGTCTCTACATCCCGGACACGGCCAAGGAGAAGCCGATCCAGGGTGAGGTCATCGCGGTCGGGCCCGGCCGGATGGAAAAGGGCCAGCGGGTCCCGATGGAGCTGAAGGTCGGCGACCGGGTCGTGTACGGGAAGTACACCGGCTCGCAGGTCGAGCTGGAGGAGGAAGAGATCATCCTGATCAAGGAATCCGACGTCATCGCGAAGCTCAGCTGAGCGAGGGAGGAATAGATGGCTGCCAAGTACCTCGAATTCAATACAGAGGCCCGCTCGCGACTCAAGCGAGGTGTGGACCAGCTGGCGGAGGCGGTGAAGGTCACCCTCGGTCCGAAGGGTCGCAACGTCGTCATCGACAAAAAGTTCGGGAGCCCGACGATTACCAAGGACGGGGTAACCGTCGCGAAGGAGATCGAGCTCGAAGACGAGATCGAGAACATGGGCGCCCAGATGGTGAAGGAAGTGGCGACCAAGACCTCTGATATCGCCGGGGACGGCACGACCACCGCGACGGTGCTGGCGCAGGCGATTTTCCGCGAGGGCCTGAAGTCGGTCACCGCGGGCGCCAACCCGATGTCGCTGAAGCGCGGCATCGACAAGGCGGTCGAGCTGGTGGTGGAGGAGCTGAAGCGGATCTCCGCGCCCACCAAGGGCCGGAAGGAGATCGCGCAGGTCGGCACCATCTCCGCCAATGGTGATAAGGAGATCG
>Ga0209701_10002492_pt1 | contig 11986 bp, 9 predicted proteins | sample CZO8metaG_4_FD_188356 | JGI IMG/M metagenome (GOLD analysis project Ga0209701, IMG submission 188356) | Vadose zone soil microbial communities from the Eel River Critical Zone Observatory, Northern California, USA - CZOApr15con2H3.8 metaG... | ecosystem: Environmental > Terrestrial > Soil >...
CTGTTACCTCACATGCCATTGGTACTAATTTTAAAAATCTATGTAGACAATCCTCTTGATTATCTGGACTTTGATACGTTATACTAAGCTCATATTGTTTAGTTGTTAGCTTGAGCCACAATGATGTGCCGGGGTACACAGAGAAATAGATCTATCGTAGGGGAAGTTTGTATATTTCCGCGTAATTCAGGTGTAATTTGCTTTGTATATCTACGTGTGTAGTACATAGAAGGGTGTGATATTACTGCATGAAACTACCTCAACAGGATAATCAGGAACCCAAGGCGCCCCAAAAAACGAAGAAGAATTCACGCTTGATACGCTACAGTGTATTGGCATTATTCACTCTTCTAGGAGTTGCCCTTCTGGGATATGCGGTGCTGCGTTTTGGTAATGTCACCGGTGGACATAATAACACGGTGGATAAGCCGATAACTGATGTGCTTAATATGGCAGATCAGCACAAGTTGAAGTCGGTATTGATTAGTGGTAATGAAGTTCTGGCTACCGCTGCAAATGGTCAAAAATATCATGCATTCAAAGAAGATGGACAGCCGGTTACGGATATATTCCGGCACGATGGCGTCACCGTGACAATTGATGGTGGCCAGAGCGGCCAATGGACAACTGGACTGGTAGATCTGCTCCTGATAGGTTTGATCATTGGCAGCGTCTACTTCTTTATACGCCGCGGCGGCATGGGTGGTCAGGCGATGCCTTTTGCTCGCTCAAAGGCGAAACGATTCAACGAATCGCATCCCACCATTCTTTTCAAGGATGTAGCCGGTGTCGAGGAGGCGAAAATGGAGCTTGAGGAGATTGTCGAGTTCCTGAAAACCCCTACTCGCTTTACCGATATGGGCGCGCGTATCCCCAAAGGTGTTCTGCTGGTTGGTGCTCCGGGTACCGGTAAAACCCTCATCTCTCGTGCCGTAGCCGGTGAGGCTGGTGTCTCGTTCTTCAGCGTGAGCGGCTCAGAATTTGTGGAAATGTTTGTTGGCGTCGGTGCGGCACGAGTGCGCGACCTCTTCAAAGTCGCCAAAGAACAATCGCCCTGTATCGTCTTCATCGACGAAATTGATGCCGTAGGCCGCCAGCGCAACAATTCCGGTGCCGGTGGCAATGATGAACGCGAGCAGACGCTCAATCAGTTGCTTGTTGAGTTGGATGGCTTTGATAAGCAGACCAATGTCGTGGTTATTGCTGCGACCAATCGCCCTGATGTCCTCGATCAAGCTCTGCTGCGGCCAGGACGATTTGATCGCCAGGTGATGCTCGATAAACCAGACATTCGCGGCCGCCTTGCCATCCTTGAGGTTCATGCCAGAGGGAAACCAATCGATAGTGATGTTGCCCTGAACGAACTGGCTCGCCAGACAGCCGGTTTTTCCGGTGCCGACCTCGCCAACTTATTGAATGAAGCCGCGTTGTTGGCTGCCCGCCGTGGCAAGTCTCTGATCCATATGCCGGAACTCGAAGAGTCGATCCTGCGCGTGATGGCCGGTCCAGAGCGCAAGAGCCGCCTGATTACCGAGGCCGAGAAATCCATTATCGCCTACCATGAAGTAGGACATGCGATTGTGATGCGCTCTATGCCTGGTGCCGATCCGGTGCGCAAAGTACAGGCTATAGCCAGGGGCATGGCTCTTGGTATCACTGTCCAGGCTCCATCTGAGGACCGCTATCTTATGCGCCGTTCGGAACTGCTGGCAAAAATGGCAGGTGCTATGGGTGGTCGTGCTGCTGAAGAGATTATCTTTGGCGATATCACGACAGGAGCCAGCCAGGATATCGAATACGTGACAAATATAGCCCGGCGCATGGTCTGTGAATTTGGCATGAGTCCCCTGGGAAATGTGTTGTTCAAGCTGGAATCGGATGGCAGCACTTCCATCAGTCCAGAGACTGCCGCCAAAATTGACAGGGAGATCAGCCTGCTGGTCGAGCAGGCCTATGCTACCGCGCTCAACATCTTGCGCGAACGCCAGGACAAACTTATCGCCATCTCCGAGCACCTGATCCAGGTCGAGACCATCGATGGCACAGAACTCGATGAGATGCTGTTTGCCGCGTGACACCCATGACCCGCACGTTTATCGCTCTTGAGTTGGATGGATCTCTGCAACGCCACCTTGGTGAAATGATGCGCCAGGCGGCCCAGGAGTTGCCCAATCTGCATTGGGTCGATGCGGCAGGGATCCATCTTACGCTGGCTTTCCTTGGCGAACTGAGCGATGAGCAATTGACCGGGGCAATCCAGGCGGCGGAGCAAGTCGCCCAAAAGGCCGCTCCCTTTGACTATCGCTTCTCGCACTTCGGCGTCTTTGGGTCGCCGCGCCAGCCTCGTGTGATCTGGGTGGGCATTGAGGAACCCACCGGTAAACTCCCGCAGCTGCATCGCCTCCTGAATATGGAGCTTGAGCAGCGGGGCTTTGAGGTTGATACTCGTCCATTCTCCCCACACCTTACCCTCTCTCGCATCAAAGCACCGCTCACACCCGAAGAACAACAACACCTGCAGCGACTGCTTGCCAGAAAAGACCTTTTTCTTTCTTCCCCCTCATCGCACGTTGGCGCAATAAGCGTTATGAAAAGCGAGCTTTCGCGCACGGGTGCGAAATATAGCTGTTTGAGAAAGTGTACTCTTAGCACAAAAAAGGAGTAACCAGCAATCGCTGGCTACTCCTTTTAAATTCCCTTAAAAGCGTTTCTCCTGGTCAACCAGGGTTTATGCCGGGCAAGGGTTGCTATTGAATATCTGACGGAAGTCGTTGTAGCGTGTCGTTGGCGCGCCACCCAGGCCGGTGTAGGTCAAGTTCAGCAGCGTGCCGTACTGGGCATTCTGCCCGAAGTCATTGCTGCTGGCTGGCATATGGTTGCCGAGCCTCCACACGCAGCCGTTTTGTCCGCCACTGATGCTGAAGAATGGGTAGAAAACAGCCGGTTGCGGAGCACCGCTGGGGCCGGGATCATCGGTTGTCGGTATCAATGTGCATCCGACACCAGTGAAGCGGTCACAGACAGTGGGGTCTTCAATGCGCGGGAGGTCTGCCTCGAAGGCAAAGCGTTGATAGTTCACATTGAAACTATTGCCGGTTAGCGGGCTGCTAAAAAGGATTGACGTTGGATGATTAGGTCTGCCATCCGGCCAATCTACCTGGTAGGACGAACCATCAAAACCGGTGTTGGAGGCAAAACACCCTGACACCTGGACCAATAGGGAGGAGGAGGCTGGAAAACAAAACGCATCATCCGTATCGGTTGGCTCGCTATCGACGCCCCGACCCTCGGTGTTGCCGGTTGGGCAGCTCCCACCAGGGGTGATGGCGTTTTTACCATTACAGAAGTCAAAGTGGCCAATCTCATCAGAGAAGGCGATGTTGTATGAGTGGGCCGCCCACGGCACGCGGGTCTTTTCAGACGAGGTGCTGTACATAGGATGGAAGTTGTAAGGGATGTTGTTGCAGCTCGTGCCGTTGGGGTCGAATTGCACCTGGCCGAACGTGTTCGCAGCACTGGTGGTCATCGAACCATGCGCCCCACTGCTTAAGTCCTTAATAGCAATATTCAGGCCATTTGCGGTATCGTGCATAGTCACGGTAAGCTGGTCACCTGAATTCATGAACAGGTCCGCCTGGGGATTCGGTGTGAAAGTTTGCAGTGTTGAATGGACTGGATTGGCAGGCGAGTGTGGCTGCGGTTTGCCACTCTTCGTTATGAAGGCAAAATTGACATATTCCAAACCAGCGATGCCCTGACAGGTGCTATTCTGCGACTGGCCGGTGACAGGATTTACCGAAAGGCTGTCAATGTTCAGTGCCGCGCACCACTTTGTCGCATCACAACTGTTACCGGCAGGCCACGATATCCAACCTGGAGGATAGAACTGCATCTCCATGAAGGCTGTACCTGGATGCTTGGCACTGACCGCCGGGTCAACGATATTCTTGTCGGTATCGGGTGCGCAGGTACTGACCTGCTCAGGAAACGACTGAGTGTCGCACATTGCCATGCCGAACCAGAAAGCCGGGTGAAGCTGGAAGTTGAAAGACTTTCTGTCTATCAGAGGTGCAGGTGGTGGATCCTTGGGAAGGGTAAGCCGGTATTGCATCTGGTTGCCGGAGCCGGGTGTGGTGGAATAGAAAAGCGTTGAAGGCTCGTCATGCCCAACGTATTTTCCTTCACCGAAAATCTGTTCGGAGTCCCAAACCTCTGAACAGAAGGAACTCGTGGTGCAGTTCAATGTGTAATGGGAAGAACTGGGTTGAGCCGCGTGAGCCGCTTGAGGCGTATACCCGCGCCAGGTTCCCACGACGACGAGGCCGAAAATAACAATTGCGAGTGCTACGAGCGTTAACCTCGACTTAAAAAACTTCATTCATTTCCTCCTTGAAATTGGGAGATCAAACGGGTTACAGTGATCAATGCAGTCAGCATTTGGGATAAACTCGATCTGGCAAATTGTTTCTTGCATTGCAATGCATCTATTCTAAGTGAGTAAGATACACAGTTTGCCAGATCGAGAGTCGCCACGTAGCCTACAGCCAATGCTGGCAAATGTTGCTATAGGCCAGAAAACAGATACCGCTTTTAGGGAAAGGATGGGCAAGCTATATTTGTATCCAGTTACAATTTAACCATACTGAAGTTGATTTTTCATGGATTACAGGTTAAGAGTTGGTAAATAAGCGGTGATAAAATGAGTATGTTGGTGGAGAAATAGCTATTTTATAAAGGTCAACTCAACAAGGCAGCACGGGGTGGCACTTTGTGCCACCCCGTGCTGCCTTGTTGAGTTGACCTTTATTTCATCATTTCCTCGATGCGTGCGACAGCCTCGTCGCGGGTAATCTTGCCAGCCAGCAGTTCGTCGACTATCTCACCAACGGATGGAGATGTTATGGTGAGCGTGTTCCCGGTCACTGCTGTTGCCTGTGCCGCCAGGGGGCCCGTGGGAGTAGTGGTTGCATCTACCTGAGGCATTGCCGGTGCTGTTGGATGCCCTATCGCTATCTCTGCTGCTGGTGTTGACTGTGCTATGGTGGACGGTGCCGTCACTACTGGTGCTTGCTGCTTCGAAGAGCTGTTGAAAAAGCCTTCGCGAATGCTTGTCCAGAGGTAGAGACCCACGATAAGCACACCCACTATAAGTGCGGCGAGTCCCGCGTGGGCCACATATTGCCAGTTGTTCAATGGGGAGCCAAGTGCTGCTGTCACAAATGCGTAGAGCGAGGTCGCTCCGCCGATAGCACCTGCCAGTATTCCACCACCGAAGAGTGCGAAGACGAAACCACGCAGAGGAGCGATGAAGCTGGCCCGCGTACTCAAGCGGCGCAAGAGGAGGCCCAATGGGATGTATGCGATACCCGTTACAAGGAACCCGGTGGCGGTGGCCCAATTTTCTGGCGTCAATGCCGTTTGGGATGGGCTAACTTGCTCTAAAATGTTGAAGAGTAGCAGCCCACAACCAGCCCAGAATGATATGCCCAGCAGTGTGGTAGCAATGGTCTGTGCTGTAAGGAAGACTGAAACTCGCTCTGCTGGCCGTTTTTGTACGGCGTTACGCAGCCAGAATACATAAACGCCTATCACAAGCAAACCCAGAGTAAGTGGTGATACGACATCGTACTCGGCGAATGGACCCGAAATGCTCTGCTGTGCTACAGTAACTCTAAGGATTGCCAGCATAATCAGCGTCACGCCGCGATAGATGGCCGTCAAGACGGCGATTGTGCCATAACCAAAGCTGATGAGGTGGAAGACTCTGCGCAGCACAGAAGTGGTGTCAGTGCGACTTAACAAGCCGTAGCCCAGCCAGAACAGTAATATCCAGAGCGTGCCTGCTACCAGGCTGACTAGATTGGGTGCCTGGCATCCAGTGGATCCGTCACAATATCCTCTACCGCCAAAGAAGAGGCTGTCCACCAGTTGGCCTATGGTTGAGAGCCAATTGAAGGTGAGAATGAAGAGCAGGATCAGTTGTGTCCCATAGAGATGCAGTCTCTGGAATATGACAGCCGCCCCTGAGCTTGCCGGTACACGCCGTCGTTCCCATTCGATGAATGCCCACAGACCAAGAGTACCGATGGTGTAGGCCGCTCCACTGCTGAGACCTCCTGAGAATGGCTGACCCAGTGAAGAGATGACAGATGCCCCTATTCCTGCAGCCGTGGTCAGGCTTATCAGCTCCACAATATTCAGGAAGAAGGCTCGCACGGCTCCGTTGCCAGCCGCGGGATCGCTGCGCATGTCGCGGCGGATCAGCCAGTAGTGCAGCCCACCAAACAAGGCGGCAGTGACCAGCGACACTACAGCATATACGATAGCTTGCACTACGTTTGCCGAGCCGATTGGATTATTTGGGTCCTTGAAGATGGTTTGAGCCAAAATCGTTTGCAGGAGTTGTATCACTCCCGATGTTGCAAACAGCAACATGGCGATAAAGACTGCGTAGAGATAAAAACGATAAAGTCCGCGTAACATAATACTATGCCTCCTGTTTTATCCCCTCGAATTTGTGAGAGGTGTGAGCGATACATCATAATCAATGCTTCCACTCACGATAATTGCGGTAGAATATTAAGATGATTTTCTACTGAGCATAGTATATCCTTTACTGCGCCCAAAGAATGAGTGTCATTTGACCCATCTGTTTGCTGCTTCCAAACTCAACCTCACATTTTCAGGTGTTGACAAATACCCAATATATCGTGTATGCTTTGAAACAACAGAGGGCGGTTATACAGAACGTTCCAGCAAGGTTGCTGTTGTAGCTTCTGTAACAGACCTCTAAGCAATAAAGATTTCACCTATTGGAGTTCATTATGCCGACAACGTCAAGCGCAACAACACAGCCAGCAATGTTTGCTGGGCAGGACTGCGCGAAACGTATGCCCTTTTCCATGCACGGAATGTGTATGATCGCTGCTGCAAGCATTATCCTCATTGAGACCGGCGTGTTAGCGTCGGTTTCTTTCGTTGCTCGGACGCTTATTATTACCCTCATCCTTGGGATTCTTGGCCTTGGCGTAGTTCTCACCCTTAGCGGCCTTACCGGACTAAGAGGTCTGGTAGGGCTTATCGAAGGGCCAGGCACATCACAGGGAGATTAACGGAAGCAACGAAGCGACCAATCCAGAGCAGGTAACCTAACAACGAGGACCTCCCGGTTCGGGTGGTTCTCGTTTTTTTATTGTCTGTTTATTTACCTACTTAAGGGCGCGATAAATCGGGCCCCTACAAAGGAGTTCTTATTCATGGTTATAGCTGCCTCGGTTTCGTACAAACAACATGCAGGAGCATACCAGCAAGGGGAGGAGGATGCGCGCGAGCTATCCGGCAGCCAGATTCTTTGCGAGGCGTTGGTGCGCGAAGGAGTAGAACTGCTGTATGGCTACCCAGGTGGTGCGATCATGCCATTTTATGATGCGCTTACCTCCTACCCGACACTGCGTCATGTGCTGGTGCGCCATGAGCAGGCTGCCGCCCATGCCGCCGACGGCTACGCCCGTGCCACGGGCAAAGTTGGCGTCTGTGTCGCGACCAGCGGCCCCGGTGCCACCAATCTCGTTACGGGCCTTGCCACTGCCTTCATGGACTCGACCCCTATTGTGGCAATCACTGGACAGGTAGCGCGTGCATTTATCGGACGTGACTCCTTCCAGGAGACCGATGTGATCGGCGTAACGCAGCCCATCACCAAACACAATTTCCTGGTGCGCAACATTGAAGACCTGGCGGGCACCGTCCATGAAGCCTTCCGGCTGGCACTCGGTGGCCGTCCGGGGCCGGTACTGATCGATGTTCCCAAAGACATACAGCAAAACAAAACGCTCTACCGTCCTTCGGCTTCGATCAACTCGCTGGAGTATTTCCGCGCAACGCGCTCGCCGGAGCTTTCGCCCACGGCCATTGCCCAGGCGGCAAAACTGATCGACGAGGCTCAACGTCCGGTCATTATGTCCGGGCATGGAGTCATCCTATCGGGCGCATATGATGAGTTGCGAGCCTTTGCCGAGAAAACTACAATACCGGTCATCACCACGCTGCTCGGTCTCAGTGCCTTCCCAGATACGCATCCACTCAACCTGGGCATGCCTGGTATGCATGGCCCGGCCCATGTCAATCGCGCTATTGGAGCCGCAGACCTGATAGTTGGCGTTGGGCTGCGTTTCGATGACCGGGTGACGGGTAAGGTCAGCGAGTTTGCCCCTCATGCACGCATCATTCATATAGACATCGATGCCTCGGAGATGCACAAAGTCAAAGTCGCGGCTGTGCCGCTTGTAGCCGATGCTAAAGTTGCCCTTGCCGCTCTAACAGAGGCGGTTCAACCCGCAAACCATAGCGTATGGCTCAGCGAGCTTCGTACCTGGGAGGCTCAAAACTCCGAACGCAGCAGGGACATCAAGCGCGATCAGCAGTATCCCGATCCCACATCTATTCTAGAGGCTATTCGAGCGGAGACAAATGGAGAGGCCATCATTGTGACCGATGTGGGGCAACACCAGATGTGGACGGCACGCCATTACACCTGGACTCGTCCCAATAGCCACATAACCTCTGGCGGGCTTGGCACCATGGGCTTTGCTCTACCCGCCGCTATGGGTGTCAAAATGGGTATGCCGGACGTGCCGGTGTGGGCCGTAGCGGGCGACGGCGGTATCCAGATGAACATCCAGGAGCTGGCTACCTTACGGCAGCAGGGCGTTGCCGTCAAAGTGGCCATCATGAACAATGGTTACCTCGGTATGGTGCGCCAGTGGCAACAGTTTTTTCACGCACGCAACTATTCGGAGACCCCCATTACCGGCCCGGACTATGTGAAACTGGCTGACGCCTACGGCCTGATTGGAATGCGTATCACGCGGCGCGAGGATGTGCAGGCAGCCATCCACACGGCTATGGAGACCGAGGGAACCGTGATTATTGATTTCGTGATTGAGCCAGAGTCAAATGTCTATCCGATGGTTGCCCCTGGCTCTGGCATCACCAATATGATCGAAGAAAGTAGAGAGGAAGATACCGGCCATGACTAAACACGCTGCTCCTCCATGGCGGGCAGGCCAGGTTAACGCTCCCCAGGATGGTGGGCGTTCGCACATCCTGGTGCTGTTCGCTAATGACCAGCATGGTGCGCTCGACCGTATCGTTGGTCTGCTTCGCCGCCGGCGCTCAAATATGCAGACGTTCGCGATTGGACGGAGTGAAATTCCCAACGTGGTGCGCATCACTGTCGTTATGAACGACTCCGAAGTGGGAGTCGAGCAGCTAGTGGAGCAGCTACGCAAAATTGTCGATGTCCGACATATTGTCAACCTGTCGTATGCACAGGCAGTCGCACGAGAATTGGCACTGATTAAAGTCAACAGTACAGCATCTCAACAGAGCGAAATCATTGAACTTGGCGCTCTCTATGGCGCACACGCTGTAGATGTAGACCAGGAGACCGTCACCCTCGAGGTGACAGGTACAGCAGACAAAGTGGAAAAACTGGTCGCCCAGTTACAAAGCTACGGCATCCGCGAGGTTGCCCGCACCGGCTGCGTGGCAATGACCCGCGGCGCCGGAGAAATTATTAAGGAGTAAAAGAACACCCATGCCAAACATCTATTATGACGCAGATGCCAATCTGGAGCTTCTGCAAGGGAAACGAGTCGCCGTGATCGGTTACGGCAGCCAGGGTCATGCACATGCGCTCAACATGCACGATAACGGCTGCAATGTGGTCGTGGGTCTGCCCGCGAGCAGCAAGAGCCGCCAGAAGGCAGAGGCCGAAGGATTAGAGGTCATGACCCCGGCTGATGCCGCGGAGCAGGCAGATGTGATCATGATCTTGATCCCCGACCAGAACCATCGTGAAGTATTCGAGCGTGATATCAAGCCAGGGCTGGCCCCCGGCAAGATGCTCATGACCGCCCATGGCTTTAGCCTGCACTACTCGCAGATCGTCCCTCCCGCCGAGGTCGATGTGGCGATGGTCGCCCCCAAGAGCCCTGGGCACATGTTGCGCCGTCTCTTCAGCGAGGGTGTAGGCGTACCGGCCCTCTGGGCCGTACACCAGGACGCAACCGGCAATGCAGAGGCTGTGACTCTGGCATATGCCCGCGCTATCGGCTGTACCCGCGCCGGTGTACTGCGCACAACCATCGCGGAAGAGACCGAAACCGACCTCTTCGGCGAACAGGCCGTGCTTTGTGGGGGCATTACCTCTCTCATCCGCGCAGGTTTCGAGACGCTGGTAGAGGCCGGTTATCAGCCAGAGGTGGCCTACTTTGAGTGTATGCACGAGATGAAGTTGATCGTAGACCTGATGTACCAGGGCGGCATGAGCTACATGCGCTACTCCATCAGCGATACCGCCGAGTACGGCGATTACGTCTCCGGCCCGCGCATCATCGATGAACGCGCGCGCAACGAGATGCGCAAGATACTGCGAGAAATCCAGGACGGCACCTTTGCCACGCGCTGGATACTGGAAAACCAGGCCGGCCGCCCCAGCTTCCAGGCCATGCGCCGCACCAACGCCCAACACCAGATCGAGCATGTCGGCAAAGACCTGCGAGCCATGATGCCCTGGTTGAACCCAGGAACCAAAAAAACTGAAATTACTGAAACAACGAAGTAAAAAATGTAGTGGCGACCCTCCTGCTCCCCTTGCCCGCAGGCAATGCGGTCGCCAGGTGTAGGCAACGATTGCCAGACCGTTTAAGGAGGAAAATAATCATGGAAGGCCCTGCTGTAATTCGGATTTTTGATACAACATTGCGCGATGGAGAGCAGTCACCCGGAGCCACGATGACCACGACTGAGAAGATTCAAGTTGCCGAGCAGCTTGTCCGCCTCAACGTGGACATCATAGAGGCCGGTTTTCCCGCCGCCTCTCCCGGCGACCTCGCCGCGGTCAAAGAGATTGCCTGGCGCACTCATGGCGTTGCCGTCGCCGGACTTGCCCGCGCCAATACCAGCGATATCGACGCTGCCTGGGAGGCCATTCGTGAAGCGGAACGACCGGTGATCCATGTGTTTCTTGCAACCTCTGAAATTCACCTCAAGCACAAGCTCAAGTTGGATCGCGAGGAGGCCCTGCACCAGGTCAAGCACATGGTCGCCTATGCACGCAACCTCTGCCCCACCGTTGAGTTTTCGGCGGAGGATGCCACGCGCAGCGAATGGGACTATCTCTGCCGCGTCTTCGAGGCGGCGATCAAGTCGGGGGCAACCACCATCAACGTACCTGATACCGTTGGCTACACCTTGCCGCACGAATACGAATCGTTGTTCCGTTACCTGCGGGAGCGCGTTCCAGGCATCGATGAAGTGGTGATGAGTGCCCACTGTCACAACGACCTGGGCATGGCGACGGCTAATACCATGGCGGCCATCAAAGCAGGGGCGCGACAGGTTGAGGTAACAATCAATGGACTCGGCGAGCGTGCGGGCAATACCGCCATGGAAGAGGTCGTGATGGCACTGCGTACCCGGCCAGAGGCTTTTGGGAACGTCGATACTCGTATCAAGACGCAGGAACTGCTGCCCACCAGCCAGCTTGTCAGCCAGCTGACCGGCATCCATGTGCAGCCCAATAAGGCCGTCGTCGGGGCCAATGCTTTTGCGCATGAGGCGGGCATCCACCAGGATGGCATGCTCAAAAACCGCCTGACCTACGAAATCATGACCCCGCAATCGGTCGGCTGGACCGATACCAAACTGGTGCTTGGCAAGCACTCCGGGCGCCATGGACTCGATGCCCGTTTGCGGCAGTTGGGCCATAGACTTAGTGCCGAACAGCTCAAAGAGGCCTATCGCCGCTTTGTCGCCATGGCAGACCGGCAGAAACACATCACCGATGCAGACCTGCTCTACATCGTAGAAAGCGGCATGGAAACGCCAGCCGCCATTTAAGCTTTGTACTGTCTGCAAGTGAGCAGAGTGGCGCAGCAGGGCGAGCACAAGGCATCGCCCCTACTATGCTACGCCGGAGCTT
>Ga0209701_10002497_pt1 | contig 11969 bp, 10 predicted proteins | sample CZO8metaG_4_FD_188356 | JGI IMG/M metagenome (GOLD analysis project Ga0209701, IMG submission 188356) | Vadose zone soil microbial communities from the Eel River Critical Zone Observatory, Northern California, USA - CZOApr15con2H3.8 metaG... | ecosystem: Environmental > Terrestrial > Soil >...
ATAATAGCCTTCAATTCAGCCCCAGTCAGGATATCATCCTTACGCCAGATCTGGTCGGCGTCGAGCGGCATAAATTCAATCCAACGCATGACATATGCTTTATTTCGCGCGAGCCGTACAAAATCAAGCGCTTCATCTTCAGAATAGCCACGAATGGCGACAGCGTTGACCTTAATGGGATGAATGGATGGATACTTCTCCAGTTCTTCCAGTCCTTCCAACACGCGATGAAGTTGGTCGCGGCGCGTGAGTTGTGCGAACTTCTCGCGCATAAGCGAATCCATGCTCACATTGATGCGAGTAAGCCCTGCTTCCGCCAATGCTGCTGCCTGTTGCTTCAAGAGGATACCATTCGTGGTCAGGCTGAGACTGTGTAGCCCCTCAATCTTACGAAGCTGGCGTACAAGCTCAGGAACATCTCGCCGCACCAGTGGCTCTCCACCTGTGAGGCGAATTTGCTCTATACCTATGTTGACCGCGACACGCGCGATGCGCTCTATTTCCTCATAGGAGAGAATCTCGGCCTTTTTGAGCCAGGGTAAACCTTCAGCAGGCATGCAGTAAGTGCAGCGAAAGTTGCACTTATCTGTAATAGAGATGCGCATACTTTTGATGCGGCGTCCATAGCTATCAATGAGTAATTCCATGCTGTTTGCCTTTTTGCGTTTTCATGAACAATTTGTATGACATACTATAGCACATTTGTGTCTATATGTCATATTCGGTTGTCAGAGCCCTGGCAAAAGCCGTGCATGTGCTGGTGTCGGCTCACCAGTGAGCCTCCTTCGAGAAAATTATTGAGGTGTTTGTGCGCATTGCGCACAAACACCTCAACAATTTTTCTCCAGGCGAGTTTCTATTGCTTAAACATCGTAATAGAGCGCGAACTCAATGGGCGTAGGGCGCAGGCGCACTTCATCGGACTGAGCGCGTTTCAGGTCAACATAATGTTCGAGTACGTCCGTTGTGAAGACATCACCTTCTAGCAGGAAAGCGTGGTCGTCCTCAAGAGCATCCAACGCTTCATGCAAGGTGCCTGGAACGGACTGAATCTCGCTCAACTCTTCTTTGGACATGTGGTACAGGTCGCGATCCACCGGGCCATAACCGTGATCGCCAGGCTCGATCTTGCGGCGAATACCATCCAGGCCTGCCATCAATAGAGCGGTGAAGGCCAGGTATGGGTTCGCGGTCGCGTCGGGCGGGCGGAACTCGATACGCTTTGCCGATGGACAATCGGTGAGTGGGATACGTACAGCGGCACTGCGGTTGCCCTTGGAGAAAACCAGGTTCACCGGTGCCTCGAAGCCTGGAACAAGACGCTTATAGCTGTTTGTAGTGGAGGCCACAATTGCCAGGAGTGCTGGCGCGTGCGTCAACAGACCACCTATGTAGTAGCGAGCCAGTTGGGAAATGCCGGCGTAGCCTTCGCCATCATAGAACAGGGGCCTTTCGCCTCTCCACAAGCTCTGATGGACGTGCATACCTGAGCCATTGTCGCCAAAGATAGGCTTGGGCATGAACGTCACGGTTTTGCCGTGCTTGCGAGCTGTATTCTTCACCACATATTTGTAGAGCATCAGATTATCGGCAGTCTTCAAGAGCGTATTGAAACGGATGTCGATTTCAGATTGTCCCGCGGCACCTACTTCGTGGTGTTGTGCCTCGACCAGTACGCCTAACTCTTCTAGAAGAAGAGCCATCTCGCTGCGAATATCTTGCAAGGTATCGTTCGGAGCAACGGGGAAGTATCCCTCTTTCGTCCGCATACGGTGACCCAGGTTAGGCGTGCCGTTGCGTGAACTATTCCAGTGCGCTTCATCTGAGTCCACCTCCGCATACTGAATATTTTCAGTGGAGTTGTAGCGCACATTATCAAAGATGAAAAATTCTGCTTCCGGTCCAAAGTAACTGGTGTCTGCTATGCCGCTGGAGCGGAGATAGGCCTCTGCCTTGGCCGCAATATAGCGCGGGTCGCGGCTATACGGCTTCTTGCGTCCGCCAGGCCCAGGATGCGCAATGTTGCAGATCAGGCTCAGCGTCGACACAGCCGTGAAAGGGTCCATTATGGCGGTATTCGCGTCGGGGATAATGAGCATGTCACTTTCATTGATGGTCTGAAAGCCGCGCACGCTGGAGCCATCGAAAGCTTTTCCCTCAATGAATGTCTCTATCTCTAGTTCCCGCATCGGCACGCTGAAATGCTGCCACGTTCCCGGTAGATCAACAAACTTGAAATCCACCATCTTTGCGCCGCGCTCTTTCGCCAATTCCATTACATCTTCGGGTGTCATGCCTGCTCTTCTCCTACTCTCAATCTATGCCGACTCCATTGCTGGAGTAGTTGGCATAGATTACGTATATTGATGTTTAGCTATTTTGTACAATAGTCCCGATTTTACCAGCATCTGCTGATGTTATTTACCTGTTTATATGATAATTTACTCTTCCTTATGTTGCTATAGATAGTTTGTCCGAAAGTGCTGGCGTATATATTGGGCAAGTTGCACAAAAACCTGGTTGCCACCTTTATTTCCGTCTCCTCCAAATCACTGGTGAACTTGCCGTAGTGGGCGCGATAAATTGGGTCCCTACAAATGTTGAGTCCTTGCGTCTAGCAATGTGAAAGAGTAATATAAACAGGACATATTCAGACTGAGGAGGAGCTATCGACATGGAGACACAGAGTTTCTCGAACTCTATGCAGTTGGCCCCGCAGCCAGCTCCCCGACAACCTGGCCATAATCGAATACGCCGTATTGTATTCTTCAGTTTTACGCTCTTATTAGGTATCGTACTTGGCGCGATTGCCGTCCTACTCGTAGAGTTAGCGATTTCAGGTGATGGGCAAATACTTACTACAGCACAACCTCCCTCAAATAGTGATATTATCGTACAGGCTGGCATAAATTATATTACCCATCTTGTTGACAAAGAACTGCTTGCCTCAGGTATGCTCAATCCTTCAAATGTTCAGGTTATGATGGCGAGTGGAGATCAGATCACCATTAACGGGGATGATGAAATCATTTTCGGAGTGACCAGGCACTTTAGTATTGTGGTAGAGCCGCTCATTAGTTCCTGCCAGTTGCAGATGCAGGTGATCCGTGCCGACGTGGCGGGCATTCCCGTAACAGGGCTCGTGGCAAATTTTCAGACTCGCATCAACCAGTCACTGCTGGCTAAACCGGACAGCCTGCCTGCCGGCTTTGAATATTGTAAGACAAGCGTGCGGACTGACCCAAAAGATGGACTGTTTATCACGTATTCGGCAAAACCCGTGTAAGGGAACGTACCTTCTTGAAAGAATTTTAGTACTTCTGAGCCCCAACATGAAAGGAAACCATCATGAGCACTGATCTCTCGCAATCCCTGGGACAGTCCCTTGGAACCGATTTTTATTTGATGGACGAACTGTTAACGGACGAGGAGCGCGCCATTCGCGATAAGGTACGTGCCTTCTCTGACCGGGAGGTCATCCCGATCATCAACGATTACTGGGAGCGCGCGGAGTTCCCCTTTGCATTGATCCCCAAAATCGCACAGCTTGGTATTGCCGGCAGCAGCATACAGGGTTATGGCTGCCCTGGTTTGAGCGCAGTGGCCTCTGGATTGATCGCCATGGAATTGGCGCGTGGCGATGCCAGCATCTGCACCTTCTTCGGCGTCCACTCTGGCCTGGCGATGAACTCCATTGCCATGCTCGGCTCGGAGGAGCAAAAACAGCACTGGCTTCCACCGATGGCACGCCTGGAGAAGATCGGTGCTTTCGCCCTGACCGAGCCGAATCACGGCTCCGACGCGGTGGCCCTGGAGACCCGCGCACATCGTGTGGGCAACGAATATGTCATCAACGGCAGCAAACGCTGGATTGGCAATGCCTCCTTCGCCGACGTGGTGATCATCTGGGCGCGGGACGATGAGGGCAAGGTGGGCGGCTTCCTCGTTGAGCACGGGACACCAGGTTTTGAGCCGGTGGTGATGACCGGCAAGGTCGCCAAGCGTGCCGTCTGGCAAACGGATATTACCCTCACGGACGTGCGCGTGCCGGTCGAGAACCGCCTGGCGTTCTCCCTCAGCTTCAAGGACACGGGGCGCGTGCTCACGGCGACACGTTCGGGTGTGGCCTGGGAAGCAGTTGGCCATGCCGTTGCCGCCTACGAGATCGCTCTCACCTATGTGAAGGAGCGCGTCCAATTTGGCAAGCCGCTCGCCAGTTTCCAGATCATCCAGAACAAGCTCGCCTCTATGCTCGCGAACGTGACGACCATGCAGCTCCTCTGCCTGCGACTCAGCCAGCTGCAGGAGCAGGGCAAAATGACGGACGAGATGGCATCGCTGGCGAAGATGAACAATGCGCGACTGGCCCGCGAGGTCGTCGCCGATGCGCGCGAGATGCTCGGCGGCAACGGCATTCTGCTGGAGTACCACATCGCTCGCCACCACGCCGATATCGAAGCAGTGTTCACCTACGAGGGCACCGATACCATCCAGTCGCTGATTGTCGGGCGCGGCATCACCGGTATCCAGGCCTTTGCGCCGCGCTAGCTCATTCATCTCTACAGGGTATCCATTCCTTACTCTAACCTATTGAAGGTGTTTGAAAGAGTTGTAGTAGGTGCCTTCTGTTCGCCTGCTTATCTGCATCTATTTCATACACTCCCTATAGTCAGGGTCTGTGAATTATCCTGGCGACCGCAAGGGTCGCCACTACATTTCTCAAGCACGAACGGGGCGAAATGTAGTGGCGACCCTTGCGGTCGCCAGGCATGAGGTGCAAGAGAGGCATTTTCACGATAATTCACAGACCCTGCCCTATAGTAGAAGCCTCTTGACAAGCCCTTAAGAATGAGGGTATCCTTTAGGAGAGTTATACTTGACATATAACATATAATCAGTCGTCGCGAGGGACGAGTACACGCCGGTACGATTAGCAGCGAGCTGGTGATGGTGAAAGTCCAGCATCTGTTGCCGCGTGGAATGCCTCCCTCTGGCCTGGGAAATAGGGTCTAACAGGCCACGACGCGGGATGAACGCTATCGGTGCCCGCTAATTGGCTCTGACGGCTAGTAGTTCTTGCCGGAAGCCCCCGTTACCAAAGGGCAGGGCATCGAATGCGTGTCAGATACGGGCCAATCTTCCTTATAATAAGGAAGGATTGCCAGTATCATTGTGTTCCGTGCTTGTAGAGTGGGAAGTTCGTGCTGAGCGCGGTTAACTTCCAATGTGGGTGGTACCACGGGCTATAACAAATCAAATTCAGCCCGTCCCGACTTAATCTGTCGGGACGGGCTTTTTGTTTTGATTTGTGAAATGTAGTGGCACCCCTTGCGGGTGCCAGACTTCGCGGCAAATGCCGGGTGACGAACAGGACTCTAGAAATAGCATTTGAAGGGTATCATGAAAGGTGTCAGCTTTTGACATCCTCCCCGTGGATAAATCCAGGGGATTCCCACCCTCACGGGTGAGCTTTCCTGCTTCGCGGAGTCTTGCCTGGGAGGGTGAAAGCCCTCCCAGGTGTTACAGACTCTCCACAGGCGAGAATCGCTTGCCCAGCGACTAGAATGTTCTTTGCAGCATTGATATCACGGTCATGATGGACGCCACATTCGGGGCATGTCCACTGACGGATATCTAAGGGTAAGGAGTCAAGAATATGTCCACAATCAAAGCAGCGTTTGGAAGAAGGGTACCACTTGTCGATTTTGACAAGGGTCCGTCCATACCACTGCGCTTTGTACTCAAGTTGTCTCACCAGTTCCGACCATCCCACATCACTGATGGCCTTAGCCAGACAATGGTTCTTGACCATATTCTTGATGTGCAAACTCTCGATGCATACGATTTGGTTCTCACGTATGATCTTTGTCGAGAGCTTGTGTTGAGAGTCTCTTCTTCTGTCAGCAATGCGAGCGTGAACACGAGCCACTTTCACGCAGGCTTTCGCACGGTTCTTCGAGCCTTTTTTCTTGCGTGCATGTCGCCTTTGCGCTTTTGCCAGTTTTTTCTCCTCTTTGACAAAGAACTTGGGGTTGCCGTAGGTATGCCCATCGGAAGTAATCACCATCGACTTCAAGCCCAAATCAAGCCCGATCTGCTTATTGATAAGAGGCGAGTGCTTGATATCCTCTTCAATCAGGAGAGAGACAAAGTAGCGGTTCGCACAATCCTTGCTCACAGTCACCGTCGAAGGCTTGGCTCCTTTGGGCAAGGGACGCGACCAATGGATATCCAGAGGGGATTCCATCTTGGCAAGGGTAAGGGACTTTCCATCCCATTTGAATGCAGAGGTGGTATACTCAGCCGATTGCTCGTTGTGCTTTTTGTGGAACTTGGGATATGCTGCATGCCCTTCAAAGAAGTTTTTGAAGGCTTTATCGAGATGTCTCAAGGCTTGTTGAAGGGGAACACACGAGACTTCATTCAACCACGCACGATCTTCCTGCTTTTTCAACAACGTCAGCTGTGCAGAGGTTTCATGATAGCCAACACGCATTTGCTCTTTGTAGTAGGCATCGGTACGCAAGCGCAACGCCCAATTATACACGTAACGAGCACAGCCAAATGTACGAGCAAGATGTCTCGCTTGCTCATCAGTTGGATAGATGCGATACTTATATGCTCGTTTCTGTTTCATGTTTCACATGCTAGCATATACCGTGTGAAATATCAACAGGCAAGAGTAGCCCCGATACACTTGCCCCGAATAAGGAACGCCTCTTTCCTCCCCGTGTTTGAAAACTGGGGTATCCAGAGGCGGGAGGTCTGATGAAAAGTAACGACATTCGGCAAACATTCTTGGACTTTTTTGTCCACAGAGGCCACGTAATGCTTCCAGGTAGCTCGCTTGTACCGGCAAATGACCCGTCTTTGCTGTTTACCAATGCCGGTATGGTGCAATTTAAAGAGACATTTTTAGGGGTGGAGCAGCGACCATACAGCCGTGCCTGCACTGTTCAGAAGTGTATGCGTGTCTCGGGGAAGCACAACGATTTAGAAGCAGTTGGTCCATCACCCCGCCACCACACCTTCTTCGAGATGCTTGGGAACTTTTCTTTTGGAGACTACTTCAAACGGGATGCGATGCGCTTTGCCTGGGAGCTGCTCACGCAGGAGTTCCGAATCCCTATCGAGCGACTCTGGATCACCGTCTACGTAGATGACGACGAGGCGGCCCAACTATGGGAAGAGGTAGGAGTCGAGCGGCAGCGCATTCTCCGTTTTGGGGATAAAGAAAACTTCTGGGCGATGGGTGATACAGGGCCGTGCGGCCCATGTTCGGAGATTCACTACTACCAGGGTGAAGATGTCAATGCGCAGAGGGCCGAAGGCATCAATGTGGAGAACGATGACTACATGGAACTATGGAATCTCGTTTTCATGCAGTACAATCGTGATGCACAGGGCAGCATGATTCCTCTAGCCAGACCCTCGGTTGACACTGGAATGGGCCTGGAACGCCTGACTAGCGTTCTCCAGGGTGTCAAAAGCACTTACGAGACTGACCTCTTCACACCTATTATCCAGAGCATCGTGGAACTGCTGGACAAAGATAACGATCACTATCATGAGTATTATGCGGCCTATCATACGATTGCCGATCATAGCCGCGCTATCGCATTCTTGATTGCTGACGGCGTCCGGCCGGGCAATGGAGGGCGCGATTATGTCCTGCGCCGTATCATACGCCGAGCTGCTTATGTAGGCAGAACACTCGGTTTTAAGCGTCCATTTCTTGCGAACATCGCCCAGGTAGTGATTGACATGCTGGGAGCGTATTATTCAGAGCTGCGCAGCCAGAGCAAGCTCATCAATGACCTGACCACTGCCGAGGAAGAACGCTTTAACCGTACCCTGGCAAGCGGGCTGCGCTATCTGGAGCTAGCGATAGATCAGATGTCAACCCAAGGTACCACAAGGCTGCCAGGGCGTGAAGCTTTCAAGCTGCACGATACCTACGGCTTTCCACTCGATCTCACACAGAAGATTCTCTCTGAACGTGACCTGAACGTCGACGTTGAAGGATACAAGCAGGCACGACGCGAACAGCAGCAGCGTTCACGTATGGCGGCACAGTTTAAGAGTAGTACATGATCTTGGCACAAAGCATGAATCATCCTGGAAATTGAACGAGCAAGCTCAACCATGCGGGCGTTTGACGCAGTCAAACGCCCGCATGGTTGAGCTTGCTCGTTACAGATCCTCAATGATGTGTTCACATTTCAAGCGGAGGGTGATGCGATGCTCTTTTGAGAACTGCTCCACCATTTGCCTTTTAGCCGCTTCTTCACCATTGTAGCGTGCAGCTAAACGATAGATATCTCGTTGTGCAACCTCTTGATCGTCGTTCATTTCGACCGTGCCGCTAATAGTGACATAGCTGTAACCTTCCTCGAAGCAAACTGATATGCGTGAGTCGCGTTTCATGTTGCGGTCTTTGACCCGCCCGGCCTTGGTATTCATCACGATGGTGTCTCCTTCCAGCAGGAACCACATGGTGGTAAGCTGGGGAGTGCCATCTTCATTAATTGTAGCCAGCACAGCAAAACGCCGCTCATTGAGGTACGCCCGTGCCTTATCGGATAATACAGTTGACATAATACAAGATCTCCTAACTTATGTGTAAAGTCTCTTCTCAAAAGGGTTCTCAGGGGCGGTCGCGTCTAAGCACTCCGCTTTCCGCTCAGAACTTGTAGTTCGTAAAGATCATCCAGGTCATCAATGGTATCAATGTCCAGTGATAGGCCGATACTATGATATATTGTATAGCTCAGATGCCGCTCTTTCGCAGCCTGTTGGAAGCGTTGCAAACTGTTCGTTCCAAATAGATACGGTAGAGCCAGTGGTGGGCGAATAAGTAGAGCGTTTGTCCCTGTGCCATCCCGCGATGATGCGAGCACGACTGGATAGCGTTGAGATTGTTCAATCAGCGTATGGATATCACTCGCATGAAGTAGAGGCAAATCGGCGGCGATGGTTAAGAGGGCTGCTCCGGCAACTTGCTTCTTCAAAGCAGCCGCGTGAAGAGCCGCATTATGACCCGGCATCTCTTCGCGTAGTGCCTGTGTTCCACAAGTTTGCGCAAAATCCAGTACCCGCTGGTCAGCACTGACTACCGTTATGCTCTCGAATATATGGCTTTCGCGCAGCACCTGTAGGACGTGTTGTAGCATATCCAGCACCAGGTGTTCACGTTGGAGAAGCGTTAGATGTGTCGCGAGGCGGCTTTTGGCTGCGCTGAGTGCCTTTACAGGAATGAGTGCTCTATACATCATCTTAGAAACGTACCCCTGCGATTTCCAAAACTTTCCGTGCCAGAGCTGCCTTTGCCACATCATCCCTCATAATGGTGTTCGTTGTCACCGCCGGTATGCCTAGATCCTCGATTTCGCTGACGAGGTGAGCATCCTGCTCGTCGATGACCATCACATCGAGGAAATCGCGGTAGCAGCGCACCACACCTGCGGCTGATACCTTTATGCCCAGGCCGCTCATCAACTTGTCGGCGGGGCCTTTGAGCGGTGCGCCTCCTACGATGGGGCTGACCGCCACGATCATGCCACTGGCCTCGTGCAGTACATCATGGATGCCCGGTACAGATAAAATGCTGCCAATGCTGACAATAGGATTGCTCGGTGCCAGCAGGATCGCATCGGCATTCTTGAGTGCCTCGAGCACTCCTGGTGCGGGGCGAGCCTTCTCCGCACCGGCGAAAATCACATCCTGTACTTCGTCGACGCAGTGGCGTTTCACCATATATTCCTGGAAGTGCAGCAGCCCGGCGGGGGTACGGATGTGGGTTGCCACCGGTTGATCTGTCATCGGCAGCAAGCGTATGTCCAGCTCGAACTTCTGGCGCAGCTCGTCGGTTACTTCGCTGAGCGTTTTTCCCTGGCGCAGGAGATTGGTGCGGTGAATATGCGTGGCGAGGTCACGATCACCGAGCATGAACCAGTCTTCGTTGCCGTACTGAGTCAATTGTGACATGGTATGGTAGGTATCGCCGCGGATGCCCCAGCCCTGGCTTTCATCGACAACACCGGCCAGCGTGTAGGTGACGATATCCAGATCAGGTGAAACATGGAGACCATAAAATTCGCGGTCATCACCGGTATTGCCGATTACCGTGATCTGATCTTGTGGAACGATCTGTACCAGTCCCTGTAAAAAACGTGCCGCGCCTACTCCGCCGGCAAGAACAACTATCATACAATCCTCAAATTATTCAAAGCGAACAATCAATGTACTTAAAGGAAGGCGTTCGCGCCGTAGTGGGTCGGCGGCTGCATATCCAACTGTGATCAGCGCGTGCGGTATGAGCCGCCTATCTAGCTCAAGGGCCTCGCAGACGACTTCTGGACAGAAGAGCGGAGCGCACATCCAACCGGCATCCAGCCCCAGGTCATACGCCATCAGCAGCATATTTTGGATGGCGGCCCCAAGGCTCTGGATGGCCATGATGGTCTCGTCTGCTTGCCGCTTCTCGTCTGGATAGCGATCCAGGTCTTCGAGGTACAGGCAGGGAATAATGATCGCAGGAGCGTTGTGTATGCGCTGGCGCGACTTTTCCAGGCGCACATTCACGATCTCGGCATCCTGCCCGTCCATTTGCAGATTTTGCTGCCAGGTCTCACCCATCTGCTCAGCAAGCTGTGCCTTGAGTTCTGGGCGTGTCAGTATGACAAAACGCCAGGGCTGCCTGCCGTGTGGAGATGGTGCCCAGCGTGCCGCTTCTACTATCTGCTCGATATGTTCGCGAGCTACTGAACGAGCCGCGTATTTGCGCACACTGCGCCTGCCCTGCAAGAGGGCTGCCAGGTTGTTTGCGCGGGCAGGTAGCGTTGCCTGCCGGACTTCGGAATGTATTGTCACCTTGGCGTTGTTCCCTTTTCGCCTATCAGCGAAACATATCTGTTGTGCTATCGCGCAATAAGGAGCGGGCGTCTCCCGTGCCGGGTATATACGAGTAGCCGCGAATGAGAGCCACCGGGATGCGATCGATTTTGCCCATCACCAGTTCCGCGGCTGCCGCCAGCTCGTCCGCCACGGCGATAGCACTGGCCTGTAGTTCGTACCCGTAGGGGTCCATCTGGCCTCGATAGTCCACGATGCATTCCATGCCGGCCACCCCGATTGCCATATTGACCTGGCCCTCGCGCCAGGGGCGTCCCCAGGTATCTGAAATAATGACGGCAATGTCAAAGGTCGAGCCTTCTCTGCCAAGCTCTTGCAAGCGCGAGCGCAGTATACCTGCCGAGCGGTCAGGGTGCTCCGGCAGCAGTGTGAGCTCGCGTTCGCCATTGACATTCGACTCATCTACGCCAGAGTTGGCACAAATGAAGCCATGTTTCGTCTCGGTAATCAACACGCCATGATCCATACGCACGATGCGCCGGCTTTCCCGCAGCACAACCTCCAGATGTTGGGCATCCTTTTTACTTTGTGCTGCGGCAATCTCAGCAAATGCTGATGGCTGCACCTCTGCGAGTTTCACGATGCGGCCTTCCGCCTTGGAGACAATCTTCTGGGTCACCACCAGTATATCGCCCTGCAGAAGTTCCAGTTGTTGGCTTTGCATCGCCTCATAGATAACGAGACCCAGGTCTATCCCTGGGGAAATCTCTCCGATACCTCTGATTGGCACGATACGTAGTTCTGTACTCATACACCTCCTGACCTTTCCATTATATCGTTTGCATTTCGATACTGCAAATAATGAAGTATTGGACAGAAGGCTCTGTGAATTAACATGTCAGCTTTTCCAAATGTTTACCTCGTTTTGAAATCTATTACCGCTTCTTAACAAAAATACAACCAGAACAGAGGTGTCTATCGATTATTGTGTATGAATAGGATGGTGACATACCCATCAAAAAAGGAGATACTGCATGTTACATAGAATGCTCAAACAGAAGATATTCACTTTTGTGGTCGTAGTAGGAGTGGTAGGCATCTCGTTGCTGTTCTTT
>Ga0209701_10002500_pt1 | contig 11965 bp, 14 predicted proteins | sample CZO8metaG_4_FD_188356 | JGI IMG/M metagenome (GOLD analysis project Ga0209701, IMG submission 188356) | Vadose zone soil microbial communities from the Eel River Critical Zone Observatory, Northern California, USA - CZOApr15con2H3.8 metaG... | ecosystem: Environmental > Terrestrial > Soil >...
TTTAGGTCCAGTCTTCCCAGAGGCACGACTTAGTGTTCCCCATCCAGAGTCAAGCAATGCAGTTGGGTGCCTTCGAGCCAGTAGTCGGTCGCCATGTAGCCAGTGTTGTCCTTGAGAAGCAGGATCGTGAGCTGCCGCCCAGATAAAGGCTCAGCGAAATAGCTGGAGCCTACGACCTTTATTGGTTCCGACATCGGCATAGTCGAAACTGCTGACATGTCACTTGCCTCCGAACCCGCTTTGTCATCGGGCCACAGTCGAGGCGAGCTCGTGTCTTGGCTGCTTGGCCTGAATTGCCGAACTTGGGGAGGTAAGGCTGAGGTTCGTGAGGCAACGACGGTTGGAACGTCTACATCTTCCATCACACGCAGGGTAATGCGGACTTCGCCCTCGAGCGTGGGACGTGGTCCACGTGCGGGGTAACGTGAGCACTTTCACTGGCCACAGAATGGGTACGGCCCAGCCGACAGCGTCACGCTTGGGATGACCACGGCCGGCTCTTGCCTTCGCCTGGAATTCGCCATCACTCGGGTTTGTCGGAAAAGTCTTGAACTACATAAGGAACTGCGTGGCGAGGGGGATTAGCATACAACCGGGCGGGAAAGTCTCGAAATCACCGCTGGGGAGGCACCCCACAACTTCGTCCGCTACTAGCATAAAGTATACACCTTCGCGACCGTCAAGAGCTGATGTGCTGAATCCAAAAGGCTGATAAACCGCTGGGATGCGACGGTCCTGTCTCAACACAAACCCAGTACACAAAGCTCGACACGCAGCCAGTTGCGGAAGTGGTTGCCGTTCAGACGCTCCGCAAGATGTTGCGTGAAAAGAAAATTGCTGCATCTGCGTAAGTTGACACGGAAGTCGGCGAGAATTTCGAGGCCGGCAGGCTGTCGAGACACAGCTCGCGTTAAAGGATATCTTAGCCGAGATTCCCTGGGCCACACGCCACAAACAGATGCTTACGCGTTTCGTCGGCCGACTTTATTCCCTCTGTAAGATCCTTCCCATCACAGCACCCCAAAAACCAAAGCCGCGTTTTGTAAAGTCACAGGCCGTTGGCATGGCTCAGCACCCAGGTGACGTAAAACACCGCGTCGAGGTTCTCGCCTCCGAACACCATCATCCGGTTGTTAATCGCGTCATAAACAGCGGTGTGGCCGAAGCGGGTACCCGGAGCCAGACCGGATGGTTTCAGTCGGGTCCAGACCGGTGTGCCGCCCAATCCATTGGCGTTGGCCAAAACCCAGACGTCGTTGAAACCGCTGATCGAGAACCGGCCTGAAAAGGCCTCGCCCCCGAAAATAATCATGCGATTATTCGCCGTGTCGTAGACCGCGGTATGACTTATACGCTTGGTAGGTGAACCCGCAGCGCCGTTAGCTACGATGTTCGTCCACTGCGGAGTCCCACCAAGACCGTTGGCGTGCGACAGGGTCCAGACGCCGTTACTGTAAGCGGTGAAAGCAAGATTCGCGCCGCCGAACACGGTCATGATGTTGTTGGCCGGGTCATAGACGGCGGAGGAGGAAAATACACCTGTCGGTAGCAGCCCGCCCGGTGAAAGCTGTGTCCACACTGGCGTCCCTCCCAAGCCGTTGGCATTGCTCAATACCCAGACATCGGAAAAACTCTGCGTAAAATTGCCGCCACCAAAGATGGTCATCAGGTTGTTGGCGGCATCGTACACAGCAGTGTGGAAGGAGCGCGCGGCCGGTGGCGACCCGGATGGGCTCAGTTGGGTCCAAACTGCAGTGCCACCCTGGCCGTTGGCGTTGCTCAGCACCCACACATCGTTCAGATTGGTGAAGGACGGGAGGATTTCGCCGCCAAAGACGATCATCCGGTTGTTCGCGGAATCGTACACGGCGGAGTGGCCATCACGCGCTGCCGGAGAGCCAGCCACCCCATTGGCGATCAACGTAGTCCAATTACCGTTTCCGTTGGCTGGAGCATACAAGAGCGCAGCATTTGTATCTGAGCCTTCCATGCCCCAATCGAACCCTGCGAAGACAATCATGGTGTTCGTCGCCGGATCGTATACGGACGAGGCGGCCGTCAACGGGGTATCGGTTGTGAAATTAAAGCTGGAAGTCCACTGGGGTGTGGTAGAAAGAATCTGGGCCTCTCCGGTACCGTTGCGTTGGGGTCCGCGGCCAGCAAGTCTTGCCAAGCCGCGCATATTGCGTCTTGCCGATTGCGATGGCTGCTGGCCGAAGGCCGATGCGAAAACCAAAGCCAGAAACAACAGCGTGACCACGGTGCTTCGTAGATTATTCGTGCGCGTCATGCTTCTCCTGTAACTCATACTCCTTCTCCTTTACCATTCAATCCTTGGGTCTGGCTCGTACATTCCGTGACACTGGCGCTAAAAATGTGACGCTTCATCACGTGACCTGCCGAGCAAAACGGGGGCCATTTTCAACCAACCTCAAGTCGCTGTCAATGCTCCGGCGTTCACGCGTCAGTCACATCTCGATCACCATCTAAGTCAATGAATACAGGCTGGATGCGGTGAAAGTTCGCCTGATGGGTGGCGCTCAGGCGGGGGATTCACGAAGCTGGTTGTTTTCCGTGCTAGGATTCATACTCACATATGTTGGCTCCCCCTTCGAGGCACAGAAATGGCAGAGCCCGCGCCGCCTGCTCAGATCATTCGCTTCGGAAGCTTCGAAGTAGACGTATGCGCTGGGGAACTCCGCAAGAATGGATTAAAACTCAAAGTTCAGGAGCTGCCCTTTCGCGCCCTGGTTCTGCTCCTGCAACGTTCCGGTGAGGTGGTCACACGGGAAGGGCTTCGCTCGGCCTTGTGGCCGACGGACGTGTTCGTGGATTTTGATCGCGGCATCGGCAGCACCATCAACCGTCTGCGCGACTCCCTGGGAGATTCCGCCAAGAGCCCGCGTTACATTCAGACGGTCGGGCGGCGCGGCTATCGCTGGATCGGTCCCATCACGCCAGCGGACGGAGCGGCCGTTCCTTCGGGCGTCCCACTCCAGGCTAATTCACTGGGCGAAGTAATTAAGCCTCAGGGCTTCGCGAGGGCTCGGAGAATTGCGCAGGCGGCTGGCACTGTTCTGTTGATTCTGCTGGCTGCGGTTGGCTTCTTGCGCTGGCGCGAGAACCGCAACGACGATGCTCCGATCCGCTCGGTCGCCGTCCTGCCTCTGCAGAACCTCTCCGGCGACCGCGAGCAGGAATATCTGACCGACGGCATGACCGACGAGCTGATCACGGATTTGGCCAAACTCGGCGCCTTGCGAGTAATTTCCCATACCTCGGTGATGCGTTATAAGGGCGCACAAAAATCGCTGCCCGAGATCGCTCGCGAACTGAATGTGGATGCCATCGTAGAAGGCACCGTGCAGAGTTCGCCCGGTCGCATCCATGTCAGCGCGCAGTTGGTGCGGGCTCAGCCGGAAAAGCATCTGTGGGCGGAGTCCTACGACCGCTCGCTCGGCGATATGGTGGCGCTGCAAGAGGAACTGGCGCGGGAGATTGCGGGGGCCATCCGCATCAGCCTCACACCGCAGCAGCAAGTGCAGCTGAGACGCAACGTTTCCCCGGACGTCTACGATCTCTATCTGAAAGGCCGCTATTTCTGGAACCGCAGAACCGAAGAGGGATTGACGAAAGCGATTGAGTACTTCAACCAGACAATTGCGAAGGATCCAGATTACGCCTTGGCTTACTCCGGCTTGGCGGACTCCTACAACCTCCTACACTTCTACGGCGGTACTCCCCCTGAGGAGTTGGTCCCGAAAGCCCGAGCCGCGGCGCGGAAGGCTTTGGAGTTGGACGATCATCTGGCAGAAGCCCACACCTCGCTGGCTTACCTTACGCATCGCTTTGACTGGGACTGGGCGGCGGCTGAAGCAGAATATAAGCGTGCCCTCGATCTCAATCCCAATTACGCTACTGCTCACCACTGGTACGCGGAATACCTAATGGTTAGAGGACGCTTTGCAGAAGCGCAGGAACAGATCCGGCGGGCGAAGGAAGTGGATCCTCTGTCGCTGGAAATCAACACTGACGAAGGGCTTCCTTTTTATTTCACCCGCCAATATGATCGCGCGATCGAGAAATATGTACAGGTGGTGCAGATGGACCCTAGTTTCGCCCCCGCACACTTTGCGCTCCGGGACGCGTATGAACTCAAGGGAATGCATGCCGAGGCAATCCAGGAGTTCCGCAAAGGCGTTGGGCTTTCCGGCGGCAGTGAAGCTATGGTCGAACCGGTGGCGCGGGCCTTTGCAGAAACGGGTCCTCAGGGTTATTGGCGGAAGCGTTTGGACCTCGCCCTGCGAGGCCCAAAACAGCTCCGCGCAACCCCGACCCAGATAGCCAATCTTTATTCCGCACTAGGAGATAAACAGCGGGCCCTTGACTGGCTTGAGAAGGCTTACAACACCCGAGACGATGAACTCGTTTGGTTGGCGGTCGAGCCTTGGCATGACCGCCTGCGTTCCGAGCCGCGCTTCGCCGACCTACTGCGCCGCGTGGACCTGGCGCCATAAGCTCCTTGCGCTGAAACTCTGTAGTTTCGGCGGGGCGGATAGCGCGGGCGCGAGGCACCTATAATCAGCGAGTTGCAAGACAGCCTTGAGGAGCCCTTTTGGCGCGCGCCCCGATTCCTCAAGCAAGATCAGCTTCCGACCAGAAAGCAGTTACGGGAGTCCCGCTGCAGCGCGCAGGCGGACTACCGCGTCTTGAGCCCGCTGGAAAGTCTGCTTTTCCTTGGTGTCCAAGTCTTCCAAGGTCTTGGTGAGTTCTTCGAGTCGCTTAAGGTCGGTACTCCCCGGGTCTCCGATATAAGATTCGATTAGCGCAATCACTTGCTCGCCGAGGTCAATCGCTCTCTTCTGTGAAGTGACGTCATCTCGAAGGGCGTCAGTAGCTTCACGCGCGTATTTGCCGGCATCACCCGAGAGCCTCACGCTGTCTGAGACCAGCGTGTCAGTGATCGTGCTTTGTGCGTCCGCGACGGATCGAGCCTGTGAGAGCATCGCCCCATACTCCCCGACCCATACGCCAAGTGCCTTAACCTGTTTTGTGGCGTTCGGCTCTCGGAGGCCTTTCTCTAGTTGCTGGTCTTACTGCTTCCCCTGCTCTTCGAGCTTGTCGAACGTCTTGCGTTGTTCGAGTATTCTCTCGAACTGGGCCACGAAGCCCTGCGCAACTTCTCGGTCTCTTGAATGTCCGCAACCCGTGTTCAGGACCAGCACCAGCATTGCCGTAGAGAGTGTCAAGTTCCACGACATCCTTTACACATTGTTCCGACACATCCTTTACAGTTTTGGGCGGATCACGGTGCGGCAGTGATACACCAGCACCCGCTCCTCGACTCTGACTAGTTCCACCCGCTCTCCAGCCAGGGCATAGCTGATATCCCAGCGGCGGCCTTCCGCCCAGATCTGGCCCTGGCTGCCGACTTTCACCACCGTGGCTCCTTCCGGATACTGCCACTGCGGCGGGTTCGGATCATAGCTTCGCGCACTCTTGCGCCACCGACTGGCCGGAGTCTGCATCCCCAGGGCTTCGTGCGGACGCACCTGGTTATATTCGTGGCGATACTCATCGAGCCACTGTTGCCGTTGTTCGTCGGGCACGCCGCGCCGCCATTGCGCCCGTTGCAGCGAGCCATGAAAACGCTCCACCTTCCCCTGCGTCTGTGGATGCCGGTATCCGCTCCAGTGCAGTTCAATTCCTTGCTGCATCAGCCACACCGTCAGCCAAGTCGCTCCCGTCGGCGCCATCGCGTTCCACCACGGCGTGCCATGATCCATCAGCATCGCCTCAGGCACACCACACTCCGAAAAGCTAGGGTTTAAGGCCAGGGAATCGAACTCCGAACTCGAGAGCACCAACGTGCTGCCACACTCCGAGCTTTGGATTGCCCCCGGACAGCTTTTGATACGCGTGCACACCCGAGGGACATCCGTGATGGCCTGCTTTGCGGAAATGATTCTGCAAGAGAGAACGGTATGGAAAACTTTACACTTCTCGCACCTCCGTGGTGGGTAAACCTTCTCCTCCTTGTACCGCTCGTTGCTTATTTCGTGTTTAGCCGCAAGAGACCCCAGCTCACGAGCCGTGAGCTTCTCACTTCCGCGGTCTTTGCTCTCTCGTTTGGCTTTGTTGAAGGTGCAGTAGCGATCTATCTCGGGCCGCGATTGGCCTTTTGCCCGGACATGCTCGCACGCTCTCCGATCTCGCGCGATTATCCGCGGATCTCGATCAGCAGGCCCAGCAGGTCAGCAATCTGCCGCCCGGCTTGTTGACGGTTGAAGTATTTCGTGAAACCGCCACGATGCTGATGCTTCTTTCTGTCGCCATCCTTGCTAAGCAGAAGCGAGGGGAACGCTTTGCGGTCTTTCTCTGGATATTTGCCCTCTGGGACATTGGGTACTACTTAGCGCTGTGGGCCACGGTCCGATGGCCATACTCACCCACAAGTCCCGACGTGCTGTTTTTCATCCCAGTGCCGTGGACCTCGCAAGTGTGGTTCCCGATCCTAATAAGCATCCTGACCGTGGCGGTTGTCCTATTGACTCGACATCGAGGTCGCACGACCTAGCGCTCAAATATGAAGTCCGCTGCCGACTCGGTTGAACTCGTCCAACATGAGGTCCAGAATTCGTTACACCATTCTTCCCGCGAGGAGGCCGGAGATGCGCTTCGATAATTTCTCATTTGGCTCCCTCCGCATCGACGACAGCACCTTCGTGCACGACGTGGTCATCGACCGCGGGGAGATCCGCGACCGCAAGAAAAAGCCGTCCAAGAAATTCCGCGATGACTTTGGACACACGCCACTGTCCATCGCAGAGGACATACCCTGGAAATGCCGCCAACTCGTCATCGGTACCGGTGCATACGGCAGATTGCCGGTGATGGAAGAAGTGAGACGCGAGGCGAAGCGCCACAAGGTCAAATTGGTCATTCTTCCGACAATCAAAGCTATCGAGGTCCTGAGACAAGAGCTCAAAGAGACGAACGCGATCCTCCACGTGACGTGTTAGCGCTGCAGCGAGCACCGACCTGGGCGGTCGGCGGGGGCCATGGTTGCTTCGCGCTCTCGAGCGCTGCCAGCGCCCCAGGCGTGGCCGCAACTTGCCCAAGTGGGAATAATGAAGCTCTTGCTGTGCTTCGCTAGGACCGGAGTGAAGTCTCCGGCGAACGCCAAAGTTAGAGAGTTCGGCTCCAGACCGGAGCCGCGCCGTCAACCAGATCCCCTGCCTGACCACCTAGTTTTCCCCTCGTGGTTCATCGCAGCTTATAAGTCATTGATTTTAAATGGTAATTGAACGGAGAGATGGCACCAAGAATCACCGAACTGGCCGCCTAAGGCGCGTTGCTCATGCCCGCAATTAATTGATGTTAAAGAAGTTGGTCGGGGAGAGAGGATTTGAACCTCCGACCCCCTGGTCCCGAACTATGAAACTACAAACTCCAAGTGCTTCATCTGGTGTCGCTTAGGGAGCAGTGGGCCGTTTTTCTCTCGCTCAGTTGTACCGAACTTGTCCCGAAGAAGAAGAAGATCATCGGTCTGCTCGACAAACCCAGTCGAATTTCGCGATGCTAGATCAGGCTGAGTTGTGTTCCCCGGCTTGCGTACATCTCTCCTTCCATTGAATTTGCAAGGTGTCCTCGTTGCAACAATCTGAGAGCGATGGGCAGGTTGTCGCTGATCTATTCCCGCTTGATTGCGGTCCCCGACGGATTTGAACCCGTGTCACCGCCGTGAAAGAACGGCCCATACACGACTTTAAAGGACTTACAAGAGGCGGACGACCTCTAAGTCGTTGGAAATCTCCGGTAGCCGGGCCGAAACCGTAGCGTAATCCGTAGTGCGGCATTGTCCGAAATGAGCGCCGGATCTAGGAACTGCGACGGTGACGCGGATCGCTTGTTTCGACCAGGAGTTCTGAACAATGGAGACTAAGCGGTCCGTATGCACCGGTAAGCGAGATTGAACGATTGAACCGCACTGGCAAGATGAAGAGGACTGGCTCTGCACCGTCGAACTCTTGCTCAACGACGATCCCGAAGGTCGACTGTTTGCCGCAAAGCTCGTCGGCTATCTGCTTGGCTAGGCACAGTTGACGAACACACGCGCTCTGGCACTCGTGGGCGATCGCGATGCCAACGCTTACGAGTTCCTTTTCCTTTTCGACTCCTGAGGAGAGACCAGTTCCCTGGAGTTGGTGCGCTCTCATGAGGATATGGGGGAACGACTACATCGAGAACGATTTTATGTCGCCCACAACTGAAGAGATTCGGACTGCTCGTCCGCTCGTGACGGTCCTGCCAGAAGACGTTCTGAGCCATACTACCTTTATTGCGGCAGCCCTGTGGGCTGGTGCCGAAGGCGATGACGTGGGCTCTTATGGGTCTACTTCGCGCATCGCAAGGAAACAGCCTCTGCCGTGACGGGATAGAGCCGTACCACCCCGTCAGACCTGCATCGGAAGACTTATTGGACGCGTCATAGACGTCTGTGACTAAGCCCGACTGGCTTCTGACCCACAACATCAAGCACTCTACGAAGGCCGTCGCTCGACGGACATCTCCCCGAATCGCCGCGTCAGCAGAGTTCTCTGGGCCACTCTCGGCCCTGTTCAGATGACCTCGCAGCGGCGCTTGCAAGTTGTCGAGCCAGCGATAAGCAAGTCTCACCTCTGTGTTGAGGCGGTTGCAGATCACGGGCCGCACGACCTACCCGTGTCAATTGTGGTAAGTATTGGAGGCCCCGGAATACATATCCGCACAACTGTCTTTGCGGCAACCGGTGGCTGGCCAGCCGGACAGTGAGCGGAATCAACCACAGTTGAACAACTGTTGATCCAGCACGCGCCAGTCAAGACGGTACCGTTCACGGCGCAATGCCCAGTCAGCGGCGGCGGTGAGGCCGTGCAGGTGAGATTGGCGGCACTGTGCAGCATGCCGCCCTTACCCGCAGCCGTTGCTGTGATGCCAATTGGGCCGCCCGCGGCCACACAGGTAGCGATACCCGTGTTCGGGTCAATGGTAGCCACATTCTGGTCGGATGAGGACCATTGGGCCGGCACATTCGGTTGCGTCATGGGCGCAGAATCGAACGTACCCGTGGCGCTGAAAGGAACGGTCCCGCCCGGTACGGCGTCGGCATCACTTGGTTGCACTGACAAGGCAATCAACTGCCGCGGTTGAAAGCTACCTCCGCCACAACTCATCAGGAGTGCGCCATACGAGATCAAACACGCCAACGCGCAAGAGATCGATCTTGTTGGCCTATTCCGGCAAGGTTTTCTGAGTATTCTCATTTGTCGTTTCCCCGCGTTCAGCGAACTGCGATAGGCACCCTTGTACCTCCGGTAGAAACCTTGCAGACACGCTGGATACCAGCCGCTTTCGACCCAACGGCTCATAGCCCATTGCAACTGCGGGATCTACCTAGTTCATCAAGCATGTCCCCCAGCCAGTCCGGCTACTGCAGAACGAATGATGAGGAAAAGGGGCGGGGCAGCAATGGGTTGGACCGGGACCATAACAAGCATGCCCAATGGGAATGCAAGTGGCAGCAGCACCAGTCCCTACGCCGTCGAACAGGTCATTGGTCATGCCATTGCCGCTGGTGCAAGCCGAGGGCTGCATTTCTACGCCCTGGTTTGCCGCTTGGTTCGTCAACCCTGCCATGCCGCCTTCGGTCAATTCAAATCCGGAGAGATTTCGCCCCCAAAGTGCATCTACGCAGTTGCCGTCATCAGGACAAAAACCAACGGCCGGCGCGACATCGGTGAGATTGCTGCCGTCGACATTCATGGTGACGATATCGAAGGTGCCATAGGTGAACTTTGTGATGTCGATCGAGAAGCGGTCGCTGATAAAGGCAATCTTTGTTCCGTCCGGCGAATAGCTCGGGTAAAGATCGTGATGGAATTTCGACAGGGGGGCCAGGTGCTTCAGCCCGCTACCGTCGAGGTTCATCGCGAACACACCATTCCTGAGCGCCGGCGGAGAGTTCTCGTTGCTGATCACTAGAATGCTTTTTCCATCCGGAGAAACATCATAGGGAGCGCCTCTCAGGGCCGCAGGCGTCAGTCGCCGCTGATTAGAACCGTCGGCATTCATGATCCGTACTGTGGAAACGTACCCGCCAATGGAACTCTGGAAGACGATCTGCTTTCCGTCGGGAGTGTAGATCGGGCTAAAGCTGTCCCACAGATCTGTGGTAAGGATTTTCCTTTTGCCACTGCCGTCAGCAGGCATGGTCGCAATCACTCCCGTACCCAATTTTGAAGCAGTGGCAAGCGCAAGGCGCTTGCCATCTGGAGACCAGCGCGGGAACCCTGAACTATGATCACTGGTCAGCTGACGCAGACCGGAGCCGTCCACGTTGATAACGTAGAGATCGGGACCATCGCCCGCGTTGTAATTGAAGGCGATTCGCTGGCCATCCGGGGAGGTGCTCGGAAAAGCTGACCTCGTGTCATCACTGGGAGCGAGATTCGTGACCTGGACCTGATCGCTCCCGTCCGGGTTCATCGTATAGATCTGCCAGCTCCCCGAGCGGTCACTGGTGAAGACAATCCGGCCATTCTGGCTACCGGACGCCGATGCCAGCCCCGACCAGAAGATCAGCGCGACCGCGACGAAAGCCAGCGGCATTACGCGGAGATTCAGAATTCGCAGCATAACTCCTCCTAATAGATGAGACTCGGTTTCTACTGGGCAACTCCCCAGCGCGGTTGGAATCCGCCATTCTCGATCTCGATAAGACTCCGCTGCGCGGGCTTGCGCAGCAGACCCTTGATTTCCTTCGTTCTCCGCAGCCGCAAGGCGGATGCCGGCCTTTGCAGGACCATTCTGGTGCCCTTTCCGTCGAAGCCCAGGATGTAAATTCCCGCGGTACCGGCCTTGACGTTTTGGCGCTGGAAGACGATCGCGTCGCCCTGGGGCGACCAGGACGCTCCGTCGTCTACGAATGTTCCGTCATCGAAAGTCACCTGCGAGATTCCTCTGCCATCTTTGTGAATCACGAAGAGCGAGGAAAGTTGAGGATTGCAGCAATGGCTGTCGACGGCGAGCTTCTGTCCGTCAGGCGACCAGTCCGAGACGATGGCGCCGGTGACAGCAGGTGTGAGCCGATGAATGGCGGATCCGTCGGTGCCCATTGTGTAAATCGCGCCAAGGATGCCTCCTCGACTGAAACTGCCAAATGCGATTGTGCCGCCGTCCGATGAGTACCTCGAAATTAGGTCGAAGATATCCTCGTTGAAATTAAACGGAGTAATTGCGGTCAACCCGGTACCATCCGCTTGCACGCGATAAATGGCGCAGTTCACGGGCCCGCAACGCGTGAGCAACACTTGCTTTCCGTCAGGCGAAAAATCGGGCTGATAGTCGCCAAAGCCCGGTTCGTCAGAGAAGAGTCGATGCAGATTGCTTCCGTCCGCGTTCATGACCCAGAGTTGTCCAATGATCGCATCTCCCGGTGGCACCAGGACGAAGATGATCCGCTTGCCGTCTGGAGACCACGCTGGAGCATCGATAAGCGTGCCATCGGTGAAGGCTGTCAGTTGACGCACATCGCTGCCGTCAGGATTCATGGTGTAAACGTCGGGGGGCAGGTTGAAAACGATCCGCCCATTCTTGCCGGGAAAGGTGGCATGGGCAGGCAAGACCCAGGCAATGGTTACGAACATCGTCAAGATAGACAGGAACCTCATTCTTGGTTTCATTCGCGTGGACTTCATGACTTCCTCCACTCCTACTGCTTACTCCTGCGGAAATCCACGTCAAAACCGATCATTTGCGATGTAGTTTTTTCTTTAACGGGCTAGGTAGGAGCTTGCCCCTGGCGATAGCGGGTATAATCCGCCGACCAGGGAACCGCGCTGTATTAATGGTATTCAGCCATGCCTGATATGCATGAAGTGACGGGACTGCTGGCCAGATGGGCTAAAGGGGATCAGCAGGCGCT
>Ga0209701_10002502_pt1 | contig 11963 bp, 5 predicted proteins | sample CZO8metaG_4_FD_188356 | JGI IMG/M metagenome (GOLD analysis project Ga0209701, IMG submission 188356) | Vadose zone soil microbial communities from the Eel River Critical Zone Observatory, Northern California, USA - CZOApr15con2H3.8 metaG... | ecosystem: Environmental > Terrestrial > Soil >...
GGGACTTGGAGTCATCACTGGAAAGGCCGATGTTCTCGATAGCGACGCGACGGCGGTGAATCCCGGGGGGGTTCCGCTCTTTAAGGCCGGCGAAGCAGTCGGTGGAGTTGGCGTAGTGGCAGCGAGAATGGATGTGGCAGAGTTTGCGGCGTTTACCGGAGCGAATGGCGCTGGCTTTATACCACAGGTCCCAAATCCAGGGGCCGTATTGATCGACGGTATCGCCCTACCGTTCGTCATTCAGACAACACAGCCATCGGGGACATCGAGTGGCACGGCAAATGGCAGCTACTTGCAGGGCTCGAGTGCAAGTCCGGGCCCAGTTCCGGAAGATGACTTGGTTGTTGCGCGTTCTGGCTCTGTAGGTGGACTGTCAGCGGCAGAGGTCAGCTCCATTGTGAACAACGCCATAGCCACTGCCAACATAACCCGTGCCGTCATTCGTCTGCCCCTGGGTCAGCGTACCCGGATGGTCATCGCGGTGGTCGATCTGGATGGCACGTTGCTCGCTTTGAATCGCATGCCCGATGCAACAGTGTTCAGTATTGATGTAGCGGTGGCTAAGGCTCGCAACATGGCTTACTTCAACAGCTCCGCCGTCAGTCCGAACGACTTGCCAGGTGTGCCGGTGGGAACTGCTGTCACAAACCGGACCATCAGCTTTGGCGCTCAACCACTATTCCCATCCGGCATCAATGGCACTTCACCAGGACCATTTTTTCAGCTATATCAAAACGATGTGGCGCTTCCCTGCACACAAGGAGCGCAGGCCGCGAATGCAAATCAAAGCGGAATCGTGTTCTTCCCGGGAAGTGAAGGGCTGTATCGCAATGGCGCGCTGGTGGGAGGATTGGGCGTCAGCGGCGACGGCGTCGAACAGGATGATTTCGTGACGGCCGGCGGCGCACAGGGATGGGAACCGCCGGCGGCTGTACGCGCGGACCAAATTATGATTCGGGGTGTGCGCCTTCCTTATCTAAAGTTTCCACGCAATCCCACGCAGTAGTCATCAACGAACTGAAACAGGGATCATTACCGACCGTTCCCGGAGGCGCGCGCCTGCGCTCGCGGGACTAAGGCAGCGACCTTGCGCATCTGCACGGCAAAGCGCTGGGCATTGTAGGCCGAGGGATTGTCGAGCTGCTGGAACAGGCTGGTGATGGCGGCGCGCAGTTCCTGCTGATTGGCAGGTTGCTCGTTCTTGGAGTACGCCAGAGCGAGAGAATCCAGGGCCATGGTGGCTTGTTCCGCGGAACGCTCACCCAGCGTGGAGATCTTGTCCGCGTCATCCGCGATGTCGCGCAAGAGCCGCGCGGCGAGATTTCTGTCGTAGGGTTGCGCCTGCATCTGTTGGGCGATGCGGTCGGCCATCTCTGCCGCGCCTTTCGCGAGGGACGCCACCTGCTCGCCGTTACCCGGCTTGCCGGAGAGATGCTCGATTTTGGACAACTGAGAAACAAGCTGGTTTGCACTTGCGGGGTCGAGGGCCCCAGCAATGTGCCGGAAGACTGCAAAGGTAGCGGGATTCCAAGCGGGCGCGCCGGCCGGCCTGCCATCGTATCCCAGGGCTTGGCGCCAACTCGCTTCGGGTTTCGTCAGGCTGTGGTGACACGCAAAACACTCATACTCGGAATATTCCGGCCAATTCGGCCCGGAAGCGCGGCGATTGAGGCGGTTGAGAGCTTCGCGCAATTGCACCGCCTCGCCGACCGCCAGTTCCTGGACGCTGAACCAGGGGCTCGCATTTTGCGGGGGTTTCCAATGCCGGGGCATGGCGGAACTGAATGATTCCAGTTGAAAGGTGAGATCCGGGTGACCGGCAGCAAGCATGGCGTGGTCGACTTCTTTTTCCCTGGTACCGATATGGCAGCTCAGGCATCGCTCGGATTGCTTAACAAGGTCGCGGGTGTCGTACATGCCGACTCTCAAAGATTGCTCGTGGGTCCAATTCTTGACGGTGTGCGGACCCAACCAGCCAACCGCCGGACCGTGGCAGTTTTCGCAACTGACGCCATCGTCGATGGATTGAAATGTTTGCGCGCGGAGTTCCGGTTTTACATTCAAGGCGTGACAGTTCAGACAGCGATCGGATTTGTTGGGTGCATCCGGGAGACCGAGGATTTTGGCCATACGCAGGGAGACGGAATTGGAAAGAACGCTGTAGGCGCGCGCATGCTTGTCCTGTGCAGCCCAAATGCTGTACTCATTTTGCGCGATGCGCGCGACGGTCTTGGGCTGCACCGCGCCATGGCAATTGCTGGCGGCACAGGAACCGGGACCGCTAAATTTGCCGACTTCACTGGCCTGTTCTTGCGGTGAGCGCGGCGCCTGGCGCGTCTCGCGAGGACGCACCTGCGCCGAGGACAAAGAAGCGAGCAAGAAGGTAGACACGAAAAGGACCAGTAGTAGAGACGATTTCGCTCTCATGGTGATGATTCTCCCGGTGATCTGACCGCCCGAGTACCAAGCCGGACCTAAGGTCCAGTAATGTACACCCAATTGGCCTTTTTTTGCGGAATTGGTGAGTGAATACCCGGTGCACGGGTAGGTCATTTGGTAGACAATGCGGACCCGGTTTGATATGGTGAGCTTCCTTTCGTTGAATCACCGGTCGGACACCGCGAAGGCGGGGGCTCTTCGTGTTCGATGAACTCAGGACCATCCAGGCAACCTACGGGTATTTGCCTGCAGAGCAACTGCACAAACTATCTGGTAAGTTGAAGATACCGGTCAGCGAAATCCATGCGGTGGCAAGTTTTTATCCGCACTTTCACCTCAAGCCTCCTCCGAAAGTGGATGTGCGAGTTTGCACGGATATGTCCTGCCATCTATTGGGCGCGACGCAAGTGCGGCATTCACTGGAGAAAGCTTTCCCAAGCCAGCAGCAAAGTGAAATCAGCATTCGCCCAGTCTCCTGCCTCGGCCGCTGCGATAACGCGCCCGCGTTGTCCATCAATGACCATATTTTTGCTGGCGTAGGACCCGGACAAGCTCTAGAGATGGTTCTTGAAGCGACAGAAGGTCGAGCGCCGCGCGTACCGCCGCGAGATCACCGCCCGCAACACTTGACGACGGATCCTTATACCGGCCCGAGTACGTACAAGGCCGTCCGCCAGTTCGTGGAAGGCCGCGACTATAAGTCCGTCTTGAGCATACTCAAAGCCTCTGGTCTGCGCGGCATGGGAGGCGCCGGATTCCCGACGGGAACAAAATGGGAAATCGTTCGAAACGCCCCAGGCGCGCAGAAATATATCGTATGTAACGCCGATGAGAGCGAGCCGGGGACCATCAAGGACCGCTTTTTGATGGAGCACGTTCCGCACCTGGTGATTGAAGGAATGATTGTGGCCGGGCTGGTCACGGGGGCGACGAAAGGGATCCTGTATATACGCCATGAATATGAGGAGCCGCGAGAGGTCTTGCAGGAAGAAATCCAGCGTTGCTATCGCGAGAAGCTTGTGGGTCGAGGCATACTCCAATCGGAGTTGGATTTTGACCTGGAAATCTTCGTGAGCCCCGGTGGATACATTTGCGGAGAAGAGAGCGCACTTCTGGAAGCCCTAGAGGGCAAACGCGCCGAACCACGGAACAAACCTCCGTTCCCCGGAACAAACGGATTGTGGAACGCACCCACCGCGATCAACAACGTGGAGACTTTTACTTTCGCCTCGGCCATCCTGGTGAACGGCCCGGATTGGTACAAGAAACAGGGAGTAAATGGCGTAGCGGGACTAAAATTCGTAGGGATTAGCGGGGACGTTGTGAAGCCCGGTGTATTCGAAGTGCCAATGGGTGTGTCCTACCGCGATTTGATTTACGAATATGCACGAGGCATTGCCGGCGGGAAAGAGCTTTTGGGATTTGCCCCATCGGGACCATCGTCCGGCTATCTTCCGGCAAGCCAAGCGGACCTTCTGCTGGACTTCAACGCCGTGGCCGCTGCTGGTTCCATGGTGGGTTCGGGCGCAATCGTGGTTTGCGCCGAGGGACGGTGCATGCTGGATATGGCGCTCAACGCCACGCGTTTTTTTCGCAACGAATCCTGCGGAAAATGCGTTCCGTGCAGGGTGGGCTCACAAAAACTCACGGATCTGCTGACACGCTGGACACAAGGCGAATCCAGCGAGGGGGACATGACGCTGATTCAGGAACTCTTTAAGGCGATGCGGCTCACGTCCATTTGTGGGCTTGGGCAGATCGTGCACGCGCCGCTGGCGTCGGTAATCCGGCACTTTCCGTCGGTGATTGAAGAGCACTTAAAGGCGCGACGTTGCCCGGGTGGCGTATGCTTCGAGCAGCACGGTTAATCTATGGACCAAGACTTTTCAGCAACCTACATCCCCAAGCAGGAAATCCAACTGACTATCGATGGCAAGAGCGTTGCCATCGAGCAGACCAGAGGCGAGACCACCACGATCTTCGAGGCCGCGCAAAAATGCGGCATTGCCATACCGACGCTGTGCCACCAGCAGAATGAAAAGCCTGTCGGCGTGTGCCGCATGTGCGTGGTGGATATCGGGCAGCGTGTTTTTGCGGCCTCGTGCGTGCGGCTGATCGAGCCGGGAATGCAGGTAAAGACTGCGACGGACGATATAAAGAGTGTGCGCCGCACGCTTTTGGAGCTATTGATTGCGGATCATCCGTCTCCGTGCGCGCGCCAGAAGCTATCCGGGGATTGCGAACTGGAACGGCTGGCGTCGGAGGCAAAGATAAAGAGTTCGCCATTCGCGCGGCGCACGACGGCTCGAGGGCATGACGATTCCTCACTGGCCATTTCCGTGGACCATGAGGCGTGCATTCTTTGCGATCGCTGCATCCGGGGCTGCAACGAAATCCGGCATAACTTTGTGCTCGCCAGGCGCGGCAAGGGATACCAGGCGGGAATTTCGTTTGACGACAACCTGCCGATGGGAACCTCCAGTTGCGTGAGTTGCGGGGAGTGCATGGTGTGCTGCCCGACGGGAGCGCTGACGAACAAGCAGGTTATTGATACGAACCTCGGACAAGGAGACGCGGTCACGCTTCAGGAATTACAGAAACTCGATCCGTTCCACGGGGTTTCCGGAACATTTCTGAACTTGAACAGCAACGCGGTACGAAAGCGCAAGTACAAGGCCGGAGAGCTGATTTGCAAAGAAGGCGAATATGGCTCGACGGCATTCTACATCCTTGACGGCAAGGCCGAAGTGTATCTGTCTTCACCGATGGCGCACGTAAATACCAAAGGGCAGAACAACCTGTTTCGCAAGCTAAAGTCGGTGCTGGAGCCGAGCAAGCAGTCCGCGAAAGAAGAACGCAAGGGGTTCATTCCCATCGATGGCCCGGTCAATTTGTCGTACGACAACCGCATTGCGAACCTGGAACCCGGTGACCTGTTCGGCGAGATGACGTGCATGAATTACTATCCGCGCTCGGCGACGGTGCGGGCGAAGACGGATTGCACGATGCTGGAGATGCTGCGCAATGTGCTGGATATTATGCGGCGGAATCGGGATTTCCGCGCCAAAGTCGAGCAGAATTACCGGAAACGCGCGCTGGAATCGCACCTGCGCGGCATTCCCATTTTTTCCTCGGTTACGCCGGAATTTATTTCCTATTTGCGGGATCGCGTGGAACTGCGCCAATACTCGCCGGGACAACTGATTTGCCGCCAGGGAGAACCTGCGCACAGCTTCTTTCTGGTGCGCATCGGCTTTGTCAAAGTGACCGAATCACATCCCGGCGGGGACCTGGTGCTGGCGTACATCGGGCGAGGGAGTTTTTTCGGGGAACTTTCGCTGCTGGGCGGGGGCATACGAACGGCAAACTGCACGGCGCTGGATCACGTGGAGGTCGTTCGTATCAAGGTCGAAGATTTTAATCTGATGCTGGATCGTTTTCCGGAGGTGCGGCGGGGCCTGCAGGCCGTCGCGGCAGCGCGCGCCGCGGAAAACCGCCAACAGTCGGTCCAAATACAGAGCGTGCCGGTGGATTCATTCCTGGCGCAAGGCTTGATGGAAGCGCAAAGCCTGCTGGTGCTGGACCTCGACAAATGCACGCGATGCGACCAATGCGTGCGAGCGTGCGCGGACGCTCACGATGGCGTCAGCCGGCTGATTCGCGACGGGTTGCGGCTCGATCACTACCTGGTAGCCACGTCGTGCCGGCAGTGCAAGGATCCGCTGTGCATGGTGGGTTGCCCGGTAGGTTCGATTCGCCGACGCAACAGCCTGGAGATCACCATCGAAGATTGGTGCATCGGTTGCGGCTTGTGCGCGAACAATTGTCCGTACGGAAACATCAACATGCACCCGTTCGAGGTCGAAGCGGACGATCCCAGCCATCCTGGGAGGAAGATCGCGGAGGTAAAGACCAAGGCCACGGCGTGCAATCTCTGCCCGGATCACGATGAACCTAACTGCGTGTATGCATGCCCGCACGACGCAGCGCATCGGGTGAATCCTCGCGAGTTCTTCGCGGATCTTGCGAGGGAGGGCAACAGGGGAATCATCCCGACGTGATCATCGACCGGAGCCACAGAGGCTGGTTTATCGGATCGGTGCTGATGCTCGCACTGGGCATCGCGGTGTATATCCCGTACGCGTTGTTAAGCGTTACAGGCGCGAGCGGGGGCAGCGTCCTAGGCCTGATCTACGGCAGCGTGGGGTCGGCGATGATGCTGTTTGCGGGATTGTTGGGATTGCGCAAGAAGTTCCGGATTTGGCGTGTAGGGCGCGCGACGTGGTGGATGCGCGGCCATCTCTGGGTCGGCTTTCTCAGCTTCCCGTTCATTTTGTTCCACGCAGGTTTTCAGCTGGGGAACGGACCCCTGACGCGAGTGCTGATGGCCCTTTTCGTTGTGGTGTTCGTGAGCGGCATCTTCGGGGCCATTCTGCAGCATTTCATCCCGCGAGTCATGACGCAGCGGGTGCCGATGGAAACGATCTTCGATCAGATAGGCCGCGTCCTGGAGCAACTGGTGCAAGAAGCGGCGTTCATCATTTCCGATATTGGCGCGGCAATTGAAGAAGAGCTGGAACGCGCGGAAGAAGCAGAGGAATTGTCGCAGACCCCCACGGCGAAGAGAAAAACAGCCGTGGCGAGTGTAGCGGACGAACGCGTGAGCCGTACGATAACGGTTTTCTTTGAATCGAACATGAAGCCTTATTTATTGTCGCGAAATCCCGCGAAGCACATGCTGGCGGACCCGGTTCAGGCAAACGCGGCTTTTCAGAAGCTGAAGATTCTTGTGCCTGCGACGCTGTGGCCCAAGTTCGATGACTTGGAAAATATCGTCGAAGAAAAGCGGCAACTGACGCGCCAGCTGCGCCTGCACAAGATCCTTCACGGTTGGCTGCTGATGCATATCCCGATCTCTTACGCTCTGCTGGCCTTGGGTGCAGTCCACGCGGTCATGGCGCTGAGATTCTGAAGTATGCCTCGCGTACGCACGACGAAATCCCTGGCGAAGCGCATCGATCTGCAGTATTTCCGGCGGCGCGACGCTTTCCGGAAATGGCGTTTGTGGCTTTGCCTTGCGCTCCCAGTTATCGCTGTGGGCTGGATCGTGTTTTCGCGGGCAATCCACAATCAGAATGTGTATACCAAGGGCCCGCTGTCTTCAGCGCACGCGGTACTGGCAAGCAACTGCGAGGTGTGTCACGTGCGGACGGCAAAGTTCAGCGCGCCGGTGCCGGACAAGGCGTGTCTGGGGTGCCATGATGCCCCGCTACACAACGCGCGACAGACCTTCACGCCCAGCTGCGGTTCGTGTCACGTCGAGCATCTGGGGCAAATGCGGCTGGCGCAGACCGCAGATGCCGGCTGCGCGCAATGCCATGCGGACCTGCATACAAACGATGGCGCACCGCGTATCGATCCGCACGTGAGCAACTTCGATCGAAAGCATCCGCAGTTCGCCGCACTACGGCCCGGCCAGCCGGACCCGGGCACGATCAATCTGAATCATTACGCGCATCTGCAGGCGACCATTCGCGGACCGCGGGGACCGGTGCAGATGGTATGCGATGACTGCCACCGTCCAACGAACTCGCAGGAGCCGTGGCCTTACTCTGTCGCGGAAGTACAGCCCGCGTCGCAACAGCCGGTTGTCGTGGGAGCTACTGACACGCAACAGAGAAAGAGGCGTTCGGTGGCGGCAGGCGCCGGCTCCTATATGACGGCGATCAAGTATGTGAACCAATGCGCAGCCTGTCATGTGCTGCAGTTTGATCCGCTGATACCGGAACCTGCGCCGCACGCCAAACCGAATGTCGTGGACGCGTTTATCCGGAAAAAGTACGCGGACTACATTGCGTTGCATCCGGAAGCCCTGAGAGAACCCGTCAGTGCCATCGAGGGAACTACGCCGGATGTTTCCGAGTCAATTTTGCGGCCAACCGGGAACCCAGCACCGCTGCTGGCAAGTAACCCTGGGGATTGGGTGCAGCGGCGCACGGATGCCGCCGAGCGTTTGCTCTGGAGCAAGAATTGCAAGCTATGCCACATCTCGACGGAACATGGAGGGTCGGGGTTACCGGAGTCGGTCAAGGCGATCATTCCGGCGCGATGGCTGCCGCGCTCAGAATTCGATCATGAGGCGCATCGCATGCTGACCTGCCAGGCTTGCCACGCGGGTATTACGGATAGCCGCAAGACGTCCGACATCAACATTCCGGAAATCGCATTTTGCCGGCAATGTCACAAACAGGGAGGAGCATCCAAGCTGGCCGCGGAGGGCCGCTGCTTTGAGTGCCATAGCTATCACGATTGGCGCAAGGAACGGCGGATCAATGGCATCATGGAAATGGCGCGGCCGAAGGCGTCTACGGAGGACAAGTCCGGCAATAGCAATCCGTCGGTGCAGTAGCCAGCGCCTGACAGCGCGGAGTCACCAGAGTCTTCATTTGGGTTGAGCAGCGGCAAGCTTCGGTTGGTGACCACTTACGGGCGCATTTTGCGGGTCATCGGTGACGGTATACAGTTCACCGTCGCGCAAGTAGAGTTTCTGCATCTCGGTGCGATTGAGCGGTCTCGACCCGCGGCGGCCGAAAACCGCGAGTTGGTTGCCGGTTTCGTCCACCGCGCGGTCCCGATCGATGCCGCGGGACAAGGCAAGCGCCGGCCCGTGAGTGCGGAAAGTGGCAATCACTTTCGGAACGGGTTTTGGGCTGAAGCCAGCGAATTTGCTTGTGGCCTGGGGTGAAAAGAGCTGCACAACCTGAAGTCCATTCCTGCCATCCGCGACGAATGCAAACAGGCTGGAACTTACCATCCCGAGTTTCACGTCATTGGTGTCGTTCAGCTTGCCGCCGGCGTTAAAGAACTGATCCAGCGCGGGCTTCTCGGGGCGTTCCACGTCGACGATCGCGACTCCCTGCTTGCCTGCCGCAACATAGGCGTACGTCCTCGCCAAATAAATATTGCGTGCATCTTCCATGGCGACCGCGGCGTTCTGCACCAACAAGGGTGAAGAGGGCTGAGTGATATTGAGGACCTTCAATCCTGTGCGATCCACCACAAAGGCATAGCGGAATTGAATGCCGATGCCGCGGACATTGTCCAATTCGGGAGCACCAATCTGCGCGGTTATCTTAGGCTGTAGAGGATTATCCAGGTCGACGACGACCAACCCGCGGTCGCAAAGCACGTAAGCGTAGGTTCCCACAAAGGCAATTCGCCGCGCGCCGTTGAGGGCACCGTCCGGATTGAACGCCAGCGCGCGCTTGAGGAAATTGTTGTTGGGATCGCCATCCAGAAGCGTACCTACGCCCGGTGTTTTTGCTTTCAAATCCGGATTGCCGATGACCACCAAGCCTTCGTATTTGTCCGCGACATAAAGAAAGCCATACATGAGGTGGATTCGCTGCTCCTCATTCTCCGGGCGATGCGTGCGCAGCGGGTCGATGGCCAATGTGCTAGGGGAGGCGATGGCCTGAGCGAACTTGGTCTTGATGTAAAACCGCTGCCCAAGAGGAGAAACCGGAGCGGTACTCATTCGTTCCGAAAAATCCTTGTTGTCGATATTGGCGACGTCGAATATGCGGACGCCACCCTCGCCCATAGCGGCATAAAGATATTCGCCGCGCGCCTGCACATCCAAGACCTTGCCGGCGTGATGGTGGCTCTGTCCGAGGCGTCCGCCGCGGCTCACAAAGCGCCGGTAGTTGTCAGGGTAAGCGACCCTGTGGAAGTCGCTGCCTAACACCGCGGGCGGTTCTTGATGCTCGGCCACCGCGACCGCATGGTACCCGCCTTTGCCAGCCGCCAAGTAGATATAGCGGCCTTCAAAGTTCATGAATCCGGCGCCCAGCAACATCGTCTGAGCCAGCCAGGCATTATTGTCGCCCTTTGCGGACACGTGACAATCGGAACAGGCGCGGGTTTCTTTCGTTCGCACAGTGTGAGGGACGAAAGGACTGAATGCTTGCCCGCTGAAGCCTTCGGCGGAAACGGTTTGCTGCTGGTAGTAACCCCAACCGCGGTCCGCGTTCTGTGAGCTAACCAGTACCGCACAGGCCGACCGCACGGGTGCGATGCGATTACCGGTGACGGTGCCGTCGACGCCGAGCATGTAGATGTCGTCGCGCAAAATCTGGAAGTTGTAGGCGGTCCAATTCTTGGTGGTCAACCCCTCGTTATGCAACATCGGCATCTTCTGGTTTGCGGTCATCTCAAGATGACAGCCAAAGCAGGTAGGGACCCATGCGGAGTGACAGCTAAAGCAAGTCATACGGCGATTGTCGTGTGCGAACGAACTTATATCGTTGCCGCCCCAGGTGGTGCCGTCCTTCTGGATGGTTTTCGCGAAGCGGGCCTTCTCGTTGTAGTTCGGGTTTCCGGGGGTAATGGAATCCTTGACTTGAATGATTTCCCACTCCTTGCCTGGATCCACCATGGAGCGCTGGAAGAAACGATCATCCCTGGAGTAAAACTGCCGCTCGCCCCATGGGGTGCGAAGGACTTGCAGGTTCGTGCCGCCTTTGGGCGATGCCGGCCCAGAGGTCATCAAGGAAGCGCGAGCGGCGACACTACCGTGGCAATCGATGCAGTCGATCTCAATGGCGTTGCGAGTCTCTCCGTACAGCTTTCCATTCCCGTGAGCATCCTGGGTGAAATGGCAGTCAATGCAATGCATTCCTTTTTCGAGGTGAATGTCCTTGAGATGCACGGCCCTGCCGAATTTGTCGGGATCCTCGGGCGAGATGACATTGTTCTTTTCATCGAGCAGATTGCCCTTGCGATCCTTCTTGTAAACCGCGCGGAAGATCCAGCCGTGGCTATGAAAATCGGCAAACTGGGTGTGCTTAAGAGTTTTCGCGAACTCTGGGCTGCCGATTTTTTCAAGGAAGCCAACATCGGACCATAGTCCCCGGGGCGCCGATCCTTCCGGATTTCGCAACTGGACCTTCTGGCGATCGGCAGGGCTGGGATTGCGCTGCTTGGCGGGGTACATCTGTTCGGCGTCGATTTCATTGTCCCACCAAGTATAGCCGAAGTAGGTCGTCTCCATATTGGTGCCGGGGTGGATGTGGCAGACCATGCACTGGCTTGAGGGGATGGACCGCGTAAACTGGTGGCGTATTGGGTGGCCCGGTTCGTTCTTGGGAATCGTGGGATCAACTGTAGCAGTGTAGCCAGAATGACCGAAACTGGCATATGGCCCCGAATGTTCCGGCGAATTGTCGTTGGCATAAACGACATGACATGCGGTGCACCCGCTGTTGCGATAATCTCCAGGCTGATCGTTGGTCCCGGGAAAACTCAACAACGGATCGAGCAATCTGGTCTTCTGCAGTCCGAGAAAAACAGGATCCGTGCGCAGAAGCGTTCCGAATCCTCGCTCGCCAAGTTTTGTATCGGGCCGTCCGGGGTCTTCATCCAGAGCCGGGATGCCAATCTCGGGCTTTTTCTGGCCACCGCGTTCGAAAATGCGAAGGACATTGCCCGGCTGAGAAACCTCCCAACGCTCAATTGGTTCCAAG
>Ga0209701_10002504_pt1 | contig 11960 bp, 12 predicted proteins | sample CZO8metaG_4_FD_188356 | JGI IMG/M metagenome (GOLD analysis project Ga0209701, IMG submission 188356) | Vadose zone soil microbial communities from the Eel River Critical Zone Observatory, Northern California, USA - CZOApr15con2H3.8 metaG... | ecosystem: Environmental > Terrestrial > Soil >...
TGTTCAACAAACGGAGCGCCTCCTGCGGCGAAACCGCGTGGGGTGAAAAAGCGGGATTTGACGAGATCCGCACGAACGCGGCCTGTGTGAAAGGACAGGTGGCCCATCCCCGAACGGCATTTCGAGCAAACCAGCGCAGCACATGTTCGTGGGACTCGTGGGCGGGCCAGGAAAGGCCGATCAGCACATTTACGTCCAGCAGAAAAACCGTCATTCGAGGTCGGATTCGAGTTCCTTCACTCTTTTTGCCGTGATACACGGGGAATCGGCGGGAATGTCGAAGACTTGGATTCCGTTCACAGTCCGGGTAGGAGTGGGAGTGCACAGTCCCTTCCGAACCAGTTCCGACACTGCTCTCCCCACGGACAGGGATCGGCTTTCGGCGTAGTCCTTCACCTTCTGAAGGACATCATCATCTAGGTTGAGAGTCGTCCGCATGGTTGTATGATGTCACATACAGATATTGATGTCAAGGTCAGCTAATGATGACATCGTCTCGAATTGATGATATCGTCAAAATCACATACTAGCGACGCAGCAGATTTTGAAAGTTTCGGAGGCAGTCACGGCACAAGGCGAAAAACTCAAAGATTGCGTCAGAGGCTAGAAGCCGCTCAGGCTAATTATAGCCACAGGTGTGGCAGAAGCTGCCCGTCATGCCCAAGACGCTCGCCGCCAGATCATGTAAAATCAAAATGCCGGCGAGCATGCGATGGCAAAGATTGCAAAGACAGCTGACCGCAAGAAAGTCATGGACACTTCCAAGAGCACCGATTGCCCCAAGTGTGGCAAGCCGACCCGCATCGTAAAGCGGGTGAAAGACAGGGAGCGCGGTGTCCCGGGCGGGGTCTTCATTTCGTGTTCGGCTTGCGAGTTCTATGAGAAGCTGTAAGTCCGTTCTCTGCTCGGCGAAACTGAGAACCTAAGAATTGAGGGCTTGAGAACTAGGAACTGATCTGCCCCAGGATCGCCCTCGCTTCGCTGGCAGGATCCACAGCCGCCGTGATCGGTCGTCCCACGACGATGTGCGAAGCACCTGCGGCGATGGCTTCCGCCGGAGTCACAACCCGCACCTGGTCGCCATGGCCAGCGCCCGCCGGGCGCACTCCGGGAGTCACGATGGCGAACTCGTGGCCCAGTTCACTGCGCAGCTCGGACGCTTCTTGGGCCGATGCTACTACGCCATGGCACCCATCGGCGATCGCCAGAGCTGCCAGGCGCAACACCTGATCCACCACGCGCCCGCGCACGCCCACTTTGTCCAAGTCGTTGTCGTCCAGGCTCGTAAGCACCGTGACCGCCAGCACCATCAGAGCAGGATTGACACCGCGGGCAGCTTCGGTCGCAGCGCGCAGCATCTTGCCTCCGCCGGAGGCATGCACGGTCAGCATGCTCACGCGCAGTGCAGCGGCCTCTCGAACGGCGGAAGCCACCGTGTTGGGAATGTCGTGGTATTTGAGGTCCAGAAAAACTCGCCGCCCGGAGGCCACCAAGTCGCGGACCACCTGCGGGCCTTCAGCGGTGTAAAGCTGCATCCCGACTTTGTACGTCAAAGCGGAGTCGCCCACGGCCGCCACAATCTTCTGCGCCGCCGACGAAGATCCAACATCCAAAGCGATGATCAATCGCTGCCGGGGATCGTGCATCTAGGGGAGTGTAAAAGGTTTGCCGCCGACACGCTACTGGCGCAGCATGGCCAGCGTCTGCGGTTGGACCACGTCGAGGCGCACCTGCTGTATACCTCGGGCCTTGAATTCAAGCGCTCGGGCAGCGCTGTACGAGACGTCGATGATGCGTCCCGGAACGCTCGGCCCGCGGTCATTGATCCGCAATACCACTGCCCTTCCATTGCGGAGGTTGGTCACCCGCACCCAGCTACCTATGGGCAGAGTGGGGTGAGCGGCAGTGAAGTCGTACATGTCGTAGGGCTCACCGCTGGCCGTGGCCTTGCCGTGAAAGTCGCTTCCGTACCAAGATGCCGTCCCCACTTGATACGGCTTGGAGCGAGTTGGCTTACGCCGAAATCCGTGGGATATGTTACTTTGGGTACTAACGGACCCTGAGCTGGTCGGCCCCTGAGCCGCCCCCAAGCCAATGACCAATAAAGCGATCGCCAGCTTAGGCGCAATGCGTTTTCGCATTCAGTCACCTCGCATCTCTAAAGTCGTCCTCCCTACCCAGCTTCGCCAAGGATTTGGAGATGCTAAAGGCCGACGGCAAACCTGTCAATGTCAAATTCACTGCAGCAAGTTAATCATGTAGTAATACATGTCTCACGTAACTTGCTGTTAATTTTAAGTAACATAGTACATGTTGCTGGCAGTAAGTGGCTTACAATGTTGATATATTCGTAAATAACCTGTCTTCCTACGACTTGGAAATTATTACTCTCTTTTTGTATCAATGACTTACAGGCAATCCTGAACATACTCCCTTAACCGGAACAAGCTACGGCGACCTCCCGGCGTATTTTCCGTGATTTGACGGGTCCAGAAGCTCGGTGGAAATTGCCCGGACGGCACACCATCGAAAGGAATTTGCAACAAGCTACGTTTCCGATAAATTGCCCTTATGGCTCCAGCACCTCCCGTCGTGTTAACCATCGCCGGATTCGACCCCTCTTCCGGCGCGGGCGTAACGGCCGACATTAAGACCATTGCGGCCCACGGCTGCTACGGGGTGGCTTGTATCACGGCTCTGACCGTGCAGTCGACTTCCGGTGTGCGTCGCATCAAACCGCTGAGCCCGGACCTCGTAGCCGAGACCCTGAAAGAACTGACTTCTGACGTGGCGATTGCCGCCGTCCACATAGGAATGCTGGGCTCAGGCAAGATAGTCCGCGCCGTGGCCGAGTTTCTGGCGAAAGAAAAGCCGCACAATGTGGTCCTCGATCCGATCCTGAAATCTTCCTCAGGGGTGGACTTGGTGGACCGGACCGGGGCGCGCCTCCTGATAGAAAAATTGCTGCCACTGGCCACGGTCGTTACCCCTAATGTGGACGAGGCTTCAGCGTTGACCGGGTTGGCGGTCACCAGTCCAGAGCAGATGCGAGCCGCCGCCACCAAGCTCCAAGCTATGGGAGCTAAGGCTGTGGTGATTACGGGCGGAGATCTGGAGAAGGCGATTGATCTGTTGAGCTTCACCAGCAAGCGCGGGATCGAGCAGGAGATTTTCAAATCCGACCGGCAGCGGTCGAACTCCACCCACGGCACGGGTTGCGCTTTTGCTACGGCAGTGGCCTGCCACCTGGCGCAAGGGAGGGGATTGCCTGAAGCCGTCCTGCTGGCCAAGGCCTACGTGGCGGCCGCGATCGCCAATGCCCATCCCATGGGACGCGGCACCGGGCCTGTCCATCATCTCTACCGCATGTATCAGCAGCGCCGCGCCGTCATCGCAGATCCTGAGCCGGTGCATTAACGCTGCCAGGGAGGGAAGCGCACATCCCTGCGCTTCGTTTGCAGGAAACATGGCTTGCTGCGTTTCTAAAAGATCGCACCCAAGCTGGCTCCAGTGGGCCGAAGGAACGAATGATAATGATGCGGAGGCGCTGACGGGGCGGGAAAGGCGGAAGACGGGATCAAAGAAGAGGGGGAGGATTTCTCAATCCCGATTCGTGTTAGTTTCTCGTGCCCGGCGTTTTCTTCAGCAGGATTCCGGCCACGAACGCCGCCACGGCAGCCAGTAGCCACTGGGTCCGGTACATCTGGATCGCCTGGAAATCAGCAAAGTTCTGGACGGTATAAATTAAGCTGACAGCGATGACCGCCACGAGGCATGCCAGGCCAGCGACAAAGGCGATCAGCGAGGCCGTGGATAGGCCAAGCCCATTCGCCATATTGCGGAGCCCCTCCACGATGTTCTGGAACTCGAGATGGCGCGTCCAGCTGTGTTCACGAGCCACGCTCGCGTGAGCTGAGCGGGCTGTCCCGCAGACATGGCAGAAGCGCGCGCCAACCATGAACTCCGTGCCGCAGCGATCGCAGGCTTCGACCATGCCGGCCAGGGCAGCGGCTTGCTGCGCCGCCGGCGGACGCCAGAACTCGTGCTGGGTTTCATGTGCAACTTCAGACATAAGACACCTACCTCTCGTTTTTACGTCGCAAGCCAGTGACCAAAATCGAAGTACCGTAACTCGTTGATATTCAGTATCGTTGCGAACATATCCAGCCACCCTGCATCTGCGTGGCGGGCAAGAATTACTCCTTACCTTAGGAAAGATTCGCTAGCTGGATTATAAGGGCGCATTTCGCTCAGCCACCCAGCACCAACTTGACCTTCTTGGTTCGACGGTTCAGGTACACTGAAGGTCAGCACCCTTCGAGACAGAGACCGCGAACTTGTTTGTCAGGCTCCCACCCCGCTGTGTTCCCTTTCTGTGCTTCTTGTTTGTCGCATGTCCGGCGACGGCGGCCCACGCTCAGGCGACTCGCCCGCCCGATATGCTGTCCTACCGCCCTAATGACCCGCTGAACGCCACGGCCTTCGATCATTTCTACAATCTCGATTATGACCGTGCAGTCCAGGAATTCGAGCAGGTGCTGCAGCGACACGCAGACGACCCTTTCGCGGTTAACCACTTGCTCGCTGCGGTTCTGTTCCGCGAACTTTATCGCATGGGAGCGCTGAACACCGGGGAGTACGCCAATGACAGTTTCATTGCTACGCCTCATCGCCCGGCCGATCCGAAGGTTCGGCAGCAGATCAAAGACCTGGTACAGCGTGCGCTTAAGCTCTCGGAGAAACGCCTAAGCGCTGATCCTGACGACGTGGAAGCGCTCTATGCCCGAGGCGTGACCCGGGCTCAGTTCTCGACTTACACGGCACTGGTGGAGCGCGCCTGGTTTTCGGCCTTACGCAATGCCGTGGGGGCGCGGCACGATCACGAACGCGTACTCGAACTTAATTCCGGCGACACCCAGGCCAAGCTGATCGTTGGCGCTCACAATTACGTGATGGGCAGCCTGCCTTGGGGAGTCAAGATTGCGGCGGCCGTGGTCGGGCTGAGCGGAAACAAGGAGAAGGGGATCCGCTATCTGCATGAATGTGCCGCAGGAAGCGGAGAAACCAGCGTCGACGCGAAGATCCTGCTGGTATTGTTTCTGCGACGCGAACACCGCTATGAGGAAGCTCTTCCCATTGCGCGTGGTTTGATCGCAAGCTACCCGCGCGACGTGCTGATGGCCCTCGAAGAAGGTAATTTGCTGCGCGCTTCGGGCCGCAATCAGGAAGCAGCGGCGGTGTATCGAAGAGTGTGGCAGGCGGGGCGGGAGGGGCATTATCCCGACTTGCATTACGAAATAGCTGTGCTCAGTCTGGGTGATCTGTTGCGCAGCCAGAAGGATTACAGCAGTGCGGTCGCCGCCTACGAGCAGGTAAATCAAGTCGCTAGGCCAGATCCCGAGGTGCTGCAGAAGGCCAATCTGGGGGCGGGTGAGATGTACGATCTCCTCCGCAAGCGCGAACTCGCTGTGGCGAAATATCAGGCTGTGGTCGCCGCCAACGCGAACACTCCGCCTGCGGAAACAGCCCGTAAGCGCATGAAGGACGCCTACCGGGAGGAGTAAGATGTGGAACTTTTTGGCCCGAGTGGGCGTATTCTAATCAGGGAGAGCCAACCATGTACTGCAACTACTGTGGCAAGGTGATCCAGGACGACGCCAACCTCTGCGCCTACTGCGGCAGGCGCGTGGGCGCGGTGATCGCGCGCAAGCGACTAGTTCGGCCTCGCGCCGGCCGGAAGATTGCTGGTGTCTGCGCCGGCTTCGCCGAATATTTCGACCTGGACGTATCGCTGGTGCGGCTGGTTTGGCTGATTACTGCGGTGATGACGGGAATCGGCCTGCTGACGTACCCGATCGCATGGATCGTGATGCCCGGAGAACCGCAGATGCTCCCCGCGCCGTCCAGCCAGCACGTAACCAATCCGTAGAAAGTGTGTGGCGCGCTAATCCTCTGCTTAAATCTGGGCGATGATCCAAATCACCAGCGGTGACGCTGAAATTGCATACGAGATCCTGGGAGACGGCCCACCGGTCGTTCTGCTTCACCCTTTTCCTGCGCATCATGAATTGTGGCTGCCAGGGGCGCAGACGCTGGTCTCGCGCTACCGCGTGATTCTGCCCGACCTGCGCGGGCACGGCGACTCCGGCATTGGCGAGGGTCCTGCCACCATGGAAAAGCACGCTGCGGATGTCGCCCGCATCCTCGATCACGCCGAAGTGGGACGCGCGGCCTTTGCAGGGGTTTCCATCGGGGGCTATGTGCTCTTCGAGTTCTGGCGGCGCTATCCAGCCCGAATCGCGGCCCTGGCGCTGTGCAACACAAAAGCGCAGGCTGACACTCCCGAAGGGAAAGCTGGCCGTTTGCAGGCTGCTGCGGACGTGCTGGAGCGCGGCACCGAGCCGTTTTTCGAGAGCATGGTCCCCAAGCTGCTGGGAAAGACCACGCGCGAGACCCGTCCCGACCGGGTGGAAGGCGCGCTGCGCATGATGCGAAAAATGTCTCCCGAAGATGTTGCCCAAGTGCAGAGAGGCATGGCGGAGCGCCCGGACTCGGTGCCGATGTTGAAGACCATCAACGTGCCCACACTACTCGTGACTGGTGATGAGGACATCCTGACCGGCCCACCCGACGCAGAGTTGATGCACCAGAACATCCCTGGCAGTCAATTGAAAATCGTTCCGCGCGCGGGTCACTATTCCCCATGGGAACAACCGGAGGAAGTGGGCAAGCTGCTGCGCCAGTTCCTGGACGCGGTGCATGGCGGCTAAGTAGTACCGGTACAGAGTTGCCAGTACCCAGGGGGCTAGCGCCGTAGAGTGTATTTACCCCCACTTTCTTGATCCACCCTTCGTGTTACTTTGTGTCCTTCGTGGTTAAAAGCGAGAACCGCGACCTGAGACCTTGACCTCCGCTTTGCTACAATTCTCTCGCCATGATTGATACTTTCCTGGTTCCAGAAAAGACGGTCGTAAACGCCAAGGGCGACGGGCCGGCCCTGGACGTCAGCGGTGCGGCAAACCGGGTGTTCCTTCTAACCCTCGACATCACCAACATCATCGAGCAGGAAGCGCTGGACGTGAGCATCCACGGGTCGGCCGATGGCACCGCCTGGGGCGCCAAGCCACTGGCGACATTTCCCCAGAAGTTCTATCGGGGGCAGCATCCTCTTCTGCTCGATCTCAGCGGGCATCCCGACATTAAGTTCGTGCGCGCCCACTGGGAGGTCAACCGCTGGGGCCGCGGCACTGATACGCCCATGTTCGAGTTTCATCTCACCGCGAAGGAAGTGCCGCCGGAGATCCTCAAGGAAGCCACCGCCGAGGCCAAGGCGCTGGCCTGAGAAATGTTGATTTTCGATGTTTGATTGTTGATTGAGAATCTTCCTACCCCCGGCCTCCGCGCTTGCCAAATCAACAATCAAAAATCAAGAATCAACAATGGGTAAGATCTCCATCGTTGTTGTTCAGCCGGCGCGCAACGTTGCTGGCTCGCTTCGCCTGCCCGGTGACAAGTCCATCTCGCACCGCTATGCCATGCTGGCGGCCATCGCCGAGGGCACAACCCGGCTGGAGAATTTCTCTACAGGAGTGGATTGCGCGAGCACCTTGACCTGCCTCAAAACGCTCGGAGTTGAATGGGAACGCAAGGAGAACAGAGTTCTAATCCACGGGAGTGGTGCTAAGCTGCACCCGCCCAAGTTGCCTCTCGACTGCGGGAACTCTGGCTCAACCATGCGTATGCTGAGCGGCATCCTCGCCGGTCAGGAATTTACCAGTGAGCTCATCGGGGACGAATCACTCTCCCGGCGTCCGATGGCGCGGATCATCATCCCGCTCCAAACCATGGGAGCCAAGATCGTGGCCAACGACGGCGGCCGCCCTCCGTTGCGCATCACCGGCGGACGCCTGAAAGGCATTGACTACAAAATGCCGGTCGCCAGTGCTCAGGTGAAATCGGCGCTGCTGTTTGCCGGACTGTTCGCGGACGGAGAAACCTGTGTGCTTGAACCCGTTCGGACCCGCGATCACGGAGAACTGGCGCTGCGCGCCTTCGGCGCGCAACTCAAGCACCGAGGCAACGAGGCGCGAATCACGGGCGGCCAAAAGCCGCATGCCATCGAGGCGCAAATCCCCGGCGATCTCTCCAGTGCTGCGTTCTTCCTCTGCGCGGCGGCGCTGTTTCGCGGCTCGCAACTGACCATCACGGCGCTGCTAATGAATCCCACGCGGGCCCGGCTACTCGATGTCCTGATTTCCATGGGCGCGCGCATTTCTGTCACGCAACTGGAAGAGCAGCACGGCGAGTTGCGGGGAACGGTTCGGGTTGAAGGCGGAACGCTGAAAGGCGCCATCATTGCGGCGGCCGATACCGCGGCACTGATTGATGAAATCCCGGTACTCGCCGCGATTGCCCCCTATACCGCGACTGGTGTCGAGATCCGCGATGCGCGCGAGTTACGTGTCAAAGAATCCGATCGCATTGCCGCCATCGCTGCCAATCTGCGGGCAATGGGAGCGCAGATGGAAGAGCGCGATGACGGACTAAGAATCCCCGGTGGCCAGAAGCTCCATGGCGCCGAGATTGACTCATTCGGCGATCACCGCATCGCCATGGCCTTCGCCGTGGCCGCCCTGCGCGCCGAAGGGGAGACGACCATCCGCGGTGCTGACGCCGCGGTCATCTCCTATCCCGGATTCTTCGAGGCACTGGAGCTTCTGCTGCAACGTTGAGCGGTCGTCACCCGCCAACCACGACAAAGAAGAATGATTTGCGGTTAGTTTCCCACGTATCGGGTATACAGACTTCGCGCCACGACGGTATCGGTTGTACCCTTGATGATGGCCCTCCCGTCGGGGAAAAGGGTCATTTCATACGGCTCGTGCCAGAACTTGAGCACGAAATCATTGTGCCGCACCGCGCCATGCGGTTTCAGCCGTGTGCTCATTTCCGAGAAATCAATCGGCCGGTCCCGCTCATGAATCTGCACGGAGTTTCGCCCGCAGAGCGTGATATGCGGCCGCCCTTCACCCGCGAGGTGGACAAACTCCCGCTCGCCACAGGCGCGGCATCCGGCACGCGGAAGCCCAGCCGCCACTTCCGCCCGCTCGTTCTGCCACACATCGAAGGAAAGGAAGGTTCGCCGCATCCGCTCTTCGGCGCCGACCAACAGCTTCAGCGCTTCCGTCGCCGCGATCGAAGCTGCCAGGTTCACTGCCGAATTCAGAATGCCGGCAGTCTCGCAGGTCTCCAATGCTCCGCGCGGTGGATCGGGAAAGATGCACGCCAGGCAAGCGGTTTTTTCCGGAAGCACGTTCAACGTAACGCCGTAGCTGCCCACCGCCGCCGTGTAAATCCAGGGCAGGGAAGTCTTCACAGCAAAATCGTTGATCAAATAGCGGGTCTCGAAGTTATCCGTGCCGTCGAGGATAAGCTGCATCCCTTCAAACAATGCCTCGACGTTGGCCGGGACCAGATCGACTACCTGCGGCTCAACTACAATCTGCGAATTGAAGGCCGCAATGTTTCTGGCGGCGGCGATCGCCTTGGGCAGCGATTCGGCGGCATCGGCCTCGTCAAACAGCGACTGCCGCTGCAAATTGCTGGGTTCGACATAGTCGCGATCGATAATCCGGATCGTACCCACGCCCGCGCGAGCCAGCAGGGAAGCCAGCGCCGAGCCGGTCGCGCCGCAGCCGGCAACCGCCACGCGCGCCGCCGCCAGCTTGCGCTGTCCTTCTGCCCCGATGCCGGGGAAAAGCACCTGCCGCGAATATCTTTCGTCCAGTTCCAAAGAGATCACCAGTTCCAGCGGTACAAACCATTATTATAGGTGCCGTTCAGTTTCGCGAGCCCAATACAACATTGCCTGACACCCGTTCATCGAAACACTTAACCGTCCATACCCGCGTTGAGGAGCCGGTTTGCGTTTGAGGCAAGCGTTGCTCACAACCTTGGCTGCGCTGACGCTCGCTGCTGCCTGCGCCGTGCCGGCCTCTGCGCGCTCCGACTTGGCGCTGGAAATCATGGCTCTGCAAATCATGGCCTCGGAGTTCCCAGCTTCGCAATCGGCCCAGGAAAACCCCTCCTCGACACAACCACCCCAACCTCCTCCAGCTCTCGGCAGCATGGCGTCATACCAGGGCCTTACGGTCCAGAGCATAGATTTTCCCGATCGCCCGGAGAGCGATCGCCAGCGCCTGCGGCAACTGATTCCGCAAAAGTCCGGTGAACCTCTCGACCGTGACCGCGTTCGCGAAAGTATTCAGGCGCTCCACACCAGCGGCCGTTTTGCCGATGTCCGCGTCGAGGCCGAGCGAACTGCGGATGGCCAGGTCTCGTTGGCCTTCATCACCAGTCCGAACTACTTCGTGGGCGGGGTCAACGTGGAAGGTACGCCCAGCGTGCCTGCCGCCAATCATGTGGTCAATGCCACCAAGTTTCAATTGGGAGAGCTGTTCACGCACGAAAAACTCGACCGCGCTCTGAAGAACATCAAACCGCTGATGGAAGAAAACGGCTATTACCGTTCCACCGTCAGCGAGGAAGAACAGAAGCACCCGGAGACGCAGCAGGTGGATATCCTGTTCCGCATCACACCCGGCCCGCGGGCGCACATCGGCCGCGTAAACCTAACCGGTAATCCGGGCTACTCGCAGGGGCAGATCCAGGACATTGCTAACATGGATCCCGGCGATTCCGTCTCCGCCCAGCGCGTCACCCGCGGGCTCGAACGGCTGCGCAAGAAATATCAGAAACAGAACCGGCTGTTGGCGCAGGTCGCGATCTCCGGGCGATCCTATCGTCCCGAAGTCAACGCGGTCGACTACACCTTTGACATCGAACCCGGCCCCCAGGTGGATATCGCCGCGGAAGGCTTCAAGATCAGCCGCCAAGTACTCAAGAGGAACGTCCCGGTTTACGAAGAGAATGCGCTCGATGATGACTTGCTGAACGAGGGCCGGCGCAATCTGCTCAACTATCTGCAGAGCCGCGGCTACTTCGATGCCAAGGTGGGAATCAAGAAGAACTCCGATCCCCGCGGCAACGAGCTGCGAGTCATCTACGTTGTTGACGCGGGCCCGCGTCACAAGCTGGTGAAGGTCGAGCTCACCGGCAACAAGTATTTTCGAGAGGAGGATCTGCGCTCACGCATGCAGGTGCAGCCGGCCGGCCGCTTCCTCTCGCAAGGCCGCTACAACCAGGGATTACTCAACGACGATATCCGCGGCCTCGAGGATCTTTACCGTGCTAACGGTTTCCAGCAAGTGAAAATCACCAGCAACGTGGAAGATGATTACCAGGGGCAGGAGAATCAGCTGGCGGTCATACTGCATGTGGACGAAGGCGATCAGACGCTGGTGGGAGCGCTGCATATCGTGGGTAATCAGACCATCCCAGAAGACCAGTATCCTCCTCTGAACATCTCCGCGGGCCAGCCCTTCTCCGAATCCAAAGTCGCTGACGACCGCGAAATCATACTCAGCCATTACTTTAATCGCGGATTCCCCAATGCCACCTTCGAAGCCTCGGCCAAGCCGATTGCCAACCAACCTGACCGCATGGATGTCACGTTCACCATTGATGAAGGCGAGCAATTTTTCGTGGACCAGGTGTTCGTCTCCGGCTTGAACTACACGCGCCCATTCGTGGTGCAGCGCGAGCTCCAGGTGAAATCAGGTGATGCGCTGAGCCAGATCGACATGTTGAAGACGCAACAGCGCCTGTACGGCCTCGGTATCTTCAGCCAGGTGAATACCGCGGTGCAGAATCCCGAGGGGAATGAGAGGGAAAAGAACGTCCTCGTGGAAGCGCAGGAAACCAAGCGTTACACCTTCAGTTACGGCTTGGGCCACCAGAAGATCGCGGGGTTCACGCTCCTCGGGGCCTCCCCGAGCTGGGTGGTCATCCATTTCAAGAAGGACGGCGGCATCGCCTTCGACGACGCCGCGCCGTACATG
>Ga0209701_10002507_pt1 | contig 11957 bp, 7 predicted proteins | sample CZO8metaG_4_FD_188356 | JGI IMG/M metagenome (GOLD analysis project Ga0209701, IMG submission 188356) | Vadose zone soil microbial communities from the Eel River Critical Zone Observatory, Northern California, USA - CZOApr15con2H3.8 metaG... | ecosystem: Environmental > Terrestrial > Soil >...
GTCATAGATCGGCTTGCGCGCGAGAGCGATCGCATTGGCTTTCGTTTCAGCGCGATATCCCCAGCCGTCGAGGATGATGAGGACGAGAGGTTTGGGACGGGTCATTTGTCGAAGAGTTCCAACTCCAACTGAGAGCGTTCAATATTCAGGTAGTCTGCCACGTCGGAAAGGATTGCGCTGAGGGTTCCAATGCGCAAGCTGCGATGGTCAGGGACAGTTACCTGGTGTGAGGAACCACGAAGACTCGACCGCAATCGGATGTGGCTGCCCACTTGTCGAGTTGGCTCGTAGCCGTACCGCCGCAGCAGTCGGATGAGTTCGTGACCGGAGAGATCACGAGGCAATCTCAAGCCGAAATGACCTCGTCCTTTACCGTGTGCAGGCGAATCACCGGAGGCGCCTGCCCCTCATCGAAGTGACAGTGGACCGCCTCTCGCACATTCCGCTTCAATTCGTCCATCGTTTCTGCCTGCGTGAAGATGGAATAACCCAAAGCGCGAGCTTCGTAGCCGCCCTCCGGAGATTCTTGCACGGAAAAAATGATTTCTGTTTCAGACATATTTCTATCGGGATTATACTCTCGGCGGCTCGGCGACCTAGGTTTCAACGCAATTCATGCGGCATAGTTCAGTGCTTTCAGCCCCAAGAAGCGCGCCGCTCCGCCCAGCTCTTCCTCAATCCGAAGCAACTGGTTGTACTTGGCGACGCGGTCCGTGCGCGACGCCGAGCCGGTCTTGATCTGCCCCGCCCCGGTCGCGACGGCGAGGTCGGCAATGAACGTGTCTTCGCTCTCGCCCGACCGATGCGAGATCACCGACGTGTAGCCATTCCTCCGCGCGAGGTCAATCGCGTCGAGCGTCTCACTGACCGATCCGATCTGGTTGACCTTGATCAGAATCGAGTTGGCCACGCCCTTATCGATGCCTTTCTGTAAGCGCTCGACATTGGTCACGAACAGGTCGTCCCCGACAAGCTGAATCTTGTCGCCGACTTCCCTAGTGAGCAGCGCCCAGCCTTCCCAGTCGTCTTCCGCAAGGCCGTCCTCAATCGAGACGATGGGATAATCCCGCACCCACTTCGCCCAGAACTTCACCATTTCTTCAGAAGTCTTTGATGATTTGTCGGACTTCTTGAACATGTATTTCCCGTCCTGATACAACTCGCTCACGGCCGGATCCAGCGCAATAGCAATTTCTTGGCCCGGCTTGTAGCCAGCGCTCTGAATTGCCTCCAGCACGACATCAATCGCCTCAACGTTGGACTTCACGGACGGAGCAAACCCGCCTTCATCGCCAACCGCCGTGTTGTATCCGCGCTTCTTCAGCACGCCCTTCAAGGTATGAAAGACCTCAACGCCCCAGCGCAAGGATTCCGAAAATGACGGCGCGCCCACCGGCATTACCATGAATTCCTGGAAGTCCACATTGTTGTCGGCATGGGCACCACCGTTCAGAATGTTCATCATCGGTACCGGCAGGACGTTCGCTCCCGCGCCACCAAGGTAGCGGTAAAGTGTTACTTGAAGAGCATTAGCGCTCGCGCGAGCCGCGGCCATCGACACCGCGAGAATCGCGTTCGCCCCAAGACGTCCCTTATTGGGGGTGCCATCAAGTTCGATCATCTTCGCGTCGATCGCGCGTTGATCGGCGGCGTCCATCCCGCCAAGGGCCTCCGCAATCTCGCCGTTCACGTTCTCGACCGCCGTCAGCACACCCTTTCCTTTGTAGCGCTGCTCGTCGCCGTCGCGCAGTTCGACGGCTTCGTGCTCTCCGGTGGACGCGCCGCTCGGAACGATAGCCCGCGCGCTTGCACCGCCACCCAGTAAGACTTCCGCTTCCACGGTCGGATTACCACGGGAGTCAAGCACCTGGCGTCCGCGAATTTCGGTAATGCTGGTAACAGGCATGATTGCGTCCTTTGCGCTGCGTAGTCTGTTGAAAATCGTAAATGCTCAAGTGTAGAGACGCGGCGTGCCGCGTCTCATATCACTGCAGGGAGACGCGGCAAGCCGCGTCTCTACTCTAATTCCCCGTTGGAACCAGAGATTATATCGGACGCGACCATTGCCTCCGATGGTTCGCCTCGTCTTTCCAAGGTTGTTCCTGGAATTGGACTCCCTTAGAGTCAGAAAAGAGTATTGGGGTTCAGATCGCGGCGGGCGAGAAGCCCGCCGGACAGTCGGCGGGACGCCGGCGCTACTCAAGATCCAGGAGGTTCTATGAAGAAACTAGCTGCAATCGCAACTTTGACTCTGTTCGCCGGCGCTGCCCTCGCGCAAACCTCCCTGCCCACTGGCACCGCGCTCAAGATGAAGCTTGAAACCACGCTCACCACGTTCAGTAATCAGGCGGGCGATCCTTTCCAGGCGCGAGTCACTCAACCGGTCGTGGTGGACGGCAAGACGGTGATCCCGGTCGGAACTACCGTTCAAGGACGCGTCACCAAGACCAGCGAACCGCGGCGCATTGCGGGCAAACCCACAATCGCCATCTTCCCCGAAACTCTGGTGCTACCGAATGGCGACCGCTTCATGCTAAACGCCACGCTCGTCGACACCAATGCCCGCCGCAGTACGGACATCACTAGCGAGGGCCAATTCAAAGGCGCAGGTCACGACGGCAAAGACCTTACGGAAATCGGCATGGGCACCGGCGGCGGAATGTTGATTGGCGGTCTGGCCGGTGGCGGCAAAGGCTTATTGATCGGCGGAGTCATCGGAGCGGGAGCGACCGTAACTCACTGGCTCTCCAAGCACCGCTCCGCAACTCTTCCAGCAGGCACAGAACTCGTGATGGAACTCAACCGCCCAATGATGATGAATCCTAACACGGGACAATAAAAACAGTTCTCAGTTCCCGGTTCTCAGTTCTCAGTTTTGCTCTGGTTCGAACTTGCACTGAGCACTGAGAATTCAGAACCGGGAACTGCCCCTCTACCACGAATACCCCTATTGCTCAATCAAATCCCCTTCCCGCAACAATTCCAGTTCGATCCAGCCTTCAACGGGCAAGGCGTCCAAGGGCAGGCGGTTCTGCCACAGGCTGAAGCGCAGGCGCAGCCTCGTGACAACACTATTGTCCTGCGCTGAGCGTACCTTTTCGATTTCGGTCGGCGCAGCCTGCATCCACGCCAGGGGCACACGAAACTCGAAATTGCGTCCCAGTGCAACCCGCGCCTCAACGGGGTCCTTCGAAGACGCCAGCACTTTCTCATTGTCCCGTGCGGTCAGTTTCCACCATTGAATTCGTCCGCCTTCGACCACGGCGTCCAGTCGAAGCTCGCGCCGCGGACGTTCCGCATGGCTCTCCCACGATTCCAGGTTCACCACCACTTCAAATTGGTCGTTCGAGATTTTGCCAGCGAAGTCCAGGCGGCCATAAACAAACTTCTCGTCGATTCCGGCATAGACGGCATCCAGCAAGAACTGCTTGCCGTGCATGGACCCGGAACGGCGATCAGCCGTGTAGCGCGCAGCGCCCATCCACTCGAAGTAACGCACCATGTCTCCGGTAATCTTGGGATGAATGTAGGCACTCTGTGGCGTGTAAGAAGGCCGCGCCACTGCTCCCGCGATTGGCTGCGCCAAATAATCTGGCGGCGTGCCTCCCAGCGCCTGGTAGATGTTCGACAGATGCTTGCGATAAAGTTCGTCGAAATCACGGTCGTTGGCAGAGTGATGTTCCGGGCCGTACCACCAGTTCCAATCGCTGCCCTCGGCAATCAAAATTTCCTCGAAGGCCAGATTTCTTTGGCCCTCGCTGGCGCTGGCCGCGTTGTCCGTGTAGTAGTTGCGCGCGCGATACAGGTAGTCCCATGCTTTGTTATCCTCGGGCGCGCCAATCCAGACATTGAAATTGGCATTGATCCACGACCCTGGCACCAGCGAATTCAGATAGCTGCAATTCTGGTGGCGCGTAATCGCCTCAGTCACTGTGACGGCTTCAATCCCAGGCTCGTTCGATAGCGCGTCGTAGAACCGGCGTAGGAATTCCCGCCCTGAGCGCGGATAATATTCCCAGGCATTCTCGCCATCGAGGATGATTGGTACCATCGCATCTTGCCCATGCGAAAGAATCGGTTGCGCCGATTCTTTGATCTTTTGCATGAGGTTGTTGGCGGCTTCCTGCGGAGGCATTCCGGAATACACGAAACCGATCAAGTCCGACAGCGTGTGGTCCCGGAAGATCAGGTTCATGCGCGTGTCGGCGTTCTCATAGCGATGGATGGTGTAGAGGCGATGTGCCAGGTCCGAACTCAGGCGGCCCTGCCCGTCGCGGTTGAAAGACAGTCCCAGACTGCGTCCGAGCACGCCTTCGTCGGTTGCCGTCCACTGGACTCCCAACTGGTGCGCAATCGCCAGGACCTCTTCCGAAACGCTGCCCTCCGAAGGCCACACCCCCTGCGGACGCATTCCAAACACTTTTTCGTGGAAGTCCAGCCCGCGTAGCAACTGCTCGCGAGCATCCTCCGGATGACGATAGCGATTCTGCGGCAAGGGCAGTCCCGGTGACGATACCGCGCCGATGTTCGTATCGCACACCAGCGGCAAAATGGGATGGTAGAACGGCGAAGTCGAAATCTCGATCGATCCTCTCTTCGCTGCCTCGGCATGCGCCGGCACCACTCGCGCCATAAACTCACGTTCAGCGGCAATGACAAGGTGCTGGTCTTCCAGCGAATAATTCCTGCCTTTGCGGATCAATTCCGCGATGTTTTTCTCTTCCAGAAAGTATTCGTCGAACCAGCCAATCTGCGACAGCACTTGCAGGTCGGTAAAATCCTGCGGCGGAAAAAATTTCTCCGCCCGCTCCGGAGAGTCTCCTGCACTGCGGAAACGTTCCCACAGCTCTCGATAGCGCGGATAACGCCCGATCACGTTCACCGGATGCGCCTGAAACAGATACTGCAACGCGAAACGCCGTTCGTCGGGGGTCAGATCCTTGGCCGGCTTGGCAGCGACTACCAGAAACGGGTCCTGGGCCGCGCCCGACACGTAGTCCTGAATCTGGGTGATCAGGGAAGGCACCAAGTTAAACGTCTGGTGGACGTTCGGGAACTCCTCCAGCAGCTTCACCATTCCGTAGTAGTCTTTCAAAGCATGCAGCCGCGTCCAGGGCAGGCGGTACTGCCCGGTGACCAGGTCCTTATAGAACGGTTGGTGCTGATGCCAAAGAACGACCACTCGAAGTTGGGCCATACGTGCGTTTATTTTGGTCTACCGGTGATTTTCCAGTATGGCATAGCCGTCCGCGTTATCCTGATGAGGATTCGAATACACTGGAGGCTCGACAAACCATGGGCCGCAACCTCGCCAGTCCCGAAGCGCCTCCCGTCCGCTACGACGTGTCCCTGCTGACGGACAACGATCTTTATCTTTTCAACGAGGGTAGCCACTATCGCCTTTACGACAAGATGGGCGCCCACCTCACCGAATCAAAGGGCGTACAGGGTACGGTCTTCAGCGTATGGGCGCCCAATGCCCGAAATGTGTACGTGATCGGAAGCTTCAATGGGTGGGACCACAGTTCTCATCCGCTCCAGCCGCGCGGCAGTTCTGGCATTTGGGAAGGCTTTATTCCCGGCGCCGGAAAAGGAACGGTATACAAGTTTCATATCGTCTCCAATCACCACGGCCACCGGGTGGACAAAGCGGACCCGATCGGACTTCTGCACGAGAAGCCGCCCCGAACGGCCTCTGTCGTTTGGGATCTCGAGTCCTCGTGGAATGACGCCGACTGGCTCAGCAAGCGCGCCGAGCGCAATTCTCTGCACGCGCCCATGTCTGTTTATGAAGTCCACATGGGTTCCTGGATGCGTGTCCCCGAAGAGCACAATCGTCCACTGACCTATCGCGAGATTGCTCCCCGCCTTGCTGAGTACGCGAGCAAGCTGGGCTTTACTCACGTCCAATTCCTGCCCCTCATGGAGCACCCCTTCTATGGCTCATGGGGATACCAGACCACGGGCTACTTCGCTCCCACTGCCCGCTACGGCACGCCGCAGGATTTCATGTACCTGGTGGACTACCTGCACCAACAAAACATCGGTGTGATTCTCGACTGGGTTCCGTCGCACTTCCCAACCGACGCGCACGGCCTCGCCTACTTCGACGGCACGCACCTTTACGAACATGCGGATACGCGCCAGGGTTTCCATCCGGATTGGAAGACGCTCATTTTCAATTACGGCCGCGCCGAAATCCGCAGCTTCCTGATGTCGAGCGCCATGTTCTGGCTCGAGCGCTACCACATCGACGGCTTGCGGGTAGATGCGGTCGCCTCCATGCTCTATCTCGACTATTCCCGCAAACAAGGAGAATGGATTCCCAACAAGTACGGCGGACGCGAGAATCTCGAAGCGATCGAATTCCTGCGCCGCTTCAACCTTGAAACCTATAAAGAACATCCCGATGTTCAGACCATTGCTGAAGAATCCACCTCTTATCCCATGGTCTCCCGGCCCGTGTATCTCGGAGGCTTAGGCTTCGGCCTTAAATGGGACATGGGCTGGATGCACGACACGCTCGACTACTTTCAGCACGATCCCATCTTTCGTCAGTATCATCACAACTCCCTGACCTTCCGCATGCTGTACTCCTTCCACGAAAACTTCGTGCTGCCCCTGAGCCACGACGAAGTGGTACACGGCAAGGGGTCGTTGCTCAACAAAATGCCTGGCGACGATTGGCAGAAGTTTGCCAACCTGCGTCTGCTCTTCGCTTACATGTTCGCGCAGCCCGGCAAGAAACTGCTATTCATGGGTGCAGAGTTCGGCCAGTATCGCGAGTGGTCGCATGACCGCAGCCTCGACTGGCACCTGCTGGAAGGCCCCCTGCATCGCGGCCTGCAAGCCTGGATGGAGCAATTGAACCGCGCTTATCGCAGCGAGGGAGCGCTACATTGGTTCGATAACGATCCTCAGGGTTTTGAGTGGGTGGATTGCAACGACGCTCCCGCCAGCGTGATTTCCCTGTTGCGCAAAGGCAAGTCAGCGGACGATGCGATGTTGATCGCGTGCAACTTCACGCCCGTGCCCCGCGTGGGTTACAAGGTCGGAGTTCCGGCCACCGGCTACTGGAAAGAAATTCTGAACAGCGACGCTCGCGAGTACGGAGGCGGTGGCATCGGCAACATGGGCGGCGCGGAGGCTCTAGCCGAAAGCGCCCACGGTCGCCCATATTCGTTGCGACTCACACTACCGCCGCTCGGCGCGTTGTTCTTGAAGAAGAGCAGTTAAATCTGGGCTTCGAGGTTGCTGACGAACCGATTGGTAGAGACGCGGCTTGCCGCGTCTCAGGCACCGGAGAGAAAGACGCGGTCTTCAGCCCCAACATCCCTACGGTTTCCACACTCCCACGTGTTCCAGCAACTCATCCAGTTTCGCGTCCTTGAGAATCTCGCCTACCGCTGCGTGATCAATGTGCGGCGCAATTGGATTCTCGCTCTGCGCGAGCGCGTATGCGGTAACAGCCACGATTGCTTCACCCCCTTTGAAGTCCAGGATATCGACTTTATCGATCGTGTCGCTGGCCTTGTGATGGATTTCGAAATATTTCGACTCGTCCACCCACAAGTCGAGCGCTGGGACGCCGTGCAACATGAAGGGACCGTGATCAGTGTCGTAGGTTGCTTCGAGGGACAGGTCGCCGCCATTTATGTCTTTCAGCAGGCTGTCGCTCCAGGGCTGCATGGCTTCTTTCAGGTCTTTGCGGCCCTCGACCTTCCAGCCTTTGGGATGTCCGGTGCCATTGTCCGTATTGAGCACTGCCACGCATTTGTTCAACTCGTTCTTGTGTGCCTGCACGTAGGCATAAGATCCGAGCAGCCCTTGCTCTTCTCCTCCCCACAGCGCGAACCGCACGCTTCGCCGTGGCGCTTTGCCAAGCGTCATCAGGGCGCGCGCCACTTCGAGCACGCTGACAGTGCCTGCACCGTTATCCTGCGCGCCTGTTCCGAAGTCCCACGAGTCGAGGTGGGCACCGATAAGAATCCACTCGTCCGGACGCGCGCTGCCGCGAATTTCTGCGATCACATTGTTGACCTTGGTCTCGCCCGACGTCTCATTCGCAATTCCAAGACTGACCACCACCGGCCCCTGCTCCAGCAATCGCATGATCAGCTTCCCATCTTCCATGCCGATCTCCGCCCCCGGTAGCGGAAGCAACCGTGCACCCCACAGCATGTCGTGCGCGTTCAGGACATTGTTTTTCTCACGATCGGTCAGGATGATCGCCAGGACGCCTGCCTTCTGAAACACCGGCCAGGCCGCGTCCAGTTTGGGCAGAGCTTTGACGTAGCCTTCCGCAAAGATCTTGCTGCCATCGAGCAGGACAATCTTCCCGCGCAGGCGGTCCGTGTCTTTTAGCTTTTCCGAAGACACATCCGAGATCAGCACTACCGAACCCTTCACGCCTCCGCCGGGCGTCGAGGGCGCCGACCCCAGCGAGGCAATGGAGAGTGGTCGCGACAATGGAGACAGCATCGTGCCACTCGCCGACACGCGTTGCCACCCCGCCGGAATGGTAAATGGTTCCAGCTTCACGTTCTGAATGCCGTAGCTGCGAAACTTCGCCGCCGCCCAGTCCGCTGAACGCTGATAAGCCGGAGTGCCCGTAAGGCGTCCGCCGAAAGTGTCCGTGAGCTCGCGCAGGGTTGCCATCGATGGGCCTGTGTAAACGGAAGCGGCCAGCCGGTCCGTGACGGGCTTCATTTCCGAAGGCGATTGCGCCCAGACAATTGCACAGAGCGACCAAACCAGCAGTAGCGTCAGCGCGCGACGAATCATCTTTCCTCTTTTCTTTGACGTTATGTAGCGCCGCCGGCCCGGCGGCTGTCGTGGGGGCGTCCCGCCCCCACTCCGGGCGAGGACAGGATGCCCTCGCGACAGCCGGCAAAGCCTGCCCTGGGCGAAGCCGAAGGGATGCCGGCTACAGAGCGAACGGGCATTGTCCGATGAATCAGGCCTGCAATGCAAACCTCCGGTTTCCGTTTCTGAATGCCGTGCTAGACTCGCAATGAGTCAACCACACCGCGGATGCGCATCCTCACCCGGTACATTCTGGGCGAAGTCGTTTCCCACGCCCTGATCGGCGCGGCCGTTTTCACGTTCGTTCTTTTCACCCGCGATCTTGGACGCATCCTGGAACTGGTCGTTCGCAACAGCGCTCCGCTGCCGAGCGTTGCCCAGGTCTTCTTCTTCACCGTTCCCGTCGCTCTCACCTACACCATTCCGATGGGCGTGCTGGTCGGCATCCTGATCGGCTTGAGCCGGCTCGCCGCCGACAGCGAAATCACGGCGATGCGCGCCAGCGGCATCGGCGTATGGACCTTCCTGCGCATCATCTTGATCTTCGTCGCCGGCGCGTGGCTGCTGGCGCTCGGCAACAGCGTTTATCTGGCTCCCCGCTCTCTAGCCGCCCTAGGAGACTTGCAGAGCAAGCTCAAGGCTTCCCAGGCATCTTTCGAGGTTCAGCCTCGAGTTTTCTACGAAGGCTTTCCCAAGGTTGTGCTGTACGTGCAGGACGTCAAGGCCGCTTCCGGTGCGGCCATCTGGAAAGGAGTGTTCCTCGCCGATTTGAGCCAGCCTTCGGCGCCGCGCATCACGCTGGCCCGCGAAGGTATCCTGACCAGTCAGGATCCGGACACTCTGGACCTGCACCTGATTAACGGATCGACGCACGAGACCGATCCCAAAAATCCCGACCAGTACCAGATCTCCACGTTTGATACGACCGATATTCCCATTCAGATTCCCGCCGCGCAAAACAGTCAGGCACCCGAACCCACCTCACTGGGCGAGATGAAGGTCTCGGAACTGCTCGAGAAGTTCCGCAGCCCCGACCGCATGACTCAACGCTGGGCGCTCATCGAATATCATCGTCGCCTCGCCCTGCCTACGGCCTGCCTGGTACTGGCCCTGGTTGGGATTCCGCTCGGTCTCTCGGCGAAGCGCGGCGGAAAGTCCACCGGATTCGTGCTCACAATCCTGCTGGTATTTGTCTACTATTCGATTTCCCTGATTGGAGTTTCCCTCGCCCGCCAGGGACGCGTCCCGCCCGGTCTCGGCGTATGGATGGCCGACTTCGTCTTCCTGATCGGCGGCATTTTTCTGTTATGGCAATCGGAGCGGCGTCCGATCGACCTCTCGTCCCTTCGCTCCTGGTTCAAGTCTCGCGCGGCGCAGTGGGCGCCCGCGAGCAATGGACCCGCGCTTGCAATCCGGCGCGAGAGCACCGCTGATCGCCTCTCCCGGCGCTGGCGGTTGTTCAACCTGCACTTCCCGACCATCCTCGATGATTACATTCTCCGTGACTTTAGCGTGTACCTGGGGCTGATCATCTCCTCCTTCCTGATGTTGCTGCTGGTGTTCACTCTCTTCGAGTTGCTGGGTGACATCCTACGCAATCAGGTTTCACCGCTGACGGTAGGCGAATATCTGCTGAACGTCGCGCCTTATTTTCTCTACAACACTACTCCGCTCTGCATGCTGTTGGCGGTGCTGGTGACCTTCGGCCTTCTCCAGCGTTCGAACGAGATCACTGCTATCAAAGCCACGGGAATCAGCCTCTACCGGCTCATCGTGCCGGTGCTGATCGTCGCCACGCTGGTCTCCGGAGTACTGTTCCTCTCCGACCAGATCTATCTGCCGTATACCAACAAACGGCAGGACGCCCTGCGCAACCTCATCAAGGGGAAGCCGGCGCAAACCTACTTGCGGCCCGACCGCAAGTGGATCTTCGGCCAGAATTCCACGATCTACTATTACCAGTTCTTCGATCCCGATCGCGACGTGTTTGGCAGCCTTTCCGTGTTCCAGTTCGATCCGAAGACCTTTCAGATTGCCCGCCGCGTCACCGCCGAGCGCGCACACTGGTCGGAGAACTTGGGCCGCTGGCTCTACGAGCAAGGCTGGGAGCGCACTCTCAGCGGGTCCGCCATTCACGACTATCGCAAGTTCGACGTGGCTACCTTCCCGGAATTTGCGGAGGCGCCAGCCTACTTCAAGAAAGAAGTCAAGCAATCATCAGAAATGAGTTACGAAGAGCTACGAGGCTACATCCACGACCTCGAGCAGAGCGGCTTTGACGTGGTGCGGCTACGGGTACAACTGCAAAAGAAAATTGCCTACCCGCTGATCACGCTGGTGATGGCGGTAATCGCCATCCCCTTTGCACTCACCGCCGGAAAACGCGGCGCAATCGCGGGCGTCGCAACGGCGATCGGCATCGGAGTCGTCTATTGGACAGTTTCGGGACTGTTTGAAGCTATGGGGAACCTTAGCCAGCTCCCTCCCGCGGTCGCGGCCTGGTCTCCCGACCTAGTCTTCGCCTTCATCGGAGGCTATTTGATCCTCCGCATCCCCACCTGAAGGTAAAGAACCGAAGCGTAGAGACGCTGCGCCGCGGCTCGTGCTGCGGACGGAGACGCGGCACGCCGCGGCTCTACCACTAGGCTCTCAACAGCGGACTCCTACTTCGCTACCAACCCCGCTGGCTGCGCTGAACTCGTTACATTGGTGGCATTGCTCAAGGCCCCGTTGGTCGTGCTCACATCAAAGCCCGAGATGTTGCTCGACGCATTGTTGGATACGTAGAGAAACTTTCCGCTGGAGTGCATCGTGATCGCAACCGGACTTGAGCCGGTCGATACACTCGAGGGATTGAGAGCGCTTAGTTCTCCTGTAGTCGGATTGATGAGGAATGCGGACACGGTGCTGGAACCGTGGTTGACGACGTAGAGGAACTTGTTTGTCGGATCGACCGTCATGGCCACCGGGTTCAATCCCACCGACACCGGATTACCCACCGGGATCAGCGTGTTGTTGGTGGCAGTCACATCCTGTGAACTGCAAGTCGCATTAAGTTGCGTGCAGACCTGGAATATGCTCACGCTATTCGCGCCCGACCCACTACCGCTATTGGCGACATACACGAACAGTCCTCCGCTACCGCCGGTGGG
>Ga0209701_10002508_pt1 | contig 11951 bp, 8 predicted proteins | sample CZO8metaG_4_FD_188356 | JGI IMG/M metagenome (GOLD analysis project Ga0209701, IMG submission 188356) | Vadose zone soil microbial communities from the Eel River Critical Zone Observatory, Northern California, USA - CZOApr15con2H3.8 metaG... | ecosystem: Environmental > Terrestrial > Soil >...
AACTCAATACGCACTGCCACGTCCTCGTAGGCTGGGAAGATCTCCAGCACATCGCCGCGCACGCGGAAGCGACCGCGAATGAAATTGGCATCATTGCGCTCGTACTGGATCTCTGTCAAGTGGCGTAAAATTTTATCGCGGCGGCGTTCTTCCCCCATTTTCAAGGTAAGCACCACCTCGCCATATTCTTCAGGACTACCCAGGCCAAAGATGCAGGAGACTGAGGCCACAATCAGCACATCGCGCCGTTCAAAGAGGCTGCGCGTGGCGGAGAGCCGCAGCTTCTCGATCTCCTCATTCAACATGCTCTCTTTTTCGACATAGGTATCGGTGCGTGGAATATAAGCCTCTGGCTGGTAGTAGTCGTAGTAAGAGACAAAATATTCGACCGCGTTATTGGGGAAGAACTCCTTGAATTCGCTGTATAGCTGTGCCGCCAGTGTCTTATTAGGGGCAAGCACGAGAGTAGGTTTTTGTACCTGCTCAACAATCTTGGCCACCGTATACGTTTTGCCACTACCTGTCACACCCAACAGCGTTTGCTTTTTATAGCCATTACGAATACCTTCTACCAATTGGGTGATAGCTTCCGGCTGATCTCCTGTGGGCTGAAAGGGGGCCTCTACCTTAAATTCTGGCATGGTTTATTGTCCTTGATGTGATAAGTAGAATATCTTTTCCAATTGCTCCCACATTATACCACAGTCGCACTTGAGTAAAAAGTAGAGGAGATATCAAAAATCGGGGTAGATGCTGGGGGCACAATGCCATTGTGCCCCCAGCATCTACCCCGATTTTTGATAGATTAATGCGTTCTGAAGAAATTCCTTCACCAGGGTCATGTATTGCTCGAAGGCCACGCGGCGAATCAAGTGGCCGGTATTCTCAAAGTACACAATCCTGACGTTGGGCTGACCAGATGGTACTTCGCGCACTGTTGGCTGCGTCCCCGCTGCTGGAAAGGCCCAGCCATGTTTCATAAGCAAAGCGGGACAGGTCACCTGTTTCAATAACGCAGCCGGGTCGTCCCGGTACTCGCTGCTCCAGAGCTTGATGCTGTACTTTGCCAGGTCGAGATCGAACAGCGCATAAGCCTCGACTGCAGGCACGTACTCGTCTTCGGGCCAGAGCGATCCCCCCATTGTTGGTAAGAGTTGTGGCAGTGCGGAGATCATGCGCTCCTCCTGGCTCGTCGTTCTGAGTTGTTCAATCCAGGAGAGCCAGGTTTTGAACCAGGCCTGGTAGCCCTCTGATTGCGTAGCTGCCTCGTTGAGGCCAGATGCGTCACCCAGGCCCTCATAGATGAAGCAGTGGACGAGTTCTGGGTACGTTGCCGCCAGGCGCAGGGCCGTTGCGCCGCCCATCGAGAGGCCGATAATCCTGGGACTACCCAACTCGAGCGCGCGGATGACACCGGCAATATCCTCGACGTTCGCCCCAGGCGGATAGCCGCCTTTGGCAATGTCATCCGAGCGGCCATGTCCCCTGGCATCGACCATAATAATGTCGTAGTCCCCTTCGAGTTCTTTGGCGGTACGCAGCCACGTCAACCCATACTCGTTGAAGCCGTGCAACAGAAGCAGCGCGGGTTTGTCACCGTCTGTGCGATAGTAGTGAAGGCGTATGCCGTTTGCAAAGACATCTCCTTCGCTCCATTGTGCCGGAATGAGTTCTCTAATGGGGCGGTAGTTTTTCACAATAGCCAGTGCTTGTTCTTGTTGATTCTGTATCATAGATGGTATCCTTTCTGTTCTGTGAGCCAAATGCTCGGATCTGGCCTTGCTCTTTTATTTATTTGGTGTTGCAGGGAAGCGCTCTTGCTGCCAAAGGCAGCAAGAGCGCTTCCCTGCAACACCAAAAACTCTTGCGAACTGCCGAAGGCAGTGAGGATTCAGAAAAAGTGATCTGAAGAGTTATCTTTTTCATGCCTGTAGTATAAAGCATGACGTAACGTCATACACACGTCCTTTTTGATGAAGATCGCGGACTCTGATTTATTTGACTTCGATCATTTACAGATGCTGCATCATATGATGAATTAGCTTGCTTTTCGAGATTTTACAAGGTATACTCCCTTTTGGATGAGTTAAAAGAGAAACAAGTATTGCTTTATTTTTGTATGCATAACATTCGTTTTTGCACTATGGTAGAGGGCTTCTTTGAGAAAGGAATCTGGCAATGACATCTTCCGTACAGTTAGGCGCCTGGTTGGGTGAATGGCCAGGCACCAACTCGATTACAGCATTCCAAACCGACTCCTGCCACCATCTGGATGTAGTGAACCTGTATATGGGCTGGGAAACCCCATTTTCGGATGTGCAACCCAGTCTAGACCCGGTCTATCAGAATGGATCCCAGGCCATGATCACATGGCAACCTGATGGGATTAACACCACGCAAATCAGCAGTCATAGCACCTATGTCACCCAGTTTGCCGACGCCGTCAAGACCTATGGGAAGCCGATCTTCATTCGTATGATGCACGAAATGAATGGAAATTGGTATGCCTGGTCGATTGGAGATAGCTCTGTGAACACAAACGATAGCTACAAGGCTGCGTGGCAATATATTGTGGGCATTTTTCGCCAGGAAGGTGCGACCAACGCCAAATTTGTGTGGTGCATCAATGTCGGAAGCGTGGGAGCTGGCGCAACCTTCACAGGAGCATATCCTGGGGACTCCGACGTTGATTATGTCGCGATAGACGGCTATAACTGGGGGACAACGCAATCCTGGAGTTCCTGGCAATTCTTCCATGATATCTTCTTACCAGCCTATCAAGCCCTTATTGGTACCACCCAAAAGCCGATCCAGATCTCGGAGTGGGCATCTACAGAGACTGGAGGGAATAAGGCGCAATGGATTACCGATGCGTTCAATCAAATTACCACCGGGAAATTTCCGCAGATCTCACATTTGATCTGGTTCAATGAAAAGAAGGAGACGGGTTGGCGTATCGAGTCTTCCACAGCGGCACAACAAGCATACTGCAATGCTGTAAAATGTCTATAACTCATTCTCTGTGAATAGTCAAAAAACTGGTTATGCATGTGGAACATGCATAACCAGTTTTTTGACTATTCACAGAGAATGAGAGAAGCTCTCAGTAGCATGTCACATTTACGACGTGACACGCGGCAATAACCTGTACTATCCTGCTACCCCTGGCTGGGACTATCCAACTGGAATGGGCACGCCTAACATGGCAGACTTCTACCTGGTAATCTGCCAGGATATTATGTGAGTAAAAGACAGCAGAGAAATGTGAACTGCGCCATAGCGGCTCTCCCTGGCTATGTTACAATGAACACAAAAATACCTGTGAACATTGCCCTATGATAAAAGGAGATAGACCGGACTATGGCGCAGACTCTCCCCCGTTTCTGTCCACGCTGCGGCACACCGACAGTAGCAGGTCAACACTTTTGTGCCAACTGTGGGCTCGTAATGATTGCTGCACCGGCTGAAACCGAGCTTGCGCCGCGCTCAGCGTACCCACAATACCCGACACAATCCACTGAGTCAGAAACGCAGGCCTTGCCACCAACGTGGGGAAGTAGTCTACCGCCCTCATCGCCTTCACGCCCTCCTCAAAAGCGTACATTTGGGAGAGTTGGCTGTGTACTTGTCTTTTTGCTTCTCCTGATTGTATCAGGCGCGGGAAGCTATCTCGCTGCTGGCCTGCTGGGTTTCCAATTGCCAGGCTTTGGCGGCGGGGGCAGCGTTACCCAGCCGCCGGTCACCACAACGCAGGTGAACTCTAGCATTACCTACGCGGGTGTTGACCTCACTATTCTCTCAGCCCAGCAGTCGCAGAGCTTTGTTGATGATCCCAATACCACAACGACCGGCATGGTGCGCCTGCATATCCAGGAACAGAATAAAACTTCGAGGCAGGTGAGCTGGCTCTATTATGATATTGCGCGGCTCATCCTGCTGGGGAACAAAAGTGTAAGCCCAACCTTTGTCAAGGCGAAAGTGGGCATTGCTCCCGGTGCGACCCAAACCAGCATCGTCGACTTTGCCGTTCCCACTGGCGACAAGATCGACCATCTGACGCTGCGGCTGGGTGGAGCAAACGAGGTTCAAATGGACATTCCTTTGACGGGCCATGCCGATTTGAGTAAGTATGGTCCCAGGACCGTCAATCTCAATGGACAAATGCTCTACCAGGGGCTGAACTGGACACTGGTCAGTGCCACTTCTCAACTCAGCATAGACGGCCAGCAAGCCAGTAAGGGCATGGTCTATATCATACTCACGCTCAAAGTCGATAATACCCTGTCGCAACAGGCTATTCCCGGTTCGGCCTATGACTATGCACGCCTGAAATCCGGCAGCACAACTGCTTCACCAAAAAACACCACGCTGCCCGTTTCATTTGATGCAGGAGCGACAGGACAAACTGGTACAGTCACCTTTCTTATGCCCCAGGTCAGCACGGCCTTCACCCTGATCTTTCTACCGGTGGGCGGAGCAGCCCAGGCCACGACAGATTTTCAGTTTGCATGACCTTTGTTTTATGTGAGGTAGGCTATACGCCGCGTATGATATAGATTATAGACTTTCATTGCGATTACTGTTACACTTGTGCAAGGTACAGGTTAGTACCTATACTAGAGCAAGCTCATCTATAGCTTTGATGAGAGGAGATAAGTCATGGCACAGAATTTCTCATCACCTTGTCCACAATGTGGTACGCCTATAGCAGCTGGACAGCGCTTCTGTTCGAATTGTGGAGCCACAGCTGATCCTGGGTTCAGTAAACCTACAGCCGCTGCGCCAAGCGGAGAGCACTTCGGGCAAATCCCAGAGATGCCGACGGAATTTTCAGCACCTCCACCTCCACCGGAGAGCATGTATAGCCAGCCTGTACAGCCGACCCCTGCCCCAAATACGTATTATCCGCCACAGGCAGCTCCTCAAGGTTTTCAACAGGCGCAGCAGGGCTACCAACCCAATGTAGCGCCTCCCGTCTATGCACAGCCACAGAAAGATTCTTCAAAAGGCGTGCTCGGACAAATTGGCTGCGGCGTTCTGCTGGTCATCCTCCTGATCGTCGGAGTTTGCGGAGGCTTATCCTATGTCGCTTACAGGTGGATTGCATCAGCCGCTACTACTAGTACGAGCAGCATTACTACTACTAACACCAATGGTAACAGTAACGGAAATGGTAGTACCCCCCAGGCAATACCAACCGTGACCACACAGATAAACCAGACCGTAACCTACACCAGTGCCGATCTCACCATTCTTACTGTTCAGGAAGCGAGTAGCTTTACTGATGACGCCAATGCTAACTCACCGGTATTGGTTCGTGTGAACCTGAAAGAACATAACCCGACGGCAGGCACGATCTACCTGTTTTACGGGGAAAATTTCCGCTTACTTCTGCCAGATGGAACGAGTGTGACTCCTAATACCGAACATGACGGAAGCGCAATCGCCCAGGCTGTACAGCGCACGAACTGGGTGGATTTTCCTGTTCCGGCAAAAGTTGATATCAGTAAGCTTACCTTAAGACTGGGCGCAGCAACCGAGGCCCAGATGGATGTTCCTTTAACCGGCAATGCCGACCTGAGCAAATACCAGCTGAAAACGATCAGCCCGAATACATCAATCCAGTATGTGGGCCTTAACTGGACGCTCACCACGGTGACCTCGAGCCTGAGTACCAATGGCAAGCAGGCCGATACCGGGATGAGGTACATTATACTAACGCTCAAGGTGGATAATTCTACCCAGAATGTTTCCTATCCCTTCCTGAATGATAATTCACGCCTTCAAGCGGGTTCTACCACGACAAACCCGACAGGCAATACGTTCAATAGTATTGCCGCCGGCACAACCGGTACAACTGGCACGATTACCTTCCTGATGCCACAGAGCAGCAGCTCGTTTACACTGCTTTTGCTGGCACGTACTGATTTGACCCCACCAGCCAGCCAGGTAACAACAAGTTTCCAGATCTAAGATTTCTAGATAAGGCAGCGATAGCAGGAAAAAACGCAACTATGCAGGTTCTTGACAGAGTCAAGAACCTGCATAGTTGCGTTTTTTCCTGCTATCGCTTGCAACCCCTGGCATCTCAGTGCGTACAATATGCAATGAAAGGATATAAGAGGAACAGCGTATGGATGACCAGGAAATGCAGTTTGCCCCACCAGAGTGGCGGCCTCCTAAACAGCAGAATGCTGTGCAGGGGCAGGAAGCAGATAACAATCCTCAGCCGGTCTATACCCCTCCCCCTGAGCAGACGCAGTGGCAGCCACCCCTGACGCAGGCAGGGGAGACATCTAGCGGGCCCGATTATGAGATGGGCTACCGGGCACAACAACAACAGCAGTCGAGCAATGAGCAAGCATTCAGCCAACGCAGGCGGCGCAGCCCTTTGCTATGGATTATTGGAATTATCATAGTCGCTATGCTATTCGGTGGATTCATGGGGCAGGATGGTTTCTTCTTTGAATTAGGCTTTTTTCGCTCGTTCCTGCTGGCAGTGTTTCTCATGGGCGTAATATGGTGGTTTATATCTGGGGCTCGCGGCAGGGGTCGGGCATCCTTTGTTCAGCAGAAGAGCGTGGAGACGCGCAGTTTCCCGGTCGGGATGCACCCGACAATCGTCATCAGAGACAATTTCGGGACTATTCGCGTCCATCCTGTTGCTGGTGAGGGCAACGAGGTTATCATTCAGGCAACGAAACAAAGTAGGGGTTGGACGGGCAATCCCAATGGTATCCAGGTAGATTACCAGCAGAGCGGCGATGGTAATACGGTTACAGCCAAAGCAGTAGGAGGCGGCTGGGCTTTCTTTGGAGGAAACCGCGTTGATTTCGACATCAGTGTCCCTCCTCTTGCTGATCTGAAACTCAAAACAGACGCCGGAAATATTCATGTCGATGGTGTCAGTGGCCAGATGTCGTTGGGTAGCGATGCGGGTTCCATTTCGGCGACACAGGTTATGCTGAGCGGACAATCGTCGTTGAAGACGGACGCTGGCTCAATCACTTTCGCAGGCTCAATTGACCCAACTGGTTCATATCAATTTAAGACCGATGTAGGGAGCGTCAATGTCACCTTGCCGCCAGATACCTCTTTTCAAGTCGATGCGAAAACAGACGTTGGCTCGTTTCATTCCGATTTTCCCATCAATGGGCAACGCGATGTCCCCGGCAGTAAAGCTCGCGGTGAGGTTGGCAATCCTCCGCGTGCAATGCTGACACTGAGAACCGATGTTGGCTCGATCAACCTGAAGAAAGGGCAGTAGGGACCCGATTTATCGCGTCCCAGGAGGGGCTGAACCAATGAGAGTGCTTACTCCAGTAAGAAGCTGCCGATGAGTTCTTTGCGCAGCACCGCTTTTTGTTCCTCATTAATGGCGAGCTTCCTGGTGGTGGTTTTATTCTCTGCACCGTTCCAGACGGCTATGGGGCTGGTTGCTGCCGAGGCGAATTCATCAACAAGCATTTCTTCGAGAAATGAAGAGGATGTATGTGGCGACTCTTCTTCCTGCTCTTCCGTTTGATCCAGGTAGTACGGGATACGCTCAAACTGGTCTGCGGACGTGGGCAATGGCGTCTCAGGGATAGTCCCCATGATGAGCGTAGTACCCATATCTGCCTCGCTGACCGGCATGACTATGGTTGGCTGATAAATGTCGGGAGACTCCTGTACTGTTGAAGCAATCTGGAGGGGGTAATCGTCTGCTGGCGTTCCATCCAGTGCGAAAAGTCTCCCCTGTATTTCAATGAGAATGCCGCGCCCTGTACGTAGATCAGTAAGTTGACGGTGCAGTTCGCGATTTTCCGCCAATAAATCATCCATGCGTTGCTTTTGATTGAATACCTCTTGCATGATAAGCTCAAAGCTACTTCCACCCATATACTTAATCCTCCTGAGCGTTTACAAACTGGCTGGCATTCGTACTGCCAGCGGGCGTCCTACGGCTACTCTTATTACTTTTGTTACTCCCCTACAAGATTATGTGGCATCCCACTATTGTATAGAAACGTTTCAATGGGTTTAGAGTAACAATGGTCGCGATTATTCTACTGCTTGTGTAGTATCTCAAATCGCCTATTGCCACTTAACTAGAGTATTTTCCCCTGCTGCCTGTAACTATTCAGGTTGGTTACGTTTTACTACGATAAACGTATTTTCGTATCGAAATGGGGGATAGCTACGTGTTGTTAGAAGAGCATAACTTTTTTGGACAAGGACTGTGACAGTATGGCACTTGAATCCAGGGCACAAGGAACACAAGAAGTATCTAGACTCAGTAAGGGTGACGAAAAGCAACATGGTGAGACTTCACTTGGCTCTCTTCTCTGCTGGGCAGTTGTTTTTGCGGATATCGGCACCTCCGTCTACTACGTGCCTGGGATTCTTTACGGGAACGTCGGAAACCTGGCCGGTTTCTTTGTTTTTCTGACCACGTCTGTCTTTGTCCTGCTGACACTGAAATACTCAGAGGTGACCCAACGCTTTCCCCAGGGCGGCGGCGTGGTAACTGTAGCGGCTCAGGCGATGAACCACTGGGTGGGTGCCCTGGGAGGTATGTTTATCCTGGTCGATTACTTTCTTACTGCTGCCCTCAGCTGTCTCTCCGGCGTCCTGTATTTCAGCGTGGTGGTTCCGGCACTTGGACCTTTTGCCCTCTGGATTACAGTAGGGGTACTTGTGCTGCTGGGTGTCCTGAATTGGGTCGGCATAAGCGAAAGCGCGAAGGTGAGTATGGTTGGCGCCGTTATCGCTTTTTTCAGTGATGTTGCTATTCTCTTTACCATCTTTATGCATATCTCCTTTGCGGAATTTTTATCACTTTTTTCGAAAATGTTTGCGCATAATGCTCTGACGCCGGTTTCGCTGCTCGTCGGTTTTGCCGGTTCATTCCTGGCTTTCTCAGGCCTGGAGAGTATCTCGCAGCTTTCCCCGGTGATGAAGACGCCGCGCAAGAAAGTTGCTGGCCTCGCGCTGTTACTCGTGGTGTTGACAGTTGGCTTGACCAGTCCCTTACTGACGATGTTTTCGACCCTTTTGTTGCCGCATGAGGCCAAAGACCCGGTACTTTCCGCCCAGCTTATCTCGCTGCTCGCTGGTCATTGGGGCAGTATTTTCTTACAGACCGAGGTGGCGATCAGTGCCAGTGCCCTGCTGGTATTTGCCAGCAATACGGCCATTATCGGTTCGTATCACGTCTTTATGGCCCTCTCGCGCATGGAGTTCTTTCCTGCATTCATTCTCCAGCGCAATAAATTGCGCGGCACACCTCACTACTCTATCGCGCTGGCCACTGCTATCCCTATACTGGTGCTCGTGGTTGCCGGTGGCAGTCTCGATCTGCTTGGCAACATGTATGCCTTTGGCCTGCTTGGAGCTTTTACCCTGACCTGCCTGGGACTTGACCTGGTACGTTACCGCGAGCGAAAAGAGGCACGCTATAAAGCCCGCCAGGCTTCCACTTCAAACGCCAATAACAACGCGGCTGTTTCTCCTGACTCGATAGCTGATGCTGGTCCCTTAGATACATCAAATCAATCAAAGCTGAATGATCCTACAGCTGCTAAAACGCTGTTAGATGACCCCGTAGAAGCCGTAGATACGCCTGCAAAGCCATCCCGTGCATCATTATTGGCAGAAGAGACGGCCAGTGCTGCTTATGTTTCTTCAAAAGGGCATGTCTGGGCTACCATTGTTTTCTGGCTGGGCATTTTGACAACATTCTTAGTTGCAGTGGCCTGGTCTACAAATCTGGTGGCGAAGCCGCTTGCGACTGCCTTTGGTGGTTCAGTCGCTACTGTAGGCATGCTTGTGGCCTATTTCAATTATGCTCGTCATCAACGCCAGGGACGTTCCCCCATCGGCATTACCTTTGTCGAACATCATTTGCCCGGTTCTGTTTTAGCCCTGCTTACTCCCGGTGATCAACACAACGAGGCGATCATGCGTGCTGCTATCCATAATCCGGCGCAAAAGCCTGTCGTCTTTCTCTATATAGGCGAGCGTCAGCCGTCACAGCCTCCCCCACGCATGTTTGAATTTGCCGACCCCTACCTGCACGACCAGCAAGCCAAAGATACCTTTGCGCAGGCGGAATACTTAGCGCAAAAAGCCAGAATTGTCCGTCGCTATGTCTACCGGTTGAATGAACCCAATATTGTTGAACGTGTCTGGAAGACCATTCAACCTCATGATCTCATCGTTGACCCAGATCATCTTGCGGAGGTCGCCGACATTAATACAGACCGCCTTCGCTACGAAATGACCCCAGATGGTAAAGTGGCGCACCTGATTAAGAGATGGTAATGTGGTAAAATTTTAACGGAAGCTATTCACTCTTGTAACGAAGGATTATGCCCATCGTTGATCGGGTAGTGATACAATAAAGGTGACTAAACTACATTACCTGTGGTCAAGATGTCACTTAAAGACAAGTGAGAGGGAACATCAAACAATGAATGATCGCATCCGTGAAATTTTAAGCTGGTATGACAGTGAGAATGCTGGCGTTAGAACCAACCTGGCCCGTATGCTCAACCATGGTCGCCTGGCGGGCACTGGAAAAATGGTTATTTTGCCAGTTGACCAGGGCTTTGAGCATGGCCCGGCACGCAGTTTTGCCCCAAATCCTGCCGGTTATGACCCGCGCTACCATTTCCAGTTAGCCATCGAGGCAGGCTGCAATGCCTATGCCGCACCGCTGGGTTTTCTCGAAGCAGGGGTTTCCGATTATTGCGGCGATATCCCGCTGATCTTGAAGTGCAACAACCATGATGTGCTGAACGACGAAAAAGATCCTATTTCCGCCATCACCTCAGGTGTGGGCGATGCTCTGCGCCTGGGTTGTGTCGCCGTCGGCTTTACCATCTACCCAGGATCATCAGAGCGTACCATTATATACGAGCAACTGCGCGAACTGGCTGAAGAAGCCAAGGCGTCTGGCCTTGCAGTGGTGGTCTGGTCCTATCCACGCGGCAGCAGCCTGAGTAAAGAGGGTGAAACGGCTATAGATGTGGTTGCATACGCGGCCCAGATTGCTGCCCAGATGGGTGCCGATATCATCAAGGTCAAGTTGCCCAGCGCGAAGGTGGAACTGCCGGAGGCCCAGAAAGCCTACCAGAAATACGAAGTGCCCATAGCAACCCAGGCCGAGCGCGTCAGTCACGTCATCCAGAGCGCGTTTAACGGTCGGCGTATCGTCATCTTCTCCGGTGGTGCCTCCACCCCCGACGAGCAATTCTTTAATGAGGCGCGTGCCATCCGCGATGGCGGCGGCTTCGGCTCAATCATCGGTCGCAACTCCTTCCAGCGCAAACGAGACGATGCTTTGAAATTCCTCGGCACAGTAATGGGCATTTACGAGGGATCAATCCAGTAAAGTAACTCCTTTTAGGTTGTTACATATAGGAATGTTGAAAGTGGTGAGCCAGCTCTGCTGGCTCACCACTTTCAACATTCCTATATGTAACAACCTGACATCGCACCTTTAGAAAGGAATCAGTCGTGAAAACACAGCGCAAACTGACCTATGATGATCTCTGGAACTTCAAAACCATGGGCAATGTCGCTCTTTCTCCTGATGGGAAGAGGGTGGCCTTTGCCATGTCGAGTGCCGATAAAGCAGGCAATGAGCGTCAGAGTGCTATCTGGCTGCTTCAACTTGATGAGCAGGGTCATGCTCTAGATGAGCCGCGCCAAATAACGAGTGGCATGAAGAATGACACCAATCCTGTGTGGGCACCCGATAGCAAACGCTTGCTCTTTCTCTCTGATCGTGAAGAGGAAAAGAACCAGCTCTGGTTGATCGACACCGGTGGTGGTGAGGCTCGTAAATTAACGAATATGCTGCATGGCGTCAACGAAGCAGCCTGGTCTCCTGATGGTCGGTTCATCGCTTTTACTACCATGGCTGCTGCTTCTGAGGACGATGACCTGTTGACGGGGCGCAAGCA
>Ga0209701_10002511_pt1 | contig 11944 bp, 15 predicted proteins | sample CZO8metaG_4_FD_188356 | JGI IMG/M metagenome (GOLD analysis project Ga0209701, IMG submission 188356) | Vadose zone soil microbial communities from the Eel River Critical Zone Observatory, Northern California, USA - CZOApr15con2H3.8 metaG... | ecosystem: Environmental > Terrestrial > Soil >...
TCTTGCGACATCTTGTTCAGTTCGTCATTGGCAGTAGCGGCACCTGCGGCGAATGTCGCCATAGCGCCAAAACAGGTTGCAAATAGCACCTTGCGCATCTTCAACCCTCCCATGGTGGTGTTTCAGTTTTTATTTTATTTGTCCGGTGGACACATGCGCCCAGCGTCGACTCTTGATACCGAATGCATGTCCGAAAGCCATTGCACTTTCGTTCTGCCAGTCTGCGCGTCGCTCAACTTCAACAAGACACGAAGTGCAATTGAAGCCGGAAACACCTAAATGCTAAGCTCGTCAATTGGAGCGTGCAACAGAAATCATCTTTGCAGCTCGTTCGCTCTGTGTGCTGCGACGCAAACATGTTTCAGCGATAGAGCGCGAAGCAGCAGACGTCGCTTCGTGGCGCGACGGAGGCGAAATTATGATTCAGCGCGCTGCTATTTTTTTCGCGTTCGCAATGCTTGGTGCATCAACGCTCTCGCAGGCGCAGCAAAGTCCGCTGGCGGTCAGCGAAATCGCGCCAGGGATATTCGTGCATACGGGCCTGACCGCGCTCATGACACCCGAGAACGAAGGGGCCATCGCCAATATCGGATTCATCGTTGGCGATGACGCGGTCGCGGTGATTGATACCGGAGGCAGTGTTCGCGAGGGGCGGCAGCTGCTCGCGGCCATTCGCGCGCGCACGGAAAAGCCGATCCGATACGTCATCAACACCCACGGTCACCCGGATCATGTCTTTGGAAATGCAGCATTCTCAAGCGACGGTCCGACTTTCGTCGGACACAAGAATTTGCCGCAAGCCCTGACCACGCGCGGACCATTTTATGTCGATGCATTTCGCCGGATCATGGGCGAAGAGTTGATTGGCGAGGTGCGCATCATACTACCTACGCTGTTGGTGGATGGCACCCTCAAGCTCGATCTCGGGCACAGGAGTCTCATGCTGCGAGCGTGGCCGACCGCGCACAGCGACAACGACCTCACCGTGCTCGACGAGCAAACCGGTACCTTGTTCGCGGGCGATCTGGTGTTCCTTGCTCACCTGCCCGTGCTCGACGGCAGCATTCGCGGCTGGCTGAAGGCCATCGATGAGCTTGGCGCTGTTGCTGCCCACCTCGTGGTTCCCGGTCATGGACAGGTGCGCGAGTGGGCAGGTGCGCTGGTCGACGAACGTCGCTATCTGGAAAAACTCGCCGCGGATGTCCGCGGGCTGATCGCCGGTGGCAAGCCGATAACGGTCGCGGCCGATAGCGCCGCTGCCTCCGAACGGTCGCAATGGCAACTATTTGACGATTACAATGCGCGTAACGCAACGGCCGCATTTTCGGAAATAGAATGGGAATAGCCGGCTCAATGAAGTACATTGGGTTCGTTGCTTTCGGAGGAGGCGCGATCATGTTGGGACACCATTCCCGCCTGCTCTGCATCGCCGGTCTTTTGGCTGCGATGCAGTTCGGCGTCCGTCTCGCGCCTGCTGCGACGTCGGAGCCCTATGATCCGTGGCCCGGCCTGGTCCAGGACATCTTCAACAATCGCGCGATGAACGACGGCGCCGGGTTGATCGCCATCGAGATGCCGTACCGCGCCGAGGACGCGGCGATCGTTCCCGTAACCCTGCGCGCGACGCTGCCACTCGGTGACACCAGGCGCGTGCTGGCGATCACGCTGGTGATCGACCAGAACCCGGCGCCGATGGCGGCGCGGTTCGAACTCGGACCCGACTCATCGGTATCGGAAATCTCAACGCGCGTGCGCGTCAACAATTACACCGACGTTCATGCCGTCGCGGAGCTGAGCGACGGCCAGCTCTACATGACGAAAACCTACGTGAAGGCGTCCGGCGGATGCTCGGCCCCCGCCGCCAAGAACGCAGACGAGGCGAAAAACAAGCTCGGCCAGCTGCGTTTCAGACAGTTCGCAAAGCCCGGCGAGGGCCCGACCAGCGGCGCCCGGGAAGCCCAGATCATGGTCGGCCACCCGAACAATTCCGGCCTGCAGATGGACCAGCTTACCCAACTCTATATTCCGCCGTTCTTCGTCAATGAATTGCGGGTGTGGCAGGACGACAGCCTAGTTTTGGCGATGGAAGGCGGAATTTCAATTTCCGAAGATCCCAATATCCGATTTACCTATGTTCCGAACGGCGCGAAGCGCTTCCGGGTCGAGGCCAAGGACACCGACGGCCACGTGTTCCAGAACGAATGGAAGGTCGACAGTTCCGGGATTTAAGGGCGGTGCGATGCCGCCCGGATTGGCACGATACGGCCGCGCAGCACCGCGCGGCTTAGAAACATCTCACTTCCGCTTCGGCCTGGGCACGCCTGAGATCGTTGAGCGCGCTTGTCGCCTGCTCGGACGAGCGGAATTGCGTACCGAGATTTCCCCGTACCTGGGCCATGCTCAGCACGGTCTCGGCGGTGACGTAGCGATCGTAGGGCAGCAGCGACGCGATGACGTCGATCGAGCAGGAGCATTGCTCGATCGCCTGCCGCGTTTCCCCATTCGCCTTCAGGCAGCCAAACACATACTCCGATCTCGCCGCCGTGGGATAGTCATTGACTTCGTCGGCACGTGCGACAGCGGCCGTTGCTACCAGCGCGATCAGGGCGCAGACATTACGTCGCATCGATCCGGCAAATGTCATCGCATTCCTCCTGCTGGGAGCTGTGCTATCATATGGAAAACGAGCCTGTCGAGGAAACGACTGATCGCACATCTTGTCGAACCTGAGATGCCTGTCGGGCATCGGGCTCCGATAACAAGGGCACAATGAAACTCTTCACCCGTATTCTGCTGGCTACGGCCGTTTTCACCGCGCTGCATATCGTTCCATCCCGCGCTGCGGAAACGATACGACTTGCAGTGCAAAAGACCGGAACATTCGCCTGGGAACTTGCCGTGATCCGGGCTCACGGCCTCGACAGGCAGGCCAACCTCACGATTGAGGTGAGCGAACTTGCGAGTCCCGAGGCAGGCAAGGTCGCGCTCCGCGGCGGCGCCGCCGATGTGATCGTCTCCGACTGGCTGTGGGTGTCGCGCGAGCGCGGGCTCGGCGCCAAATTGACGTTCTATCCGTATTCAAGCGCGCTTGGCGCGGTGATGGTACCGGATTCATCTTCGATCCGGACCTTGGCGGACCTCAAAGGCCGCAAGCTCGCCGTCGCCGGCGGCCCGATCGACAAAAGCTGGCTGCTGTTGCGGGCATCGATGAAGCAGGATGGCATCGACCTGAAGTCAGAGTCCACGATCCTGTACGGTGCGCCCCCGCTGCTGGCGGCGAAGACGCTCAGCGGCGAAATGGATGCCACCGTCAATTATTGGAATTTCTGCGCCGCGCTGGAAGCCAAAGGCCTCCGCCGTCTCATTGGGATCGAGGATCTTCTGCCGAGGCTCGGCGCCACGGGCCGCACGTCGATGATCGGCTACGTCTTCGACGAAGGATGGGGCGGCGCGAACCGCGACACCGTTGCCAGCTTTATCGCGGTGACCCGCGCGGCGAAGGAGATTTTGGCGACCTCGGATGCGGAGTGGGAAAAGATCGCGCCGCTGACGGGTGCCCCCGACACCGCAACCTTGCGCGCCTATCGCGACCGTTATCGGGAAGGAATTCCCCGCCGCCCGATCGCCGCCGAAGAAGCCGACGCGCGCGTTCTTTATCGCGTGCTGGCGGTGATCGGCGGTCGCGAGCTTGTCGGCCCGGCGCCAGAACTTGAACCCGGCACATTCTATCGCGCCATCTCCGGAGACTGAGATGCTCCGTCTCCTGTCGTTTGCCTTGTTTCTTGCGGTCTGGTGGGGGGCCGCCCTGCTTGCCGGCGCGGGAAAGCTGCCGCCTCCTCCCGCCGTGCTGGCGGCAGCTGTCGCGGAAGCCAGTTCCGGCGCGCTGTTCTTCAATCTCGGCGTAACGTTGGCCCGAGTTGCCCTCGCCTTCACGCTGGCGATGACGCTGGGTGCCGCCATCGGCTATCTGATGGGTCGGGTACGACTTGCCAACCGGCTCGGCGATCCCTGGCTGATCCTGCTGCTTAACCTGCCGGCGCTCGTCGTCATCGTGCTGGCGTATATCTGGGCCGGATTGACGGAAGTCGCCGCGATTGCGGCCATCGCCATCAACAAGCTGCCAACTGCGGTCGTCACGGTGCGCGAAGGAGCCCGGGCGCTCGACGCGGCGCTGGACGAAATGGCGACGGTGTTTGCGATCCCGCGCTGGAGAGCGTTCCGGCACGTGATATTGCCGCAACTGGCGCCCTATATCGCGGCCGCCGCGCGATCCGGACTTTCCCTGGTCTGGAAGATCGTCCTGGTTGCCGAATTGCTGGGACGTCCAAACGGTGTCGGCTTCGAGATCGGTGTGGCCTTCCAACTCTTCGACATCCCTCTCCTGCTGGCCTATGCGCTAAGTTTCGTGGCGGTCGTGCTCGCCATCGAAACCATGCTGGTGCAGCCGTTTGAAGTCCGGGTATCTCGGTGGCGCCCCCGTGCAGCTTGAGGTCGATATCGCAAGCAAGGCGTTTACAAACGCAGCCGGCGAGCGGTTCGACGTGCTCGCCGATCTCAACTTTGCGCTCGGCGCCGGAGAAGTTGGCGTGTTCGTTGGCCCATCCGGCTGCGGCAAGAGCACCATGCTGAGGATCCTCGCCGGTCTCGATCATGACTATCAGGGCCACGTTACGCGCCCCAACGACGTGCGGATCGGCATGGTGTTTCAAGAGCCGCGGCTATTGCCCTGGCGGTCGGTCGAAGAAAACGTGCGACTTGCCGCACCGCACGCGGACGAAGCCACGCTTTCCGCGCTGTTCGCCGTTCTGGAGTTGACCGAGCATCGCAGCCATTTTCCCGGCGAGCTATCGCTCGGCCTCGCCCGCCGCGTCGCGCTCGCCCGCGCGTTCGCGGTCGAGCCCGACTTTCTCATTCTCGACGAACCATTGGCGTCGCTCGACGACGCCCTCGCCGCCCGCCTGCGCGACCAAATCGCCGCGTTGGTGGACAGCCGCTCCGTCATGACGCTGCTTGTCACCCACAGCGTGGACGATGCGGTTCGTCTCGGCGACCGGCTATTCCTGCTGTCACCGCGCCCGGCCCGGATTCTTGGCGTCATTCCAATCCCCATACCTCGCATGGCGCGCGGCGCCGCCGAAATCAGCAAGATCAAGGCGGATCTGGCGAAGTTGAGCCTGGCAAATTTGTAAAGCTTCATCAGAGATCAGCGTGCGGCCATGCGACGGCTGGCGTCATCGTTCCGCGCCATGATAGTTCAATGGGAAACGCTTTAGGGAGGTCATCATGCCGCGCGCTCTGTTTGCCATCGCTGTGTTCCTGCTCGCCTCGCCCGGCCAGCTTGCGGCGCAGGGCAAGGGCATCCGGTTCTGGAACCTGACCACCGCGACCGTTTCCAGCCTTCAACTTTCTCCCGCCGGCAAGAACGTCTGGGGCGCCAACCAGACCCTGAACGACAAGGACAAGGAGGTCGACCACGACGAGCGCCTGCGCATCACGAACGTGGAGCCTGGGCGTTACGATGCCAGGGTCGGGTATCGCGACTCCAGGCAATGCTTTGTGCGGGATATCGAGATCAAGGCCGATGCGGTGTTTTCAATCGCCGACAAGGATTTGAAGGACTGCAACAAGTAGCCCTATCGCGAAGTCGCCAAATCATCGATCAGCCCGCGGGCGTCGCTCCGCTCGCATCCGCCTTGTCATGGGTGTGCGGATATTCGCAGCGCCACTTGACCGCGTTCCATTTCGGATGCTCGCCCACCCACTGTGCAATGTAGGGCGGCGCACCCATGGCACATTGCTGCAGCGAACCGCTCCAGGAAAAAAACAGGTGGGTCTCTTCGCAGGTAACCGGCGACAGCACGGCACATATCGTCACGATTAGGTCTACAGGATTCATGCCTGACACCCCCGAATCTTGGAAGAAATAGCACAAAGAGCTACGAAACCGGCGGTGTGAGGTTTCAAGACACCGTGAAGAACCAACCCCCGGATCATACCATCGCGCCGGTCAGGTGGCTTCAGCCTAGAAATTGACGCCGAACACCAGCCGCGCCTGGTGGCGCTCGAAATCGATGAGATCGAGGGCGGGCATTGATCGGACTGAACGCCCCCACGCCTGAAAGCTCCAGGCTAACGTCAACCGGGAGTTCTCCGACAGCTTGAAATAAGCGGTCGGACCGACGAACAACGCGTGGCCAGCGAACTCCTGCAGGCCGATGCCCTCATATTTCCGCAGATAGCGCGCTTCACCGCCCACAAAGAAACCCGGACGCATCTGCGCCATCACGGCGAAGGCAGCACCTATGGTGGATTCCCGCTCCGCGGCTCCGGTGCCGACAAAGCGCGTCCATTCCGGCTGATAAATCAGATTGAGAGCCGCGACGGCAAAGTCTGGAACCAGTTCCCGATCGAACGCCAGAGCCAATCCCGTACCGTAATTCCGGACAACCGCGGCCGTGCTCTCATCGATGCGGTCGGCATGGGTTTCCAGATCGAAGGTCAGGCCAAAGGGAGCCGTATCCCGGTCCAAGAACCGGTAGCGAAAATCCACGGAAACGCCTTGCCAGGCCAATTGGCGGCGATCCTCGAAATCCGGAACGCCGTTGATGTCATGGGACGCAAAGCTGGTCCCTATCTCGATGCGAAAATTCCTGACGGGCACGAATTCCAGTTCGAGTTCCTGACTGATCGCCCGATAACGACCGCCGCCTTTGGAAAATCGCCCCGTCGTCTGGCTCTGAAATTCGCGCTCGCTGGTGCTGCCGACATCGGTGCCGATCACGAAGCCAAACAGATGCTCGGTGTCGATGCCTTCAGCGTGCATGCCGTTCGGCAGCACCGCCGAAAGACACACGATCGCGGTTCGAAACGCTTTTGCATCGATAGGCATTCACATTCCGAAAATCGTTGATCGGCGGCAAGCGACAGCATGGCTGACCGACAGGAAGCCTATCACAATGATTGCTGGCGAGGCGCCGGAAATACTTGATCCGCGGGGTAATACCGGGTTGGCTCCGGGGTTCGACCGGGTTGCACGTATGGTGACAATCAAAACCGCCACTGGGAGAGATCGAATGGCAAAAGTTGTCGTCCTTTATAAAAATCCGAAAAACGCCGAAGCCTTCGACAAGCATTATTCTTCGGTTCACATTCCGCTCGCAAAGAAAATTCCCGGCCTGAAGAAATACGACATCAGCACGGGCGCGGTCGGAGCACCCACCGGGCCGAGCGGGATTCACCTTGTGGCTACGCTATATTTTGACTCGGCTGATGCGCTTAAAGCCGGGCTGGCGTCGGCCGAAGGGCGGGCGGCGGCTGGGGATCTTGCCAATTTTGCGGATGGCGGCGCGGAGCTTTACTTTTTCGATACGAAAGAAGTTTGAGACCGCTCGGCGAGCCCTCGGCCTACCTTGACCGACAAGAGTCTTGGGGAGACCGCGGGCCGTCGAACCCGGTTGGCGGGTCAGGATGCATGCTGCAGTCTAGAAAGCGGCGCCGTCGGACCCGGGTCATCGAATCCGGATCGATGGACGCCTGCCGCGGCTCGAAGCAAGACGTCGCTTCTGGAGCCGGGCAGATCGCCTCGATGCGGTCTATTTGCGCGCCGCGCAGGCGTACATGTTGATTTCCATGCCCACCGGCACTTCGACAATCTTCGGAGCTTTCCAGGCCATACGTTTCTCCCAGCTATTAGGCGCGATGTGGCGCCGGAGCGAAGGTTAAGGCCACCTCGAATATAGCGCAAGTGTTCACATTATGGTTGTGCGTTGCACAGGGGCTGCGATTGACCAGGAGCGAACTACATCAATGACCAGGAGCGAACTACTTCAATAGTCGCAACAGCGCCCGTCCAGCACTGCTGTTTAGCTCCTTGGCATCCAGGGTTCCATCCTTATCCGGATTTGCCGCATTGAAGCGTTGCTCGACGACGGCAAGATATTCATCGGCCGTCAGCGTTCCATCGTGGTCGGGATCGGCAGCGGCCAGTTCCTTGGCGCTCAATCTCCCTGCCAATTCACGCTTGTCGAGCGTGCCATCGTGATCGCGGTCCAGTTTGGTGAACAAGTCCGACGCCGCCTTCTTCACTTCTGCGAGGTCGAGCGTTCCGTCGTTATCCGTGTCGAACATTTTGACCAGATCGGCCCGGGGGGAACCCGCCAGGGCCGGCACGCTTGCGACGGACAACGTAGCGATAGCCAATGTCAGCAGAACCGATCGGCGCGATATCATCATCATCGGTTGATCTCCCGTTTTTCCTTAACCAAAATCCAGCACGAGGTGCGGGGTTAGCTCGCCATCGCCGCAGTGTCGCTATAGGCTATCGTTGATTGCAATCGTGTCAATGTGAAGGGAAACCCGCCCCGATGTTCCAATCCGAACCGGGGTGCGCCGGGTCGGCGACCTTCGCATTTGCACAACTGGCGCGATGTGGCGGTGCCGTCGAACGGTTACCATTTAAGTATGGATGCTGTTCTTGAGTGAGGTGACCTATGGGAAGTCACGTTTATAATGTCGTGAAGGCTCCGATCGGCTGGGCGCTGTTTTGCGACCGCGAACGCATCGGCGGGTTTGTTTCGAGCGAGGCGGCGCTGGAGGCGGCGACCGCATTCGGCGCAAATGCGCTTCGAGACGGCCACAGCATTCAAATCAACGTGCCAGGGCCGGAGCTGCGCGAAATCCAAGGCTTCGAATCCTGGCCGGCGCGGTGGGACGTCGATCTGAAATAGCGAACGGGCGTCCTTCAACAGCCTTTATCCGCCACCTGCCCGGCAGGCCCGGCGCCCCGGACTTGCCGCGCCGCGGTGGATTGGCCTGCCCTCCGCGTCCAGGTTCCGGGTGGAAAGCCAAATCTCGATATAGTTCTATGAGCAGCCTTCTTCTTCGCGCCGCACCGAAGGTCAGACCCATGAGGCTATCGATGGGATCTTTGTACGGGCGATCGCTGGTTTCACTGCTGGCGATCTGCCTTGCGCTACCGGCGTCCGCTCAAGGCAGGCTACCTGCTGGCGATCAGCCGCAGCCGAACGCTGCGCCTTCAAACGAGCCTGTAGTGCTCACCGGAAAGGAGCGGCTCGGCAAGAAGTGGATGGACGAACAGCGGATCGACAATTGCAAGGTGCCGATCGACAAGCGGGGGAGCAAGCCGCGGCCCGGTACCTGCCCCCAGATTCCGACGGGATGATGAACGCGCTCCGGCAGACGCGTTGTGGTGGCGAATGGACGCCGCTCGGTCGGCCGCGGAGAATGTTCGTGCGTGAGATCCGACAGCTTGGTCTTCAATTTGGGGCTTGCCTGATATCGATATTTCTCGTCGCAGTTACTTGCCCCGGCGCTCGCTCCGACGAGCTGTCCGTCACACCTGCGAAGATGGCCCGCATCGGCGCGATCGACGAACGTTTCCAATCCTATAACGTCGAAATGGTCGAAGTGACCGGCGGAAGATTTTGGCGGCCCTATGGACCGAACGCTTCGGATGTACATTCCGATTTATACGCATACCGGCCGCCGATCGATCTAACCAACGCCCGGTTGCGAAAGCTGGCCTCAGCATTGGCACCCGCCTATCTGCGCGTCAGCGGCACCTGGGCGAACGCCACCTGGTTTGCGGATTCGGATGTCGCACCATCCGCGCCGCCGGCCGGATTCAACGGAGTTCTGACCCGCCAGCAATGGCGAGGCGTGATCGATTTCTCGCGTGCGGTTGGGACGCGGATTGTGACGTCATTCGCGATCAGTCCGGGCACCCGCGATGCCGCCGGCGTCTGGACACCGGACCAGGCGCGCCGCCTTCTCGACTATACCCGCTCGGTTGGAGGCTCGATCGCCGCCGCGGAGTTCATGAACGAGCCGAACCTCGCTGCGATCGGCGCTGCACCAGTTGCTTATGACGCGGCCGAATACGGACGTGACTTCAAGCTTTTCCATTCGTTTGTGAAGGAAGAATTTCCGGAGATCATGGTCCTCGGTCCCGGCACAATCGGTGACACAACCTTCGCTTCGGAGCTGGTCGCCGCATCCGCCCCCGGCGGCGTGGACGCGGTTTCCTATCATCACTATGGAGCGCTTTCGGAGCGGTGCAACGGTTCGGCCCCGCCGGAGGCCGCGCTTTCCGAAGCGTGGCTCTCCCGGACCGATCAGACCCTGAGTTTCTACCGGTTGCTTCGGGATCGATTCGAACCCGGCAAGCCGATCTGGCTGACCGAAACCGCGGAGGCAGCGTGCGGCGGCAACCGGTGGGCCGCAACCTTTCTGGATACGTTCAGGTATCTCGACCAGCTTGGGCGACTGGCAAAGGCCGGGGTTCAGGTCGTGATGCACAACACCCTGGCGGCGAGCGATTACGGCCTGCTCGACGAGAGAACGCTGGCAGCCCGACCAAATTACTGGGGCGCGCTGCTGTGGCGGCAATTGATGGGGACCACCGTGCTTGACCCCGGTGTGCCGATACAAGCGGGCTTTCATGTCTATGCGCATTGCCAGCGCGAAGCCCCGGGCGGCGTTACGCTTTTGGTGATCAACACGGGCCGCGACACCGCGCGTTCGCTGACGCTTCCAAACGCCTCGGAGCGTTTTACCCTGGATGCGGCGAGCTTGCAGGACGGAATTGTGCGTCTAAACGGCCAACCATTGCAACTGGACGCGACGGATGATCTGCCGGGCATCGCAGGTGTTCGGACAGCCGCCGGCACACTGAGGTTTGCGCCGGCGACGATTACTTTTCTGTCCATTCCCGCAACCGGAAACAGCGCCTGTCGATAAGGAACCATCAAGTGGATGTTGAGCGGACGGATACCGAGACAACCGCCTGTTCGCACTCTTGGAATTGCGCAGCCGTCATGCCACCCTCACCCGACATGCCTGACTGGGAGAGACCGCGTGTACCGTCAAATCGCTTTGCTATGTTCGATTGTTGTCGCGTTGAGTGCAGCCTCGGTTGCGCGCGCCGCGGAATCCGAGCCTTGCCGGGACGTCCGGCTTCGGTTTGAAGCGATCAAGCCGCAGATCAGCGCGATCGAGGTGTCGTTGACGCTGTTTTCCGCCGTCGACAAGAATTGTCTCGATCTCGCAACCGAACTGCTCGACCACGGCGCATCGGTCGACGCGCGCGACCGGCTTGGCGCCCGGCCCCTCAGTCACGCCGCGAGATTCGGTCATCTCGGGATGGTTGACCTTCTTCTGGCGCACGGCGCTCCGATCGATGCCCGCAATCTCGCCGGCGCCACCGCGCTGTATTTTGCCGCCGAAGGCGGCCACACGCCGGTCGCGCAGCGGCTGATCGAGCGCGGCGCCGACGTCAAACTCGCCGGGCGCAGCAGGATCTCTCCGGTCGCGGCGGCCGCCTACGCCGGCAACGATGCGATCGTCGAAGCGCTGCTCGCTGCTGGAGCCGACCCGCGAGCGCCCGACGAAACCGGCAAGCCGCCGATCGTCTATGCGGCGGCCGGCGCACAGCTCGACATCGTGAAGCGGTTGCTGGCGCAAAATATCGATATCAACGCCCGCTATCCCAACGATCTCACCTTGCTGATGTGGGCATCGGGCCCGGATGAAAAAGCCCCGGAAGCGCAGGCGGTCAAGGTTGTTTCATATCTGCTGGACGCAGGCGCCCGTATCGATGATCGGGACGACCGCGGCCGCACCGCGCTGATGATTGCGGCCGAAGGCGGCCATGCGGAGATCGCCAATCTATTGACGGGGCGAGGAGCGGATGCGTCGCTCAAGGATAAGGCCGGAAAACGCGCCGCAGATCTCACCGTGCTGTCTTCGCTGCGCGAACGGCTGACGCGGCCCTGAACCCCTTCAGAGACCCGACAGATATTCGGCCAGCGCGGCGAGGTCGTCCGGAGAGGTGGCAAGCATCAAGTCGGACATGCCGGGATTGTTGCCGCGGGCCCGGGTGCGGAAGTCGGCCATTGTTTTTGTCAGGTACTCCCTGCTCAGGCCC
>Ga0209701_10002512_pt1 | contig 11939 bp, 9 predicted proteins | sample CZO8metaG_4_FD_188356 | JGI IMG/M metagenome (GOLD analysis project Ga0209701, IMG submission 188356) | Vadose zone soil microbial communities from the Eel River Critical Zone Observatory, Northern California, USA - CZOApr15con2H3.8 metaG... | ecosystem: Environmental > Terrestrial > Soil >...
TGTCCGTCATCAAAAACATCGGAGCCATAGCCCAGGGGATGACCATCACCCTGAAGGAGATGTTTCAGCCAACCATCGTCGAGAACTATCCCGACGGTCCCGGCCCCCTGAAAGGCGCAAAATTCCAGGAGCGTTTTCGCGGCATGCACGTCCTGCAGCGCGACGAAAACGGGCTGGAGAAATGTGTAGCCTGTTTCCTCTGCGCCGCCGCCTGCCCCGCCAATTGCATCTACATAGAAGCCGCAGAGAACACCGCGGAGAAAAGGGTTTCAGGCGCCGAACGCTACGCCCGTGTCTACAACATCGACTATAATCGATGCATATTTTGTGGGTATTGTGTGGAGGCGTGCCCGACCGATGCGATTACGCATGGCCACGGATTTGAGCTGGCAAGTTTCAATGCCAGCAATTTGATTTATCGGAAGGAACAGATGCTGGCGCCGGCTCCGGCGCATATGGGAGCCAATCAGGTGTTTGCGCAATCGGAGACGGATGCGGGCGTGACCGGGGATTAGCGAACCTAGGACTTTCTACCAAACGCCGGTCCCCAGCGGGACCGGCGTTCCTGTATAGGGATAGGTCGTTACTCTAATTGGGAATTGTCGCCTTATGAATTTTCATCCAAGTATGAATTGTCATCCTGAGCGAAGCGAAGGACCTGCTGTTCACCGCAACAATGTCGGGTGCCGGTGTCCCATCCTCGCGCGTTCTGTGCGCAAAGGTGGGATTCCACGGACACGTCCCGCTGGGGATTTGTGTGTTGCGCTTGATTTTGGGTGGCGCAGCGGTTTACCGCTGCGATAAATGGTTCGATTGAATTCGGATTTAGCCGCTGAGGCTACGACCGACAACTGATGTCCAACTTTCTCCAACTCGTGAAAGACCGCGTCGTCATTTACGACGGCGCTATGGGGACGAATATCCAGAAGCGGAATCCTACCCTGGACGATTACTGGGGCAGGGAAAACTGCAGCGAGGTCCTGGTCCTAAGCCGTCCCGACATTATTCGCGACATCCACGCTGACTTTTTCCGCGTAGGCTGCGACATAGTCGAGACGAATACATTCGGCGGGACGGGCTTGGTTCTAGGCGAGTTCGATCTGCGCGACAAAGTTCGCGAGATCAATCTGCGGGCAGCGCAACTCGCCAGAGAAGTGGCGCAGCAATTCTCCACCAAGGACAAACCGCGCTTCGTAGCCGGATCAATGGGTCCAACCACGAAGCTGCCCTCGCTCGGACACATCGGTTGGGATGCGATGGCGGCGTCCTATGAAGAGCAGGCGGCGGCGCTGATCGAGGGCGGCGTCGATGTGCTGCTGATTGAAACATGCCAGGATTTATTGCAAGCGAAGATTGCGACCGTCGCCGTGCTCGAGGCAATGCGCAAAGCAGGAAAGCGTCTGCCGGTGCAGGTCCAGGTCACGCTGCAGGAATCCGGAACCATGCTGCTAGGAACCGAAATTGGCGCGGCGCTGACGGCGCTTGAACCTTACGACGTCGACATCATCGGCCTGAACTGCGCCACCGGCCCGGCGGAAATGAACGAGGCAGTCCGCTATCTCGGCCTGAACTCCACCAAACTCATTTCGATTTTGCCGAATGCAGGTCTTCCGCAGAACGTGGGCGGCCACGCAGTTTACAAGCTAGCGCCGAAAGACCTGGCCGACTATCACAAACACTTCGTGCAGGATTACGGAGTACGCATCGTGGGCGGCTGTTGCGGCACCACTCCCGAACATCTGAAAGCCGTCGTTGATGCGGTGACAGGCGTCGAGCCGGCGCAGCGCGACGCAAAGCCAGTAGGCGCAGCCTCCAGCGCCTATACATCCGTCCCGCTAGATCTGGAGCCGAAGCCCCTGATCGTAGCGGAAGAGATGAACACCACAACGCGGGTCGATCATTTCCGCAAGCTGGTGCAAGCCAAGAAATACGACGACATTCTGACCCTGGCGAAAAAGCTGGCGAACGAAGGCTCGCACATGCTCGACCTATGCTGCGCCATCGTGGGCGAAGACGAGAAAGGTTACATATCCGCCATCCTGGAAAGAATCGCGACCCGCGTGCCCGCTCCGATACTGATCGACAGCACTGAAGCCGATGTGGTGGAAGAGGCGCTGAAGCGCATTCCCGGCAAAGCCATCATCAATTCCATCAACCTCGAAGACGGCGAGAAACGCACCTCGAAAGTCTTGCCGATGGCGAAGCGCTACGGCGCAGGCGTCATTGCGCTGACCATCGACGAAGATGGCATGGCGCTGACCGCCGACAAAAAAGTTGCGATCGCGCATCGTATCTTCGATCTGGCGACGCAAAAGTACGGCATCCGTCCGGTCGACCTGCTCTTCGACACCCTGACCCTCCCGATCTCGACGGGCCAGGAAGAATACCGTTCAGCCGGCGTCGAGACCTTGAATGCGGTGAAGCGGATTCGGCAGGAACTGCCGGAAGTGAAGACGGTGCTAGGGGTCAGCAACATAAGTTTCGGCCTCGACGCGTATCCAAGGCGCGTTCTGAACTCAGTCTTTCTGCACGAGGCGGTAGAAAACGGCTTGGACGTTGCCATCGTCAATTACACGAAGATTTATCCCCTGTACAAGATTCCCTCGGAAGAAGTCGAACTGGCGCGCAAGCTGATTTATCAGGACCGCTCGAACGGCGACCCGCTGCAGGTTTACATGCAGCACTTCACCGGCATGAAAGGCAAGGCGCAAGCGCAGACCACCGCGCATATAGAAACTCTCTCCATCGAAGACAAGCTGAAATACGCCATCATCAACGGCGAAAAATCGGTAGGGGAAGGCAAAACGAAGCGCAGCCTCGAAGAGTTACTCGAAGAAGCCTTGGTGCCGTACACACCGCTTGACCTGATCAACACGGTGCTGCTCGACGGGATGAAGACAGTAGGCGACCTGTTCGGCGCCCGCAAGATGCAGTTGCCGTCCGTGCTAGATTCGGCGGGAGTGATGAAGGCCGCGGTAGCCTATCTAGAGCCGAAGATGGAGAAGAAAACCGGCTCGCAACAGAAGGGCACCATCGTGCTGGCCACGGTCAAAGGCGATGTGCACGACATTGGAAAGAATCTCGTCGATATCATCTTATCCAACAATGGTTACAAAGTTGTGAACCTGGGCATCAAGCAGGCGGGCGACGTGATCATCCACTCCGCGCAGGAACACAAAGCCGACGCCATCGGACTGAGCGGCTTGCTGGTGAAGTCGACGCTGGAGATGAAGTACGTGATCCAGGAACTGGAACGCCAGAAGCTGGAATTCCCCGTGATCTGCGGCGGCGCGGCCCTAACAAGGAAATATGTAGAAGACGATCTGCGGCGCGAGTATTCGAACTCCGTGTTCTACGGAGAAGATGCGTTCGCCGGCCTGCACGTAATGGAAGACCTCGCATCGGAGGACGGCAAGCGCGAAGCGCGCCTTAAAGATGGCCGAACCGTAAAAGAATACGCGAAGGCCGCGGCGGTGGATGAAGAGACCGGCCCGGTGTTTTCAGAGCGCAGCGCCGTGGTGACCGACGCGCCGAATATTCCTGAGCCTCCATTCTGGGGCGTGCGCGTGGTGAAAGATTACGATCTGCGCGAACTCTTCAACTACATCAACGATACGGCCCTATTCAAGAACCAGTGGCAACTGAAGACCGCGTCGCAGGAAGACTACGCCCGCCTGGTGGAAGAAAAGTATCGTCCGATCAAAAAGAAGTTAGAGGAAGATGTGATAGCGGCGGGATGGTTCGAGCCGAAGGTAGTGTATGGATATTTCCCAGCGCAAGGCGACGGAAACGACGTAGTAGTCTACGACCCAAGCCAGTGGAGCGACGGTTCGTGTAGGGACGGACGCATTCGTCCGTCCAAGCCGAGCGAAGCTCGGTCGGATTTGAAAGGGCACGGCTTCAGCCGTGCCGTTCAGGGCCCAAATCAAGATGGGGCTTTAGCCCCTGAGGCCCGCCCCCGCGAACTCCTCCGCTTCACCTTCCCGCGCCAGAAAGAAGGCCGCCGCCTCTGTATCTCCGACTTCTTCGCCGCCCCGTCATCCGGCAAAATGGACGTGCTCGGCCTGTCCCTGGTGACGATAGGTCCGAAAGCTTCGGTAGAGACACAGCGCCTCTTCGAGGGCGGAGAATATACGCGCTACCTGTATCTCCACGGCCTAAGTGTAGAGACCGCCGAAGCGCTAGCCGAATTCCACCATAAGAAGATGCGAGGAGAGTTAGGCATAGCCGCCGAAGACTCTCCGCACATTCGCGATCTCTTCCATCAGAAGTATCGCGGCTCGCGCTATTCGTTCGGCTATCCGGCCTGTCCGAATTTGGAGGACCAGACAAAGCTCTTCGCGCTGCTAAAGCCAGAGGAAAACGTAGGCGTGCGTCTGACTTCCGGATTCTTGCTGGAGCCAGAGCAGAGCACCTCGGCGATTGTGGTGCATCACCCGGGGGCCAAGTATTTTGTGGTGTAGAGCTCTTCACCCCCGAGACGCGGAGGTCGCCGAGAAAGCAGAAGACGTGGCGGCGCCTGCCTCTTGAAAGCGTCCCGGCAGAGGCCTAGACTGGCGTGCATGACTACGCGTACCCTGCTCGTCGCCGTCGTCGCAGTTGCGCTATGCTCGCCGGGCTTTGCTGCGCAGCCGCTCGCCGTCACTTTTCATTCCTATACCAGTTCACAAGACTTCACCGCTGCCGGTGCAATCTTTGAAGGCACTCGGCTCACGAAGCAAGGCGACGCCATCACCTATGGATCGAGCGTGGGAACCTATGCCTACACGGACCCTTACGGCGCCGGCACGCGTACTTATTCGTACTCCCGCTGGACCTCGCCCTGGTTCGCAACCGGCATCGACTTCACCGAACTGGTTTCTTCGTGGAACGCGGACACTCCCGCGGGCACGTGGATCCAGGTGGAAATGCGGGCCACACCCGACAATGTGCACACCACCAAGTGGTACATCATGGGGCGCTGGGCTTTCGGCGATGGCGCTTTTCATCGCACCTCCGTGGGTGGCCAGGGTAATGGCGATGGCTATATCGCGATTGATACCTTCTTCGCGAAAGACCATCCGTTTACAGGCTACCGCCTGCGCGTGACGCTCTTCAAAACTCCCGGGTCGAACAGCGTTCCCACCCTGTTCGCGATTGGCGCAGTCGCCTCCGATATGCCCAATGCGAAGCCGTATGTTCCGAGTCCCCTGGGCGGCGCTGAAGGCATTGTGCTCAATGTGCCGCAATATTCGCAGGAGATCCATGCCGGCGAGTATCCACAGTTCGACGGCGGCGGTGAAGCCTGGTGCAGCCCGACCTCGACCTCGATGATCGTGGCATATTGGAACCAGGGCCCTTCGCCGCAGGATTACGCCTATGTATACAACGACTATCCCAATGTGACGGATCCCTGGGTGGACTACGCCGCGCGCTACATCTTTGATTATCATTATCAGGGCGCGGGCAACTGGCCCTTCAACATGGCATACGCGGCGCACTTCGGTCTGGCGGCCGAGGTCACGCAACTGCGCTCGCTGAATGAAGCCGAGCAGTTCATCAAGGCCGGCATTCCGCTGGTCGCCTCGATTGCATTTCCGTCGAATCAGCTCACCGGCTTCTTCTTCCGCTCCACGGCTGGACATCTGCTCACCATTGTGGGCTTCACGCCCTCGGGTGACGTGGTCTCGAACGATCCCGCATCCAGCAGCGACGGCGCCGTGCAGCACATCTACGATCGGGCGCAGTTTGAACGCGACTGGCTGAAATCCACCGGCGGCATTGTGTATATCATCCATCCGCAGTCGGTTCCCCTGCCCCCGCCCTCGGTGCCCTCGCAGCCCAATTGGTAACCATTGGCGGGCGGGCCAGCCTATCGTGACCGTCTGAATTCTCGAGGGTGCCCCGTCCAAGCTCCGCTTGGGCGGGGGTGTTCCGCGCACTCGAGCAGATCGAGGAATGGCAGCGCGAAGTGGAGTAGGTTCTGTGCGCGCCAGCGCACATTCGGCAGTTGCTCAGCGGACCGACACATTGCCGGCTTGGGATTAGCGTGGGCCTATCGAGAGCAATGTCCGCGATCGGAACGATTGCATCTAATCATCATTGGAGCATGTTATGCCGGAAGTCGATCTTATCGATCTTGGCTTTAATAGACATCTGATCAAATGCCCGCACTGCCAAAAGCAAACTGTACACGATTGGCCAGGAACCATGATCCTGTTTTCCCCGGCCAAGTGCGCGCACTGTGGTAAGCAGTTTGTCATCGCGCTGAACGAACCGCGCTAAGCTCCCGAGTCAGCGCGGTAGGAGTTGTCAGCGGTCAGATTTCAGCCGTCAGGTTGGGCTTTCGCGCTTTCACTGATGGCTGATTTTCTATTCCAGGAAAATCTTGTCAAGCCCCGTTGTGAGGGGAGTGAGGGGAGGGCACCCTCCGCGGGGGGAATGCAGAGGGTGCGGGTTGCGCGGGCGGGTTCCCCGCGTCTTCTTGGGCAGCGCTCGCGGAAAACGCGATCAGGCGAGCAGCGAGACTTGCGGATCCGGCACGGGCCGACCCAAGGGTGGCTCGGTCCCGCCGGTCGGCACGGGCCGACCCAAGGGCGGCTCAGTCCCGCCGACCGGTACGGGCCGACCCAGGGGTGGAGTCTGGAGGAGGCGGTCGACCGGAACGGGCGGCTGCGTTTGCAGGCTGCCTGACTGGGTGGAGGCGGTTAAGTCTCCGCTACTGGTATTGAGACGGTGTTGATGGTGGAAGCGGCTGACCTGGTGATCCTGACTGAGTTGTTGGAAGTCCGGTCTGTCAGACGTGCGGGGGGCGCCGACCTGGTAGTGATTGAGGCTGCTGCTTAAAATCCCAGAGATGGACATTGATGTACCTCGATGTAAGAGTTGAAGGAGCGTTCGGCGGGGAACTCGCTGGCGGTCGCTGGCTGAAGATTGGTGCTGGCTGCTGGCGAAGTTCCGAGTGAACCTGGTGGTGTTGGAGCACGCTCGATTCCATTGGCGCGGGAAATGGTCCGGAAGAAATGTTGGAGCATTTTGTGGCGGTTGCGAGCAATGGCTCCCGGCGCGATGGCGCGGTGCGGGGGCGGGTGGGCAAAGCGTGCCGGGGTTGGAGGAGGCAAGCGTTGCCGCGTGGCCCGCAGGTTTCAAAGTTTCAAGGTCGGCCGGCAACGCTGGCCTTTGTTTGTGAAACCTTGAAACTCTGAAACCTTGAAACGCGGTGTCCGCCGCACACCACTATTTGTGGTTGTCGGCGGTTTGAGCTTCCACGCGAGGAGTCATGGAGACAACGATATACTCGCGCTCTTTGTCATCCAGGTCTTCGACGCGAAGCTTCATTTTGTCCTTCTCGATGTGGAACTGAGCCTTTTCGCCCACGGGCAGAAGGGTGGGATGTTTGTCGTCCTTGGGACGAATGCGGTAGATGATGCGGTCGGTCTGCAAGAGATATTCCTGACAGAGCAGGGTGTGCATCTTCTGGTGAGCGGAGTCGGTGCCGATGATCTCGCCGGTTAGACTCTTGGCGCTCTTCTGGTCGGTGCCGCACTCGATGGAGTCCATCTGCAGAAGCGTGCCGGACTGCGGCGAGCGCTGGTCGCGGGCGTAGGCGAGGGATGCGCAGAGCAAGGCGAAAAATGCGATTCGTTTCATAGGTCTCCTCTTTTGGGGGATGTGTGAGATTAGCGAATTCGGGGGGCGGTGGGGAATGTTACGAAGGTATTGAGACGGTTAGGACTCTATCAAACCCAATTCTTGAAACCCAATCCAGAAACAGTACACTTGTCGCATGGCGCGAAACTTTAAGGACTTGTCGGAGCGCGAAATTCTGGCGCTGGCGGTTTCACTGGAAGAAGAAGATGGCCGCGTTTATGCGGATTTTGCCGAGGGGCTGCGGGAAACGTACCCGGCGACGGCGAAGCTGTTCGATGATATGGGCGCAGAGGAATCGGAGCACCGGGCGTCGCTGATCGAAACCTATCGGGCGCGCTTCGGGGAGCACATTCCGCTGATCCGGCGGCAGGATGTGAAGGGGTTTGTGCAGCGGCGGCCGTTTTGGCTGACGCGTCCGCTGAAGATTTCGGAGGTGCGGAAGCAGGCGGAACTCATGGAACTGGAGACGCGCCAGTTTTACCAGAAGGCGATCGGGCAGGTGACGGACGCGGGGATCAGGAAACTGCTGGGAGATCTGGAGGAGATCGAGCGCAAACACCAGGTGGCGGCGGAGGCGATGTCGGAGAGCATAACTTCGACGGTGAAGAAGACGGAGGAGGAAGCGCAGCGCCGTCTGTTTGTCTTACAGATCGTGCAGCCGGGCTTGGCGGGGCTGATGGATGGATCGGTATCGACGCTGGCTCCGGTGTTCGCGGCGGCGTTTGCGACGAAGAGCAGTACTGACGCTTTTCTGGTGGGGCTGGCGGCCTCGATTGGGGCGGGAATCTCGATGGCGTTCGCGGAGGCGCTGTCCGATGACGGATCGATGACGGGGCGCGGGCGTCCCGTGCTGCGCGGTTCGGTGACGGGATTGATGACCGCGGCGGGCGGGATTGGGCATACGCTTCCCTTCCTGATTAAGGATTTTCATGTGGCGTTTACTGCGGCGGTGATTGTGGTCGCGCTGGAGCTGGCGACGATTGCCTGGATTCGAAATCGGTATATGGATACTCCATTGCTGTCGGCGGCCTTTCAGGTGGTGGTGGGAGGAGTATTGGTGTTTGCGGTGGGGATTTGGATTGGGAGCTCGTGAGGGAGTTGGTAATTGGGAAATTTGTAATCGGTGATTCAGCTTATCGAGAGTCACCCGACTTCCGAAGAGAGTGAGTCATCCTCGCAAGAGGTATTCCCCCTTCTGCTATAAGACGTTTTCGAAGTGCGTCGGCATACTGATGTGCAAACAATTCCCGCTCTTTCTGTGGTTGGGCGAAGAATCGATCGGCCAAGACATCGTGGAGACCAGACTTCTCCGCGGGGCGCGCAACCATCCGCAGCCAGTGTACCCAATGTCCGACCTCGTGTAGCAACGTGCGATAGAGCTGAGTAGCTCTCACGGATTCCAAATTGCTGTGAAACAAAAATCGCTTTCCGGTGTCCTCAACAGAGTGACCGTCTTCTCTAAGACGATCGACTTCGAGAGAATCTGCGGGGCTGAGATCTCTACCCCACTTCCACACCGCAGCAGGATTGATGGCCTCCAACAATATGGCTGGGCCAGTGCGGCGAATTTTCTTACCCGCCTGCCCGAACTCTGCCGAGTAGGCCAGTCGTCCCCACGCAGGGCTCAGTAACCACTGCTTGCGGGTGGGCTGGCGCAAAATGATGGTGTCTAGGGACTCTATGTCTTCTGCAGGAACAAGCGATAGGATTTGACAGATGTCATCGACCGAGCACGCATGCTCGCAGTCCTCTCTTGTGCGCTCAACAAGAAAGGCAAGTGTGCGCGACCCTGCACTCCGCTCTAGCAGAGTGTGTGGTCCGAGGTTTTCCCACCAGACGCGCTCCTCGTGGCACACGGACGGAATTCTCAGTGCGTTATTTCGTCCAAGGCCCTGTTTCGCAGTACCGATGTTCCGGTTACGACGTACCGGGTTGTAACCGTTTTTCCTCATTTTGGATTGTGCTCAGCATTGCACATCTGCAAACGGTTCCGCTACCACCTGATATTCATCTTCGTAGACAACATAGCCGACGCGGTCTGCTTTCAACATCCGAACTGGAACGCCGTGGTTTTGCAGAATCACCACGAACTCTCTCACCTGTGCAATGTGATCGTGTGCACTGTCCTTAAACCACGAAAGCGCTCTGTTCTTCTTGCGATAGAACGGACGTTTCGCGGCGGTGAAACGGGTTGGCCGCTCCAAGTTTTCGTTGAACCACTGTCGAACGGAATCGTGTAGCTCCTCTTCGTAGGCATAGAGCCTTCCCTCCTGCAGCAGATTGCCGACAGCATGGAATACCCCAAGATTGCGCTCGGAATCTTCGTCGATATCTGCAACTACAAATCGTAAGTACATGGTGCCGTCCAAGTTGTTTTCGCCTCCGAGGCGACGCGAAGCCGCCCCGTACGGAACGAGGGAAGTCATTCGCGGAAAAAAGTAGTTGCGACGGCTGCCATCAAAGAGGCCGGATTGCATGCAGCACTTTTTGAAAGCTCCGCCCGGAACCGCAGTGACACAAATCATTGCGACCCAGCTTTTCGATGAGGTCCTTGTCACCGTGAACGATCCGGTGACCTTTCTTGACTTGGGTTTCTGACGGGTATCCTCTGCGGCGCTTACTGCTCCGCTTGAAAGGAGGATTGGTTGGCGAGTTGGTCTGTGTATTTCATGGCACATCTCCTCCCTGTTGGGATCGATAGAATAGCATAACGACGCGGGATTTGTTAGCGCAGATAAAACTCTGCGTCCCTGCAGCCTTGCCGGCGATCTATTTCACATGGAAGCCACAGTTCGTCCTCCAGCATGGAAGACCGTGCTGGCCTTCTCCATTATTTATTTTGTCTGGGGCTCCACTTTCCTGGCCATCCGCGTAGGTGTGCGTGAGGTTCCGCCATTTCTTCTGGCCAGCATGCGCTTCTTCGTGGCTGGAGTTGTGCTCTTTGGGTGGATGCGCCTGCAGGGTACACCGTCGCCGTCGCGCCGCGAATGGGCTTCGGCTTCACTTCTTGCACTCTGCATCTTTGTGCTCGACTACGGTCTGTTGTTTTGGGCGGAACAGCGCGTGCCGTCGGGAATTGCCGCAGTCATGCTGGCCACAATCCCGGTATTCATGGCGCTATCGGAGATCCTGTTTCTCCGCACACAGCGGCTTACGTTCCGGCTGGCGCTGGCGCTCCTGGTGGGGATTGGCGGCGTCCTGGTTCTGGTCAGCCGTTCGCTCGGGTTGGGCGAGGCTCCGATTGATACTGCGGGAGCGGTCGCCCTAGTCATTGCCGCGGTGAGCTGGTCGATTGCTTCGGCGCTCAATCGCAAGCTGCCTCTGCCGGAGTCCAAAGGCACGAGCTCGGGGGCTCAGATGCTGGTGGGAGGCATCCTGCTAGCAGTGGCGGCGGCAGCCTTCGGTGAGTTCCGTGGATTCCACATCGAGGCGGTTTCTCGCGGCGCGTGGTTTGCGCTGGCCTACCTGATCGTCGCTGGATCGATCATTGGATTTACCGCTTACGTCTGGCTGCTGCATCATGAGTCGCCGACTAAGGTCGGCACCTACGCCTACGTCAACCCCGTCGTGGCGGTGATCGTCGGATATTTTCTCGGCGGCGAAACCGTGGGTCCGAGAACCTTACTCGGAACGCTTCTGGTGCTGGTCAGCGTGGTTGTGATCACCACCACCCGCGCAACGAAGCCCGCCGCTCCGCCCCTGGTGAACCCTCTTCAAGAACTGGCGGACCGCTAGTCCGGCGCCGGACTACTCGCCCGCGGTCACGATCCCGCCGTCACGACCCGAGAATGCGCTCGATTTGACGGAGATGGTTGACATCGTGGCCGGCGATCATGCCGACGATGCGCTCGATGGATTCCTGGCCGCGCTCGGCATGCTGGCCGTAGTGCTTCCACTGATCGGAAGAAAGCGATTTGAGCAGCGCGAGATTTGCTTCGCGCACGACGCGGTGCAGTTCGATGGATTTGCGCGGATCGCGTTTGGCATAGTGTCCAGCTGTGACCCAGGCGTCCTGATCAAAGGCTTGAATGGGCGTTCCCGGGGCTCCGAGAATGGAGCGCATGCGCCAGCCGACTACGATTTCGACGTCGGCGAGGTGGGCGAGGATTTCAGCGACCGACCATTTATCAGGCGAGGGGCGCTTGCGCAGTTTGGCGGTGGAGAAGCCTTTGACCAGCCGAGCTAGTTTTTTCGGGGTGGCAGATTGGAGTTTGAGCGGGTCTTGTCCCTGGGCGTTGGCCAGGATGCGCTGCGTGTATTGCTGAGCGGTTTCGGACATTTGAAATCTCCTTGCACGTTGCCCAGCCTCT
>Ga0209701_10002514_pt1 | contig 11927 bp, 6 predicted proteins | sample CZO8metaG_4_FD_188356 | JGI IMG/M metagenome (GOLD analysis project Ga0209701, IMG submission 188356) | Vadose zone soil microbial communities from the Eel River Critical Zone Observatory, Northern California, USA - CZOApr15con2H3.8 metaG... | ecosystem: Environmental > Terrestrial > Soil >...
AGTTCGTCAGCGCTGCGGTCAAAGCCTTCGGAAAGGTTTTCGTTTTTTCCGCTCTGCCGGTCGTAGAGCATCACGCGCCACCGGTCCGCTTCATATTCGGCGGTAAGCTGCGCGTGATACGCGATGAATTTTCCGTCCGGCGAATACACCGGATTCCCGTCAAATCCCGGCTGCGTCGTGATGCGCTTCGCTTCGCCTCCGGCAACCGGAACAATGAACAGATCGCCGTTCGTGCTGGTCGCTTCGATTTTGTCCGTAACCGCCGTGAAGCACATCTCTTTCCCATCCGGCGAAAAACCAATATCTCCCGGTCCGCTCCGCTCATCCGGTGGAACATCGTAGTTCGCTCCAGTCGTCAGATCACGCGGCGCCGCGCTTCCATCCGCCGGAACCACAAAAAGATGGCTCCTCTTGCCTTCGTTCCAGTGCGTCCAGTGGCGGTAGAGAAGCTGCTCCGCCACGTGCGCTTTCACTTTGCTCTTTTCTTTTTCCGCGTCGCGCTTGCTGTTGCAATCGTCGTCGTTGTTCAAGGCAGCCGCCGAGCGGCTGACGCAATCCGGATAAACGGAAGAAGTAAACGCAATCGACTTTCCGTCCGGCGACCACTTCACGATATCCGCGCCCGTGGACAACTTCGTCAAGGCGTGCGCTTCGCCTCCCTCCATCGAAAGCAAATACACTTGCGAATCGCCGCTGCGCGAGGAGAGAAACGCGAGCGTCTTCCCGCCCGGCGACCACACCGGCGAAGAATCGTGCCCGCTCTGCGTCAACTGCATCGCGGAACCGCCCGCCGTGGAAACAACCCAGATGTTGCTCACGCCGCGGTTCGCCTCCATGTCCGGGGTGGATACCGTGTACGCCACCCACTTTCCATCCGGCGACACCTGCGGTTCCGCAATGCGGTGCAACTTGCTCATGTCGTCGAAGGTGATGGGATGTTTCGCCACTTCTTGCGCAGAAACGGCAAGTCCGGATCCCAGCAGCAACGCACCCAAGAAGCCGCACGGCAAAATGACGCCTTTCATATCGATTCTTCTCCTGTGAAACACGATGAGTCGCAACATGACTAGCAGAATCCCGCTTTGCAGAATCCCGGATGATGTCACGTTTCTCTTACGAATCCAATAGTCCGGCCAGCGGCGCGCCGCTCGAGCCGCGGTGAGCGCTTCCCATTCCACCGAGGGGACATTTTTATCGAGTTAAGAAAGGGGACATTTTTAAAGAGGTGTGACGCCGGGCCAATTTTCATATTGCAATGGTAGAAACATAAGTCTATTATCCGAATTCTGTTCTCCTCAGCCCAGAGGCGGGGACGCGGTCAAGGGTAGTGCGCTGAGCTTCCTTAGACCTAACCTTCGCATCGATTCCCGCCGGTGAAGTCCTGCGTACTTCTGCATTCCGCCATCTCTGGAAAGCCCGCAGGCGGTGGTGGCACATGTTGCAGCAATCCTTTCCCCATTCGAGGAGGTTCACGTCGCGAGTCCAGACGCCCGAGGGCGTGTGGGTCGATTGGCTCTGTGCTGGACGTGAAGACATTTCACGAGTTCGGAATTTGAGCCTGGGTGGTCTGTTTGTCGAGACACCAAAGTCAAGAGGTGTGGGCTCGACGGCCAAGGTTGAATTTCTTGTCCAGGAGGGACAGATCAGGGCCGATGCTGTCGTGAGGCGTGTAGAGCCCGGTCATGGACTGGCACTGAAGTTCACCGCAGTGACTGATGAAGACCGCACACGTCTAGCCGCATTGATGAACAGGTTCCGCCAACCGTCCTGATTTCTGGATTGCACAGAGGCCTGCGCAAAGTCACACCTGCGTCTGAATATCAGCATACGATTCTCCAAGGTCGTCCGCTGCCGTGCGATCACCACATCTGCGGCTGCGCGAGGGTTCTTGTGCGCGTATGCCCGGAGTTCCGGGGCGGCGACGAACCGTGACTGACAGGTAGCCCGCTCTTGGGCCCTGCTTTCCGGAAACGAAGGAGAAATCCTGCAGGCGAACAACAGCAGCGGATGCAAATAGAGTCGAGGGAGACTTTGCAATTCCGACTTGCCGATTCAGATGGTGCAGGGAGCCATCGAAAAAATCAGAATCGGCACGGGCAATATCGGTGTTCTCTGCAACAATGCAGGGGCCGGCAAGTACGGCGGATAATTTATTTAGAATCCCGCGCTTCTAAGCATTTCGCTAGGTCGGTGGATTTTGGGCGTTAGGGACCCTGTTTTGCAATCTCTGATACTCCTGCATTTCGTGTTGCGCCTTCGCTGCATTTCCTTGCTTGCGATAGAGATTTGCCAATCCGAAATGGGCCTGCGCCGCAAGCGCGGTGTCCTTCTCGAGTGCAATCAATCTGGTCCATGCTTTTTCGGCGGCAGCAGGGTCACCGTCGAGTGAAGCGGCTTTGCCAAGCGAATACAGCGTCTCCGGCATGTCAGGTTTCAGACGGTCGGCGCGCACCAGTTCCTGTCTCGCCTCATGCGCCTTGCCCTGTTGGAGTAACGCAGCGCCGAGACGGTATGCGGCTTCAGCGTTGCCTGGCTGCATCTTGGTCTCGACGCGAAACGCCTCTTCGGCCTTATCCCAACGCGCGGCGCCAGCGTAGACCAGTCCCAATTCCAGGTGCAGCCCGGGTATCTCCGGACGCTGATGCAACGCCTCGCCGAATTCCGTTTCGGCTTGCGGCATCTGCCGCAGCACAAAATAGTTTTCGCCCATGGCCTGGTGAGCCCGCGCGGAGTCGGGGTAGGCGCCGAGGAGGGTGTCGATGGCGCGTTTGGAAAGTAGACCGCTGGCACGGCCGAGGTAGTAGAGCAGATCCGGATCACCGGGACGTTTAACCAGGGCCGCACTCAAGTTTGCGACTGCCTCCTGGTATTGTCCGGTATCGATCTGAGCGATTCCCAATGCTTCCAGAGCGTTCACACGCTCCAGATGAGGAATGGCCTCGGCTGCATAACCTTCCGACAGCAGCGCGTAGCCAAGCTGCAGGTGCGCGGCGTCAAGATTCGGGCTGAGCTCCAAGGCCCGCTTGAGCGGGACGATGGAAGCGCCGTAATCGCGGGTTTGCATCAACTCTTCACCCAGATCGAGAAAGGCCTCTGCCAGGTTTGGATCGGTCTCTGTCGCCTTGCGGAACTCGGCGATGGCCAGGTCAAAGTGCCCTTGTTTGTGGGCCTCAACGCCAGCCTGCATGTGCTGAGCGCCCTCGGGAGAAACACTTTGCAAGGCCAGCCAGAAGAAAAGAACTGCGTGTATCACGAATGCTCCGGTTCGCGTATTTCGAGAAACTGGTCGGCGCGTACGTCTTTCAATGTCTGATGGGCGCCGGAAGGCCACGATACATCGACCGTGGCGATATCGGAATCGCCCAGGCCGAAGTGGAGACGTTTGTCATTCGCGGAGAGATAGCTTCCCGCAGTGGTGGCGAATCGGGTTTGCCCGTTCACGCGGACCCGTGCTCCAAGTCCGTCGCGGTTGCTGCGTGTACCGCGAAGCGTAATCGTCAACCAGTGCTGCTTGCCGCCGCGATTCAGTAGCACAATAGGGTGCCCGCCCAATACTGTCACCACGGCATCCATCCAGCCATCATTGTTCAGATCTCCAAAGGCCAGACCTCGTCCGGCGACCGGCATTGTAATTCCTGAGTCGGCGCGCTCGAAACGACCATTATGATTCAGTGCCAGCAGAGGCGGTTCCAGATAATGCAGGGAATGGTCGATGGCCTCGACGTTGTCTAACACATGGCTCTGAGCGACGAGCAAGTCCTTCCAGCCGTCGTTGTCGAGGTCTTCCAGGCCGACACCCCAGCCGGAACTGCCGGCGGTGAGTGCACCGAGGCCGGATTCAAGGCTTCGATTGGTGAACGAGCCATCGCCATCATTGTGGTAGAGGCCGTAGATTTCGCGGGGCAGCTCGGTAACGATGATGTCGGGCTTGCCGTCGTTGTCGTAATCCTGAAAGACAGCGCCCATGCCGGAAAGTGGCTTGCCGTCGGCGGAGAGCGCGGCGCCGGATTCGAGAGCGCACTCGGTGAACGTTCCGTTGCCGTTGTTGTGGAAGAGAAATTGTTGCATGCCGTCGTTGGCGACGAAGATGTCCGTGAAGCCGTCGTCGTCATAGTCAGCGAAGGCCACGGCCAGGGCGCGGCCCTTCTTGGCCGTAATGCCGGACTTCTCGCTGACATCTTCAAACGTGCCATCTCCGCGATTGCGATATAGAAGGTTTGTCGTGGCGGGAAATTCGCCCGGCGGGCAATAGGTTTGCCAAGCCCCACCGCAGGTCTTGCTGTGCTTGGTGTCCCATTCCATGTAGCGGGTCACGAAAAGATCGAGGTGGCCGTCGTTATCGAAGTCGAAGAAACCCGCGGAGACGGACCAGCCCCCGCCCGCGACTCCTGCCTTGGCAGTGACGTCGGTGAAGGTTCCGTCGCCGTTGTTGTGATAGAGGATGTTTTTTCCGTAGCTCGTGACGAAGAGGTCAGTAAAGCCGTCATTGTCATAATCGCCTGCCGCGACGCCCATGCCATAATTGCCGACGCCAGCGTTTGCCAGGCCGGCCGCTTCTGTCACATCCGTGAAGCTGCCATCCTTATTTTGGCGATAAAGACGATTCCAGTAACGCGGGTTTCTACGATCAAATTTTTCTGGAAGTTGCATCGGGCTGGTCACGCGCCCGCCATTTACCAGGAAAATGTCGAGTAGACCGTCGTCGTTGTAATCGAACAAAGCGACGCCGCCCGGCATTGTTTCGATGAGATATTTCTGAGGCGTAGGAGAATTTTGAAGAATGAAGTCAATTCCCCGCAACGGCTTGGCTTCGAAAATTGGCGCAGCCGCCGCAAGGGCCGCATAGCGCAAAAAATCACGCCGCGTAGACCGGCGAACCATGTTTGTGCGTGACTCCTGGTGCCTTGAGTTGATGTTCAGCGTATTCGGTACTCAAAAATAGGCTAACACGAAACGGAGACAGGATAGCTGGACGCAAAGCGTAGTAAGAACAGGCTGGCCTCATCGGAGCCCGAGATGCAATCGCCAGGGTGGATGCAGTGAAAGCATTCACCCTGGCTAACAGAGAAAACTAGAATACGAACTTCAATCCAAACTGGATCAATCGCGGGTTCGTCCCAGGATACGTGCTGCTTACAACTCCGAATGTCGATGATCCAAAACTGGTGTTCGGAGGAGCGAACTGTGTCCGGTTGAAAAGATTGAAGAACTCGGTCCGAAACTCGAGCCCCAACTTCTCATCGGGACCAAAACGCGTCCTCTTGAACAGGGAGAAGTCAAAGTTGTTGACCCCGGACGAGCGAAGAGAGGGATCAACGCGAGCCTCGTTACCGAAAGTGAAGTCGGCCGGCGCGCTGAAACATGCCGTGTTGAACCACTCTCCGAGTCTGGCGCGGCCGCTGGCGGGTGATCCCTTTTTGCAACCGGAAGTGAAATTGGGTCGTGAGCCCGCCCCGAACAGTGTCGTGTAGTTAGCCACACTGTTGGAAAAAACGAGCGGAAACCCTTTCTGGAATACAGTCACGCCGTCAATTCCCCATCCACCCACGAGCTTATCCTTGACTCCGCTTGCGTCAGATAGATACTTCTTGCCGCGGCCGAAGGGGAGATCGAGGACATAGCTAATGACGAGGCGCTGAGCAACGTCTTGGGAAGATAGGGAGCGTTCACCCTTCAGGTTAGTGTGGTCTTGGATGCCGCCGGAGCTTGTCTCAAGCCAATTGGTGAGCGTATCTGTGTCGCTGATGAGTTTGGAATTCGTGTAAGCAACCAGCAGCGACCCGGCGCCGGCAAAGCGGCGCTCAACGGTCAGTTGCAGCGAATTATAGATGCTATCGTAGTCTCCCTGGCCAGCCAGGCGGAGACTTAAATATTGAGGATAGGGACGGTCAAGCTGGCCCTTGGTCGTCGTCGAGCTCCCCAAAGCAAAGGCTGTGCCTGTGGTTGGGTCAAAGAAAGGACTGACTATGGGCTGTAGAACCGTCACAGTGGGAACCCCAGATGGGACAGTGCCCACGCAGCGCTTTCCCGTCACCGCTACCTGAGAGGCGCACTGTGAAGCGGCCTGAGCGAAAAAGCTGTCAGCCAATTGGTCAATCTCTGAATCGTATAATTCCAGGTGCGTCCCCTTTGAGCCAACATAGGCCGCTGAGACGAAGAATCCCCCAGGCAAATCCCGCTGGATATTCAGGTTCCACTGTTGAACGTATCCAGCAGGATGGTCCCTCAGATCGGCTATTGCGAAGCTCTGCACCGTCTGTGTCGCGTACTGCTGAGTGCCCACGGTCCCCAAAGTGCGGCCGACCGGCGGAACGATGCTTGGCAAGAACGGAGTATTAATAGTGTTTGTAGGCACGGTGCCGTTCACCGTTCCGGTATAAGACGTCGTAGCGTCGTTCACCGGGTCGTTGTTCGGGTTGAGACCAAAGGAAACGTAATTCGGAATCCAGAAGATTCCGTAGCCCCCGCGAACAACGGTCTTGGGGTTAAAACTGTAGGCAAAGCCGATGCGAGGCGACACGTTTGTCTTATCGAGGGGAATGTTGGTCCGACTGCCTGGCTTCACAAGGAACACGTCACCTCGCAACCCTGGCAAGCCGGGTACGTTGGTCAAGCCAGCGGTAGCAGCAGGATTCGACAGCCAGCTTTGAGCAGTTGTGTCGAAATAGGATTGACGGTTGAACCGCTCAGACCACGGTCCTTGCAAGTCGTAGCGAATGCCCAGATTCAAGGTCAGCTTGTTCGAGAGGTGGTAGGTGTCATCGGCGTAGAACCCCCGATAAAACTGTTGTCCAGCCACCAGGGCGGGAACCACGGCTTGACCGAAGAAGTGGTTCTCTACGCTGCTCGGGTTGTCTGCGTATCCAAGCAGGAAGTCCGCGAAGCTGAAACCTGTGAAGCAAGCGAGCCCCGAGCCGCAAAAAGCGAAGGAACCGCTCGCGACGTTGGTCTGTGCGTAGTTATCGCGTCCCAGCTCCAATTGAGCGCCAAGCTTGAGTGTGTGACGGCCGCGGACCAGCGTAACGCTGGGAGAGAAGTTGAACTGCGTGTTGCGGTCCTGAATGAAGCTTTGCCCCTGCGTGCACGTGATATTGTCCGCAAAGTTCAGGATGCACGGAGTGGGCGGCGTCCTGGCGATAATAGGAACCGCGGCGTTGTACTGCGCGGGCCAGCCAATTGTGGTTAGATCGAAGCCGGAGTTCTTGGGGGAGCGGTTATAGGCAAAACGGCTGAGACTTGCGTTCAAATTCAAGATCGTAGTGGGGGTCAAAGCATAGTTGTACCCGAGAACCTCGGCATGGCTATTGTATTTCTCTGCACAGCGGTCGGCGCAGAGACCACTTCCCAGCGGATCAACGGGCAGGTCCAGCACATCCCAGTAGGTGATCCGGAAAAAGAGGTGCTGATTTGTGCCCAGACTTTGGTCCAACCGGCCCACAACTTGGTTCTGGTTGCCCCCGCCGCTCGTCGCAGTGGTGAAGTTATTGGTGAAAAAGTTGGTTCCAATTTGTCCAGGCGTACCTGTGGTATTGGCCGCGGGAAAAAACTTTAGCAGAGCCAAGGACGTAGGATTAAGGCGGCCGGCGGGAACAATGTTCCCCATAAAAGGCGTAGGGCCAGGAGAGTTTGGGCAGGCAACAGCGGTTGTAACCGTGCCGCCGCACGGGTCAAAAACCTGGTCAACGAATTTCGACTTCCCGGTGGTTGGGTCTATGACGGTATCGGCGCAGATACCGCCGGGACCGGTGAAGCCCGTCTTACAGAGTGAAGAAAAGTTGCCGCCGGCGAAGTTAGATTCGGTCTTCGGATCTGGCACTGTGGTGGTGAATGCGGTGCCGGTGCGCAGACGGAAACCTTCCCAGCTGAAGAACCAGAAGGTCTTATCCCGGCCATCGTAAAGGTGCGGGATATAAAGCGGGCCACCGGCATCCGCTCCAAACTGGTTCTGCGTGAAGGGTGGCCTTTTCTGCCCGGCTTTATTCAGGAAGAAATCATTGGCGTCCAGCAGCTTATTACGAAGATATTCATAGGCTGCTCCGTGAAGACTGTTTGTACCGGACTTGGTGCTCAAATTGATGACGCCGCCTGAAAATTTTCCCCAGTCTGCTCCCAAGTTGCTGGTTTGCACTTTGAATTCCTGGATCGAGTCCTGAGTTGGAATCACGACTGGCAGGTTGATATACCCGATGTTGAGCGGCTGGCCATCAAGATACTCTGCGCTCTCATTTCCAAAGGAGCCATTCACCTGGTAGTTGCCCCAGCCAAAGGGGTTAACGCCCACCGGCGTGCCCGTGGCACTGCCCTGAGGGACGACAGAGGGAGCCAAACTAACAAGATTAAAAACGTTACGACCATTCAATGGTAACTCATTTGCTTTCCGCTCTTCGACCACTTGTCCCAACGACGAGGTCTCGACTTGTAGCTGAGGCGTTTCACCAGTGACCTCGATCCTTTGGCTGACCTCCCCCACCTGCATCGTAAGGTCAATTCGAACACTCTGGGCAACGTCGACTATGACCTCGGAACGGGTAACGTGTTTAAAACCCGACTTCTCGACGTCGATGGTGTACCGCCCCGGATTTAGATTCACAAAGGTATAAAGACCGTCGGTACCGGTCGATTGAACGCGTTTCTCCGATGTGCCCAGATTTGTCAATGTAAGTTGCGCGTCCGCGATTGCGGCTCCCGAAGAATCCGTGACGGACCCGCCGACCGTGCCATACGTCGATTGAGCCCACGATGGCGGGCTGACCACGACGATGCAGGCGATCCAGAAGGAGAGCCCCAAGGCAAACACCGCAAGGCACTGGCTACGTGTTTTTTTCATGATCTGCGCTCCTAACCCCCAATTTAGATCCCGCCGGTTACTAAAACTCCATCGGAGGGACATACTCCTCCGCGAGTTCCGTAGTGGGAACTTCTTTCTCGGACACAATTCCTCGACAGTTTTCCGGGTTTACTTACCCACTGTTACGGACCCGTGAAGAGATATGTACCAGCCTGGTATCTGAGACGGGAAAAGAAAGCGACAAAAGACTCGAAGAAATACCAGCCCGGGCGAAAGTCCTGCCCCACGGTCTAGCCGGAGAATTCTGCTGCGGACTTTCAGGGTCTACGGATGATTTGCATCGTTGCGGAGAAGGGCGTAAAGGAACGGTTTGGTCGTTGGTTTCGGGCTGCCGCCACGCGGCTCGACGGTAACAAACACCGCGTCAATCTCCGCCAGCTGCTTGGGATCGTCGAATCGCATTACCCAGCGGCGATTGGATTCGTTGTCCATGTATAAAATGCCTAAATTCAGGGGCAGCGGCTGCTCTCCCTGAGCGGTCTCCTTCTGGCCCCATACCTGGAACGTGTTGGCATTCACGAGCCCACGCTGGCGATCGAGATCGAAAGCGTAGAAGATGAGAGACTTACCCTGAGTGTAAAAGACCCGGCCAAAGGGTTTCCGCGTGCGGCTACCGCTATCAACATCGAAAACATCCGCAATATAAAGCTTCCTTGCGCCCATCAGTTCGCGAATGTCCCGATCGGAGGCGAGATACTGTTCCGTGTCTTTGAGCCTGCGTTCCTGATCTCGGTTGATGGCCGTGAGTTCGTTTATTTTCGCTTCGAGCGAGGTCGTCCTCAGCAATAATTTTTCGCGATCGGCCCGCAGGCTTGCGAGTTCGGCTCTAACATTCTGATAGGCCTGGTTCGCGTCTTGAAGCTGGGTGTTCAGAGTGTCGCGTTGTTGCGAGATCTCTTGTATCTTTCCTCCAGACTGGGTGTTGCCTGCCATGAGTTCGTTCGAATGTTCTTCCGACTCACGCAATGCCGATCGCAATTTCGCCAGTTCACGCTCTTCCCGTGAACTTTGCTCCTGCAATTGCGCGAGCCTTCCGGTCTGGGCCGCAAGCAGTTCGTCCGCCGACTTCTTTTCGGCCGCCAGCTTCTGGAGCCGATCATCAGGAGACACCGGGGCCGGTCTGGCAGAGCCCTGCGCTTGAGCCCCCAGTCGATAGGCTTGGACCCCGACTGTGACCACGAGGCAAGCCGCGAGTGCGGCTTGTGCCAACGAGTTAGCGATCATTTGGCGCAAAACCGAAGGCGGTGCGGAGATTCGTACGTGCCCGTTCCGCTCGAGAACGGGGCGCTGCTCCGACCGCACACGTGCGAGCAATTTCTTGAGCGCTGCTTCCTCGTCCCAGCTTCCCAGCCCCGGCCGCTCGGTGTAAGCGTCCGCGATTGTGGGAATTCCCTGTGTCTCCAGAATGCGGTATTGGAGAGAAACCTCGCGGCACTCCTCACAATTGTCCACATGTGACTTCAATTGGGACCACTCTTGCGGGGTGAGCGTGCCGGCGCCTGCCAAAGCACCGAGCTCCTTGAATTTCTCGTGTTTTTCCCGACCCTCTTGGCCGTCTAGCATTGTTTCGTTCCCCGAAGCCTCTGTACAAACGCGCTCTTCCTTAACCGTTCCAGGCCACGATAGAAGTGGTGGCGGCTGTTCCCCAACGGCTCGTTGAGCTTCTTGCTGATCTCTCGCAAATCCAATCCCTCGAAATAAAACAACTCAAGCGTCAAGCGCTGCATTTCGGGAAGCTGCTCGAAGGCTCTCTCGAGCTGCACCCGGTTGAGCTTGGCGCCGATCTCCCGGTCCAGATCGGTCTCCCCCAATAAAGTATCGCCGAGAGCACCGATGTCTGTACCAGCGTAGAAGCCTCTGCGCGCCAAGTGCGACTTCCTGTCGAGCGCCCGGTGAAGCGCGATTTGCGTAATCCAATTCTTCGCGCTTCCCTTTGAGCCGTCAAAAAGCATGGATTTCTTATACAGGTAGAAAAACGCTTCCTGGACGACATCCTCGGCCTCGCCGCTGTCGCGGACGATGCCTCGTGCAATGGCAAGCACAAGGCGGGCGTAGCGGCCGAAGAGAATCTCCAAGGCGCCGGAATCATTTGACTGCAGACGAGCCATCACCTCCTCATCGCTCGGAGAGCGGTCTCCGGCAGCTTTCGGCGCCGGGGCAGAACCTTCCTGGCTCCGGCTCCAAGCGATGGGAAATGTGAGAGCGCGTCCTTGCGGCGGAGAACTCATGCATAGCTCTCAATTCCGCGGCATAACGCTGCACATTCAGCGAGACACCCCGTGCATCGGTGGACTCCCCCCAGCCCAGCTACGATGCTTTTCGAAACATACACCACTTGCCGACCGAATGAGAAGATTTTTCGATGCCAGCTAGCAGTTTTAATTCTTCAAGGAATTTTGACGTTTTTGGTACAGAAACCCAGTAACGCGCGTATCACCTGGAACCAAACTTTAACTGTTCCGGACGTCACACTCTAGAAGATGAATTTCAATCCGAATTGAACCAGACGCGGATTTGTCCCAGGAGCCGTGCTGGTTACGACCCCGAAGTTCTTATTGTTGGCGGTGCAGCAAATTGTGTTGGGCGGGGCGAACTGAGTCCTATTGAAGATGTTGAAGAACTCCGTGCGAAACTCGAGGCCAAGCCGTTCGCTGGTGCCGAACCTTGTTCTCTTGAATAGGGAGAAGTCGAAATTATCAACTCCCTGTGAGCGCAGCCGGGGATCCACGCGCGGCTCATTTCCGAAAGTGAAGTCAGGCGGTGCAGTAAAACATGAGGAATTGAACCATCGCGGTACGCTTAGGTTATTCGGATCCCCGAGCTTTGCACTAGCGCCGCCGGACGCCGATGTACGACAGCCGGACAGAAGGTTCGGGCGGGAGCCTCCGCCAAAAAGCGTCGTTCCGTTCAGCTGTCCGTTCGTAAAGACCAGAGGGAACCCTCGCTGAAATATTGTGACGCCGTCAACACCCCATCCTCCCATAATTTTCTCTGCCGCAGCACCAACTCCCGAGAGAAACTTCTTGCCCTTACCGAATGGGAGATCGAGGACGTAGCTCACCACCAAGCGCTGGGGAAC
>Ga0209701_10002517_pt1 | contig 11924 bp, 6 predicted proteins | sample CZO8metaG_4_FD_188356 | JGI IMG/M metagenome (GOLD analysis project Ga0209701, IMG submission 188356) | Vadose zone soil microbial communities from the Eel River Critical Zone Observatory, Northern California, USA - CZOApr15con2H3.8 metaG... | ecosystem: Environmental > Terrestrial > Soil >...
CGGCGATTCGCGCTCCTCATCACGCGCACGGTATTTTTCCTCGTCCTCTTCGTGCTCCTGGCGAGTGCGCTCCTGCATCACGCGTTCCTCGAGTCGCTGCTCTTCGCGGTGGCGCTCGCGGTCGGCCTGACGCCCGAGTTCCTGCCCATGATCAGCGCCGTCACTCTCTCCCGCGGGGCTGCGCACATGGCGCGACGGAAGGTGATCGTCAAGCATCTCGAGGCGATCGAGAACTTCGGCAGCATGGACGTGCTATGCAGCGACAAGACCGGGACCCTCACGAGCGGCGAAATGGTCCTCGATCGGCATCTCGACCCGGTCGGGCAGGTTTCGGAGCGGCCGTTCGCGCTCGCCTTCGTCAACAGCTCCTGCCAGACGGGAATCAAGAGTCCGCTGGACTCAGCGATTCTCCAGCGCCGCGGGGCGGCCATCGATGGATATCGGAAGGTCGATGAGATCCCGTTCGATTTTGAGCGCCGGCGGCTCTCCGTCGTCGTCGACCACGGCGGGGCGAGGTTGCTGATCACGAAGGGCGCTCCCGAAAGCGTCATCGGCTGCTGCACGGCGTACGAGATGGACGGGCGTTGCACCCCCCTGGATGGGGCGATGCGCGCGCGCTCCGAGGCGACCTACCGCGGGCTGAGCGCCCGCGGATCCCGGGTGCTGGCCGTCGCCTACGCCACGGTGCCGCTGCAGGCCGGGTACTCCGCCGTGGACGAGCGCGAGCTCGTGCTCGTCGGCTTCGTGGCGTTCTCCGATCCGCCGATGGAGGGCGTCGCCGACGCCGTGCGCGCCCTGCGCCGCGATGGTGTCGTGGTGAAGATCCTCACGGGCGACAACGAGCTCGTGGCGCAACACGTCTGCGGCCAGGTCGGCCTCGACAGCACCCGCGTCGTCCGTGGCGACGAGATCGAGCGCATGAGCGACAGCGCTCTGGCCGCGGTCGTCGAGCAGGTAGGCGTCTTCGCCCGGGTCTCCCCCGGTCAGAAGAACCGCATCATCCTCGCGCTGAAGAGTCGCGACCACGTCGTCGGCTTCCTGGGCGACGGCATCAACGACGCGCCCTCCATCCACACCGCGGACGTCGGCGTGTCGGTCGCGACCGCCGTCGACGTCGCCAAGGACGCCGCCGACATCATCCTGCTCGAGCGCGACCTGAACGTCCTGCACGCCGGAATTCTCGAGGGCCGCCGGGCCTTCGGCAACGTGATGAAGTACCTCCTGATGGGGACCAGCTCGAACTTCGGCAACATGTTCAGCATGGCCGGCGCGTTCCTCTTCCTGCCGTTCCTGCCGATGCTACCGACCCAGATCTTGTTGAACAACTTCCTCTACGATCTCGCTCAGGTCACGATCCCCACGGACAACGTCGACGACGCGTTCATCCGGACCCCACCGCGGTGGGACATCGGGATCATCAGGCAGTTCATGTTGGTGATCGGGCCGATCAGCTCGATCTACGACTTCCTCACGTTCGGGGTGCTGCTCTGGGTCTTCCGCGCCTCCGAGCCGCTCTTCCAGACGGGCTGGTTCGTCGAGTCGCTCGCGACACAAACGCTCGTCCTCTTCGTCATCCGGACCGCCGGCAGCCCCTTCCGGAGCCGGCCCAGCCTGCCGCTGGCGGTCACCACGGTCCTCGTGGCGGTGGTCGGCGTGACGCTGCCCTTCACGCCGCTCGCCGCCACGCTCGGCTTCGTGCCGCTCCCGGGCGCGTACTTCGTGTTCCTCGGCGGGATGACCGTCACCTATCTCGCCCTCGTCGAGCTGGTCAAACGCCGACTGATGCGAAAGCTGATCGCCCAGGAGAGACCGGCGGAGCCACAGCCAGAGCGAGTTCCCCCTGCCGGCAGTCCACCGTCCACCTTGTCCGGGTCGTCCGCCTTCCGGTAGACAGGTATCACCCCCAACGCAACGAGGAACCGCGCGATGAGCGGGTTCCGAAAGAGCGCGGCGGTGGCGAGGTAGTGCACCTTCCGCGGGAGACCCCCACGAGCTCACGGCGGCGGCGAATGTTCCTCGTCCAGACGCTCCGTCCCGACGCGACGATTCCATCGCCACAGTCCGACAACCAGCATCGCCGCCAGCGCCAGGAGGCCGGCGAGCCCGAGCCAGCGCTCTGCCCTGTGCACGTCGGCCATGATGGCTTTGATCTGATCCGTGAAGAAGTAAGCCAACCCGAACACCAACGGGACGCCGAACAAGGCGGCGCCCACGTCCGCCACCACGAACTTCCAGAACGGGACGCGCGCACTGCCCGCTGTCAGAAACGCGGCGGCGCGAAGTCCCATGACGTGCCGCGCCGTGACGACGGTCTTCAGCGCATGCCGCCGATACGCCGCTTTCAGCCACTGCTCCCGCGCGGGCGACAGGACCAGCCGGACCAGTCGCCAGTTGAGGACCTGCTCCCCCCAGAGCCGGCCGACCCAGTAGAGCACCATGTCGCCGGACAGCACCCCCAGCAGGCAGACGGGCAGCGCGAGCCACCACCGGACGACCCCCTCGTGGCTCAACACGGCGGCCGCGATGATCGGCATTTCCTCCGGGATTGGCACTCCCAGGCTGCCGAGCAAGAGCACGGCGAAGACGCCGATGTACGTGAAATTGTCGACGAACTCTTGGAGTGCCTCCACGGCCACCTGTGCTAGCGTTTCTTGGTCAGCGCGTCGCGGCGAGCCCAAGCGCCACGAGCCGGCGCAGCAGACGCCCGCCGATCCCGTGCGGTGGCGCCATGCCCATCCGCCCCAGCGCGGCCTCATCTTCCGGCAACGCACGATCGGCCAACAGTGCGCGCCCCAGCAGCGCCGCCTTCGCCGCCGTACCGCCAGCGCGCGTCTTCAGCCACTGTAGCGCGGGCAGTAAGCGTCGTTCCTCCGCAGTGAAATCGCTGCCGAAGGGGAAGTCCGCGAACAACCCGCGCGCCTGGAACCGGCGCAGGGCTTCCTGCAGGCGCGCCGGCGTGTTCTGCCGCCAACGGTCCGGCACGCTGAATTCGGCCCGCAGCTTGCCGGCTTTTTTCGCCCGCGCGACCAAGCCCTCGAGGAAGCGTGCGTCGGTGATCGCCAGCATCGCCAACACGCAGTCCTGATCCGACTTGCCGCGCAAATCGGCGATGCCGTACTCGGTGACGAAGACGTCGCGCAAGTGACGGGGAATCGTGGTATGGCCGTAGTTCCACAAGATATTGGACCGCGCGCCCGCCGCCCCGACGCGACTCGACCGTAGCAGTAGCACCGAGCGGCCGTCACGCAAGGCATGCGCCATCGCCACGAAGTTGTACTGCCCGCCGACGCCGCTGACGACGCGCCCGTCCTCGAGCGCATCCGACACAGCCGCGCCCAGCGCGGTGGCCATCATGCAGGTGTTGAAAAAGCGCGCCGCGCGTCGTTGCAGCGCGTCCAGCGACTCTCGGCCACCGTATAGCTGGTTGATGTCCGAGACCCGCGTCATCGAGAATCCGTCGAAACCCTCACCGTTCAGGCCACGCAGCCAGGCGTAGAACTCCTTGGAGCCGAGAAAGAAGGCACCGCGCAGATAGCGGCCATCCCGCAGACGCCGTCGGTCGAGGACCCGACCTAGCGCGGCTCTGGTCGCGGCCTGGCGCAGATCGGTGTCCAGGCGGCTGCCATCCACCAGCACCAACGTGTCTTGCTCCAGGCGCGTACCGGCCGGCAACAAGCCGAACCGGATGAGGCGCACGAGCTCGTGCTGGTCGATGTGCGGCGCCAGCGCGCCGCAGGCGTACAGGCGCTCGGCGGCCTCGCCGTCCAGGGTGTCCGTGATGACGCCCTCCGCCAGGGCCTGCTCCAGCGCGACGTCGTCGTACACGTGCCGCCGCAGCACCCCGGCTCGGGCCAGGTGCATGAAACCGTCCATGACCATCTCGCTGGCGCCGTATAGTCCACGTGCGAACGGATCGAGGCCTCCAATACGGCCCGCCAGGGGATGCGTCCCGCCGAGGGCGTCCAGCGCCGCGCGGTAGTCCGCGTTGCGCTGGTGCCGCAACAGCAGCCCGTGCACCAGGGCATCGGACAGGGCCCCGATGCCGATCTGGAGTGTGCCGCCGTCGCGCACCAAAGTGCTGGCCTGGAGGCCGAGGGCGAACTCGACGATCTCCACCGGCTCGCGCGTCAGCGCGAACAACGTGTGCGCGCAAGCCGGATCGTCCAGCAACAGGTCGAAGAAAGCCTCGCCCACCTCGGCCTCATTGCCGACGAAGGGCAGCGCGGGGTGGACCACTCCGACCACCAGCGGCCGCGGCCGCCCGTTCGCCGCCATCACGTCCAGCAGATCCTGCGTGACGTCCGGATTGCATGCGAGACTCCAGCGCTCGCGTCCGGGCTCGTCCCGCCGCGCCACCAACTGCGTGATGACGTTGATGCCCATCTCGGCCAAGTCGCGTGCGGCGTGGGTGTAGTTCAGGCTGACATACTCGCGTTGTGCATCCTCGTTACCGAGCATCGCGCCGGACTGGAAATAGAACTCGCTGATCCGCACGTTGGCCGGCAACCGACCGGCGCGGCGTGCCTCGGCGTAGTCCAGGTCGGGATAGCCGGCACCGAAGTGGCGCTCGAGGAAAGGCCCGAGGAAACGCCGCTCGAGGTCGGACTCGGCCGCCGGCCGCGTCAACGAGAGTGCGGTATAGAGGTGCAGGGTGAGTCCGGGTTCCGCAACCGCGCGGCGATAGAGCGCATTGAGGAGCACGTTCGGCTTGCCGAGCCCAAGCGGCGCCGCCACCCGCAAATCGGTGCCGGCCCACGCCAGGATCCGTTCCACACACGCATCCACACGGCTCACTCGCGGGGTTTCCGTCATGCCGTCCTCCCGACCGCCGCCGTCCCGCGCGGGTGCCGGATCGCGCATTGCACTATAGCCAAATGGGCGTGGTGCGGCGGGGATCGGACCGAGAACTCACCGCACGAGAGCGCGGTACTCGTCCGGATCGAAGGCGTCAACCTGGATCGCCTCGTCCCGCGCCGCATCTGCCGCGCGAATTCGCTGGCAGTCCTCCTCGGTGATGACGGCGGCCTCCCGCGCCAGCTCGACCAGTGCGTCGCCCGGCGCGCGATCGATCCTCCCCGCGCGCAGGGCGTCCCGGATCTTGGCCTCCACAGCCAGAGCCTCCACCACCTTGTCCAGCGCGGCCTCGAGACGGCCGAGCCCGGGCTCGTGGGGCGGCGGAACGTAAATATCGCGGGTGAGACGCAGCCTCTCCTCCCGATCCTCGAGCAGCGCGCGGGCCACTTGCGCGCCAAGCGCGTCGCTCGGGGGACGGTAGCGGGCGCCGAGTGGGAAGACGACCCACCGCAGGGCCCGGGCGGCGAAGCGGTTCGGAAGATTGTCGAGGATGCCACAGAGCGCGTCCTGGATCTGGTGGAGAGCGTGCCGGCCGACCCATTCGAGGAGCGGGCGATCCCGCTCGGACTGCCCCTCATCCCAAAACCTCTTCACGGACGCGGAGGCGAGATAGAGCCAAGCGAGGGCATCGGCCAAGCGCCCGCTCAGTTTCTCGCGGCGCTTGAGCTGGCCACCGAGTGTGGCCATGGCCGCGTCCGAGACGACGGCAAAGGCCGTGCTCATGCGGGAGAGCTGGCGCAGGAAGCGAGCGAGCGGCCCCCGGACCGGCGATCGTGCCAGTCGCGCCCCGGTAAGGCCGAGGAGGAAGGCGCGGGCGGTATTGGTGAGCACGGAGCCGATGTGACCGAAGAAGGCCCGGTCGAAGCGCGCCAGATCTCCATCGGCCAGAGCCTTCATCTCCTCGCGGACGTGCGGGTGGCAGCGGATAGCCCCCTGGCCGTAAATGATCATGGAGCGTGTCAGGATGTTGGCGCCCTCCACGGTGATCCCGATCGGCGCCGCCGTATACGCCCGGGCCAGAGTGTTGCGAGGCCCGCGACAGATCCCCGCGCCGGCACGGATGTCCATGGCGTCGCTCATGACCGCGCGCATGCCTTCGGTGAGGTAACATTTTGCGATCGCTGAAACGACCGCGGGTCTCTCGCCCGCGTCCACGGCGCTCGCGGTGAGGGTGCGTGTTGCGCTCATGAGATAGGTCCATCCCCCGATCCTCGCCAACGGCTCCTCGATTCCCTCGAAGCGCCCGATGGGCGTGTCGAACTGTTCGCGGACAGTGGCGTAGGCCCCCACGACCCGCGTGGCGAGCTGAGCCGCGCCGACCGACAAGGCCGGCAGGGAGATTGACCGGCCTGCGGCCAAGCTCTCCATGAGCATCCGCCACCCCTGACCGGCTCTCGCCGGCCCGCCGATGATGAAGTCGATCGGCACGAAGACGTCGCGGCCACTGTTCGGGCCGTTCTGGAAAGGGATGCCCATCGGATCGTGGCGCTTGCCGATCTCAATCCCCGGCAGGTGCGACGGTACCAGAGCGCACGTGATCCCTAAGTCCTCGGTCTCTCCCAGGAGGCGCTCGGGATCTCGCAGACGAAAGGCGAGGCCGATCACGGTCGAGACGGGGCCGAGGGTGATGTACCGCTTGCGCCAGTTCAGGCTCATGCCGAGGACCTCGCGCCCCTCGAACGTCCCGCGGCAGACGATGCCCAGGCTCTGGGTGGCGGCCGCGTCGCTGCCGGCTTCGGGTCCCGTCAAGGCGAAGCAGGGGATCTCCTGACCTGCGGCGAGACGAGGGAGGTAGGAGCGTTTCTGTTCCTCGGTCCCGTAGTGGAGGAGCAACTCGGCCGGGCCCAGAGAGTTCGGAACCATCACCGTCACCGCGGCGGTCACGCTGCGGCTGGCGAGCTTGGTGACGACGGCAGAGTGGGCGATGGCGGAGAAGCCAAGACCGCCGTATTCCTCGGGAATGATCATGCCGAAGAAGCGATGCCGCTTGATGAAGTCCCAGACCTCGGGGGAGAGATCGCCCGCCTGGCCGATCGTCCACTCGTCCAGCATCGTGCACAGCTCCTGGACTGGGCCGTCCAGGAACGCGCGCTCCCTGTTCGAGAGCAGGCGCACCTTGAAGTCGAGGAGCTTTCGCCAGTCAGGATTGCCCGAGAACAGGTCGCCGTCCCACCAGACCGTGCCGGCCTCGAGGGCAATGCGTTCGGTGTCCCCCATCCGCGGCAGCATGGCTCCCACGGGGCGCATCAGCCAGAACGTGACCACGCATCGCCTCATGGCCGGCACGCCGAAGACGAGGGTCGCCACGAGGGACGCGCCGAGTGCCGCGGCGAAGGCCCGCGGCGACTCGATCCCCATCACGGCCCAGCCGCCGAGCGCGATGGCGACTGTCACCACCCAGGCCCAGTAGCCCCGACCGAGGTAGAGGAGCACAGTGAACGCGGTCAGGAACAGTGCCACCAATAGTCCGGCCTGCAGTGCTGTCATGAGACCACCCTATCTGCGCGCTGGATCGGCGCGCATGAGGCGCAATCCGTCTAGTCCGTCACGAACTTCGTGATCTCACCCAGGCGCGCCTCGACGTCCGACTCCCCGATCCGCATCAATGGTCGGAGGTACTCCGGCAGAAACATCAGGAGACTGAGCAACGCAGGCCTCGACGACTCGTGCGTGCCCAGGCCGCGGGTCAAGAATCGGAGCCCCCGCGGGAGACGCGACTCGCAGTCCGCGGCGAGCTTGGCCAAGTCCTGCGACGGGCGGAGCACGAGGAGGTCCACCGGGCGCAAGTCTCTCCACTCCTGGCGCGGCAGCATCCCGAGCAACCGGTTCAGGCGCTCGAGCACCAGCGCATCATAGTCGATGAGGTCGAGGAAGACCGCGTCCAGGAGGATCCCGGCCACCTGCGCGGGCGCCGGATAGCCGTGAACGGCCGGTCGGTCGGCCTCCTCGTGGGTAGGCTGGTAGCGGGTCGAGACCGCGAGGATCCGTCTCGCGCCGAGGTGAATTGCGGGCGAGAGGGGCGTGTGGAGGCGAACGCCACCATCGCCGTACCAGTCGTTTCCCAGTTTCACCGCCGGGAACATCAACGGAAGCGCGGCAGAGGCCAGCACGTGGTCGACTGTGAGCCGGGTCCTGATGCTTCGCCGGAGCGGTCGCTCCCAGTCTAGGATCTGGCCGCCCTGCACCCAGGTCACGGTCTGGCCCGTCGAGTAGTTGATCGTGGTGAGGGCGATCGCTTTCAGCAGCCCCTTCTGGAGCTTCTCGGTGATGCCGGCGATCTCGCCGTTGACGGGCGCTAGACTTCGCTCGAGCAACGCGCGCAGCGGCGCGGTATCGAGGAGGCCCCGCACCTTCGGAGCAATGGCCGCGCCACCCGATATCAACCGCGTTCCCCAGCGCAGGACGTTGTACGCGAGCGAGAGCGGGCCGACCCGGAAGAGCTGGTCCGCCGTGAGCTGGCCCCACAGGTTGGCTAGGTCCTCGATCGCCTCCGGGAGCGCACCAGGATACGCCGCCAGGTAAGCCACGTTGATAGCGCCGGCCGATTCGCCCGTCAGGATCACGGGCCGGGCGCTCGGACAGTGTCGCGCGAGGCCCCGGAGCACGCCAACCTGATAGGCAGCTCTGGCGCCGCCGCCACTGAGCGTGACCGCCAGGTCACCGCGTGGCGACGGCGTGACGCGCGTCTCCAGGCTCATCGACACCTCACGATCAGTGCCGCTATCTCAACACCCCCCTTTCCCGCCAATATTGCTCGGCCCCTGGGTGAAACGCGATCGGGATCAGATGCTTCTCGACGAAGAACCGCGTCTTTTCGATCGTAAACTCTCGGCCCCCCGGGTGAAGCTCGCCGAGTTCACCACGGTGCTCAATGATGGTCTTGACGATCCGATAGATCGTCGAGCTCTCGGCCTGCCGGTAAGCGAGAAGCGCTGTGTGCGTCCCCGGGACGAGCAGATCCTGGTTCTGGCCCGGATAGGTCCGCGCCTTGATGGCGACGGGCGTCCAGTCCGGGACCGCCTCGAACAGTTTCGCCTTCGAGGCCTCGAAGCTCAGGATCCGGACCGGATACTCCGAGGCAAGACTGACCACGTCCATGTTGCGCGGACTGACGGGGAGAAATCCGGCATCAATGGTCTCGTCCCTCAACGCCGCAATCTGCTCGGCAAAGCTCATGAGCGTCAGCCGAACGTCCCCTTCCCCGACCCCGTAGGGCTTGAGCGCGGCCATGAGCAGCGCCTTCGAGGCCGGTGCATTTGCGGCGAGCCGCAAACCCTTGACGTCGCCGAACGTCCTGATCCCGGATTCGACTCGAGTGACGAGGCTCTGCCCAACATCCATACCCGCCATGACGAAGCCGACGTTGTCGTACTTGCGGGTGAACTCGCGCTGCCCGCGCACCCCGAAGTGAGCGGTGGCGAGGCCGACGAGCGCAAGGCTCACCTCGCCGGAATGGACGAGCTCGAGCGCATGGGCCGAGCCGACCACTGGCGTCGAGACCGCCTCCATCCCGGGGATATGCTTGTTGAGGACCTTCGCGAGGGCCTCCCCGACTGGGAAGGCGACACCGCTCCACGGACCCGTGCCGATGGAGACTCGCGTAGCGCTCATCACCAGACCGGGAACGAGCAGTATGCCGAGAAGGCCGACGAGAGGGACGGTCTTCATGATGCGCTTCGTATGTACCATGATGGCGCCCAGCGCTGGAGGAAAGGTGGAGATGAGCACGACGAACCCCAATTTGGGCGATGGCACCGATGCCCGCGCTGGAGAACCCGCCAAGTCCTCACCCCCCGCGGCGGAAGCGGCCTATGAACTCGAAGTGCTCCCGATTGCCGGTTTCCAGGGCACGCCCGAAGAGATCGAGCGCCAGTGGTACGAGCAGGTATACCGCGGGCGCGGAGACCGCATGCTCCAGCTCACCTGGCGGGCGGTCCTCATGGGCTCGGTGCTGGGGGGAGTCCTCTCGCTCACCAACCTCTATATCGGTCTGAAGGCGGGCTGGGGCTTTGGTGTGGCGATCACGGCGTGCATCCTCTCGTACGCCATCTGGACCACGCTGCACCGGGCCCGCATCGTGCGCACGCCCATGACCGTCCTCGAGAACAACTGCATGCAATCCACGGCGAGCTCGGCGGGCTCCTCGACCGGCGGCACGCTCATTTCCGCTTTCGCGGCCTACATGCTCATCACCAACAGCACCTTGCCGCTACCCACGATGCTCGCGTGGGTGTTCTTTCTCGCGCTGCTCGGGGTGACGATGGCGATTCCCATGAAGCGGCAGATGGTCAACATCGAGCAGCTTCGGTTCCCCAGCGGCATCGCGGCGGCCGAGACGCTGCGCGCGCTCCACTCCGTCGGGGACAGGGGCATGCGCTCCGCCCGGGCCCTGGGCTGGGCGGGGCTGTTCGCGCTCATCGGGAAGTTCTGGGCCGACGGTCTCGTGCTCGTGAGCGCGCACCTCGCCCCCTTCATGATCGGGACGTGGATGACGACCCTCAACCAGCGCGTGTTCGGGCCGGCGTGGATGGGGCGAACGGTGATGCTCTCCTGGGAGCCCATGTTCATCGCCGCCGGCGCCATCACAGGGCTCCACGTGTGCTGGAGCATGCTGCTGGGAAGTATCACCGCCTGGATGATCTTCGCGCCCGTTCTCCAACACCGGGGCATCATCGAGGGATCGGGCTACGGGGCCATCGTCCAGTGGACGCTCTGGGGCGGTGTCGCCTGCATGGTGACCTCGAGCCTGCTCTCGTTCGCCCTGCAGTGGCGGACCGCGCTGCGCGCCTTCACAGACCTCGGGGCGATGTTCGGTGCCAGCCGCAGCGGCGCGAACGATCCCGTCGCCGCGATCGAAGCGCCCGCGTCGTGGTTCATCGGCGGCCAGATCGTCGGTGTCGTCGGGCTCGCGTGGCTCGGCCACCTCACCCTCGGCATGCCGTACTGGCAGACGGCGGTGGCGGTGCTGCTCTCGTTCGCGCTGGCGCTCGTCGCCTGCCGCGTCACGGGCGAGACCGACACCACGCCGGTGGGCGCGATGGGAAAAATCACCCAGCTTACCTTCGGAGTGCTGAGTCCGGGCAACACCAACGTGAATCTCATGAGCGCCAACGTGACCGCCGCGGCGGCGAGCAGCAGCGCCGACCTGCTGACCGATCTCAAGAGCGGCTATTTGCTCGGAGCGCATCCCCGCAAACAGTTCATCGCCCAGTTCGCCGGCATCTTCGTCGGGACGCTTGTCACCGTGCTGTCGTTCCGGTTACTCGTGCCGGACGCGAGCGTGCTGGGCTCGGACCAGTTCCCAGCGCCCGCGGCGCAGACCTGGCGCGCCGTGGCGCTCGCGCTCTCGCACGGGGTTCGCTCCCTCGGGCCCGTCAAGATCTGGAGCATCGCGATCGGCGGCCTCGTGGGCATCGTTCTCGCCGTGCTTCCAGGATCTTCCCGAAGCACCAGCACCTCATTCCATCACCGGCTGGCGTGGGTCTCGCCTGGACCTTCCACTGGTATTATGGGCTGCTCTTTTTCCTCGGTGGCGTACTCGGTTGGTGGGTGGCGGAGAAACATCCGAAGTGGTCGGAGGAGTTCACCTTCCCCGTGGCGTCCGGATGGATTGCTGGCGAGAGCCTCATGGGAGTGACTCTCGTGATCTGGGACAACGGACCGGAGCTCGTACGCCGGCTATTCAGTCATTGATCGGCGCGCTGCGTCGGTTGCTCGAGGCCTCGGCGCGCGCGGTGTACATGGCGCCTCGCGCCTTCCATCTTAATATGCCGTGCTATCGTGTGAGCCGCCGATGACGTCCTCCGTGCTCCTGCGCGACACCCTCTGGAACGTGCCGTTCTGGGCCGCCCTCGGCGTGGCCATCCTGGCGGGCTCCTCCGACGTCGGCCACGCCGCCGAGCCACCGACGGGGGCCGCGATCCTGCAGCAGCTGCGCAGCTTCGCCACCATGGGCAGCGTGCTCTACGTCGCCGCCCATCCGGACGACGAGAACACGCAGGTCATCACCTACCTGGCGCGCGGCCGCGGATACCGGACGGCCTATCTCTCGCTCACCCGCGGCGACGGCG
>Ga0209701_10002519_pt1 | contig 11916 bp, 7 predicted proteins | sample CZO8metaG_4_FD_188356 | JGI IMG/M metagenome (GOLD analysis project Ga0209701, IMG submission 188356) | Vadose zone soil microbial communities from the Eel River Critical Zone Observatory, Northern California, USA - CZOApr15con2H3.8 metaG... | ecosystem: Environmental > Terrestrial > Soil >...
CCATCAAAGTAACTGTCTTGCAAGATCAAACGGCGGTCATAAATTTGTTGGCAACTAACCGCGTAGTGGCAACCTATCAAGATTCGCCTGTCACTGACTACTACATCAAGCAGCACCCAGGCCAATTCGAGGTTGGTGGCTCTGTAGTCAGTCAAACCAATGAAGGTATCGTCATACGCAAAGGCGACACCTCTATGTTCAATGCTGTACAGGCAGCTTTCAATGCAGTGAAGGCTGATGGTACTTATCACCAGCTCATCCTGAAGTGGGGGCTGACCAACGAGGAACTCACCGCGGTTGATCCTCGCGTCGGGTACGCTTAATTTTTGGTTGCTCGTAGGTAACTATTCAGGATTCCTCACCGCCTTCGGCGATTCGTTATAGGTTTTTGTTGCGGGCATTGCAGTCCCAGGCTCCAATGCCCGCAACAAAAAAGACAGGGGCTGCCGAAGGCAGCAAGGAGGTTTCAGCATGTTTCGCTGGGATGTTGTCTGGCATTTCCTCTTCCAGGACCCTAATTTACTCTTCCTTAATGCGGCATGGGTAACGCTATGGTTATCCGTCGTCTCTCAAACGTGCGGTGTTATCCTTGGTTTGTTTCTTGCATTGATGCGCATGTCGCGATTTCCTGTGCTATCGTGGTTTGCTCGTGGGTATATCTGGTTCTTTCGCGGAAGCCCATTGCTGGTACAGGTGTTGCTCCTTTGGGATGGTCTGCCAAAACTCTTTCCTGCTTTACTCTTGCCCGACTTTGCCTGCATCCTCGTCGCCTTCTCGCTGAACGAAGGCGCCTATATGTCAGAGATTATCCGGGCAGCCATTACATCGGTAGATACAGGTCAGATGGAGGCTGCAAAATCACTGGGCATGCGTTATCTACTTGCGATGCGTCGTATCGTCCTTCCACAGGCGGCTCGTGTGATTGTGCCGCCGTTGGGCAACGAATTCAACAATATGCTCAAGACAACGTCTATTGCCTCGGTGATTGGCCTGCAAGAACTGACGGGTAGCGCTGAAGTCTACGGCTCACAAGCATTTGTGATCTTCGAGTTGCTGATTGTTGCCACCTTCTATTACCTGGCGCTTACCACCCTGTGGGGCTATATCCAGAACTGGATTGAGAAGCGTCTGGACCCCGACCGTGTGGAGATAAAAATTGACCTGGGTGACAGAAAGAGCTTTACTCAACGCTTAATAGGATTGGGTAGCCCTCGTACTGGTGGTACGCTGGTGAGTGGACGCTAAAGTGGGAAGAATTATGAGTAACGAACTTGTATCACATGAGATAAATAGTAGTAGCAATGAGATGGTACGCGCTGAGAAGATCGTCAAACGCTTTGGCTCCCTCACCGTCTTGAACGGCGTTGATCTCTCTGTAAAGCGTGGGCAGGTCCTGGTCATTATTGGCCCAAGCGGCTCCGGTAAAACGACGCTGTTGCGCTGCATCAACCACCTGGAGAAGATCGATGATGGGCGCATCTATATCGAAGGTCAATTGCTTGGCTATCGTGAGCAAAACGGGCGGCTGGTTGAGGATAGTGAGGCCAGCATTGCCCGCATACGCGCTCAGATAGGGTTTGTGTTTCAACGCTTTAACCTGTTTCCTCACATGACCGCGCTAGAGAATGTGATCGAGGCCCCAATCCATGTGCTACATCAGTCGCGGGCTGAAGTAACTGAGCGCGCTATGGCCTTGCTTGACAAAGTTGGCCTCGTCGAGAAAGCCCATGTCTATCCGCACAAGCTCTCCGGCGGCCAGCAACAGCGCGTCGCTATCGCTCGTGCGCTCGCCATGAACCCCAAACTCATGCTCTTCGACGAAGCCACTTCGGCGCTTGATCCAGAGCTGGTTGGCGAGGTGCTCAAGGTCATGCGCCAGCTTGCCGAAGAAGGTATGACGATGGTGGTGGTGACACACGAGATGGGTTTTGCCCGTGAGGTAGCCGATCATGTGATTTTTATGGATAAAGCAGTGATTGTGGAGCAGGGACCACCGGGACTGATTTTTGATAATCCTGAAAATGAGCGCACGCGCAATTTCCTGGGGACGATTCTTTAGAACCTTCAGAACCTTCACTCGCGCCGAGCAGGTGCCCCTGATGAGAATGTTTCACGTGAAACACTACATTCCTGCCCCCTGAGAAGTGCATTGTCTTCGCTTACCTGGCAACGTGCCCAGGGTGAAGTTTGGATATGCGTTGAGCAATTCCAGAAATGCGTTCACCACCATTGGATCAAATTTAGCCGCCGAACCACGCAGAAGCCACTCGCGTGCTGCATCCTTCGAGAGCGGGGCCTTGTAGGGCCGTTCTGTTGTCAGGGCATCGTAGACATCCGCTACAGCTAGAATGCGTGCCCCAAGCGGAATATCCTCACCCTGCAATCCTTCTGGGTAGCCTCGTCCATCCCATGCCTCATGGTGATGGAGCACTGTCTCCACGTAAAAAGGATCAATATCACAGCCAATCAGGATGCGCGCGCCTATCACCGGGTGTCGCTCTATCGTGCGTCGTTCTTCATCAGACAGCGCGGCCGCCTTATTGAGGATATCATTGGCGATCCACGTCTTGCCCAGGTCATGCACTAATGCTGCCAATGCCAGATTGCTCGCCTCTCGCCTGGTCCAACCCAGGTGGCGTGCTATCCTATAGGCATACGTCGCTACCCTACGTGAATGCTCATAGGTCACAATATCACGTTCCTGGATGCTTTTCACAAACGAACGGAGCAACTTTCTGCTCTCCCGTTCTTGTTCAATATGTATTGCTCCCATCCTTTTTCTCTGTTCTCTGGGCGCTTGATGGACACCCGCTCTCTAAAAACATTCACCCTGTTCTCCTGCACTAAAAAATATGGCGTTTTTCTTTGCTCATTTATATTACGTTTTCTCACTCTTCTCTGTCTATCTTCAACCATTAATCAAGTACTTTTGTATTAGAGAATCATCCTGAGCGGGGGCAAGCCTATCCTCTCCTATCCCCCCAAATAGTCCTTCTTTACTATGCGTGTAGCAGTGGAAACGTTACAATAAGATGAATCAGTCCTGGGGATAGTAAACGAAGGTGGTAAGTTATGCCAGAGAACAATGCAGGAGAAGATTTGGAGCAAAGTTTAGCCTCCGATCCCGAGCAGCAACGTAGCCATGGTGTTATCACAGCGGTTTTGACTGCTGATAATCACCTGGGCTATACTGCATTCGCACAACATCCGCGCAAACGAGAAGAGCGCAGGCAGCAACTGCGCCAGGCCTTTCAGCGCGCAACTGATTTTGCTGTGGGTCAGGGCGTTGATCTTTTTATCCAGGCAGGCGACCTGTTTGATACAGCCAGCCCGGATGAACGAGACCGCAGCTTTGTAGCGGAACGGCTGGCGCAACTGCGGCAGGCCGGCATTCGCACCTTTGCCCTCGGTGGCATGCACGATACTCCTGTTGATACACACCATCCTACCTGGGGGGCAGGAACCCTGCCTGGGGGGCAGGTAACGGAGTTGAGCGAGGTCGCTCCTGCCCCACAAATCAGCTATGCACGTTTAGGTGCGCTCCACTATTTTGCTCCGCATTCGCCTTCAACGCGGGCGGAGGCAAGCTCAACGCCCCTACAACCCGTCATGGTTGATGTGCGTGGCGTGCGTCTTGCCATCTGCGGCCTGGGCGTACTTGCTGACCAGGAAAGGAATCCATTGGCACTACTGCGCGTACGGGACGACATTGAACGTGCGTCTATAAAACTGCTTATTTTGCATGCCCCAATCGAAGGTCTAGGCTCATCCTTGCTAGACGCACGTGCGCAGGTCAGTCGTGCCAGTATTGCGAACCAGTCGATGTTTGATTATATCCTGGCCGGTTACCATCACGAGTATCGCCGCCTGCATATTGGCCATTGCGATGTAATCGTCGCCGGAGCCACGCAGCGTCTGGACTTCAGTGACCCTGGTGACGATCCAGGGTTTGTCTTTCTGGGATTAGCCGCCGATGGTATTCGCTGGTGCAGCCATATTGCTGTAGACTCGCTGCCGTTGCGCCGGCTGGTGGTACATACGAGCGAATTACCGCCAGGTGGCACAGACTATATAATCGAACGGCTGCGCCCCTTGTGTGATACACATGCTATGGTGCAACTGCGGCTTGAAGGTGAACTCACACGCAGGCAATATCATCAACTGGACCTCAACCAGATACAGCGCTATGGAGATGAGCATTGTTTTGCTTTGGCTATCGATGACAGTGCTCTCTCGCTCGTGGCCACAGACTCATCCCTTGCAGGTGGTACACAAGAAGCATGGGACACTTCTGAGCAGACCGTCCCGGTCGAGAACAGAGAACGGCTCTCCCTGCGTGAAGAACTGGTGGCTCTAGCGGACGAGTGGATGGCCGCTGCACAGAACGAGCAAGAGAAGAAAGCCTTACAAGTCACAAAAGAGGAGTTATTGGCAGCTTTGGACGAGGGAAAAGAGAGAAGGTAGGTAGTCCATGAATGGAGTGAGCGCATGATTATCCTTAAGCATCTGGCAGTCGAAAATTTCAGGCTCTTGCGAGAGATCAACCTGCACTTTCCGCAGCGTGGTAGTATCCTCATTCAAGGCCCAAACGAAGCTGGCAAGTCTACCCTCTTTGAATGTATGTACTTTGCCCTCTATGGTGCGACCCCAACTTCTGAGCAGAGAAGACGCACGCTGGACGACCTGATATTCTATGGTGCAGCACATGCTACAGTAACGCTTACTCTCTCAATTGGCGTGACAGAATTGACGGTTACACGTTCTATCGAGCGCGGGAAAGGGCAGAGCGTCACCTTGTATGTACACCGGTTGGGCATGCCTGAAGAAGCACCCATCACCGACGTGACTACAGCCAACGATCGCATTATCGCCGAGTTAGGACGTATGGATGGTGAAACGCTACGTCACTCTTGCTTTATTGAGCAGAAGGGCTTGAGTCACCTGGAGAACCTGAGAGGCAGTGAGCGAGAAGCCACACTGCGCAAGTTGCTAGGGCTTGAAAAACTTACCCGCCTGACCGAGATGTTTAAGGTAACGGAGCATGATCGGCAGCTTCTCGCTGAGAGCGCCGAACGCTTGCGCCTGGCCGAGATGCAGGCCCGTATTCCTGAATTGAGTGCACAGCTGGGTCACATTGAGGCAGCTCTTGATGTTATTACCGTCTCTGATGACCTGGCAGAAATAAGCCAGCAAGAGGCAGAGATTGCCGAACAAGACCTCTCGCTTGAACAGCTTTACACCAAGCGCCTTGAACTCAAGAGCAAACAGGCGCGTATTCAGCAACTGAAGAAGGCTGACACCATCCTTGGTGAGATCATTGCAGCATACGATGCTATGGCCGAGGCACAGCGTGAACTGCCCGAACTCGAGCAACAGATTGCCGAGTTAGAACGACGCGAACGTGAGGAGTTGCCTGCTCTGCAGAAACGGGTACACCAGTTGGAAGATCTCGCCAGTTCGTTTGGTACGCTGGAACGCCTGGGTGTCGACTTACTGGCCGTGGTCAGTATGATAAAAGAACTCGAGCGGGAACTCAAAGAGCAGCAACTGCAACCCCCTATCGAAGACCCTACAGGGTTGGATGAGCAGATTGCTCATGCACGTTCGCAAATAGAGCAGATTCAAAAAACCCAGCGTGAGCTTGAGGAGCTGCAGCATTCTGAGCGTCCACGCTTACAGGCACGCCTGCCTCGCTTGCAGCAGTTGTCTGAGCGACTGGCAGCATTCCATCAGCTACAGGAACAGTATGTCCAACGCATCATGCAAGAGAAGGTGGCAGAAGAACATAGAAGGCAGCTTGCAAAGATGCAGAAAGAACTGCGTGAAACCGAACAGGAGTTGGCGCTCGTCGAAGCTGAGGCTCAGCAAGTCCAACAACGGTCCGATGCGATGGAGATGCGTTGGCGTCAACTGAGTATCCGTCGCCAACTTGAGGAATGGCAACGCTTAAAAGGCTTGTCGCAAGGTCTGGTGGAAGCAGAGCAGCATGTGCGGGCTGCTCATCAGCAGCAGGAGCAACTGACGCTTGAGGCCATGATGGCACGCCGTGCGACGACGATTCGCATGGGATTGTTGATTGCTTGTGCTGTACTCACGCTCGGGTTCGGTGGTTCTGCTGGTTTTGAGGCTCTTAACCAGTCATATGTGGTTGCCACCGTGCTAGGTATGATCGCTCTTTTAGCCATTGCAGGCGTAGGGTGGAGTCTGCAAAACTACAGCAGAGCGCGTGAAAATGAACAAATAGCCGATCAGCGTATGCAACAAGCCACCAATCAGGTTAGTATGATGGTTGCCGCACGCGAGGCGGCGGGACGCATGGGAGGCCGGCAAGATGCGCTCTTGCAGGTCGAGCATGAAATTCGCTCGCTTGGTGGCACGGTTCCCCAATCCGTCGAGGAGGTGAGTCATCTCCTGCAGCTCATGCCCGATCAAAGTGAGAGTTTGGCCGATGCTCAACAACAGATGACAAAGCTGCGTACCGATGTGCTTGCCGCGCATAACCAGGTAAATGTGACGGTAGAGGCGGTAGCGGCGCTGCGCAAAGAATATGTGCGCCTGGAAGAGCTGTGCAAACAAGAAGATCCTGACAAAACTCAGACAAAACTGGTCCCTAATAAAACAACACTAGAGGGCGTCTATCAAGACATTGCCGTCCTGGCCGGCCAGGACGGGCTGCCGGTGCCTGCTTTCGATACACTCATGGCCGCGGCGGAGTCAGGAGCAGGAACTCCGCAAAAAGGCTTACCAGAACTGAGATCGCTTATTGACGCTGCGATCAAAGATACCGAGCGGACATTAGTGACCATCAAAGCAAAGTTGGAGGTAGTACCGGATATCACCGGGCAGATTAAGGTATGTCAGGAAGCATTGGATGCTCTGCTTACTCGCAAACGAGTGATGATAGAGCGCCACGAACGCTTCCAGACCGATAACCCGGTGCAACAGATTGAACGCGCTCGCGAACAACAGGCGACCCTGCGTGATGCCTTACGCAGTTTGCAAGACTCCTTACGCCAGCGCGTGCAGCCCTTAGGCATCCCGTTTGGTCAGACTGCTGTACATAACGCCGAGTTGACCGCACGCAAACAATTAGAACTGTTGCACATCACCCTGGAGAATCGGGTAGAGTTGCAAAATCGTCGCTTGGCCTATCTTGCCAGCCTCAAGGAGCATCAGGAGTCGCTGTCCGACTATTATCGGCAACTGGCAAAGTTTAGTAGTTCCCTGGGCAGTTGGGTTGTGCCCTTGAATCCCTTTGCTGAAGCTCTCGTGGGGTTGCGCGCTCGCTGCCAGCAAGAAATGCAAGAGGCTAATGAGGATGCCATTGTGCATGAGTTGCAAGAGTTGCAGCATCGGGAAGGTGCTTCTCGAGCGAAAATTGCGCTGTGTCGTCAAGATATCGAGGAAGCGCAAGAGCGCATTGCCGCTATGCTGGCACAGCACAATCGTCCAACCGTCAAAGGGTATACTTTTGCTGATATCGTTGTCATCTGGCCGCTCGTTGGTGAATATTCCTCGCAGGACCGCAGCCGTCTGCGAGAGGAGCACTGGGCCGCAGAACAGGAACTGCGCCAGCTAGAACAACAGGAATTAGAACTCAGTGCGCAACTTCAGCTAGGTAGCAATAAACTCGATCTAGAGCAGGCCCGTCTTCGCATGGAACTTCAGGAGCGCAATTATCAGACGAAGAAACGTGGCGGGTTGATGGTGAAGACCTTAAATGACCGTCTGATGCGCAAGATGTTGCCGCGCACGGAGTACTACATGCAGCAGCTTACCTCTTTGCTCACCTGTGGGCGCTACCGCGATGTGCGTCTGACAACCGATCCGGAAGAGGGAAGCATCAGTGGAGGACCATTTCAATTGCGCGTGTGGGAATCCGCCGCGGGTGAGTATCTTCCGAAGACAGCTCTTTCGGGTGGCACCGCGGACCAACTCTCGCTCGCATTGCGCCTGGCCTTCGCGATTGCCGCGCTCCCACGTGAATTAGCGGTTGCTCCCGGTTTCATGCTACTCGATGAGCCACTCGGCTCGCTGGACCATGCCCATACACAAGCTCTGGTCGATATCATCACCGGTGAGATGCTAGGGCAGCATTTTGAACAGGTGTTACTTATATCGCACAGTAGTACATTTGATCCGGCTCTATTCCCCTATCATATCTACATGGATAGTGGTTTGGCCGTGGAGAGCAATCTGCCGACTCCTCCGGCAGAGTTGAATGGCACCAATGGCAATGGAGCACATATGCCCGTTCCTGCATCGATTTCGGGAGGGAGTATGTCATGAAATTGCGTGGTGAACCTGGAGGTCTCCAGGTTCACCACGCAATTTCATGACTCACCTAAAAACCCCTCTATCTCCTCCCTCGCCCTTACCAGATCATCCCCTTCTAGCCACATAATCCTCTTATCCTTGCGGAACCATGTCAGTTGCCTGCGCGTGAAATCATGAATAGCGTATTTGAGACGCTCCACCATCGCAGCCTCACTCGCGAACTCACCTCGTAGCCAGCGACTGATAAAACGGTACTCTAATCCCAGTGCTTCCAGGCGTTCGTGGCTCACACCCTGGTCGAGCAGATTGCGTACCTCTTGCACCATCCCCTGTTGCATGCGCTCATCAACCCGTGCATCGATACGCCGGTATAACACATCGCGTGGCCAGGAGATGCCCAGCAAAAGACAGCGATACAACGGTTTCGCCACGCCCCGTTGCTGAGAAAAGGGCTTGCCGGAGACCAGGCAAACTTCTAGAGCGCGAATCACACGGCGTGGATTGCCGCGATCAATCATCGCTGCGCTTTGTGGGTCCATCTCCTCTAATTGAGCAATCAGTTCCGCGAGTGGGCGTGCCTCAAGCTGTGCTCGCAAAGCATAATCGGGCGGAATGGAGGGTATATCCAGGTGATCCACTACCGCCTGGATATAGTGGGGCGAGCCACCAACCAGGAAAGGCTGGTACCCACGCGCCAGAATATCTTCAATGGCAGCAATAGCTTGTTGCTGGAACTGCGAGACGGTATAAATCTCTTGTGGGTCAGCGACATCCAACAGGTGATGCCGGACCAGTGCCCGTTCCTCCCGCGTCACCTTGGCTGTACCGATATCCAGGCCCCGATAAACCTGGCGCGAATCAGCCGAAACGATCTCCCCACGAAATTGCTGCGCCAGTGCAATACCCAGGCCACTCTTACCGGATGCTGTTGGCCCGAGCACGACAGTCAATGGGGGTAGAGGCTGATTCATGGTCTCCATCCTTCGGGTGAAAGCCCTTCGTACGGGCGTGATTCATCACGCCCTGCGGGCCGCTCGACAAGGGAATGTGGGGCGTGATGAATCACGCCCGTACGAACGATCCTCTTCCATTTCTACCTTGTTTCACTCCGAAGGACGTAGACCTGGATTCTTTACAAGATGATCTACGCGCATCACCAGCGTCAGTATAGTCCCTATCCCCAGCAAGATAGCCAAAGGACTGAGCCAACTGTAAGCGCTCCCCATTGTCAACATAAAGCCCAGACTACCACCCACAAACACCGCTACAGGGATGATCAGCAGGCGCATGTGACGCATTACCCATCTGCCCTGCTCTATCATCAGTTTACTCACAGTAGGGTTGGTGCCAACAGTCGCACTAATAGCAGTGAGGATCAGCATAGTAAATAATTGTAAAGGTGGTACATTAACGCCTAAAAGCATATGCCATCCAAATTCACCAAGTCCTAATGCGCCCAGTGTGATACCCAGGCCTGTGCAGAAGCGATTAGGCACATCCCGCTTTCGGTGTGTGCTGTCCCGATCGGCAAGTAACGCACCGAGCGTTGCCAGGGGAATCATGCCCAGCAGTACAGCAATAAACCCTTGATTGGGAGGCAAAAGCGATGCCTGCGCAGATGGGGGAAGATGGGCAAGAAACATATACGAGAAGCTGGCAGCCATGAAAGCAGCAGCGAATGTCAGGCCCCGTTTGAGCCACGTATGTTGCTGCGCTGTAACCTGCGCAGGATTCCAGCCGCCAGAGGCGGAGCCGTTACCGCCAGCAGATTTTCCATACTTTGCCTGGTACTCGCTATACTTCGTGCTCTGATTGGACAGACCGGTCGTGGTGTTCCTACGTGTTACCATAACCATATCGTTGCCCACCAGGGCGCCGTCTTCATCTTCGTCCTCTTCCAATGTTCTAGATGGGCCGGAGATAGCACTTTGTTCTCCCCGGCTGGGTCCGATGGTTTTAGAGCCGAGTACGTCTAGCACCACAGGGACACGATACTCGCCGGCCTCACCAACAGGGCGTACAACGATTGAGCCTTGATAATGTGTTGAGACAGGTTGCGAGAGATTTGGGAATCTCCCGCCAACAACCTGCAAATCTGAGCTATCGACCCGCACACGCACGAGCGTGCTCATGCCATCAAAAAACTGCGTATCGACTATGATCCACGGCTCAGCTGGCTCAATGATCCCGCGCACTGAGGTTCCATTAACGCCCGAGATGTAGAGCAGATTGGGAGGTGAAATACCTGGATCGACCTGGCCAAAGTCGAGCGTGTCGGGCCGTACTTCGACAACTGGAGGAGGTAGAGGACTCTTGCCTCCGACACCAAGAATGTACTGGTGCCCCTTGCCGGTACCAGGCCGGATGCCGGGAGTCATCCCACTGCGCCCCTGTCCCGTAGCATAGCTAAATGCTGAGTTGCTCGTCCCCATCACCACCCGTAAGAACCGCTCGACACCCACCACGGGATCGCCCGTCGTTACGCGAATGCGTTTGGTGACTCGCGCCAAATCGCGTGCACCGATGTCATGCAGCCAGGCTTCAATCTCGCCTGCAAACAAGTAATCTGCTGCCTCTTCTGGGTAACGTGCGCAGAGTTCCGCCAGTTCTTCAGGCGTCGTCGCCGGATTCCCCTTTTCAAAAACAAAGGTACCTACGCCCAGCAATGCTCGTCGAAAGACTGCAATGCTCTCGTAGCGGTTTTCAGGTTCGGGGTCCGTCGCTTTCTCCAGTGCATACGCTACAGTAGGTGAGATAGCAGGGTTGACCGAGCGTACATCGACCAGACCAAATCCTTGCTCCGCCAGCGAATTGGTCATCAACTGAAAAAGGCTCATGGCCAGAGAGTAAATATCTGAACGCTCGTCTGTCTGCGAGGTCCCATATTGCTCAGGTGGTGCAAAGCCTGGTGTGCCCAGCATCTGGGTGTCATGAGTCCTACTGCGCCGGAAAATACGCGCAATGCCAAAGTCGATCAGCTTGATACGACCGTCGTGCCTCAGCATCATATTGCCCGGCTTCAAGTCGCGAAAGATGATGGGTGGCTGCTGGCTGTGCAGGTATTCCAGCACATCGCATAACTGCCGCGCCCAGCCTAGCACACGGCGCTCGGAAAAAGGGCTACTGTTGTGCTCAAGCAGCTCTTCCAGGGTATTCCCTTCAATATATTCCATCACCAGGAAGTGGCGCGACCCCTCGCTAAAAAAGTCGGTGAAAGCGGGCAGGTTCGCATGATTCAAACGTGAGAGAATCGTCGCCTCTGCCAGAAAATTTTGGATAGCTTGCCCATGCTCATGAACCGGTACCGACGAAAGACTCATCTCCTTGATAGCACACGATGTGTTGTGCTTCATGTCCTTCGCCTGGTAGACAGCGGCCATGCCTCCTTGTCCAATAGTACGTATTATCATGTAGCGTTTATGTAACAAGGTGCGTGAGCTGAGTTGCCCCGTCTGTGTGTTCGTTTGACTATGCTGCGGGCTAATGGCGAAACCCTCCCCTGTCTCATAAAGTGTGCATCTCAGTATAGCATATTGCTTACTTAGGCATGGTTCAAATGAACTTGACAGTTCCTAACCAACAGCAAGGTCCAGCCCTGTCATGCTGAGCGCAGCGAAGCATCTCTCTGCCTATCGAGAC
>Ga0209701_10002521_pt1 | contig 11909 bp, 9 predicted proteins | sample CZO8metaG_4_FD_188356 | JGI IMG/M metagenome (GOLD analysis project Ga0209701, IMG submission 188356) | Vadose zone soil microbial communities from the Eel River Critical Zone Observatory, Northern California, USA - CZOApr15con2H3.8 metaG... | ecosystem: Environmental > Terrestrial > Soil >...
TTCCCATCCCGAACACGGAAGTTAAGCCTCGCCGGGCCGATGATACTGCACGGGCAACTGTGTGGGAACGTAGGTCACCGCCGGGATTAAATTACAAAAAGGCCGCTCTGAGTGATCAGGGCGGCCTTTTTTGTTTTGGGGCGAAGATCTTTCGAAGACTGGGGCGGCAAAAAAAGGAACGCGAAAAGGAAAAAGTACTATTGACCCCGACCATTTGAGGGGCTAACTTTGGTATCTCACCCCGGGCCCAGTAATTCTTCCAGAGCGAGGTCAACCATGACGGTTAACATTGCGCCCCACCCGTTGGACAGAGCCGCACAAGAAAGATGGGAAAGATTGCGAAGCCACAAGCGCTTTATTTCCCGCGTAAAACTTCTAGTGGAGTGGGAACAGGGCGGAGCGAAAGAGCGCGCCAACGCTGTGACCGTGGACGTGAGCCACTCCGGCTGCATGGCCGTGGTCGGGGCAGACCTGCCGCTGCGCAAACTCGTCCGGCTGATCCATCCGGAAACCGGCCGCAAGGCGGAGGCGGAGGTTGTCTGGCGCAGCCATGAAGCCTGGGATGCAGGGTTCGAACTGGTAAAACCGGATGCCACGTTCTGGGGTCTGAAATAACCGGCTACGCGCCGCGCCGATTCGAAACTCCTGAGGCCGCTTGTCCTTCGGCGAGCTCTTCTGAATGATTTCGAGATTCTGGAAACTGCACTTGATAATTGTCTGTTTGGTTTTGTCCTTGGCTGCAGCGACTGGGCCCCATCCATCTCCAACGAGACCATTCCTGCGATTCTCTTCCGGATGTTTTTGCCGCCTTAGGTGCTGCCGCTGATCAGGTGATCGAGGCGGGGAGAAATACGTTTACTGAGGCGGGCGATCCAGAGTGCCGCAAGGATCCCGGTAAAAACGTCCATGGTGTAATGCGCACGCAGGATGAGAACGGTTGCGATTTCGAAAACAACGATCAGGACAGCGGCAATCGTGAGCCATCTCCAGCGCAACCGGGAAAGCTCCACCGCGCCGAAGACCGCGATGGCCGTATGTCCGGAGAAGAAAAAATCGTTGGCGACATGATAAGTCACAAGGAGCGAAGGGAAACCTGGATAGTGCCAGATCATGTTCGGCGGCGGAGGCAACGCGCAAATAGCTTGCATCAATTGGCGAAGCGTCATGAGCAGGAACAATCCGAAGAACGGGCGAATACTTCCGCCCAAGAGCCAGCGTCCCACGAGGAACAGGCCCAGGGCGTCAATAAGCGAGGAACTCGCGACGAGGAGCGCGTTGGCCGCTCCCGCGTTTTGGGCAAAGTAAGAGTTTAATCCCGCGGTCAGGTTGTGCAGCCCATCGCCGATCCCGGATGAAGGAGCGGTTCGCGCGCCGATCAGCGATTGTGTCCAGAACCAGACCGCCAGGACAATTCCGCTCACGAGGAGCCGCAAAAACAGTCCGCGCCCGGGGGCGGAGTTTTCGGTTTGTCTCATAAGAGGCTTTTCATCGCCTGCCAAAATCTCGCTACTCGTGGAGCGTGCGTTGCATCATCTCCAGCGCCAATCCGCGCGCTTTGCGCAGGTCGAGTTTTCCGGTGCCGAGATACGGAAGATTCTCGATGCGCAGAAACTGGTCCCTCCGCGGCCGCCATAGGGCGGGCAGGTCACTCCTTCCCAGTTTTTCGAGGCATTCTTCCAACTGAGGCGCGTCCAGCGTGTGCAGCACGACGAGGCGTTCGCCTTTCTTCTCATCGGGCACAGCGGTGACAACAAAGCTCTGTTCCGTGGCGCCGGCCAATTCCTGCAGGAGATCCTCGACCTTGATGTGCGGCACCATCTCTCCGCCAATTTTGCTGAAGCGGCTCAAGCGGTCGGTGATGCGCAGAAAACCATCTTCATCCATTCTCGCGACGTCCCCGGTGTTGTACCAGCCGTCGCGGAGAACCTCGGCGGTTTTCTCCGGCTTGTTGAGGTAGCCGCGCATGATGTTCGGGCCGCGGACGAGCAGCAGGCCTGGTTCGTCTACTCCAACCGGCTGCAAGGTGTCCGGGTCCACGATTTTCACCGTGATTCCCGGCAAGGGATGGCCGATGCTGCCGCGCTTCGCCCCGACCTGGCGGAACGACGCGGCGCGAAAATCGATGGTGTTCACCGTAACCGCCGGCGAACATTCTGTGCAGCCGTAACCTTCGTGAGGCCGGATGCCAAAATGATCCTCGAAGGCTTGCGAAATCCGATCAGGCAATTTTTCCGCGCCGGCCATAACGAAGCGCAAGCTTCCGAAATCTTCCGGTGTGCAGCGTCGCGTGTAGGCATTCAAGAAAGTCGGCGTCGCGAGAAGCATGGTGACCGCGTACTTGTTGACAAGAGCGCCGATGACGCGCGAGTCGAGCGGATTGGGATGGAAGACGACGCCGATGCCGATGGCGGCGGGCAGGCAGAGCGTGCCCGTGAAGCCGAAGGAGTGAAAGAACGGGAGGATGCCCATGATGCGATCGTCGGCGTGCAGCATGAAAACCTGGTTGAGCTGCTCCACGTTCGAAGCGATATTGTAGTGAGTGAGGATGACGCCTTTGGGGTCACCGGTTGAGCCGCTGGAGAAAATAATCGTGGCGACGTCATCCAGCGACGCGGGGCGATCGCAGCCAGCAAATCTCGCAACCGCTTTTGCAGGCAGGAGGCTTGCAGCCAATGCGGCGGCGACACGTTCACCGAAGCTGGCGTCCTTGGCTATGTCCTCGATGAAAATCGTTTCGCCGGGCGGCTGGATTTTGACCTTTTCCAGAAAGACCCGCGCGGTGACGACCGTTTTCAAGTTGCACTGTTGCGCACAGGAGGCGAGGGTTTCATTCGAAACAGTGTAGTTCAGGTTTACCGGCACTTTGCCCATTAACATGGCGGCGTAATTCACAAGCGCGCCGGGCACCGATGGCGGCAGCAGGATGCCGACCATTTCCTGGCCGTGCCATTGCTTTCGCAAGCGCCGCGCGAGCACCAGAGCACCCACAAGCGCCGAAAACCAACTCAGTTTCGGCCTCTGGCCGTCGGCCATAGCGAAGCGGAAGGGGTGCCTGCGCGCAGAGAAGATAAATGATTCGGGCAGCGTGTGCATGCGTTTCTTGCGGCGCGCGAAGGCTTCCGCGCCGAGATCTTGCACCGCGCGGCGGACTTCCTGCGAAGAAGCCGTCGGAGGCAGCGGCTTTCCAAAGGTGACTCGCACGGGGTAAGGAATTTGCCGAGGAAATTTCCAAAGAAAACGCCCGCCGGCAAAGCTGAAGATCGACCCCCACACTCCATCCAAGTTGACGGGGATGATAGGAACATCGACGCCTTTGATGATGCGTTCCATGCCGCGGCGGAAGGGAAGCATCTGGCCGATGCGCGTCATCTGGCCTTCCGGGAAGATGCAAACGATTTCGCCGTTTTTCAGCGCGTCCGTGGCCAAGCGTAAAGAATGGATCATTTCGCGCGGGCCTTGATCCGAAGCGATGGGAATCACGCCCATGATCTTTGCAAACGGTTTTACGAGCGGGTGCTCGTAGGAGCCCTTGAACATAATGAAGCGAATTGGGCGATCGATGGACGCAATGAGCAGCACGGCGTCGGCCATGGAAACGTGATTGGGGGTCAGCAACGCTCCACCACGTACCGGCACGTTTTCCCGCCCTTCCACATCCAGGCGATACAGCGTATGCGTAGCAATCCACAGCATCAGCCGCAGCAAAGAATCCGGCAACAGATAGACGGTGTAGATCGTGGCCGCCAGCGACATCACCGCGGTCCAAATAAAGAAAGACGCCAACCCGGTGTGCAGATAGTGAGTTGCGCCGGAGTAGATCGCTGAGGCCGTAATCACGCCGACGAAGGAAAGAAAGTTGGCGAATGCGATCACGCTGCCTTTGTGGCTTTCCTCTGGGCGGTGTTGGATTAGCGCGTTGATCGGGACGACGAAAAATCCGCCTGCAAAACCGAGCGCTCCCAGAAGGAGAAGAACTTGAACAAAGCTCAATCCGTGAATCGAGATAGCGAAGGCAAATCCCGACATTCCTATGGCCCCCAGCGGGATGAGGCCGTATTCGATTTTTCCAGACGAGAGTAATCCCGCGGCGTAGCTTCCGACTCCGATGCCAATGGCCAGCGCCGCTTGCAAATAACCTCCGCGCGTCTCGTCGAGGTGCAGGACTTCCCGGCCGTAAAAAACAATGACGAACTGGAGCAGTGCGCCGAGAAACCAGAAATAAGTGTTGCCGGCGACGGCCAGGTGCAGGACACGGTCAGGCCGGACGAACTGGATTTGTTTCTTCAGGTCGCCAAAGATGTTAAAGCTGAATTTCTTGGAAGGATCGGCGGGAGGCACACGGGAAATCCCGAAGCTCGCCGCCAGGCCAAACAAGGAACATGCGCCGAAGATCAGGCCAGCAATTGCTTCTCGCCCATGAAAATGCTGAGCCAGCGATGGGCCAATCACTGCACCCGCAATAATAGCGAGGAACGTCGTGAGTTCAAGAATGCCGTTGCCCCAGGACAGCAACTTGTCCGGCAAAAGCTCAGGAAGCAAGCCGTATTTCGAGGGGCCGAAGAAGGCGGCTTGCGTGCTTGCCAGGAAAATCACTGCATAAGCCATGCGGGTATTGCCGCGCGTGAACGCGTACATGGCGAAAAGCATCGCGCAAACTTCGAAGATCTTTGTGGCGATCGCGACGCTTCGTTTGCTGAAGCGGTCGGCCAGGAATCCGCCAGCCATCGAGAACAAGAGAAACGGAAGCGCGAAGAGATTCCCAATGACAAAAACTAGCAAATCTTTTTGCGAAGCTGTCGGATTGGTTCCCAGGATCAGGAAGATGACAAAGAATTTCAGCCCGTTGTCGTTGAAGGCGCCCTGGAATTGCGTGGCGATCAGGCTCCAAAAGCCGAGCCGCCACTTTCTTTTCGGCCCAGGGATGGAGAGGTTTTCGTCAGCCGGCATGCACGCTCACCCAAGCGTTGCGATTAGAACGTAAGCAATTCAATTAGTCTAGCAATCCTAATCGATGCAAAGGGCGGGGCCTCCGACCCCTGTGCCGAAAGCGAGACGACTTGCCCACCACGGCCCGTTCCAATTCGCGATACGATAGCCTGCGCTAAAGGAGGCGGAATGAGCGCGGAGCGCGAAACTCAGACAGTCTTGATTACTGGTGCCACGGATGGATTGGGGAAGGCTGCGGCGTTATTGCTCGCGGAGCTAGGCTACCGCGTCTTTGCAGCCGGGCGCTCGGTGGAGAAGCGCGCGCTGCTCGATGCTTTGGCGCGCGAGAAGAAACTCCCGCTCGAGACTCTGGAAATGGATGTTTGCGATGACGGTTCCGTGCAGCGGGCGGTCACCCTGGTCTATCAGAAAGCGGGCGCGATCGACGTGCTGATCAACAATGCGGGGCTTGTCTACGTTGGCGCCGTTGAGGAGCTGCGCATGGAAGACTGGCGGCGGCAATTCGAAACGAACTTTTTCGGCGTGATCCGAGTAACTCAAGCAATCCTTCCCCGCATGCGTGAACGCCGCAAAGGGCGAATCTTGATGATGAGCTCGGTCTCGGGCTTTGTGACGCCACCGACGCAAGGTGCCTACAGCGCCTCGAAACATGCCATCGAAGCGCTAAGCAACGCACTTCGTTACGAACTTTATCCCTTCGGGATCCACACCATCCTCATCCAGCCCGGTTACATCGTGACCAACATTCAACCTACAGCCATGGAACTGGCGCAAACCTACCAGGAAAAATTCAAGAATGGACCCTACTCCAGAATCTATGCCTCCTATTTGGGAAGCGCGACGAGCACTCGGGCGAAGTCCAAGACCACTCCAGAGGACTGCGCGCGCATCATGCTGAAGGCTATCGAGGCTCCGCGGCCGAAAGCGCGTTACGGCGTAACCTCGCTTGCCACATTCGCAAAGTTGGCCAATTGGCTGCTCACCGATAGTGCCGCCGATCGCCTAATCCGTCGTAGGTACGGCATCACGCGCGAAAACTAGCTAACGAAACGCTCACGGATTGGAAATCTGGAAGGAAAGACTATTCTCGCGCTGTTCCTGCCACATTTTGGACCACGCTTCATGGACCGGGCTTTCGGCGTAATCGGCGGCGGCTTCGGCGCTCGTGAATTCGATAGCGTAGACGCCGCTAAAGTCCTTGATCTGGTTGCGTTCGGTTTTCAGCCACACATTCTTGATGCCGGGAATTCTTCCAGCCATGTCCTTAATGCCGTTGATGGCTTTTTCCCGGTCGTAATTCGAGACATTGTCCCTGAATTTGTAAACGACCACGTGCAGCACCGTTTTCGGCTGGCCGAAGCGGTTCTGTACGGCGGCACTGCGTGCGCGCAGCGAACCTGCGGCAATTCCCGCAACGAATATAGCCGCGCCCAGGGCAATCTGCGCGGCGCGTTTCATGGCTGACGTCATCTGTTCCTCCGCAATCGGACCCTGCCAGTTTATGTAAGGCATACAGGGCGAGGCAACTCGCGGCCGCAACGGAATGCGCTCCCTCCCTGAATGGTTTGACGTATGAGCGGCAGGGCCGTTACGCTCCCAAGGCAGACTCATCGGGGGCGGAATGGATTGGTCAGGCGGAGAATCACAAGAGCAACACGCGAAACCCGAGGCGTTGCCTCCCTTTCCACGCATCTGGATCGGTTACCTATTGGGCGTTGCGACGCTGATTGCGGAAATGATCGCGGTCACGTTGCATCCGGAACTAGTCAAAGAACCGCTGCTCATCCCACCTTTGTATCTGTTTCTCGCGAATTTCATCAGCCTGATCTATTGGCTCGTCTGCGTTTATGAGTATCATGTCGTCCTCTCGCAGGCGACGGCCGGCGCATATCCAATTAAGCCGCTGCGTGCGGCGTGGTTCCATCTGATTCCTATCTATGGCTTGTACTGGGTCTTCAAGTGGCCGCGGGAACTAGCCCGGTTTATCAATAGGCGTCTGCAGGCGCCGCTGATGAAGCCCGATCGTACGGGTTTGGCGGTATTTATCGCGTTTGTTGTATTTCTTGTGCTGGACCGCGGATTTGGCATGATTCTGCTGTTCTGGGCGGCATCGTATCTTTCGCGATGCCTTCGCTATGCGCTGGCGGCGCCGCCGTCAACGCCCGGGGGGCAATTGCCTTCTTCGTGAACCTTCGCTGTGAGGAGAGTAAATGCAAAGAGGGATACGCTGGATCGTTGCATTTTGTCTAATCGCGAGCTGTGCCCCAAGAGGACGAACGCAAAGTCAGGATCAAACGAAGCAGTTGGCGCACGACATCTTTAAGCAGCTCATCGAGATCAACACCACCGACTCCGTTGGCAACGTGACGACCGCCGCCGAAGCGATGGCCAAGCGTTTGCGCGACGGAGGTTTCGCCGAGGGCGATGTCAAGATAGCCGGCCCCAATGAACGGAAGAAGAACCTTGTCGCGCGTTTTCGCGGAACCGGAAAACGCAAACCTATCCTTTTCATCGGGCACCTGGATGTCGTCGAAGCGCTCCGAGCGGACTGGACCACCGATCCCTTCGAATTCATCGAGAAAGACGGCTACTTCTACGGCCGGGGCACGGAAGACATGAAGGAAGGTGATGCCATCCTGGTTACCAATTTCATCCGCCTGAAAAAGGAAGGATATCTGCCGGACCGCGATCTGATTCTCGCGCTGACCGCCGATGAGGAGGGCGGTTCTTCCAACGGTGTGGACTGGCTGCTCCGGGAACATCGCGACTGGATCGATGCGGAGTACTGCATCAACCTGGACGGCGGCGAATTCGAGAAGGACAAAGACAAACGGCTGCTTGCGGGAATTCAAGCCAGCGAAAAAGTGTATGTGGATTTTCAATTCGAATCGCTGAATCCCGGCGGGCATAGCTCCGTCCCCAGTCCGGACAACGCCATTTATCACCTGGCTGGCGCGCTGTCCCGGTTGCAATCGTTTTCATTCTCCACAAAGATCAACGAAATTACGCGTAGTTATTTCGAGCGGAACGCGACGCTGACGACGGGACACGTTGCCGCGGACATGAAAGCCGTGGCCAAGCAACCGCCGGATCCTGCGGCGGTGCAACGGCTCTCGGCGGTGCCGTATTACAATTCGCTTTTGCACACCACCTGCGTCGCCACTATGCTCTCCGGCGGTCATGCGCCAAATGCACTCCCGCAAACCGCGCGCGCCAACGTGAATTGCCGGCTTTTTCCGGGGGAAAATCCGGAGGAAGTTCACAAGACGCTCGAGCGCGTGGCGAACGATCCGAAAGTAACGGTCGGCATAGTTCAGCAGCGTGCTCCGGATGGAAAGGTGGTGCCCGTCGTGCCGGTGCCTCCGTCGCCGCTGCTCCCGGAAGTGACACAGGCCATGGAGAAAATTTTAAGCGTCACCTGGCCGGGCGTTCCTCTCGTCGCGACCATGTCCACGGGGGCCACGGACGGAAAGTACACGCGTATCGCCGGCATCCCGACTTATGGCATCTCTTGCCTGTTTTTTGACATCAACGACAATCGCGAGCATGGAAAAGACGAGCGCGTCGGCGTACAGGATTTTTACGACGGCGTGGACTTCAATTATAAGCTGATGAAAGAACTCTCTTCTCAACAGTAAGGCATAAGCCCAAGAAGCAAAAGGTGGCAAGCAAAAGAAAACGGCCCGGAGAAGAGGTTTTCTCCGGGCCGAACTATTCGCAGCGGTTAAATTGGCTTACTGCGGCTTGCCTGGCGCGGATTGGCCGGTTTTAGGATCGGTCGGCGTGGCCGCGCTGGCGGCGATAGGCTTCGAGGCTTCGGTGCCGTAACGCATCAGGTACGGCATGAACGGTGTGACTTCGAACGGCATCTTTTCCCGTTCCGCCACCGTACCCACCGGCTTGCTCTTGATGAGATCAAGCCTGTCATTCCACGGATCCAGCTTCACGCGTCCGCCGATCGGAAGCGCCGCGATCATCTGCGGGTTTTGCTTCTGATCGACGGGCGTCGTTGACCGGAGGTCGCCGATCACCGGAACGCGATTGCCGAGGTGCCCGCTGATCAGGTTCGGAATCTCTTTCTCTCGCGTTGTGAGCGCCGTCAGGAAAAGTCCCGCATTGCCGAGCTGATTCTTGTAGGGAGAATTGTTCAGCAACTGCATTGCTTTGGCGCTGGCCGCGGTCTCTTCTTCGGGAGTGCGCTGAAACCCGAAATGACGGAAGGTTTCCTTGTCATCGATCAACAATTGATCGAAGAAAGCATAGCTGGAATCCAGCCGGTGGCCGAGAACCACGTGGCCTAGTTCGTGGGCAAGCATGGTGGCCAGGCTGGCCTCATCGGGAAGTACGTCGATCAAGCCGCGGCTCATCACGATCGTGTGGCCGACAGTGTAGGATTCCAGCGTCGTGGTCGTCATAACGCGGCAGCGGACTTCGGGTTCGACATCGAGATTGTTGGTAACTTCCAAGTTGTTGATCACCGTTTCCAGAACCTTGTCGACTTCGCCGCGCGGCGCGATCAAGCCGATGCGCTCGAGGCGATCGATGACGTTATCTTCCGCTTGGCGGTCCCAGGAGCGCTGCGCCTGAATGGGTGTCAGGTCGTTCGCCGTCTTCGTATCGTCCTGTACCGGAGTCTCGACCAGAATCTTGCTGAGTTCCTGCTCCTGGCTGGCGTGGCCGAGGTTGTAGCCCCAGAGCCGCGTCTGCGCTTTGAAGTCCAGTTTCTTGGCCAGGGCATAGTGCAAATCTCGTTCCTCGCTGTACACGAAGGAAGGCATCCACACGCCCGGCTGCACATTGGTGCGCCAGCTGTCGAAGTGAAAATACCAGCTGGAGTGCCCGCCGCCGCCGTAGGCGCCGTTAAACCGGACGATGTTGTAATCCTGATCTTCGACCCAGATGCGGCCCAGGAAGCGGCCCTTGCCGGACTTCTCTTGAGGCGTGACGTCGAACACCAGGCAGCGCACTTCGCCGAGAAATTCGCGGCGCACGTAATCGAACTTGTAGTGCTGCTTGTCGAAGCCATTTGTGTCGATGAAGATCATCTGCAGGAAGCCATCCGGCAGAAATTGCATCGCGAACGAAAAGAAGTTGCCGATGGAGCCAAAGATCTTCTTGCCTTTGCTGTTGGTGTCCGTCAAGGAGACCAGCGACACGCCCTTCGCGAAATCGGCGCGGCCGAGGAAATACTTGTCCCCGGCGGGGATGTAGCCAAGATCCTTATCGGGCCTCAGGTTCTGGATGTACGTCTCCACCAGCGGCGTATATTGCTTGATCTGCTGGTTGCCCCGGTTTTCATTGGTGATCACGCGGTCGATGACGTCGTCCATGGTCCGCGGCTGATCGGCCGTCGCGGGTGCTGCCGTCGCGGCGCTGGCCCCCAGCCCGCTCAAAATCAGAATGAAAATAGTTGTCGCTACCTTACGCATTTTCTTTCTCCCCTCAATAAGCCAAACGGAATTCAATTCGTACGCGAGCCGGAAAATCCACAGGCTGACCTTCGCGTCTTGCCGGCTTGAACTTGATCTGCTTTGCTGCACGGGTTGCTGCTTCATCCAGGCCGTGGCCCAGACCGTTTACAACCCGGTTCACCTGAATGCTGCCGTTCGCTAGGAACACCATCTCGAGAACAACATCACCTTCTATTTTCAGGCTACGTCCTTCCGCGGTGTATTCCGGACGTGGCTTTTCCAGGATGTCAACGGGTGTCGTGGCGCTTTCGCCGGTCGAGGCTTTTTTCTTTGGCGCCTCGGCCGCCACCGTTTGATCCGCGAAGCCCGTGTTTTGCAGTGTGCCGCGCTTGCCGCCGCTCGGCGGAGGATTCGCTATGCCGTTTCCGAAGCCGGTGCTCGCCACCGTGCCCCGAATGCCTTTATCGCCGCCGGTGCCATTGCCGTATCCCGGACCGCCCGGCAACGCGGGCGAGCCAAGACGATTGACGTTGGTGGCTTTGTTCGGATCACCCTTACCGGGGATTCCGTTGGGATCGCCGAAACCGCCGGTTTGCACTTTGTTCACCGGTGCCACTACGGTTGCGGGAGCTGCGCTGCCTGATCCAAGATTGCCAACTTTCACATCTTCTTTCGGCCGCTTCGGCTGATTCACCGGCGTATCGATTTTCACCTGCTCGAAAACCGGATTCAGTTCCACGGGCTTCGCTTCCAAAGTCTTTATCTTGGGTGGTTCGACTTTTGCTGCGAGAAAAACGTGCGTCTGTCTCGGGTTCAGCTTCACCGGCTCAGGTACTACTGGTTTTGGTTCTGGCGGCGCAACTTTGGCCTTCATCTTCGGCGGCGGTGGCGGCGGTGGCGCAACCGGAATTTCCGTAACCGGCCGCATCAACTCCACAACGCGGAAGTTCAATGCCGTTTTCATCTGCTGAGGGAAGAGCAGAGGAATCATCAGCAGGAAGCCAAAAATTGCGAGTTGTCCGGCGGCGCTCAGGCCGATGCGGTCCCAGCGCGGCTTGGAATCCGGGAGCAAGGCAAGGCGTGCTGCTACCGGTCTGGTGCCGATAGCTTTCCTCCATGCCTGTGGATCGCCCGAACGGCCGCGGTTTGCCTCAAACCCGACGCCCATCGCGTTCTTACGTGGTGGATCTGCAATCATCGTTGTCATCCGCGTGCCGCCTCGTGGAATTCCGGCCTGCAACAGAAATTGTCTTGGGATTCCAAGCGCTCCCAAGTCCGCTTGCAGAGTAGGAAATGCGCTCTAGCAGTACCAGAGTACTGACGAGGCTGAGGGAGTCCGAATAGGACTTTCGTACTAGCGTCGCGAAGTTGCTAATGCTCTCGCGAGCGCACCGTTGCGCACCCTGTTTCAACCCGGCGAGGCAGTTTCCGTTGCGCGGCTGGGACGCAACAAGCCCTAGGATACCGCAATTCCTCGTCGGGTTGTTCGAGTTTTGCACACCACTTTCCGTTCCCCGGGCTTATGCTCTAGGATGCAACTGGTGGCCCCGG
>Ga0209701_10002525_pt1 | contig 11905 bp, 10 predicted proteins | sample CZO8metaG_4_FD_188356 | JGI IMG/M metagenome (GOLD analysis project Ga0209701, IMG submission 188356) | Vadose zone soil microbial communities from the Eel River Critical Zone Observatory, Northern California, USA - CZOApr15con2H3.8 metaG... | ecosystem: Environmental > Terrestrial > Soil >...
GGCGATTGCGGCCGTTTCGTTGTTGCCTTCCTCAATCGCGTGCAGCATTGCCGATCGCGCCTGAAGATTCTGTTTGTCCTGCTCATACCACTGTGAGACTCGGGCGTAGAGGTCCCAGCAGTAAAAATCGAACCGCGGGGCGGCAGCGAGGGCTTCGATTTCAGCGCGTGCCTTTCTTTCGATATGGAGGAAGCCAACCACCACATCAGCCACCTGCACGCCGGTGTTGTCGATGTAGTTTTGGATGTCCACTTCCCTGCCCGCAAAACGCAGCAGCCGGACAAACGTATCGCCCAGGATCGCGTTGCGCAGATGTCCGATATGCGCGGCCTTGTTGGGATTGATGCTCGAGTGCTCGACCAGCACTTTGCCGGGCGCGACTTCCTCCCCTGGCTCTTGATCCGCCGCCAGCGCGGCTGCGACCTCGGCCCGATTCACGCGGACGTTGATGTATCCAGCCCCGGCCACTTCGAATTTTTCGAAGCCGGGTACCGCGCCGATTCCGGCGACGATTTCCTCGGCAATCTTGCGGGGCGCTTTGCGGAGCTGGCGGGCAAGCTCAAAGGCAATCGGCAGCGCGTATTCGCCCAACTCAACTTTCGGAGGCTGCTCGATGACAATATTGGGCAGATCGAGGGCATAGGCGCTTTGTAGAAATTCGCGCACAGACTCGTTTAGCCGGTGTTCCAGATATCGGTACAAGAATCCCTCTAAATGATTGAAGAAAATAGTGATTCTAACAGAGCGTGCGCCGGGCGCTGGTTTGACGGGGAGTACGCCGAAACTTATGATGAAAAATTACGCTCGGGTCGTTAGTCGTTCGTTGTTGGTCGTTGGCGGATCTGTCCCCAGTACATGAACCTGGCCACTACCCATTTCCCAACGACGAATCGCGAACGACGAACACCAGCGACAAACGACGGTTTCCCATGCGAATTGCTTACCTCGACTGCTTCTCCGGCATCAGCGGCGACATGTTTCTGGGCGCGCTGGTGGATGCCGGGGTGTCTTCGAAGCTGCTCGTGGAGACAGTCGCGGCCCTGGATGTCGGAGCCCGGTTGGAGATTTCGCGGGTGGTGCGAGGTGGGATTGCCGCGACCAAAGTTGATGTGTACTCCCACGGAGAAAAAGATCTGCCTCGGGAAGTGTTCTGGGAACAGCGGGGGCACGGGCACTCGCACGAACATTCTCATTCTCACGGACACGAGCACAATGAGCACGTGGGGGGCCGGGTCCCTGACCCGGCCGGGACGAGTCAAAGACCCATCCCCACACATTCCGAGCATGAGCACGGACGCGGGCTGAAGGAGATTTGGCAGATTATCGAAAAGGCTGCCCTTAGTGGTACGGCGAAAGCGATCGCGATCCGCATCTTCGAGGCTTTGGGCGCCGCAGAGGCGGAGATTCACAACACTTCGATCGAGAGCGTCCATTTTCACGAAGTCGGCGCGGTCGATGCAATGGTCGACATAGTTTGCGCTGCGGTAGGAGCTGAGGCGCTCGGCATTGACGAGTGGATCTGTTCGCCTCTGAACGTGGGTGGCGGAACCGTAAAGTGCGCTCATGGAACGTTGCCCGTGCCTGCACCAGCGACGCTCAAGTTGCTCCGGGATGCGCCTGTCTACTCATTGGGCCCGCAGGTCGAGTTGGTCACGCCGACGGGAGCCGCGATTGTGAAGACGCTGGCCACTCGCTTCGACTCATTTCCGGCGATGAAGATCGAGAGAGCCGGTTATGGCGCTGGAACTCGCGATTTCGACGACCATCCAAATGTGCTGCGGCTGACCATCGGAGAGGCGGCCCAGACCGCGGGGGCGCGCACTTTGCATGAGATGATCACCGTGCTCGAGGCGAATCTCGACGATCTCAGCCCGCAGGTACTCGCTTATGCTGCGGAGAAGTTGCTGGCCGACGGCGCGCTTGATGTATTCAGCGTTCCGGTGCAGATGAAGAAAGGGCGTCCGGGGGCGTTGCTGACTGTCTTGAGCAAAACAGAAGATGCCGAGCGGCTGACAAAGATGATTTTCGCCGAGACCACGACGCTCGGTGTACGGCGTCGTGAGGAGCAGCGACAGACGCTCGCACGTAGATGGGAGACTGTCAAGACTTCATGGGGCGATGTGCGCATCAAGATCGCGAGTATGAATGGAAGCATCTCGAACTATGCGCCCGAATATGAAGACTGCCGGGCGCTGGCGGAAGCAAACCACGTGCCCCTGAAGGCAGTGCTCGAGGAAGCGACGCAACAGTATTTACGATTTCAACGAAAAGCTTGAACCAGAGGGGTCACAGGGAAACACAGAGGAAACCGCCGTGGTTCTCTGCGACCCCTGTGGTAAAGAATTTTCGCGGCGAATACCGGAACCCTGAATGAGCAAGCAGTTCTACATCACGACCCCAATCTACTACGTGAATGCGCGTCCGCACATCGGGCACGCCTACACGACGATTGCCTGCGATACGATCGCTCGCCGGCATCGCATGCTGGGCGACGACACCTGGTTCTTGACAGGCACCGATGAGCACGGACAGAAGATCGAGCGAGCGGCGCAAGCAGCCGGCAAAACTCCGCAGCAATTTGCCGATGAGGTCTCCGAAGCTTTCCGTACAAGCTGGGAGCGCCTCGGCCTCTCCTACAACGATTTCATTCGCACAACGTCCGAGCGCCACAAGCAGGGCGTGCAGGCTCTGTGGCGTAAAATTCGCGACAACGGATACATCTACAAGGGCACGTACACTGGCCAGTACTGCGTTTACGACGAGCTTTACGTGGATGCGGTCGGGCCCGGCGCCCCTTGTCCTGATTGCGGACGCCCGACAGAAACCGTTCACGAAGAGAACTATTACTTCAAGCTCTCGGGCTTCGAAGAGAAGCTGATCAAGCTCTACACCGAGCAACCAGACTTCATCCGCCCGGAGACGCGGCGCAACGAAGTGATTTCGTTCGTGCGCAGCGGCCTGCGCGATCTCTCCGTCAGCCGCAGCACGTTCTCCTGGGGCATCCCGGTGCCCGACGATCCCAAGCACGTGATTTATGTCTGGCTCGACGCGCTGGCGAACTACATTACGGCGCTCGGATACGGACAGAAAGACCAGAGCAAGTACGAAAAATACTGGCCCGGCGTGCACATGATCGGGAAAGAGATTGTGCGCTTCCACTGCGTCTATTGGCCAGCTTTTCTCATGGCTGCGGGATTGCCGCTGCCCAAGGGCATCGTCGCGCATGGGTGGCTGCTGTTCGAAGAAAACAAAATGTCGAAGTCGCGCGGCAACATCGTGCGCACGGAAACCATCGTGGACGTACTCGGAATCGATGCGCTGCGCTATTTCCTGCTGCGCGAAATCGTATTCGGACAGGACGGCTCGTTCAGCTTCGATGCGCTCGTCCAGCGCTACAATGCCGACTTGGCCAACGGATTGGGCAACCTGGCCAGTCGCACCCTTACGATGATCAGCCGGTACTTCAGGGGCGAAATACCGTATCCGTCGCAGACCGGCCGTACGCCTGCCGACGAAGCGATTGCTGAGACAGCCAAGAAAACGATCACCGAGTTCGGCATTCTTTTCGATCAATACCAGTTTTCGCGGGCGCTGGAATTGGCGTGGGGACTGGTCGCGGCGGTGGATAAGTACATCGTAGAAAACGAACCCTGGTCGCTGGGCGAAAAACAGGACGAAGGGAGCCGTGCGCGTCTTGGAACCGTGCTGTATACCAGCGCGGAAGCCTTGCGCATCGTGACTGCGCTCGCGCATCCCGTGATGCCGGATGCCACTGCGAAAATCTGGACACAGCTTGGCTTGGGAGACATCAAGAAATTTGATTTATCGAGCTTGCAGTGGGGACAGCTTCATCTGGGCACAAAACTGGGCGAGGTACAGGCGGTGTTCCCGCGGGCAGACAAATCGGCAGTTGAGAGGATGCATCAGATGGAAGAACTGAACAGTGCAGGGACGGTCGTCGCGCCAAACCAGCCGACTGAAGCTCGGCAATCGGTTGTAAGTCAGGCAACGCCTAGTGCGGCCGCAACTGCCAAACTCGCCGCAACGATTCCCGACGGGAAGATCAGTATCGACGACTTCGCCAAAGTCGAACTGCGCGTAGCGCAAGTGAAAACGGCCGAGCGCGTGAAAGGCGCCGACAAACTCTTGCGCCTCGAAGTTGATCTTGGCACTGAGGTGCGACAGCTGGTTGCGGGTATTGCCGAAGCCTACGAACCAGAGTCGCTGATTGGGCGGAAGGTCGTCATCGTCGCCAACCTCGCGCCTCGTAAGCTGCGGGGACTCGAATCCAACGGCATGATCGTAGCGGCATCGCCCGAGGGCGGAAAGCCGGTGCTGGCGAGTTTCCTGGAAGACGTGCCCATCGGAACTCGATTGAAATAGCCTGGTCGAGCTTCGCTCGGCGGACGGGTCAAAGACCCGTCCCCACACGCCCATGTTCATCGACTCCCACGCCCATCTCGAAGGTAAACGCTACGACAGCGATCGCGACGAGGTCCTGGCGCGCGCGAAACAGGGCGGGATTGAAGCCTATCTCGCTATTGGAAATGGGGACGGGCCGGATACTGTCGACTGCGGCATTCAACTCGCGGAGAAGTATGGCGGCAAAGCGGAATATCCCGAAATCTGGGCAAGCGTCGGCATTCATCCGCACGAGGCGAGTCTCGCCGATGAGGCTGCTTACGCCCGCCTGGAACAGTGGGCGCGCCATCCCAGAGTAATTGCCTGGGGCGAGATTGGACTGGACTACTTCTACGATCACTCGCCGCGCGACGTCCAGCAGCGCGTATTTCTAGCGCAGATCGAACTGGCGCGGGCGTCCAAGCTGCCGATCATCATCCACTGCCGGCCTTCCAACAATAGCGAGAATGCCTGGGATGATTGCCTGGCGCTGATTGCGGAGCGCTGGTCTTCCAGCGGCCTGGGGGGAATCCTGCATTGCTTCACGGGCACGGTCGAGCATGCCCGGCGCGGACTTGATCTGGGCTTCATGATTTCCTTCGCCGGGAATATCACGTTTCCCAAAGCGCAGAATATCCGCGATGCCGCTCAGATCGTCCCGCTGGATCGCATGCTGATCGAAACCGATTCTCCCTACCTGGCTCCAATACCGCACCGTGGCCAACGCAATGAGCCTGCCTTCGTGAAGGAAGTAGCGCGCCAGATCGCCCAACTCCGCGGGACGACCGACGAGGAGATCGGCGCGCAGACGACCCAGAATTTCTACAGATTTTTCGAACTGCCCGAAAAAACCGAAAGCGGCGACAGCCGGCCTTAGCCTGCCCAGGGAATGGTTCTTCTGATACCCTCAAGAGTCAAATGCTGGGGTAGTGCAAAACGCTGCGAGCTTCGAGCCGCGAGCTCGAAGAAAACCTGGTCTGCGATCGGTAGATTGCTCGAAGCTCGCAGCCCGTAGCTCGCAGCGAAAGGCATGCTTCCTTCACTCCACATGACAATCTAAGAAGAGTAAGCTGCGGCAAGACACATGCCCGAGAACACTTTCGATATCGTCAGCAAAATTGACCTGCAGGAGGTTTCGAACGCGATCCAGCAGGCGATGAAAGAGGTCACGACCCGCTTCGACCTTAAGGATTCGAAGTCGAGCATCGTGCTCGAAGGAAAAGATGCGATCATCCTGCACTCGGCCGACGAGTACAAACTCAAACACGTCAACGACGTCTTGCAGCAGAAACTGGTCAAACGAGGCGTGCCATTGAAGGGCCTGACCTACGGCCCAGTCGAGCCCGCGGCCGGGAGCACCGCCAAGCAGAAGATCACGATGCAGCAGGGGATTCCGATCGAGAAGGCGCGCGAGATCGTGAAAGTGATCAAGGATGCGAAGAAGAAGGTGCAGGCTTCCATTCAGGGCGACGTCGTGCGAGTCAGCGGCAAAGACCGCGACTCGCTACAGGAAATCATCGCCCTGATGAAGCAACACGATTTTGGAATTGATATGCAGTTCACGAATTACCGGACGAACTGAGGAAATTCTACCGCCGAGACGCAGAGGACGCCGAGTTTGGGATTCATTCAGGACTCGTATCGGTGACCGATCTGCTCCGGCGATCTCGGCGTCTCGGCGGTAAATAGAATTGAGCACAACCACTGCAATCAACGGGAAAGAGATCTTCGACCTGCTGCGGGACGATCTCGTCGCGATCGAAGAGCAGTTCGGGCGCGATACGGTTTCGAACGTCGCTGCGATCACCGAGATCGGCGAATACCTGCGCGCGGGCGGTGGCAAGCGGATTCGTCCGGCCTTGCTCCTGCTGTCGGCGAGGCTTTTCAACTACAGGGGCATTGGCGCGGTAAAGCTGGCTTCCGTGGTCGAGATCATACACACCGCGACCCTGGTTCATGATGACATCATCGATGAGGCACAGACCCGCCGTGGGCGTCCGGCGGCGAACACGCAGTGGGGAAACTCGAAATGCGTGCTGGCGGGCGACTGGCTCTACATGCAGGCTTTCAAGATCGCGGTGCAGGAGCGCAATTTCCGTATCCTGGACGCGCTTATCGAACTCACGCAGCAGATGGTCGAAGGCGAGTTGCTGCAAATGGAAAAGCTGGGCAAGCTAATCTCCCCCCAGGAACATCTCGACCTGATCTACCGCAAGACGGCTTGTCTTTTCTCGGTCTGCATGCGTGTGGGAGGCATTCTCGGGGGTGCGACTGCTGAACAGGAAGAGCGCCTCGGGCAGTATGGACGCGACCTCGGACTGGCTTTCCAGATTGTTGACGATGTGCTCGATCTCACTGCCTCCGAGAGCGTCCTAGGCAAACCAGTGGCCAGCGACCTACGGGAAGGCAAAGCGACGATGGCAATTATCCATGCGCTCGAACGCTGCACTCCGGCGGAGCGCAAGCAGATCGAAACAGTGCTGATCGACCGGGCGTTCAACGGAGTGACGCACGCCGACATCCTGGCGATCTTGAACCGCTACGGTTCGCTCGAATACGCTTCCAAGGAAGCTGCCCGCTATGCTGAGTCGGCGCGTAAGGCCATCTGCGTTTTCCCGGACTCGGAGATCAAGCGCGCTTTGCTGTGGGCGCCGGAGTTCGTGGTGGCAAGAGAGAAGTAGCCGTTAGCAGTTGGCAGTTCGCACTTAGCACTTAGCGAACCCGCACACGGCGATTGCGCCTGTTGACCGAAGGCTTGAGCTAAGTGCCGGATGCCAAGTGCCAACTACTGATTTCAAATGAACGACCTGCTTCCCCTCATCTCGCGTCACGGATACATCCTGCTGGCGGCCGTCTGTCTTGCCGAAGCAGTCGGACTCCCGCTTCCGGCGGCGCTGGCCATTCTGACGGCTGGCGCGGTCGCCGCCTACGGGAAATTACACCTCTATTCCGTCTTCGGAGTGTCGTTCCTGGCAATGCTTTCGGGAGACCTGTTGCTCTATTTCACGGGACGGGTCAGTGGATGGGCTTTGCTGGGCTTTCTCTGCCGTCTGTCGGCGAATCCCGAGACCTGCATTCTTCGCTCAGCAGAATATTTCTACCGGCGCGGCAAGCAGACGCTCCTCTTCGCCAAGTTCATTCCCGGGATCAACGCCATGTCTCCGCCATTGGCTGGCAGCATGAAGATGCGGCTGGAGGATTTCCTGCAATTCGATGCGCTCGGCGTTGCGTTTTATGTGGGCGCGTATGCGGTCGGCGGTTACGTTTTCAGTGACGCGCTGCGTGCGATCACCCGCGGAGTCCGCTCTGCGGGATCCGCTGCCGAGATGGTCCTGGGTGTCGGGCTGGCGGCGTACATCGTCTATCGCGTCTGGATCTACCGCAAATTTAGATTACTCGACGGGGTTCCGCGGGTGCCGGTGGAAGAACTGGCTCGCCGCCTGGCGTCAGAAGAGAGTCATATCGTCATGGTGGCCGACGTCCGCAGTCATGGATACTACGACGCGGACTCGGAACGCATCGCTGGATCAATTCGCCTGGAACCCAATAATCTGGAGGAAGAGATCAAGAATCTCCCCCACGACCGGGAGATTTATCTGTACTGTACTTGACAACGCGAAGCCACGAGCGCCCGGGTGGCGCAACTACTTCAGAAACATGGATTCAAGGCATTCGTCATCGTGGGCGGACTGCGCGCCTGGAGGAAGGCCGGACATCCTGTCGAACCAGTTCCCCACGACGATGTTGTGAAGCTGCCTATGTTCACCTGACGCTTATCCTTGTCGTTGTCCTTGGCAGGCCGGGGTGGGTTTGCTATCTTCGGCTGATGGGGCGATCTTTGAGTTTTAGTGGTGTGATCCTGGCAGCGGGCGAATCCTCGCGCATGGGACGCGACAAAGCGCTGCTGCCCTGGCCTCCGCAATCGGCTGCAACCAGCTCCGCCGACACTTTTCTCTCGGCGGCGATTCGGCTCTTCACTCCCTACGTTGACGTCATCTTAGTGGTCGTGGGCAAGAACGAGCGCGAACTGGCTCCGATCGTATATGCGCGTGGTGCGTCGCTGGTGGTCAATCCCGATCCCGCCCGCGGGCAATTCAGTTCGTTGCAAACAGGATTACGCGAAGTTATGAACCGCGGCCGCGACGCTGCCATGATCACGCTCGTGGATCGGCCGCCGGTGAGCGCGGAAACGATTCAGACTCTCGAAACGGAGTTCGAGCAGGCTCTGAAGCGCGGGATGTGGGCGGTCGTCCCTGAATTTCAAGGCAAGCACGGGCATCCGATTCTGGCGGGGCGCGAGATGATCGAAGCTTTTCTGAGGGCGCCAGCGACCGCGAGTGCGCGGGAGATCGAGCACGCGCACCAGGACAAGATTGCGTACATTTCCGTGAATGACCCGTTCGTCGCCGTCAATGTGGATACACCGGACGAGTACGCGGCATTACCGTCGTAGCATCTGCAATCGGGTTAGAGCCTGCCCGGCCAAACGAAAAATGACAAATCTCACGCTTACAAAAACCGGACTCGTCGAAAGTGTCCTTAGACTTAAACCGCGGGTCGCTGCCTTTGATTGTGACGGGACGCTCTGGTCCGGAGACGCCGGGGAAGGATTCTTCTCGTGGTCAATGGCACAAGGGATGGTTTCGGAGGAAATCGAGCACTGGGCCCGCGCCCGGTACGCCGACTACAAAGCGGGCAACGTGCCCGAGGAAGTCATGTGCGGTGAGATGGTCACGATGTACCGCGGCCTTCGCGAAGAAGTTGTGCAGCGAGCTACCGACGAGTATTTCGCGCTGGGTATCGCCCCCGGTATTTTTGGGGAGATGCGCGAACTGGTAGAGCGTCTGCGCGCGGCCGGAATTACGAATATCAATATCGATTTTATCGCGGGACTGCCTCACCAGACGGCGGAAAGCTGGGAGCTATCGTTGACCGACGCGATCGCCACCGCTGCCCCGCACGTCAGCGTCTACATGCTCGAAGTCGATGAGGATTCCCGGCTCGGCCGCGAACTGATCGCGGGCGGAACAAGATATCACGCGCATTTCGTTCCGGACGAAGACTCGACGGCGGAGTTCTATTTGGAGGCTTGCAAACTTCTGAATGGAGCAGGCGTACAGCAGTATGAGATCTCGAATTTCGCACGCGAAGGCTTTGAATCGCGCCACAATCTGAAGTACTGGACACGGCAGCCATACTTTGGTTTTGGGGTAGATGCGCATTCGATGCTCGCGGCATCGGCTGATCCTTACGTTCTCTTGAGAGCGGAGGATGGTCATCAGCACGAGAGATACAGCAGTTCAGCGCCATGTGAGATGACCGCTGCGAATGTCGAAGCGGTGCGCTTTTCAACCCCAGACTCGCTGGACGGGTATTTTGCGGGAAAACCGCCGAACCGTACTCCAGTGTCGCGGCAGGCCGCCCTCGAAGAGACGCTCTTCCTGGGGCTGCGGCTGACCCGAGGAGTCGATTTAAAGAAAGTGACGGCGGAGTTTGGGGCGGATCCAGTGAACGCGTTTGCCGCGAGCATCAAAGAGTTCGAAGACATCAGATTGCTCGAGCGCCGGGATGACGTGATTCGGTTGACGCCACGGGGAAGGCTGCTCTCGAACGAGGTATTCGAGCGCTTCATCGCCGTTCCTGCGGCATAAAAGCTTTGCCCAGAGGGGGCGAAGGTCTGGCGAAGATCGCCAAAGAAAGCCACCCGGAAGAGAAGCTATACAGCCGGGGTATAATACCCACCCGCATTCTCGTTTGGACACGTGGGGTGTTCAATGGGTCTCTACTCGCACTACGATGGCGCGCACAACCATCCCCTGAACCGCTTCCTTCACATGATCGCGATCCCGGTCGGCCTCTCCTCAATTATCGTCGTGTGGTTCCATTGGATTATCGGGCTGCTTCTGATTCCTACCGCCTTCGCCCTGGCCTGGCTGGGGCATCTCGTTGAAGGCAACAAGCCCGCATTCCTTACCAACCCCGCACACGTATTCATGGCGCCGGTCTGGATGGCGCGCAAGATTTTCGGAGCGGACGGAAAGAAGTCGGCGTGAAGCGCGGGCTATCCATATATTCCGCTCCGGCTAGCAGAACTGCACCAATGGTCTAGTTCTTCCGCATTCTTTCCCTCGAATTCAAAAAAGCGTGTCATGGGATCGAGGGAGCTCGATGCCTGAAGAGCAAATCATCGCAGTCCTGAGCGAAATCCGCGACCTGCAGAAACAGCACATCGAGAACTACAAACTAGCGCTTTCCAATCAGCAGCAGGCACTAGAAACGCAGAAGCAAGCAGTGGGCCGGGCGAAAACACTCTTGGTGATCGTTGGCGTTATCGTTTTGGCTCTCTATCTTCTGCCTGCAGTTTGGTGGGCGTTGGGCTGGGGTCTGAGATGCGCGCTGCGCCGTTAGTTCTCCGAACCTCATTCAAACCAACCGGTCGGTTCGAGCCTTTCCTTATGGTTCTTCCACTATGGTCTAATGACAAAGTTCCGTCATAGTAATGCATGCAGGCCATAGCGAGGCATGAAACTAGGCCTGGAGCATGCGGAGGAATCTTGGACTTTCAACTCAACGAAGAACAGCTTCAACTCAAGAAGAGTGTGCGCGAGTTTGCCGAGCGTGAAATTGCGCCCAATGTCATGAAATGGGACGAGGCGGGAGAGTTCCCCCTGGCCACCGTCAAGGAGCTCGGCAAGCTCGGCTTCCTGGGCGTGGTGTTTCCACCGGAGTACGGCGGCGCCGGCATGGGCTACGTCGAGTACGTCACTGCGATTGAGGAGCTCTCTCGCGTGGACGGCTCTGTGGGCATCATCGTGGCGGCACACACCTCGCTGTGTACCAATCACATTTTCCTGGCTGGCAACGAAGAGCAAAAAAAGAAGTATGTGAGCAAGTTGGCCACAGGCGAGTACATCGGCGCTTGGGGATTGACCGAGCCCTCTTCCGGTTCGGATGCTGGGAGCGCACGTATGCACGCCGTACGTAAAAAAGATGGCTGGGTGCTGAACGGCACCAAGACATTCTGTACTAACGGCCACTACGCCGACGTGCTGGTAGTGATTGCAGTTACGGATCGCGCGGCGCACACCCACGGGCTGTCGGCATTCATTGTAGAGAAGGGAACTAAGGGATTCCGTCCGGGGAAAAAAGAAAATAAGTTGGGGCTGCGAGCCAGCGATACGGCAGAGCTGATCTTCGAAGATTGCTTCATTCCTTCAGAGAACCTGCTCGGACCCGAGGGCGATGGCTTCATTGAAGCCATGCGCGTGCTGGACGGCGGGCGCATTTCGATCGCGGCACTATCGCTGGGAATGGCCCAAGGAGCGTATGAGGCCGCTCTGAACTACTCGAAACAACGCAGACAATTCGGCAAAGCGATCAGCGAATTTCAAGCCATCCAGTGGAAGCTGGCCGACATGGCCACTGAGATCGAAGCGGCGCGGCTGCTGACGATGCGGGCCGCATCGATGAAAGATGCAGGCATGAAATCGACGTTGGAGTCATC
>Ga0209701_10002531_pt1 | contig 11895 bp, 12 predicted proteins | sample CZO8metaG_4_FD_188356 | JGI IMG/M metagenome (GOLD analysis project Ga0209701, IMG submission 188356) | Vadose zone soil microbial communities from the Eel River Critical Zone Observatory, Northern California, USA - CZOApr15con2H3.8 metaG... | ecosystem: Environmental > Terrestrial > Soil >...
CGTCGGCGGCGCAAGATGCTGCATTTCCTCATGACCCACCCGGAGCGCGTCTACAGCCGCGCGCAACTGCTCGATGAAATATGGGGCGATCACGTCTTCGTCGAGGAGCGCACTGTGGACGGGCATATCCGCCGGCTGCGGCAGGCGCTTGAGTCGAGCAAGCTCGACTGCTGGTCGAAACGGTCCGCGGCACCGGCTATCGTTTTCGGCGCAGCCTCGCTTAAGTCGTTGTCGCGCCGGACGCGCAAGTCGGAAGCCGCGCGGGCGTCGCCTGCTTGGGCGCGCTTGACCGGATCGGGCGCAGGTGTTACCTTTGTGTTACCTGAAAGATTATTTTATGGCCGCTTCCACCACGCTCAAGCTTCCCGAGCGACTGAAACAGCGCATTGCGCCCCTCGCCAGGTCCACGGGCAAAACGCCGCACGCGTGGATGGTCGAGGCGCTCGAAGCGCATGCCGCGCTCGCCGAGCGGCGCAAGGCCTTCGTCGCCGACGCGCTCACCGCGGAGAAGGAAGTGGAGCACACGGGCCGTGCATACCGGGCGGAGGACGTACGTCGCTATCTGCGCGCCCGCGCCGCCGGAAAGAAAGTGAAACGCCCGAAGCCGGCGCGCTGGTAGCGCCCGGCGATGGCGACGGTCAGCTACGCACCGCGGGCGCTCGCCGATCTCGAAAGACTCTGTGATTTCCTCGCGGAAAGCGATCCGCATGCTGCGGTACGAACGATCGATCTGATCGTCGACGCGGTCGCGATTCTGGAGCAGCACCCCTTGATGGGCCGGCCCGCCGAAGCGGATCTCCGCGAGCTCGTGATCTCGCGCGGCAAGTCGGGTTACCTCGCTTTGTACCGCTACGACGGCGAACGAGATCGTGTCCTGGTGCTCGCCATCCGCCATCAGCGCGAAGCGGGCTACCTTGGGTTCTCGTAACGCGCAACCCCGTCTTGTTACAATCGCTACCATCTCCATCAAAGGGTCGCGCTCGATGCAGGAAAGTCCCTTCAAGGGCAAGACCGGGATACAGCGCCTGTGGAACGCGCTCGGCTATTCACTGCAGGGCCTCGCCTCCGCGTTTCGGCACGAGGAGGCCTTTCGCCTGGAATTGTTGTTCGCCGTGGTCCTCGTTCCTGCAGCGTTCTTCGTTCCCGCGAGCGGGACTGCAAGGGCCCTGATGATCGCGAGCGTGCTGCTCGTGCTCGTCATCGAGCTGATCAACTCGGCGCTGGAAGCGGCCGTCGACCGCATATCCCTGGAGAACCATCTGCTGGCGAAGCGCGCCAAGGATCTCGGAAGTGCCGCGGTGTTTCTGAGCCTCGCCAATGCCGCGGCCGTATGGCTCTTGGTCCTGTCTGACCTGGTATGAGCGACCTCCTGGTTCGAACCGCGCTCGCCGTTCTGGGCATCGCAGTTCCCGCGTTCCTCGCCGGCTTCCTCTTCGGATCGGTTTGGGGTTGGGGGTTGTTCTCTATCGGGCTCTCCGGGCTCGTCGTTCACCACGTCCGGCATCTTCACCAGCTGCGCAAGTGGGCTTCGCGCTCGCTATCGGAATCCGTGCCGGAGGGCACCGGCACGTGGCAAGAGGTCTTCACGCTGCTCTATCGTCGCCAGCGCGCTGAAGTGGGCCTGCGCCAGCAGCTCGCGCGCCTGCTCGCACGCTCGCGGCAGGCCGGCCGCGCCCTGCCTTACGGCGTCGCGATTCTGGATGCCGAGCATCGCATCCTCTGGAGCAACGATTCCGCGGAGGCGCACTTCGGCGTGAGCGCCGAGGGGGATCGCGGCCAGCCTATCATCAATCTCGTGCGCCAGCCGGAATTCGTCGAATATGTCGCGGCAGGCGATTTTTCCAAACCGCTGCAGCTGAAAACGGCGCGCGCCGACGGGCTGATACTGTCGATCCAGCTCGTGCCCTACGTCGAGTCGCAGCACCTGCTGCTCTCGCGCGACATCACCCAGTTTTTCCGGATTGAGACTATGCGTCGGGACTTCGTGGCCAACGTGTCGCACGAGCTGCGCACCCCGCTTACGGTTCTCGTCGGCTTTCTGGAAACGATCAAGGAACTGAAGCTGGACCCGGAACGCTCGCGCGATTACCTCAACCTCATGACCGAGCAGAGCCGGCGAATGCAGCGCATCATCGACGACCTGCTGACGCTTTCGACGCTCGAATCGGCGCCGGAGCCGCCGCAGGAGGAGCGCGTGGAGGTGACCTCGCTGCTTGCGCGGGTCCGCGGTGAAGCCGAGGGCCTGTCCGCCGGACGCCATCGAGTCGTGCTCGACGCCGAGCCGGGATTCGATCTGCTCGGTTCGGAGTCCGAGATCGCGAGCGCCTTCGGCAATCTCGCGAGCAACGCGATCCGCTACACGCCCCTCGAAGGCGAAGTGCGCCTCCTCTGGCGCGCCTCGCAGAAAGGCGCGGAATTCGCCGTCGAGGACACCGGCGTCGGCATCGAGGCCGAGCACATCCCGCGGCTCACCGAGCGCTTCTACCGCGTCGACCGCGGCCGCTCGCGCGAGACCGGCGGCACGGGACTGGGCCTCGCGATCGTCAAGCACGCGCTGGCGCGGCACCAGGCGACGCTGGAAATCGAAAGCACGCCCGGCAAGGGCAGCCGCTTCACTGCGAAATTTCCTGCGCGCCGCGTAGTTCCGCAGCGCGCCGACCTCGCGCAGCCCTCAGCTTCCTTGAGACTGGAGGCGACGATGCTGCCTTCCAAGGAGCAAACCCAGAGCAAGCCATAGGATCGCGCCGGGGATCGCAGCGGCCGCGAGGCCGGCGAGGCTCAAGCCCAGGCCTTTCAGCGCCGCATAGACCCAGCCGCTCGCGGCGTCGCCGCCGCGATACACCACCGTGTCGATGAAGTTCTTCGACTTGTACTTGGCCTCGCGCCCGAGCACCGTGAAGAGCATCTCGCGCGCCGGCCTGGCGATCGCGTAGTCGGCGGCCCGGCGCAGGATCTGGAAGCCGATCAGCACGGCGAGCACGGGGGCGAGGCCTATCGCGGCGAACCCCAGGAGCCCGAGCGCGGGGAGCAGGGCGAGCGCGACACCGACGCCGAGCTTTTCCACGAACTTCGCCACCACGAAAACCTGGCCGAGGAGGGTCAGCACGTTGACCGCGAGGTCCACCCGGGCAAAGAGCGCGGTGCGCTCCGCGGAGTCCGGATAGGTCGAGGCGATGAGCTGCGCGAGCTCCAGGTACACGAAGCCGTACAGCACCGTGTACAGGAGCACATAGGCGACGATGCCGAGGAGATAGGGCGAGCGAAGAATCTCGACCACTCCCGACCATGTGGTGCCGCCGATCTGCTCGCCCGTCTCGGCGGGGGCGCCGCCCGGGGCGAGAGTTCCGGCCCGGCGCAGCAGGGCGTAGATGCAGACGAGCGCAAGCCCGAGAAAACCGCAGGATACGAGCAGGAGCTTCGCGGTCCCGAGGGCGGCGGCGAGCGACGCGGTGAGCGCGGGCCCCGCGAGCGCCCCGCAGCTTCCCCCCGCCGAGATGAAGCCGAACAGCCGCGCCGCCTGCTCCGGGCGGAACAGGTCCGTCATCAGGCTCCAGAACACCGAGACGACGAACAGGTTGAATACGCTGACCCAGACGAAGAAGCAGCGCGCGACCCACGGCGTCGCGAACGCGCTTTCGAACAGCGCGTAGAAAACGAGAACGTTGGCGACAAAGAACAGATACGTCCAGGGCACCAGGCGCCGGCGCGGGAGCCGCGCCGCGGCCCAGCCGAAAAGCGGCACCGCGGCGAGCATCGCCGCGAAGGTCGCCGAGAACAGCCACGGAAGGTTCTCCACGCCCCCCTGCAGTCCCATCTCGTCGCGCAGCGGCCGCAGGATGTAGTAGCCGCACAGCACGCAGAAAAAGCAGGCGAAGGACCACAGCGACGCGGCGACCTCGCTGCGGTCGATGCGTACGACGCGGCTTAGCGCGGACTGCGCGACGCCCACGAGCGGTTCCGGCGACCAGGCATGCGGCAATCGTATCAAACGCGCAAGCCGCCACAATTCCCGAGCTTTCGGACCGAACGCCGTTGGCCGCACCCCGTACGGCGCCGGCCGAGGACCCGGGAGGGGCAAGCAGCGGTAATAAGTCACGGCGCTCCTGGCATCGGTCTTGCTCATAAAGGGGTGGACTGAAGTTAAAGGGGAAGTCGGGGGCGGAAGTGGCGGCAAAGCGTCGCCGATGTCGTCCTCCCGACAAAACGATTGAAAGGAGACTGTGATGAGCACCCGCAAAATTCTGACTCTGGCTTCGATGATCGCGCTATCGTTCGCGCCGGCGGCTTTCGGCGCCGACATCGCCGACATGGCGACTCAATTTCTCCGGCTAGGCAAACATTTTCAAAGCATCGAATACAGCAGCATCAATGGAGAAAAGCAGGACAGCGGCCTGGGCGACCTGCCGGCCGACTACAGCGCCGCGGAATTCCAGCGTAATCCCGGGACCGTTCAGGTGCTCGGTGAAAAACTCGACAGCGGGCTAGGCGACCTTCCGTCCGGCTACACTGCGGCGGAATTCCAGCAAAACGCTACGCCCATTCAGGTGCTCGGCGAAAAGCTCGACAGCGGGCTAGGCGACCTGTCGCCCAGCTACACCGCTGCGGAATTCCAGAGGCACGTCGTCGGAGAAAAGCAGGACAGCGGGCTGGGCGATCTGGCCTCGAGCTACAGCGCCGCGGAATTCCAGCGGCCGGTCGTGAGTGCGATGGGCGAAAAGCTGGACAGCGGCTTGGGCGATCTCCCGGCTGACTATACCGCCGCGGAATTCCAAAAGCAGGTCGTCGCCAAGCGCTAACGCAACTGTTTCAATAAAAATATTTTACGGGCCGGTGCGGCCCGACTCAAAACGGCTGGTGAGCCCTCAGGGCGCCAGCCGTTCTATTTTCCAGGCGCCGCCGGACTTGCGATAGCACAGCCGGTCGTGCAGCCGGTCCCTGCGGCCCTGCCAGAATTCGAACCGGTCCGGCGCAAGCCGGTAGCCGCCCCAGTGCGACGGGCGCGGCGGAGCGTCGCGCCAGCGCTTGGCTGCCTCCTCCAGGCGTGTTTCGAGGTCCTCGCGGCTCGCCACCGGCTCGCTCTGCGGCGAGATGATCGCCGAGAGCCGCGCGCCCAGCGGCCGGCTCGCGAAATACCCGTCGGACTCCGCCGCGGGGACCTGCTCGACGCGGCCTTCGATGCCCACCTGGCGCTCCAGTTCTTCCCAGCAGAAAAGCAGCATCGCCTGGGGGTTTTGCCCGAGCTCGCGGCCCTTGCGGCTGCCGTAGTGGGTATAGAAGACGAAGCCCTGCGCGTCGAAGCCCTTCAGCAGCACGGCGCGCGCCGAAGGGCGCCCCTTTTGGGTCGCGGTCGCGAGCGTCATCGCGTTGGGGAGCGCGATCCCCGACTGCAGCGCCTCGTCGAACCAGTTCCCGAACTGCGCGAACGGATCCGGCGCGAGGTCTTTCTCGTGCAGGCCGGCACGCATGTACTCCTGGCGCAGGGCGGCGAGATCCATGGCGGGAATTCTACCCGGCTGTTGAAAACGTTTCCCACCAGCTTCAGAGGAAAACGTTTTTCTACAGCCCCTGATTTGGGGGGTGAGCCAGGAATTCGATGGACGTGCCTGCGCACGTCCGAGCTGGCGAACGCCCGACGTGCTGCATCGCGTCGGGCCGGAAGGGGGTGTGCCCCCTTTTTCGACAAATCTATCTGCGGCGATGCGCGTACAGACTGCCGGCGCAAAGGAGCACGGCGGTCGCCCAGAATACCGGCGCCATGCCGAGCGCCGCGCCGAGCGCGCCGGACAAGAGCGGCATGCCGGTCTGGCTCATGTTGACGAGCGTCATGCGTATTCCGACCGCCTCTCCGGCCCGCCCCGCGGGGGCGGTGTTGTGCAGCAGGGACATCACCATCGGCTGCGACATGCCCAGGCCCAGGCCCAGGACGAAGGCGAGCGCCGTCAACAGGCTCGCGCGCTCGAGCAGCGGGAAAAGCAGGAAAGTCGCCCCTGCCGTTGCGAGCGACACCGTGAGGAGCGGCCAGGGCGTCAGCCGCCGGGATATCGCGGGCAAGAGCACGCGGATGACGAAGGTCGCCGCCGAAAACGAGCCGAGCACGAAGCCGATGCTCGATGCCGACAGACCGATGCGCGAGCCGTAGATGGGGATCGCGAAGGTGAACGTGTCCCAGGCGGTGGCGAGCAGGCCGCTTGCGATGAAGATGGGGCGAAGCTCGCGGTGGCGCAGCAGATCGGCGATGCTGCGGCCCGGCTCGGCGGGCGCGCCGTGCGCATGAGGCTGCGGGAGGGGCAGCCTGTTCAGGCCCAGCACGGCGATCGGCACGAGCGGAAATGCGGCGAAAGCGGCGAAGGTCGCGACATGGCCGATCCAGTCGATGCCTAAACCGGCGATCATCGGGCCGGTGAATCCCGAGACCGAGAAACCGAGCGCCGCGAGGCTGAAATTAACCGGGCGATCCTCGGGCCGGCCTATGTAGCCGACGATGTTCTGGTAGGCGACGTGGTACATCATGAAGCTCGAGCCGATCAGCGCGCTCGCGAGATAAAGCGCGCCGAGGCTCTCCCACAGGTAGGGAAGGAGCGTTCCGAGCGCGAGCGCGACCGATCCTGCGAGCATCGGGGTGCGCGCCCCGATGCGGTCGGTGAGGCGCCCCATGCCGACGGCGAACAGCATCGGCAGCAGCGCGTAGAGCGCCATCAGCACGCCGACGGTGAACGGCGTCGCCTTGAGATGAATGGCGTAAAGCGACACGGCCACGCGCGTGCCGGCGAACGCCGAGTGGTTGAGCAGCGTGACGACGATGAGAAAGTAGAGGGGGCGCACCTTGCCTGGACTCCGCGCGACTCGGGATCGCGCTCGTCACCCGTCATGCAGGTGCAGCCGTAGCGCTAGAGCGAATTGAAATGGCTCGCCATCCTGCGGCGCGTGGCCTCATCCGGGAGCGGGCCGTGCGCGGCGGCGAGGTTGTCGGCGACGTGCCTGGGGTTGCGCGTTCCCGGTATCGCGCAGGTCACCGCCGGATGCGCAAGGATCCATTTGAGAAAATACTGCGCCCAGCTCGCGCAGCCGATTTCCTTCGCCCACTCGGGCAGCGGCTTGTCCCTGACGCGGCGGAACATCGCCCCTTCGGCGAAGGGGCGGTTGACGATCACCGCGGTACGGCTGTCGGCGGCGGCGGCGAGCAGGCGCCGATCGGCATCGGGCTCGGCGAGCGAATAATTCACTTGTACGAAGTCCACGTCTCCCGGCCGGATGATTTTCTCCAGGTCGGCGTGCGCCCCGGCGAGAGAGTGCGTGACGCCGAGGTAGCGGACGCGGCCGGCTTTTTTCCACTCGCGCAAGGTCGCAAGATGGGTGCTCGCATCCACCAGGTTGTGCACCTGAATCAGGTCGAGGCGCTCGACGCGAAGCTTCCTCATCGAGTCCTCCATCTGCCGGATACCGGCCTCTCTGCCGCTCGTCCAGACCTTGGTGGCGACGAAGAGTTTCGATTTGACGCCGAGCTCGGTGGCGAGCTGGCCGGTCACCGATTCGGACGAGCCGTACATCGGCGAGCTGTCGACCACGCGGCCGCCCAGTCCGACGAAGGTCTCGAGGGTCTCTCGCGCCTGCGCGGTCTCGGCCGCGTTGCCCGCGACGTCGAACACCTGCCAGGTGCCCAGACCGACCGCAGCGATCTTTTCCCCCGTCTTCGGGATGGTGCGCTCAAGGGGCATCGGCGAATCGGCGGCATGACCGGGCGGCATTCTTCCTCCAAAGGCGAGGGCGGCGGCGAGCTTGAGCCAGTTGCGGCGCGGGATGTCCATGGACGGGTTCTATAATGCGGGGTTCGTCGAGGCGAATCAACACACCCCGAGTAGTCTGCTGCGAGGAACGCCGAGCGCGCGCCTTGGCGAGCGTCATCGACCTGCTCGACCCGAGGTCATGGTGCCCCGGGGGGCGGACTGTCGAATGCGGCGCGCCTGTGGTGAAGATTACGTAACAGGAGAGGACACGCATGGAAAAGCAAAACTACGACGCCGGTCTGCCGGTGACGAACGCACCCTTCAACCTGTGCGTGCGCCACGGCGACCTGATTTTCATCTCGGGGCTGCCGCCCTTCGACGAGGAATTCTCCCGGGCGTTGCGCGAGGCGCGGGAAGCGGGGCGCCCGATCCCGCCCTTTCCGAATCCGCCCTTCGCACAACAGGTGCGCCTCGTGATGGACAACATGAAGAAGCTGGTCGAGGCGGCCGGCTCGAACATGGATTGCCTGTTGAAGGTCATCGTGTGGCTGCGCGATCAGCGCGACGCCGAGGAATTCGACCGCATCTACCGGACGTACTTCACGAGCCGCGAGACGCTGCCCGCCAGAACGCGCATCCAGGCGGGACGCACCCCGATGGACTGCGGTCTGGAAGTCGAAGCGATCGGCTTCGTGCCGAAAAAATCAAAAGCGCACAAGCGGTCGCGCCCAAGACGCAAGTGACACGAAAACGGGCGCCGAGGCGCCCGTTTTCGGCGGGCCTGCGCCGTTCAGGCGGCCTTCAGTCCGGCGAGCACTTTCTGCGGCACGAAAGGCACCGAGCGCAGGCGCGCGCCGATCGCGTCGAACACTGCGTTCGAGATCGCCGAGGGCACCACCGCAGCGGTCGGCTCCCCCGCGCCCCACGGCCGCTCGTTCGGCCGGTCGATCAGCTCGATCTGCACTTCCGGCACGTCGGGGAAGGTGAGGATCGGGTAGCTCCTCCAATCGAGGCTCGTCACCCGCGACCGGTTGAACTTGAGCTCCTCGATCAGGGTGCGGCTCACCGTCTGCACGACGTTGCCCTCGATCTGGTTTTTCAGGCCGTCGGGATTGATGATCTGGCCGCAGTCGTGCGCCACGGTGAATTTCGTGACGCGGATCTTGCCGGTCCTGCGGTTGACCTCGACATCGGCCACCGCGCCGACGTAGGTGCGCACCAGCTCATACTTGATGTAGGAGAGCCCGCGTCCCCGCGCGATCTCGCCCGAGCCGCCGCTCGGCGACTTCCGCGGCTCCCAGCGCGCGACTTCCGCGAGACGCTTGAGCAGCTCGATGCCGCGCTTGTCGTTCGGGTTCAGGTTGCGCAGCCTGAACTCGAGCGGATCGGCGCCCGCGGCGAGCGCGAGCTCGTCCATGAAAGTCTCGTTGCCGAAGGTGTTCTGCATCCGGCCCGGGGTGCGGATCCACGACGGACGGAACGGCGTCTCGGCGAGCCAGTGCGCGCTCGCCTTGATGTTCGCAAACGTGTACGGGATCGCAAGCGACTGGTGGATGTTGCCCGGATGCGCGTCTTCCTTGGGCAGCTTGGCGAGGTCCGCGGCCATGAGCGTCACCGCGATCTGCTTCGGCCGCTCCGGGATGAACACGTCGGACTCCCAGGCGACCACGTTGCCCGAGGCGTCTATCGCGCCGCGATAGTCGAGGAGCGTCGGCGGCCCCTTCGGGTCCCAGCCGTGCTCGTCCTCGCGCATCCATTGCAGCCGCACCGGACGGCCGGCGGCTTTGGCAAGCAGCGCCGCATCGGCCGCGGCGTCCTCATGGCCGTTGCGGCCGTAGCAGCCCGAGCCGTCGATGTAGAGGCAACGCACGTTGTCCGGCGGCACGCCGAACATGCCCGCGAGCTGCCGGCGCAGCAGGTGCGTCTGCTGCGACGCGCTCCAGCAGGTGAGCTTGCCGTCCTTCCATTCCGCGATCGCGCACGATGGGCCGATCGAGCCGTGGGTGTGGATGGCGAAGTCGTAGGTCGCGCTCACTTTCTTGGACGGGGTCTTCAGCGCCTCCGCGCTGTCGCCCGCCTTCTGCAGCACTTCGGTGCTGTTCACCTTGGTCGAGCGCACGTAGTCCCACAGCTTGGTTCTCTCAGGCAGTCCTTCCCACTTCGACCAGCGCGCTTTCACCGCTTTCGCGGCCTTGATCGCCGCCCATTCGGATTCGGCGAGCACCGCGAGGAAATTGCCCTCGCGCACCGTCTGCACGAAGCCCTTGATTCTCTTTGCCGCGCCGTCGTCGAAGGAGACGAGATCGGCGCGCATCGCGGCGGGCCGGATGACGCGACCGTGCAGCATGCCGGGCACTTTGAAATCCTGCATGTAGGTGAATTCACCTGTCACCTTCCCCGGGATATCGAGGCGCGGGACCGGCTGGCCGACGAGCTTGTACTGCGAGGGATCCTTCGCCGGCGACTTGGGGTCGAGCTTGAGCTCGAAGTTCCTGCCGCCGATAAGCTCCGAGTATGCGAGCTTCGGGCCGCCCGACTTGGCGACCACGGTGCCGTCCTGCGTCGCGAGCTCCGCAGCCGGAACATTGAGGCGCTTGGCGGCTTCGGAAAGGAGCGCTGCGCGCGCGGTCGCAGCCGCCTGGCGCACCTGCATGCCGCCGTTCTGGATCGAAAGGCTGCCGAAAGTCGGGCCCTGATCGGGGGTGAGCAAGGTGTCGCCTTCGATGATCTTGACGTTCCCGAGCGGCACGTCCAACTCATCAGCGACTATCTGCGTCAGAGCGGTGCGCACGCCGGTGCCTAGATCCACCTTGCCCGAATAGCAGGTGACCGTGCCGTCCGCGCTGATCGCGAGAAAGCCGTCCACCTGGTCGGCGGCGACGGTCTTCGCGAGCGTGCCTTGCGCCGCTGCGCCCTGCGGCAGGAGGCCGTTCAGCGAGAAGGTGACGACGAGCGAGCCGCTCGCCTTGAGGAAGTCGCGGCGGGAGAGAGTCGCATTCAGCATGATCGTCTCCTCAGGCCATTTCCGCGGCGCGCTTGACCGCGCGCACGATGCGAACGTGAGTGCCGCAGCGGCAGAGATTTCCCGCCAGCGCCCGCTTGATCTCGGCCTCGCTCGGGCGCTTGTTGGCGTCGAGCAACGCCTTGGCCTGCATGATCATGCCGTTGATGCAATAGCCGCACTGCACCGCCTGCTCCTCGATGAACGCCTTTTGCAGCGGGTGCGGATTCGCCGAGCTGCCCAGGCCTTCGAGCGTGGTGACCTTGCTCCTGCCGACCTTGCCCACGGGAAACACGCAGGAGCGGACCGGTTTTCCGTCGATGTGCACGGTGCAGGCGCCGCATTGGGCAAGCCCGCACCCAAAGCGCGGGCCGTGCAGGCCGAGATCGTTGCGCAGAGCGTACAGAAGCGGCATCTGCGGGTCGTCGACCTCGACCACCGAGGCTTTACCGTTTACGTGGAGGGTGATTTTGCTCGCCATCGGATTTCTCCTCATTCGCCGGAGTTTCCCTATAATTGTGCGTCCACTCTATTCTTTCCCTGCTCCATTTTCAACGAAAGGAATGGCGAACCGAACGGGCAGGACGCCTCTCGGTGAAGCTCAAGCGTTGCTGCAAAAAAGGAGGGTAACATGAGGTGCAGTCACCGGTTTTCGGCTGGGGCGGTTGCTTTCGTGTGCCTCGCCAGTGCAGCCGCCCCGGCGCAGAACAAAGCCGAGAAGCGCGACATGGAGCTCGTCGGCTACCACGATCTGCAGGGACGCACGGCCTACCAGCCCGTGATCCACAAGCAGGGGAACCGCTGGATCGCCTACATCGGCCATCACGGCGACAACGTATTGAACGCGCTCACGGGAAACAAGGAGCACAACGGCACGTCCATCGTCGATGTCACCGATCCCAAAAAACCCAACTACCTCGCTCACATTCCCGGGGAGCCGGGATTGGCGGAGGCGGGCGGCGCGCAGATGGTGCGCGTGTGCGACGGCGCGACGCTGCCGCGCGCCGACAAGAGCAAGGTGTACCTGCTGCGCACCTTCGGCAACCAGGCGCACGAAATCTGGGACGTGACCAATCCGGCGAAGCCGGGCTTGCTCACCACGATCGTCAAGGGCCTGAAGGGCACTCACAAGAACTGGTGGGAATGCGACTCGGGCATCGCCTACCTCGT
>Ga0209701_10002535_pt1 | contig 11888 bp, 13 predicted proteins | sample CZO8metaG_4_FD_188356 | JGI IMG/M metagenome (GOLD analysis project Ga0209701, IMG submission 188356) | Vadose zone soil microbial communities from the Eel River Critical Zone Observatory, Northern California, USA - CZOApr15con2H3.8 metaG... | ecosystem: Environmental > Terrestrial > Soil >...
GCGAGAAGAAGCTCGACATCATCCAGCGGCGGATCGAGGACGCGCTCGACGCCGTCACGGCGCCCGAGGGCTGGCAGATCGTGCCGAGGGAGCCGACGCCGGCGATGCGGCAGGCCGGCGCCGCGCCGTGGACGATGGATGCGCGGATCACGCCAAACGCGCCCATCACTGCGCACACGATCTATCGCGCCATGCTCGCCGCTGCACCGAAGCCGGAGTGATCGACGAGGCGGCCAAGGGCGGCGTCCGCCTCACAACAGGTATAATCAGGGCCTGAGACCCGGCCCGAACCGCACGCGCTGGCACGGCGCCGAAGCCGAAGGCCCGCGATTTGAGGCCCCACGCGCCACCGCGGCGCGGCATTGATGCGAGTGCGGCGCAGCAAGGAGCAAAACTCAGCAATTCTGGCGTGGCGCTCCGCGGTCGGTACCTGCAGCATGGGTGGCAATGATTCGCAAATATGATGTGGCGGTGGTGGGCGGTGGCTCTGCCGGAGTCGCGGCCGCCGTAGGCGCGGCACAAGCGGGAGCCAGGGTCGCGTTGATCGAGTCGGCGGGCTGCCTGGGCGGTGCATCGACGACGCGTGGCGTCCTGACCTATTGCGGCATCTATACGCTACAGGAGGAGCCTCGGCAGGCCGTGCGGGGCTTAGCCGACAACGTGATTGCCATGCTCCGCGCGATGGGCGCCATCACGCCGCCGCAACGGCATCGCGGTGTTTTCCTGATCTTCGATCCCGAAGCCGTCAAGCTGGTTCTCGACAAGGTCTGCCGGGACGCTGGTGTCGAAGTTCTTTTGCACGCATTTGTGACGGGGGCGCAGCGCACAGAAGGCAAGATTTCGCGGATTCGCTTTGCCAATCATTCAGGCGAAGACTGGATCGAGGCGGACGCCTTTGTGGATGCCAGCGGTGATTGCGATCTCGCCGCGTTCAGCGGTGCCTCGACGCGCTACGGCAACGCTGGCGCGGTTAACCTCGGCACGCTCGGAACGCGATTCGGTGGCGTCGCAAAAGATGCTGACATTTCGGCGGAAAGTGTGCACGCGGCGCTTCGCGCAGCCAGACACGATGACGATCGCAACGACCGCCGACTGCTGACGAAGGACAAAAGCGTAATTGCGCGGCTGCCGATTTCCGGGGACGTCGTCGCATATCTGGCGTCCGTCGACTACGATCCGCGCGATGTCGCAAGCCTTTCCAAAGCAGAGGCAAGCGGCAGGGAACAGGCGTGGCGATACCTGGAGATACTGCGCGGGCTGCCTGGCTGGCAGCGCGCCTACCTCGCCAGCACCGGTCCGGAGTTCGGGACGCGGGAAAGCCGCCATATCAACAGCGTCCGTCAACTCAAGTGGGAGGATGATGTGCTGGCCGGCCGCCATGCGCCGGACACGATTGCGCTGGGCACATGGGGAGTGGAATGGCACGATCGCGTCACCTACGAAAGCAGTTTCGAAGCGCCACCAGCTGATGGAACTTACGATATTCCTCTTTCGTGCCTTATGAGCGTCGACACGCCGAACCTATTCGCTGCGGGCCGCACGGCTGACGGCGATCGACGGGCGGGCGCCAGCCTGCGTGTCATGGGGACTGCGTTCGCGACCGGGCAAGCTGCCGGCGTCGCCGCTGCCTATTACGCTAAAAAGAAGGGTGTGGATGTCGACGACGTGCGAAGCAGCCTGCGTGAGCAGGGAGCGGTCATCGCCTCAAGCGAGATTTGAAACCGCCTTGTCGATATAGACGTGCCCTGGTGCCAATAGGTCGTCCCATCCCGTGAGGCGGCTCGACATCACGCGTCGGCTATAGAAAAGCCAGCCGCCTCAAGGCTGCGGCGGCCCAACGCCTTTCACCGGGCGATAGAGGCTGCCGATGATGGTGGCGCACACCGTGCACACGCTGCGTCCTGCCCGATTTGCGCGCGATCGCGAACGCGACGACACCCGCCGGCACACCTAAACGGTTATCGTTCCTTCCTGGAGGAGCGCGTCGCATCGGCGGGGGCGGAGGAGGTCCTTGGCCACCGCCCGCCCGGTGCGTGCGTCGCTTGTCGCCCGCGCGCTCGGCGCTCAGTTGCGGGAGCGATGTCGCATTCATGATGGTGAGCAGGCCGTCGCGCCCGAAGCCCGCTTGATCGAGATTTCCGAACGAAACGACAAGATCAATCAATTTGGTTCGAGGTAAATCCGCGCCCAGTTGTAAGGGGCGATGCCGCGACGCCTTTCCCCTAGATCGCGGCCAGAACAGGAGATCATACGATGACCGATATCTTGCGCAGGTCGCTGCGGGCCGCTGGAGTGTCTTTCGCCCTCCTCACGGCAGCGGCACCGATGGCGCTGGCGGACCCTCCCGGCTATCTCTTCCGGGATTTCGACCAGCAGACCGCAGCATCATCCGCGCCGATGCAGGCCAAGGAGCATGCGTTGCCGCAAAATATGGCGGCGGCGAGCTCGTCGACGCACGCCACCGATCGTCATCCGCAGACGTCCAGCGTGACCGTGCGGTTGGTGCCGTCGCGATCAGGGATGAATTGACATGCGCCGCACGATTTATCGAGTCAGGACGCCGCTGCTCGCCGGCATCGGCCTGACGCTTGCCGCCTGCGCCGCGGCACCGGCGCCGGCGGGCTATTATGGCCCAGCCGACTACTACGCCTATGGCAGACCGCCGATCTACGGCACGTTCGACTTCGATTATGGCGGGGGCTGGCATCATGGCTGGGATCACGGCTGGCATCATGACGGCCATTTCGCGCATGGCGGCGGCGGCTTCGCGCATGGCGGCCACAGCTTCGCCCATGGCGGAGGCGGCGGCCATCACGGCTGAAGGCGGCTCACCCGGGACGCGGCGGGCGTTGCTGCCGCGAGATCGCCGCTCGGGATGATCTTTGCCCCGCTTTATCCAGGGCGAGTTTCACGCCGCCGGGAGACACGCTGCGATGATGGCGCCTCATCCTCCTAGCCGGACCTATTCACCACTGCGCGGGATAAATCGGCAAGCGATCGGTGTCGCTTACTTCGGCCGCCGTTCGCCCACGCCCGTGCAGTGCATGACGTGAGAACGGTCGCCATCAACGCCGATCCGAGGTGGTTCTGGCACGGGCCGGACCGATAGGCTTACGAACGGCCGCCGTGTGCCAGGCTGAGACGTGTCATGGCCAGGGAGGGGATGCCATGGGGCCACAGCACAACGCGGGCAGACGCGATCACTGGATTACGCGGCGCGACCACATCACGCTACTCGGCGGCGGCCTCGCCGCGGCGACCCTGCTGCATTACCACATCGGCTTACTCATGATCTCGGTGTAAGTCCGAAACATCATGTTGAAGCTGACGCTGATTCGCTGTTCGGCGCTGCGATTGGCATCTACCGAATGCACGAGCCAAGCGGGGAAAAGGAGCAGGGTGCCGTCCCTCACATTCACGACGACTTGGTCGGTGTTTTCGGCGGTGAGTTCGGTCACCGGCGGGCGGATGATTCCGGTCTGAGGTCTCGGGTCGTGGAAGTTCACCGTCTCCGCTCCAGGTTGCGTCTTCACGTAGTAAGCGCCGCTCAGAAAATTGTTGGGGTGGCTGTGCGCAGGGTGCGTCCGCGCCGGTGCAAGGACGTTCACCCAACAGGCGGTGATGCAAGGGGCGTCGTGGCCGATCCTGAGAAAATGCACGACCTCCGCGGCCGCTGCGTCGATGCAGGCGACGAGTTCGGAGAACGGCGCCCGCCGGTGAAGGTCTTGTCGCGACTGCCAGCCCTCTCCGGGTTTGAGCGGCGGGAGCGACCCGCGCAACTCCTCGACCGCCTTCAACACGCTGGCGTTCACCCGTGCACGTAAGTTGTCCGCCAACTCAACACGCCAAACGAACGTGGGGAACAGTCGTAAGGGATGCGAGTCCGCGAACCGCTGCGCTTCCGCTCCGGACATCACTCTGGATTCCTGTTGTCCCCTGCCGCTGACGCTCATATTCGCATCGCGGGCTCACAATGCAACATGAAGGCGGCTATCGCCTGACCATCCACCCACGCTCCTCGCCCGCACCGACGAGGTGATCGAATGAGCAATCGACAAGCGTCGGGAGCCTTTGGCCGCGTGGCGCCCTGTGAACGGGTCGTCACGCTCGATCGAATACCCTAATCCCGAATCGGATCAACGCATTGCGCGTCGTTCACGGTTCGATTTTTGGCACCGTGACGAATAATCCCGGCTAGGGGGTGCGATTTGCGCCGACATGTTGCGGGCGAGGCGGCATTTTGATCATCGCGTCGCCCTCCAGAACGATCTTGCTGCCAACCGCGCATTGGCAAAGCAGTTTCACGCGATAGCCACGCTCGATCAGTTCCACCACGCGGACGGTGGCTTCGACGGTGTCGCCGATTCTCACGGGCGCTATGAAGCTCAAGGTTTGCGAAATGTAGATCGCACCCGGCCCCGGCAAGCGCGTGCCGATGACGGCCGAGATCAAACCGGCGGTGTAGAGGCCATGGGCGATGCGGCCTTTGAAGGGCGTCTTCGCCGCGAAATGTTCCGACAGATGGATCGGGTTTCGGTCCCCGGTCAGCTCCGCAAATCCGACAACGTCCGACGACTTGACGGTTTTGGCGTACCTTTCGGTCATTCCGACGTGCAAATCGTCGAAATACAAGGTTTGCAGGGGCAGGAGCGTCACGGCTATCCCCACTACTCGCTATGCCGGTCGACTTGAGAGCGTATCGCAACATTGGCCCTTTGCCCCCGGCTTCTTGACGCAAGCCGAGTCGAGTGCCGGCCGTTGGTGTCAGGGCATTTCCCGACCGACATGGGCGCGCCCGCCGCGCCGACCCTGCCCGCCTTTTCCTGTCATTGCGAGCGACCCCCGGATCAAGTCCGGGGGGAAGCAATCTCCGGCAAGCACAGGCGCCATGCCGGCGGGAGATTGCCGCGTCGCGCTGTTCGCGCTCCTCGCAATGACACCTCTGGCCCGTCGGCGGCGCTACTTCTTGAGCTGGCGCTCGACGATCCACACCGTCATGTCCCAGGCATTCCTGATGCCGGCGAGCAGCAGGAGCACCAGCGCCGCCGCCAGCACATTCGGGCTCGAAGGGACGGCCATGAGCCAAGCCGCGCCGCTTGCCGCCAGCAGGAGGTAACCCAGTGCCGGGATCACCGCATACCAGAGGCGATCGACGAGGTCGATCGAGGCGCTCAGGCGATGCATGTGCATCCGGACCCTGGCACAATAACCGAGCCCGATCGCACCGCCGGCCAGCGCCACGACGCCCAGCGACACCCGGGTGTGGGTCGGCGCCATGACCAGGAGGCAAACGAACAGGACGGCGCTGAAATGGGCGACGGTCGGCGTGATGAACGCCTCCATTCCCGGCCGGTACCGCTCGCCCATCGCCGTCGCGGCGATCGACGCCGCGACGAACATGAGGCCGATCAGCGCCCCCGAGGCCGTGCCGATCAGCACGTAGAAATCGTGCCACTCGCGCAGCGCTTCCGACGGTTCCATGCGCCTCCCCCGCGCAGGATACACCATCAAGTCGTGGCCGGCGAAGTGGCGCGCCCTATGGGAATCGAACCAGTGACCTACCGCTCAGAAGGCGGTCCGTTTTTTCATTCGGAGCAATTCCATCGGTGCGCCGGGCGCTGTGTTTCAAGATGCGCCCATCGGCTTGTAGGCGATCTTTCCCGCCCTTGCGTATAGCTCTTTCGCCTCGGCCGGGGTGAAGGCCTGGGTGGTCACCACCGCGTCCGTGCCGCCGCCGCCCGTGGCCACCAACGAAAGCAAGGTGGCGGATTGCGCGTCCGGCATTTCGGTGACGAGCATGAAATCATAACGGCCCAGCGTGAAGTAGAAGGAGAGCAGCTTGCCGCCCGACTGCTCGCACAGCCCGGCAATGTAAGCGTGTCTGTCCTCCGGCTTTTTCAGGCCCCCTCTGACGTATTCGCGGGTCAAGCGACCTTGCGTGATGAAGACCGGCATTTGAGCCTCCCTTCAGGCGGGAGCGCGCGTGACCTCTCTTCCGGGGGTAAACGTATCTCTCGGCCGCTGGCGCCTGGTGACGCCATGCCAGCGATGACGTCATCTTAAGCCCGATCGGATGCAGCGACACCAATTTTCTCGGCTTGGCACACCGGGCAAGTTGGTTGGCGGCCGGGCGGGACCGGGTCATGGCCGGCGGAGTGGCTTCCAGGACCTGCTACGAGCGCTGCGCCTGAGCGGCGAGCTCGCGTATCCGCCGTTCACGGACCGCGAGCAGATAGCGCCGAGTCCATAGGATGAGCGCGACCAGCACGACGAATGCCATCACATGCGAGAGCGTCACCACCTGCGCCGGCGAGAGGAACAGCGCAGAGCCGAGCCTGAGAAGCGCTTCGACCAGGTACACGACGCCCCACACCGCGGTCACCCAGCGTTGCGCGGCGCGAAAATGGGGGTACTGCCAAAGGCCGTTCCACCATTCGAGCCTCACCGGGTCGTCGCCGGCCACGAACTGCCGGGTGATGTAGAACAGCAGCGGCCGCCGGGCGAAGAGCGAGCTGAGGCAGATGAGACCGAAGGTCGCGGTCAGAAACGACGCCTTGGTCAGCGCGAAGAACACGCTGCCCGTGATGAGCGAGGTTGCCGTTCCAATCGCCAGAAACGTCATCACGATAATGCCCACGGGTTCAAGCCTGCGCGACCTGACCCAGACGCGGACATTGTTGATCGCCGGAGAGAGCCCGCCCGCGACCAGAGCCCACAGCGTCGAAACGCCATAGCCGCTGAGCAGGAAGAACACGATGACCGGCATCGCCACATCGAAGACGAGGGTGGGCAGCACCTGCCTGAAGCTGAAGCGGCCGGCAGGCTCAGGATTGATTGCCAACGGATCGACCATTCGCGACTTCTCCCTCGGCAGTCGAGTGGCGAGCCCGCGCGGCGCACTGCATATCGACAGACATCGAGGCAAGGAGGAATCGAGCATGGGACGTTTAGATGGAAAGGTGGCATTCATAAGCGGCGCGGGTTCCGGCATCGCGCGGGCCGCCGCGCGGCTTTTCGCGGAGCAGGGAGCAAAGGTCGCGATTGCCGAAATCAACGCCGAACTGGGCCGCGCCAGCGAACGCGCCGTGCGCGAGAACGGCGGCGACGCCTTTTTTGTCGAGACAGATGTGACGAAGGAGGAAAGCGTCAAAAGCGCGATCCAGCAGGCGGCTTCGCGTTTCGGGAAGCTGAACGTGCTGTACAATTGCGCCGGCGGATCGATCGCGCAGGATAAGCGCGTCACGGACGTCGAGATGTTCGTATGGCAGCATACGATTTCGCTCGATTTGCTCGGCATGTTCCATTGCTGCCGCCACGGTATCCCGGAACTTATCAAGGCGGGAGGGGGCGCGATCGTAAATATGTCGTCGGTGGCCGCGCTGCGCGGATCATTTCCCGGGCATGTTTACGTCGCGGCGAAGGGCGGCATTATCGCGCTCACCAAGGGGATCGCGGGTGAATATGCCAAGGACGGTATACGCGCAAATGCGATCGCGCCGGGACTGGTGAAAACCGATCGCGTGACGCAGCGCTTCGGCGACCTCGCCGATGCGACGACCGGCACGGCGCGCGCGCAGGCGCTGAAAGCGCAACTGAAGCGCTATCCATTCTCGGTAGGCGAACCCGAGGATATCGCGCGAATCGCGTTGTTCCTAGCCTCCGACGAGGCGCGGATGATCACTGGCGTGACGGTTCCGGCGGATGGGGGGCTGTCGTCGTACTGAGGGGGGCGTTGCAGACTGAGAACGCCAGATCCCTGTCGCAGGCCATATACCGAGTCGGCTACGCTTCAGTTCGTTTGCGGGCGCGCGCCTTTCCTACGACGCTGACCTCTTACTGTCACTGTCAGAGTGAATTCTTTTGCAGGTGGGTTCCCGCGTTCGAACGGACGCTGGTATGCAAGCTTTAGTTCGCAGCGCCCTGGCCCCACACACCTGAAAGTCAGGATCTCTGTGCCTCCCGACCCGACAGCTTCATTGCTCGCCACGAATCTGCTTCCGGATGGTTCCAAAACTTTTGGATCGGGCTCGCGAACTTCCCATTTGTATCCGGTCGTTGGATTTGCTGCGAGGATTACCTCCAACTCCTCGCTGGTCGTGACCTCGACTGCGCGGCCGTTGTCGCTGTCGCTAAGCTGCATACTGGTTTGCCAGTCGCACAATGGAGACGGGCGAGCCCCACGGTCGGAGGCCCGCCCTCCCCAGTTATGCAACTTCGACGAAGGCCTTAATCAGTTGAAATTCCCCGTATTGACCCACTTGGCGGAGATCATTGTCCACCAATCGTTGGCCAAGCCCTGGGTGACGTATTTGTACGACAGCCACCCGTACCCGGCATTCGCCCAGCTCATTCCCCACGAGTTCCGCACCAGCAGTGCCCCCTTGTCGCTTCCGATCATGAGATTATCATCGTAACCGGCCACGACGTTCGCATGCCCGCCACGGGAACGGCTGGTCGGCGCCGGATACGCGATCAGAGCGCCAGGCAGGGGATTGTCGTATTCCGGATACACCGGGAACCCGAACATGCTGGGAAATCCCGCCGCGGCGTACGACCGTATATTTGCGAGCGCTTGCGTCGGCGTTGTCCCCGGCCCGTCGAGGCGGAAGTATTTGATCGCCTGGAAATTGGCGCCGAAGGCATAACAGAACGCCGGCGGCTCAACGTCGTAGTGCGTGTTGATTGATGCCGGACGCGGATCGTACTGCCAGTAGCGCTCCGGCGGCGCGCCGAACAGCACCATGGCCTCCATCGCGGTACGCAGATATGCACCCGTATCGCCCGTCCATCCGAGCAGATCCCGCTCGGTCTTGTAGAGGAACAGCCGAGAAGCGTCGATGTAGAGGCCCGACGCCCGCTTTTCAAAATACTCGAGGAGGGCCACGGCGGCATTCGAGGTACACGAGCCTAAGGCCCCTTGGTCTTCAATCGCCGGAAAGAAGGGTCTCAGATCCGCCCGTGTCGGCAAGGCTCCCGGAGCACCGCCCGCCGCTGAAACCCGCCCTCTTACCGCCGTCGCTTGGAGCAGCTTGGTAACCTCGCTGTGATCCTCCGTGTAGTCCTCCGCCTTGGGTATGTCGGGAAGGTAACCCAAGCCGCGCGATTCTAGAACGCTTCTGCCAATGGTCAATTCACGATCGTCCATAAAGCCCTCCCTTCGTTTTCGCAAATAGTTAGTCGGCCCGAGTTTCTGAACTCGGTGGAGCCGCGTTAAAAGCACTCAAACGGGGACATCAGCAAAAGCCGTTCCGCGAGCGGAACGGCATAAATCCAAGCGTTCCGCAACGAGGTCGCATTGGCGGTTAGCAGCGAAGAATGGCTACTGCAAATTCTAATTAGCAGAGTGTCGGCCGGAACTGTCGAAATCTCATATCACAATGATCGGTTCCAATCCGCGAGGGCGGCGCCGATTTCGTGCGGCGAATCCTCCTGGATGAAGTGCAGGCCCTTGACCGTGACCTCGCGCTGATTCGGCCATTTGCGGCAGAAGTCGCGTTGGCGTCCGGTCAGGATCGTGCCCGGGTCCGCGTTGATGAAGAGCTTGGGCGCGGGACTTCCGCTGAGCCATTGCGCGTATTCGTTCACGATCGCAACGACGTCGGCGGGCTCGCCGTCGACCGGAATCTGGCGCGGCCAGGTGAGCGTCGGGCGGCGCGACTCGCCTGCTTCGACGTAGGGCTTGCGATAAACCGCCATCTCGGCGTCGGTCAGCTTGCGCATCATCGCGAGCGGCAGGATGCGCTCGACGAAAACATTCTTCTGCAGCACCACCTCCTCGCCCGCCGGACTACGCATCGTCTGGAAAATTCCGCGTGATCGCTCCTCCCAGTCCGTCCATCGAAGGGGAGTGACGATCGCCTCCATGTAGGCGATTCCCTTGACCGCCGGCTGATTGCGATACGCCCAATGAAAGCCGAGCGCCGAGCCCCAGTCATGCACGACGAGCGTGACGCGTTGCGTGAGCTTGAGCGCGTCGAACCACGCGTCGAGGTAGCGTGCATGGTCGACGAAGCGGTACGAGCCGTCGGGCGCCTTGCCCGAATCACCCATCCCGATGAGGTCCGGCGCGAGGCATCGCGCGACTCCGGCGACATGCGGAATGATATTGCGCCATAGATACGACGACGTCGGGTTGCCGTGAAGAAAAACGATCGGGTCGCCGCTACCTGTGTCGACGTATGCCATCTCGGTGCCGAGCAGCTTCAGGCGTTTGCGCGGATACGGGTCGTTCGGTGAGATTTCGGCGGTACTCATTAGTTGGTGCTGTCCTAATTCGCGAAGGTCCTAGTTTGAGAGGCTCGGTGTCCTACTTGAGCGAGCCTGCTTAATTTGTCGGATCGCTATAAACATCTTTACCCATGCGGTAACGATTACGGTTACGCCGACTGTCATTATGACGAGCGCCAGCCAGAGGCCAGCCGCCGGTTTCACGACGACGCTCCCGGAAAGCGCTGGTGGGACAGAAGCCCCGACGTTCCACCCATAATAGTTCGTAAGGAAGCGGTAACCGAGAGCTAAATTAAGAATTCCGACCATATTTGCCAGGATCCCGATGGCCAAGTCGGCTTTGCTTTTACTCATGAATTAAAGAAGCTCCGCGCTGTTTCGAATCAATCTGTCTCGACTAATGCGGCCGTCTCCGCATCGACTGCGATGTGCAAGTGCTCATTAGCGTCGTGTCACATCATCTTATACCGCGCGGAAAAGCCCGAGGGCAGTGACGTTTTTCACCTTTCCGTGCGGCTCCGTTGTCGCCGCACCAAGGCTATTCGCACTCTCTCGTGCCTTGCTCGCGAGTGTGTAGCCGGAGCAGAATTTGTCGAGCACGTTTGAGGCAAACACAAGGAGCGATCGCAATGGCGGAGCGCAGACGCAAATTCTACGGCTGGGGCTACGAGGATCAGGGACCAAATGCCGACCAGCAGAAGCGGCTCGCCGAGCGGATGGCGACGCGTTTCGGACTCGCCGGCCTCGAGCTTATGCCGCCGCCGAAAGAGGCCGAACTCCATTTGCGCGCGCCGCGGATCAAGCCGCCGGATTCGCTCGCATCGATCTGCTCGAGCAGCACCTATGACCGCGCCGGCCATACGTATGGGCGCGGCTTTCGCGATATCGTGCGCGCGTTCCGCCGCCATTATCCGAATCCATGGGACGTCGTCGCCTTTCCGCGCGACGAGCAGGACGTGATTCGCATCCTCGAATGGTGCGACGGCGCCAGGGTGGCAGTGTCGCCGTACGGCGGCGGTTCGAGCGTGGTCGGCGGTGTCGAGCCGCCGGCAGATGGCGACTACCGCGGCAGCGTTTCGATCGACCTCGCGAATCTCAACAAGGTGATCGAAATCGACCGTGCTTCGCGCGCGGCCCGAATCCAGGCGGGCGTACTCGGTCCCGCGCTTGAAGACCAGTTGCGCCCGCACGGCTACACGCTGCGCCATTTCCCGCAGTCCTTCGAGTTCTCGTCGCTCGGCGGATGGGTCGCGACGCGCTCGGGCGGCCATTTCGCGACGCTCTACACGCATATCGACGAATTCGTCGAGTCGCTTCGCGTCGTGACGCCGACCGGAATCGTCGAGTCGCGGCGGCTTCCCGGTTCGGGGGCGGGACCGAGCCCCGATCGGATGTTCATCGGCTCGGAAGGCGCGTTGGGGATCATCACGGAAGCGTGGATGCGTCTACAGGACCGTCCCAAGTACCGCGCCGGCGTATCAATCTCGTTCCCCGATTTCGTCACCGGGGCGAAGGCCGTGCGCGCAATCGCGCAGGCCGGACTCTACCCGGCCAACTGCCGCCTGCTCGACCCTGGTGAAGCCGCCAACGCGGGCGCCAACCAGGGCGATGCGGCTGTGTTGGTGGTCGCCTTCGAATCAGCGGACCATCCGCTCGATCCG
>Ga0209701_10002540_pt1 | contig 11874 bp, 11 predicted proteins | sample CZO8metaG_4_FD_188356 | JGI IMG/M metagenome (GOLD analysis project Ga0209701, IMG submission 188356) | Vadose zone soil microbial communities from the Eel River Critical Zone Observatory, Northern California, USA - CZOApr15con2H3.8 metaG... | ecosystem: Environmental > Terrestrial > Soil >...
CTCGCGCGCCCTGCAGATCAACGGGCCGACCGACCCGACCGGGGTCATGATGATCCACTACGACCTGGGCAGTCCCCGCACGATCCGCATCGAGCTGGGTGCGACCGGACTCGGCCTGTCGCAGTTCAGCTATTTCTTCTCCGGCAACCCCGACGGCAGCGGCCACTTCGATTACCTGTTCTCCGACGCCAGCGGGAATCGCTTCTCGCTCCAAACCGCGTTTACCGCCACCGGGGCGGGGAAGGCGCACATGTCCGTGCGAGTGGCGGCCTCGGGTGCGACCGGCACCCTGGACGAGTGCTGGGACGCGACCGCGTGCCTGACCTACGTGCTCGATCCGCTGAGCATCACCCCCATCTGCAGCGCCATCCCGGCACCATTGTGCCCGGCCCAGGGCAACCTGAACGCGTGCCCGACGGTGCCCTGACCGCGAGCTGCTCTATGCAGTCGCGTGGTGCTGGTCGGGCGTAGGCCCCTGCGGGTCGCCGAGCAGCGAGCGCAGCCGGTCGAGGTCGAGCGGCTTCCCCAGGACGCCTTGCAGGTCGGCGAGGCGGGGATCGTGCTCGGAGATCTCGTTCGCCCACCCGGTGAGCAGCCAGATGCGCGCCGCCGGCGCGATCCGCCGGATCTCGCGCACCACCTGCCAGCCGCTCATCTGCGGCATCCCGACGTCGCACAGGACCAGGTCGTAGCGCTCGCCGCGCTGGAAGCGCTCCACGGCCGCCTTGCCGGACGTGGCGGTCTCCACGCGGTGGCCTTCCATCTCGAGCAGCTCCTCGAGCACCTCGAGGTTGTCAGTCTCGTCATCCACCAGGAGGACGCTGGCCCGGCGCAGCTGCTGCGGCCGCCGCTGCTCGCGCCGCTGCTGCGCGGAGGCGAGCGGGAAGGTGAGGGTGTAGACCGACCCCCCGCCCGGGCGGTTGGCGGCCGAGATGTTGCCGCCCAGCCGGTGCATGAGCCCGTACGCGATCGACAGGACCAGCCCGGTCTCGCGGGTCTCGCTGGTGGAGAAGAACGGATCGAACACGCGCGAGAGGTTCTCCTCGGGGATCCCAGGTCCCTGGTCGGCGATGGTGACCACCACGCCGCCGCGCCCTTCGCGGGCACGCACCTCGACCGTGCCTCCGGCCGGCGTGGAGTCCCGCGCGTTGGCGAGCAGATCGGCGAAGAGGAGCGACAGCTCCGCCGCGGTGCCGCGCACCAGCGGCAGCAGGGGCACGTGCTCCTCGATGCGCAGCCCCGCGCCCGTGCCGTCCAGCTCGGTGCGCGCCATCTCCACCGCTCCCAGGAGAACGGCGCTCAGGTCAACGCCCTCGGCGGGCCGGTCGCGCCGCCGCCGCGCCAGGTCCTGCAGCCGCGCCACCGTCGCCGCCGCCTCTTCGACCACGCAGCCCAGGCCGTCGAGGCTCCACCGGGCGGGCTCGAAGCGCGGGTCTGCGCGCAGCGTGGCGATGCGCAGGGCGATGACGTTGAGCGAGTGGTTCAGATCGTGCGCCAGCCCGGAGGCGACCACGCCGATCGCGTGCATGCGCTCCTCGTGCAGCCGGACTTCGCGGTCGCGGAGCCGGTGGGCGTCGCTGCGCACCTGCTCGGAGACGTCGTGGCCCAGCAGCACCACCGCCGGACCCGTCGCGGTGGGCAAGCGTTCCAGCCGCAGCTCCAGCGCGCAGTCGCCGCGCTCGAACCGGCAAGTGCGCACCGCGTCGCCGGTCCGCAGAAGGTCGCCGGCCTCGCCCCAGGCGAGATGCCGCAGCGACGGGTACCGAAGGGCCGCGTGCTGTCCACAGCTCCAGCGCCACTCGCCGTTGCGCTGATCCAGCGCGCGGAAGAGCGCGTTCGTCAGGCTGACGCGGTTGCCCCGCACGAGCCCGACGGCGCTCTGCGCGCTGCGGCCGAGCCACCGGAGCAGGGCGACCTCATCCCTTGCTCCGCGCCTGTGCCGGCCCTGCACGACCTCGCCTCCTCGGCGAGCTCACCGCCAGGTTGCACGGCGACCGCTCGCGAGCAGTTGGTGCGCAATGTTGCGCATCGGGCGCCAGGGAAGAACCCGTGCGCGACCACTTTTCTAGAGGGGCTGGGCAGCTCCCAGGTCGCGCAACACGCGGGCGGCCGCATTGTGGCCCGCCGCGCCGATCACCGAGCCGGCGGGGTGGCATCCGGCGCTGGCCGAGTAGAGCCCTTGCACGGGCGTCGAGTAGGGAAGGCGGTCCGCGAACCCGAACGAGTTGTCCACGTGATGGATGTGCCCGCGCGAGATGCCGAAGTGCCGCTCGATCTTCGGCGGCGTGAGCGTGAACGCGTCCACCACCAGGTCGCTGGTGCCCGGCGCGAATCGGTCGCAGAGCGATAGGAGATGGCGCACGTACCGCTCCTCTTCGGCCTCCCAGGTGGTCCCCCGCAGGGAGTAGGGCACCCACTGCACGAAGAGCGCCGAGTTGTGCCGCCCCTCCGCGTCGCGCAGCGAGGGGTCGACCGTGGTGTGGACGTACCACTCGATGGTGGGAAACTCCGGCAGCCGCCCGGCCTTCACGTCGGCGAACGCGGCGCGCATGGCGGCCATCACCTGCGGCTCGTCGGGCAAGAGGTGCATGGTCGAGCCGAACTGCCCGCGATCGGCCGGAAGGCAGGAGAAGCGCGGCAGATCGCGCAGCGCGAGGTTGATCTTGAGAGTGGTGCCGTCGCGCAGGTATCCGTCGATGCGGGCGTTGTACGGCGCCGGCAGGCGATCGCGTCCGACCAGCTCGCGCATCCGGAAGGGATCGGCGTTCACCACCACGGCGCGCGCGCCGATCTCGCTGCCGTCCTCGAGCTGCACGCCAGAGGCCGCGCCGCGCTCGAGCGCGATGCGCCGCACCGGGCGGCCGGTCTCGATGCGCGCTCCTGCCTCGCGCGCGGCGTCCGCGAGCGTGCGGGTCACGGTCCCCATGCCGCCCTTCACGATCATCCAGGTCCCGTCCGCGCCCGGCAGCCGGCACAGGTTGTGGACGAGGAAGTTCATCCCGGTGCCCGGCGTGTCCCAGTCTCCGTTGAGCCCCGAGAAGCCGTCGGTGACCGCGTACATGGCCTTGAGCAGATCGCTGCGGAAGCCGAAGCGGTCGAGGTAGTGCCCCACCGGCTTGCGGCAGAGGTCGACGAAGGCCTGCCGCAGCGGCGCGCGTACGAACCGGTCCGCCGTCTCCTCGATGGAGAGGGGCTCCTGCAGCCAGGTCGGAGCGACGTCCTCGCGGAGCTGCGCGATCTCCGCCAGCAGCGCCTCGTGCGCGCGGAAGTCCTGCTCGGAGAAGAACGCCAGCATCTGCTCGCGGACGGCGCGCGCGTCGGACCCGAGCAGCAGGTACCGCCGCCCGGTGGTGGGCAGGAAGTAGTGCGGGTCGCGCCGCAAGAGCGGCAGGTCGATCCGCAGCTTGCGCAGGAGCTCGGGCGGCATCAGCCCGAGCAGGTAGGCCCCCGTCGAGGTGCCCAGCCCTGGCGCCTTCGCGAACGGCCGCTCGGTCCGCGCGGCCCCTCCCACGACGCCTTGCTGCTCCAGCACGCGCACCGAGAGCCCCGCCCGCGCGAGGAGCAGCGCGGCGACCAGGCCGTTGTGCCCCGCGCCCACCACCACGACGTCCGCGCGCTCGTTCGCCATGCGGCGACCATACCGCGTCCGGCGCCTCAGCCGCGTGCGTAGATTCCGGGCGGAGGTGGCGCATGGCCGACAAGCCGCAGGACTTGAAGCCCGCGACCGAGCACGGCGAGGTGAAGGTGATCAAGAACGCGCCCGCCAGGAAGAACCTCGACCCGGGCAAGACGCCGGGCTCCGCGGAAGAGGGCCGGCCGAACGACGATCCCATCCGCGACCCGGCGGGCAAGACGCCGGGGAACGCGGAGGGATAGTTGCCGCCTGTCGGTGTCGTCCCGGGGCGGCACGCAGCGCGTCACATTTACCCTGAAGGAAATCCGGGAAGAGTTGGAAACGGGTCGAACGATGCGCGTGCTCGTTCCATGAACGCGCGACCGTACATCTGCTCCGCGGCGTGCTGATTGTGCGCACGGCAGAGCAGGCGGATCCGGTCCGCTCGGTGGAGATGCGTTCGCGCGAACCCCTCCTGGTGATCGAATTCCAGGGCGCCAGTCTCGGCGCACCTCCGGCCGCGCTCGCCGGTGAACGTGCAACGGCCACCGTCGCGCTCGAAGACCTCGCGCTTGATCGCGTCGGGAATGTGGCGCGAACACGATTTGTCGGTGTCTTTGGTCGGCACCTGTCGCGCATTCCGGCCCGCGGCGAAGCGCTCCCTCTTCACGTCCTCGATCAGCGAATCGAGTGCCCTTTCGAAGATCATCCCCAGGTCTCCGTCCGGGATGCGGTGCCGGAGTAGATCCTGGGCCTGGCGGAACTTGTCACGACACGCGCGACTCGCGGTGAACTGGAACTTGAACGTCTCCTCGGAGAGCGGCGCGATCACGGCCCGGCGTTCATCGCGTCGCTGCGCGGGCGCGGCCGGCGGTGCGAACGCGAGAGGACACGATTCGGGCGGGGCGACCGGCATGGCAGTGCCGAACGCGAACGCGGGTGCCGCGTCGGGCGCGGGATTGGGTCGGTCCGGAAGCTTGCGCACCATGGTCGGAACCGGCGGCTGCGGCGAAAGACGCGCGACCACCTCTTCGATTTCACGCTTCGACTTGCCGGCTGCCTCCGCCAGTACCTTGGATTGGTTCTCCGTTGTCATGTGCGGCGCGAGCAAACGCAATCCGGTCAGGTGCACCTGCCCCGAGCGGACCGCCTCCAGGATCACCGGCAAGCGTCGTGCGGCGCGGGCGACGTTGATCCGGTTGCAAGCGGCGTCCTCGGAAAACCCGAGCTCGCCGACGCAGAAGGCGAACATCGACGAGAACGCCCGCTCTAGGTAGAGCCTCCGCTCATCGATCTCTGCGAGATGGACGAGAAGCTCCGCTTCCACGCCGCGAGATTCCCGCACGAGCTCTCGCGTAGCGGAAAGGAGGTCGGAGGAACTGAGCGCTTCGACAACGGTTCGTGAGTTCATCATGAGCGAGGTCGTAGCACGGTGTTTTTCGGAGCTCTCCGGACGCCGCGCGCACGCGCTGGAGGGCAGGTCGACCCGTGAGGAGGACCCGGGCAGAAGGGCCGCTCTCCACGCGTCCCCGGCAGCTAGACGACCTCTGTGGCGATGCTGCCGGGCCGCTTTCAAGACCGAGTGCCAGACCTGTCAATCGCAAACGACTCGCATACGTAACTTGTCCGATGGGACGGCGCGGCGCGGGATGAGGGTGGTGGAGAGCTCGTCCCGAACGCAGGCGGTACAAGTCGCCCCGGGGCTCATGATTGATCACTTCTCGCCTCGTACGCGCCAGCCGCATTCGAGGAGCAGGAGATGTGCATCGCGCATGTTGAGGACGAACCCACCTGGGTCTCCGCTTGCTTTTCAGGTGAGGTGTCGAGCGGAGCGGCCCGAGGAGCTCAGCTCGCACGCCAGGCCAGCTCCTCTGACGCACTGTGTCCCGCCCCGGGGCGGGACGCGGCGCGTTAGAGGGGTGGTCCGACAGCTGCTCGTTGCACTCGACGCGGCAAACCCTGCCGCCGCTGACGTTCGAGCTGAGCTCCTCGCCACCGCTCCGCTCGAAACTCACCCCGAAAGCAGCAGAGACCCAGGGTGGTTTGTTTCCATCGCGGAGAAACCCGTGCGCAACGGCGCCGCCGAACGGCGACTCGGCGGCGGCTCGCGCCGGGTCGACATGGATCCACTGCCGGTCCCCGCTGGCCTGGGCGAACAGGTCGATGCGCTCCTGGGTGACCGTCAGCCAGTCGCTGACCGCCACCTCGCGTCCGAGCTGCCGCCGCAGCTCCTCCACATCGCGGATCTCGACTCGCGGCATGAGATCCTCCTGGGGGTGACCTTCTCTGCCTGCAGGAACGCCACGATGCCTGAAGGGGCAAGCGCCATGAAAAGTGCACCGCCGCCGAATACACCGGCGGCTGCCAAATACGCCGCGCTCCGCCGGTGTTTGACAACCGGAGCGGGCCGTGGTTTCCCCGCCGACCCGAGGAGATCGTGGCAGAGACATCCCTACCGACCACTCCCGGCCACCTGCGGCTCTCGCCCGGGTGGCTCCTGTTCGCGGCGCTCGCGCTGGCCATCCCCGTCGCGCCGCTGCTCCTGTCCCGGCGGCCGCCCGCGCTCCCCGACCTGGGCGAGCTGCCCGCGTTCTCCCTCACCGACCAGCGCGGGCGCGCCTTCGGACGCGACGACCTGCGCGGGAAGGTCTGGGTGGCGGACTTCGTCTTCACCAGCTGCTCCGATGCCTGCCCGCGGCTCACCCAGCGGATGCGCTCGCTGCAGGACCGGCTCGATCCCCACGGCCGCGTGGGGCTGCTCTCGATCAGCGTGGACCCCGAGCGCGACACCCCCGAGAAGCTGCGTGGCTACGGCGAGGCCTACGGCGCCCGCGACGATCTGTGGCGCTTCCTCACGGGCTCTCCCACCGAGGTGCAGCGCACGGTGGTGAAGGGGTTCAAGATGGCGATGGCCAAGGTGCCGCTCCAGGACGACGCGCGGGAGAGCGACGACGAGCTGCGTGCGCAGGCGTTCGACATCATGCACGGGGACCGGCTGGTGCTCGTCGATGCCGACGCGCGCATCCGCGGCTACTACGTGGCCGACGACGCCGGGCTCAACGCCGTGCTGCGCGCAGCGCGCGCCCTCGCCGCCCGATGACGCTCGCCGAAGCCCTGCCTTCCTGGAACGCGGCGATGAACGCAGTTTCCGCGTCCGCGTTGATCGCCGGCTGGGCGGCGATCCGGCGCGGCAACCGGGAGCTCCACTGGAAGCTGATGGCCGCCGCCTTCGGCGCCTCGACGCTCTTCCTGGCCGGCTACCTGACCCGGGTCGCCCTCACAGGGGTGCATCGTTTTCCGCTGGAAGGTCCGGTCCGCACCTTCTACTATCTCCTGCTGGGCAGCCACACGGTGCTGGCGGTGGTGGCGCTGCCCTTCGTCCTGCGCACGATCTGGCTATCCGCGGTCAAGCGATCGTTCGCCCGGCACAAGCGCATCGCCGTCTGGACGTTCCCGATCTGGGCGTACGTCTCCGTGACCGGCGTCCTCGTGTACGTGATGCTCTACCACCTGCCCCGCTGGATGGCCTGACTGCGACCGATCGCCGCAGGTTGCCTGCCACGGGGAGCGCCGGCATGCTAGAGGTGAGCGCATGGCGTACCGGATCATCGAGACGTGCATCGGCTGCACGGCGTGCGTGAAGCGGTGCCCGACCGACGCGATCACCGGCGACCGCAAGGCGCTGCACATCATCTCGCCCGAGCTGTGCATCGACTGCGGCGCCTGCGGGCCCGTGTGCCCGGTGGACGCCATCCTCGACCAATACGGCAACGTGCAGCGGCTCTTGAAGAAGCACGAGCGTCCCATCGCCTTCGTCTACGAGCAGAGCTGCACCGGCTGCGAGAAGTGCGTGGAGCGCTGCCCGTTCGAGGCGCTGGAGATGGTGCCGGTGAGCGACCCCTCCAGCTTCCTCGGCATCGTCTCCGTCATCGAGAAGAACTGCACCGGCTGCCGCGAGTGCGAGAAGGCGTGCCCCTACGACGCCATCTTCATCTACCGCAAGGACCAGGTGCCGGACTGGCTGAAGAGCTCGCGCGTCGAACGCGCGGCCTGAGCGCCCGCCGCCGCCGTATTCGGCGGCGCTGTCTTTCAGCGAGGAACCGAGCGGGCGCCCGCCGTCGGAGTGTGGGACGGAAACGCCTTTCCCGTTGTCCGGTGCGCTACGCAGCCCCACGTTGTGCGGTGAACGTTGGAGGTCCCGTGCGCCCGCTCACCACCGTTGCAACCGTCCTCGCGCTCTGCCTCGCCTGCGGCGAGAGCTCCCCGCCCGTCGGCAACGTCGGGTCCGGCCAGCCGCCGGCGGGTACGCGCCGCCTGCTCGTGGTGGTGGAAGGACAGGGCCGCGTCGTGTCCGATCCGGCCGGCATCGATTGCACCCAGTCGCCCTGCAGCACGCTGTTCCCCGACGGAACCACTGTTTCGCTCACCGCGACGAGCGCCGCCGGCTCGAAGTTTGCCGGATGGGGCGTCGGCTGCAGCGGTCCGGGCGCGTGCAGCGTCACGCTGCGGAGCGACGTGCAGGTGTTCGCGCACTTCGACGGCGCGCCTCCCGCCCAGGTGACCTTGTCCGCGGCGGTCTCCGGCCCAGGACAGGTCACGGGGACCCTGACTTGCGGAAACGGCGCTTCCGCCTGCAGCGCCACCTTGGCGACAGGCAGCCCCGCCACGCTGGTCGCGACGGCGGCCCCACAGGCCCGCTTCATGGGGTGGGGCGGCGCGTGCAGCGGGAACGCGCCCACCTGCCAGCTCACCGTGCAGAGCGACACCGCGGTCACCGCCGCCTTCGAGTTCGAGCTGCAGACCTTGGTGGCGAACGACGGCACGAACCTGCCGCAGGCTCTGGCGCTGAACTCGACGCGCGTCTTCTTCGGGCGGAGGACCTCCGAGGGCGCGGGCATCTGGTCGGTCCCCAAGGCGGGCGGCACGCCGGCGCTCGTGTCTCCCGGGATACCGGTCTACATCGTCGCCGACGACGCGTTCGTGTACTGGACCGATTCCACCGGGCTCTACTCCGCGCCTGTGGAGGGCGGGAGCGGCTCGCTGCTCGCGACGGGTGTGATCGGCCGGCTGGCGCTCGACGAGGTGGGGGCCCTGTACTGGGTGTCGATCCGGACCAGCTTCCGGGGCGGCTCGCTCCACCGGATGCAGAACCGCGTGGACAGCGTGATCGCCTCCGGTCAGAACCAGAACTCCGGCGTCGCCGTCGACTCGACCTTCGCGTACTTCACCTCCGGGATCCTCAACGGAGGGGACCCGGCGATCCGGCGCGTGCCGAGGACGGGCGGCACCGTGGAGACGCTGGCGACCACCGCCTCCGATCCGGCGGCGGTCCGCGTCGATTCGCAGAACGTCTACTACCGCGAGACCAGCGGCGCCGTCTGGGCGCTCAGCAAGTCGGGTGGCCAGCCGCGCCTGCTCTCCGGCAGGAACGGTTCCAGCGTGAACTTCCTCGGCTCGGACCTCGACGTGAACGCCTCGGTGGTGTGGTGGATGTGGGGGGATGCGTCGACCGCGCCGAAGGGCCTGTTCCGCGCCAACGCGGACGGCACCGGCTGGACGGGCGTGGACACCGGCAACGACTTCGGATGGTCGGGCCCGCGCGTCGACGACATGGCCGCGTACTATTTCCACGCCGGCGCGCTGCTCAAGCGACTGAAATAGCGGCTCAGTCCTCGTCCGACTCGGCCGCGTCGTCTTCCTCCTCGGCCTCGGCTTCTTCCTCGTCGCCGGCCGCCGGCTCCTCCGGCTCGACCTGGCGCGGGGGTGCGGCGCGGGCGCCTCTGCCGGCGGGCTTGCCGGACGTGGCCTCGCGCTGGTCCGCCCCGCACTTCGGGCACGCGGGGAAGGGCTTCTTCAGGTCGTAGAATTTCGTGCCGCACTTGAAGCAGACGTACTTGGTGCCCAGGTCGCGCGCCATCGTCCCCCTCGGAGGTCCGAGCGGGGCGGCACATAGACCACGGATTCGCGGAAGTCAAACGCCGCACCGCAGGTTTCGAGCGCCGCCTCATCTGGTAGGCTGCCCCCCTACATCGGAGGGGGTCCGCCATGGCGCTGAACCTGGTCCTCGTCCCGCAGCGGCAGAGCAGCAAGGGAATGGCCCTGGCCTGGGGCGAGATGGAAGGAGTGCAGGCCTACGAGGTCTTCGTGGCGCACAAGCGGCTGTCGCCGGAGGAGCTGGAGGCGGCCGAGTCGCTGGGGGGAACGGACGACTGCCTGTTCGCCAAGGTCGGGCCGGAGGTGAAGTCGGTCGTCGACGACGTCACCCCCGCGGGCGAGCCGCGCTTCTACGCGGTGGCGATCATCTTCGCCGACGGCACGGTGAAGCCGGCCCGCTTCCGCGCCATGCCCGACGGCGCGACGCCTGCTTCGCTAGCGCTCTCCAGCGCGCAGGGCGCCGCCCGCCCCGCCGCCGCCCCGCCACGCAGGGCGCCGCCTCCACCTGCCGCCGCGCCGCTTCCGCCGGTGCCCGCGGAGGATCCGCTCGAGGCGCGCAAGCGCGCCCAGCGCGAGGCCCGCGCCCGCGTGACGGCGGAATCGCTGACCGAACCGCCTGGTCCCGCCGAGGTGTTCGGCCGCGGGCAGCCGTTCATCCGGGTCGCGCCCGGTGCGGAATCCCCCCGCGCTGCCGCCCAGCCGCCTCCCCCTGCCGCGGCCCAGCCTGCCCGTCCAGCGCCGGAACCCCCCCGCCAGCCCCAGGAACCGACGCGCGCGGCCTCCCAGGCGGCACCCGAGCCTCCCGCCCCTCCGTCCAGCATCCCGCTCGAGCACGACCTCGAGGTGCGGATGAGCGGCGCCGACCAGACCTGGGACGGGCTGCGCATCTGCTGGGATCGCGATCCCCGCGCCGCGGCCTACGAGGTCATCGTTTCCGACCACCAGATCTTCGCGGAAGAGCTCAAGGACGCCCTCGCCGGCCGCGCCGACTTCACCACGGCGGTGGCAGTCGCTCCTTCGGTCAGCGCCGTGATCGACAACGTGACTCCCCGCGACGCGCGGGGCTGGTACGCGGTCCTCGTCCGCTCCCGCGACGGCAAGCGCGCGGCGCATCCTTTCCAGGTGGGCGACGCCGCGGCGACCGGAAAGGCCGTCGCCCCGTTCCTCAATCCGAACCGCACCGCCGAGGTCCGCGCCGAGGCCGAAGGGATGGTCGAGGAAGCGCGCGAGCAGTGGCAGCGCTGGAAGTCCGAGCAGGACGGCGGCGCGCGCGCCGAGGCGAAGCGGCTGGTGCACGACGCGCTGCTCGTCTTCCCGGGGCTGCCCTCGGCCAGGGCGCTCGCCGCCGAGATGGGGTAGCCCATCCGGCTCGATCTGCCGCGGCTGTTGCCCCTGGTCTGCCCCGGGTGCCGCAAGCGTTCCGAGCGGGGCGTGGAGCTGGCGGCGCTGGAGATCGAGTCGCGCTCCCGCACCGAGGGCGAGGAGCTGGTGGAAGGAGTGCTGCGCTGCACGGGGTGCGCGCGGCGCTTCGCGGTGGTCGACGGCATCCCCGTGCTGCTGCGCGACGTAGGGGAGGCGCACGTGCTGGGTCTCCTGTCGCAGCCCCTCGATCCCGAGGTCGCTGCCGTGCTGGCGGAGCCCGGCCCGGACGAGGCGCCGCTCCCGCACGCGCTGGCGCAGCTGGGCAGCTACCTGGACTCGCAGTGGGGAGACCGCTCCGATCCGCCGCCCGGCGGACCGTCGCCGCCGTCCGGGTTCGCCGCGCTCGCGCGCAAGCTGCGGGACCTCTCGTCGGTGCGCGTGCCGCTGTGCCTGGAGCTGGGGTGCGGAGTCGGACGCGGACTCTCCGCGCTGGCGCGCGGCGCGGAAGTGGTGGTCGGCGTGGACAAGTCTCCCTGGGCGCTGCGGCTCGCGCGCCGCATCCTGCGCGGCGAGGAGGTCGGCTACCCGCGCCGCGCCGCCGGCCGCACCTACCTTCCGGCCACCGTGCGCGCGCACAAGGACGCTGCTCCGGGCGCGCAGCTGATCTGCGCCGACGCCGTGGCCCCGCCGTTCCCTCCCGGCACCTTCCAGCGGACCGTGGCGCTGAACCTGCTCGACTCGGTGCGCTCGCCGCGCGAGCTGCTCCACCACCTCGATCAGCTCACCGCGCCTGGCGGCGACATCGCCGTTGGCTCGCCCTACGCCTGGCGCAGCGGGATCACCGACGAGGCGGAACGGCTCGGCGGGGCCGATCCCGCCGCGGCGCTTCGCACCGAGGCCGCCCAGCTCGGCTGGACCGTCGTCGAGGACGACGACCAGGTGCCGTGGACGCTCCGCCGCGACGC
>Ga0209701_10002541_pt1 | contig 11873 bp, 8 predicted proteins | sample CZO8metaG_4_FD_188356 | JGI IMG/M metagenome (GOLD analysis project Ga0209701, IMG submission 188356) | Vadose zone soil microbial communities from the Eel River Critical Zone Observatory, Northern California, USA - CZOApr15con2H3.8 metaG... | ecosystem: Environmental > Terrestrial > Soil >...
TCAAGTGCCTGGTAAACGCGGTAACCGGAAACTGACTCAATACCTTTTTGGCCCAAAAGGTGACCACTGGCCCGGGCAGGGTGCTAGTGCCGTTCCAACTTATTGGAGCAAGTCTCCCAGAAACGGCTGGCCCGCACGTTCGGATCGAGGCTTCCAGCCCATATTCGGCTCAAATAGTTGGAACGGCACTAGCGGGGCCAAAGCCAGCCAAAGGTGCCCGCGGTCAGCAGGCCGTAAACGAGTCCATCGATAACTTCTTTGAGGGTCGCCCCCCACGTCTGACCCTTCCAGATGGCGTTGCTCAGGTGTCCCAGACCGTAGGCCAGGAACGCCACCGTGCCAGCCACGCGAAAGACGGCCAAATACGGTGCGCCGGGCATAACCGTGCGTCCGGTGAGATAGGCGACAAAGAAGCCGATGATGAGGCAGTAGGCAAACCACATCCCCAGGAACTTCGGCATGACCGGTGGGCCGCAGGGCAACACGGTCAGCATTCCCACCGGTCCCTGCTTGTATTTTTCTATCAGGGCGGGCGACTTCATCTCCTTATGGGTCCCAAAAGGGAAAAAATAGAGACCCCGCTTCAGGCCGGCGGCGCGCAGCGCAGCGAGGAGTTTATCCTCATCGGGGAGTTGCCGGTAATCGCTGCGGTGGTAGGTAAGCAGCATGTGCATGACGGAGCTGGCGACGAAGACGATGATGGCCGAGAGCAGGATCGGGAGCCAGAGGTCAGTGAGAGGAACCATGCGCAGCCTCCTTCAGTAGTTTGTCGGCGAATGCAGGGATTTCGCAGGCGAGGTTACGCTTGGCCGGCGCCGTGGTCAAGCCGGCCCAGGGTATATTTTTTGGCGTGGTGGATGCTCTTATGAAGTACGGTGCAGGAGTGCATTCAGAATAGCGTGCGGGTTGGTCCCCACCCCCATTCCGCTGAATGACCAGTTAAAGAAGAGAAAGCCTCATGACGTGGCGAAAGTGGCTTCTGGTTGCGCTATTGACGCTGCTGTGGGCCAAGCCCGCAGCGGCGGATAACCGCTTCATTGTCCGGTCGAACCTTGGCGCCAGCGGGCTATCCGCGGCGGTCTCCACGCTTTGCGGCGCGGTGCTGGGTTGCAACGTGGTTCCCGGGCTCGACGGCACGCTGGGCCAGCTTTACCTGGTTACGACTCCGAGCACAATCAATCCTGCGACTTTCCTTTCTCTCCTGCAGAGCACGCCGGGAATCTTAGCGGCCGAGCTGGACCAGTTGATCAGCATGGTGGGCGGCCTGAACCAGGTGCCTTCGCCGGCTCCGGTCGCCGTGCTGTCGGACACAACTCCGGTAAATTATTTCGGCGCGACGGTTTGGAATGCCTACGCCAGTCAACCCGCGGCGACGATTGTCCACGTATCCGGCGCCCACGGACTTGGGCTGGTGGGCAAAGGAATCGTCGCCGACATAGATACGGGCGTGGATCCCAACCACCCGGCCCTGAAGAGCGTTCTTCTTCCGGGATTTGACTTCACGCGAAACCAGCCCGGGGGTTCCGAACTGACGGACTTTGCCGCCCCGCCGCCAGTGCCTTGCGCGCCCACGCCGTGCCCGACCTGGCAGCCCGTGGTGGTGAACCAATCGAGCATGGCGATCGTGGATCAGTCCTCGATGGCCATTGTGGACGGCAACGCGCAATACGCGGCGTTTGGCCACGGCACGATGGTGATGGGCGTCATCCACCTGGTGGCGCCGCAGGCGACTCTGCTGCCTCTGAAGGCATTCGGTTCCGACGGCACGGGCTCGCTCTCGAACATCCTGCGGGCGATCTATTTCGCCGTGCAGAACAACGCAAAAGTCATCAATATGAGCTTCGACATGAAGTCGAGTTCCCAGGAACTGGCGACTGCGCTGAATTATGCCAGCCAGCTCGGGACCATCGCCATGGCGTCCGCAGGGAACGACGGCCAGCAGGAGACTGTCTATCCCGCCGGGCTCACCAGCACGGTGATGGGAGTGGCGTCAACCAGCGACACGGATACGCGCTCTTCCTTCTCGAACTTTGGGCCTATCGTGTGGGTAGCCGCTCCGGGCGAAGCCATCGTCACCACGTACCCGTTCAACAGCTACGCGGCCGGATGGGGAACGTCGTTCAGCGCGCCGTTTGTTTCCGGGACGGGCGCTCTGCTGGTGGACAAGGCGGCGAACACCAACCAGTCCGGGGCGGCCGCAGCCGTGGCCCATGCGCAGCTGCTTAGCGATCCCGGCATGGGCAACGGGCGATTGGACATACTGCAAGCGGTGCAGGCATTGTCCCCGCCGGCGGTGAATCCGGACTTCACTCTTTCCGCCGCGCCGTCCACCGCGATCGTCATGGCGGGCCAACCGGCCAACTACACCGTCTCGGTCGGGCCTGTGGGTGCGTTCAGCCAGACGGTTACTTTCAGTTGCGCAGGCGCCCCGGCCGGAGCCACATGCTCGGTATCGCCTTCCTCGGTGATGCTCGACGGCACGAATCCCATGACCGTAACGCTGACGGTGAACACCACGGCACGTTCGACCTCGACACCGGGGCCTCGACCGCGATTGGTTCCGCCAGCGCTTCCGTGGGTGCTCGTGACGGCGTGCGCCGCCTGGCTCCTGGTTTGGGCGATGCTTTACAGCTTGCGTCAAGCTTCCCGGCGGCGATTCGGGCTTGGTGCGGCGGCGGCAGTGCTGGCCGCTTTGGTTTGTATCTCGTGCGGCAGCGCAGGAACCACGCCCCCATCCACACCACAAGGCACACCACCGGGCTCTTCCACGATAAACGTGACTGGAAGCGCAGGTTCGGGCGGCATCCAGCACACCACACCAGTCGGCCTGGTCGTAAAATAATCCGGCGATTCGAATCATCGAAGACGCCAGTCCTCTCGGATTCCTACCAGAGAGTTTCACGCAGGGGCCAACCAGTGTAGACTTGTTTCCCCGAAATTATGGGCGGAGGGTTTTCCCATGAAGAGGAAAGCGGCGCTTTTGGTGTTCGTGCTGGTTCTTGCGGCGGGCGTTTACGCGCAGACCCGGGAGATTGATATTCCGTTTCAGAAATTCGTTTTGAATAACGGTCTGACGCTCATCGTCCATGAGGACCACAAGGCGCCCATCGTGGCCGTGAACATCTGGTATCACGTGGGGTCGAAGAACGAAAAGCCGGGCAAGACGGGCTTCGCGCACCTGTTCGAGCACATCATGTTCGGGGGCAGCGAAAACGCCAAGGGCCGGTACATCGAAGCCATGGAGCGAATCGGCGCGACCGATTTGAACGGCACTACCGAGAACGACCGGACAAACTACTTTGAGAACGTTCCCACCTCGGCGCTGGATCTCACGCTGTGGATGGAGTCGGACCGCATGGGACACCTGCTGGGCGCTCTGGACCAGAAGACGCTGGACCTTCAGCGCGGGGTGGTGCAGAACGAAAAGCGCCAGGGGGAGAACCAGCCATACGCCGTTTCGGAAGAACTCATCACCAAGAACACGTATCCGGCGGGACACCCGTACTCCTGGACGGTCATCGGCGAAATGAAGGATTTGGATGCCGCGTCCATGGACGACGTCAAGGAATGGTTCAAGACGTACTACGGGCCGTCCAACACGGTGATCGCCATTGCCGGAGACATTGACGCCAAGACGGCGAAAGAAAAAGTGGAAAAGTATTTCGGAGACATTCCGGCAGGGCCGCCGGTGGCGCACCAGAACGTGTGGATCGCGAAAATGACCGGGACGCACCGGGAGACCGTGGAGGACCGCGTCCCGCAGGCGCGCGTGTACAAGGTGTGGAACATTCCGGAGTACGGCAGCGCCGACGCCGATTATCTGGACCTGGTGAGCGATGTGCTGAGCCAGGGAAAGACCTCGCGGTTCTACAAGCGGCTAGTGTACGACGACCAAATCGCCACCAATGCAAATGCTTTCGTGGATTTGAACGAAATCGGCGGGCAGTTCGACATTCAAGCGACGGCGCGGCCCGGGCAGGGCCTCGCCCAGGTGGAAAAAGAGCTGGATGAAGAGCTGGCGCGCTTCTTGAAAGACGGCCCAACCGCGGAGGAGCTGCAGCGCGTGAAGACGCAGTACATGGCCAACTTCGTCCGCGGCATCGAGCGCATCGGCGGGTTCGGAGGAAAATCAGACCGCCTGGCGCGGAGCCAGGTGTTCCGCGGAAGGCCCGACGCGTATAAGGATTCGCTGAAGCGCGTACAGGAAGCTACGGCGGAGGACCTGAAAGCCGCGGCGAATCGCTGGCTGTCGGATGGCGTTTACATCCTAGAAGTGGTTCCGTTCCCGGAGTACAAGACGGCGTCCTCCGGTGCGGACCGGGCGAAGGCGCCGGTGCCGGGCACGCCGCCCGAGCTGAAGCTGCCCAAGCTGCAGCGCATCACGCTATCGAACGGGCTGAAGGTGATCCTGGCCGAGCGGCATGAAGTTCCGCTGGTGGATTTTTGGATGGCGCTGGACGGGGGCTATGCCGCCGATCAGTTCGCGGCACCCGGAACGGCGAGCATGACCACGTCGCTTCTGGATGGAGGCACCAGCACGCGGACTGCGCTGCAAATCAGCGATCAGCTGGCCATGCTGGGGGCAAGACTCAACGCATTCTCGAACCTGGATTTGTCTTTTGTGCGGCTTTCGGCACTCAAGTCGAAACTGGACGACTCGCTCGAACTCTATGCCGACGTGATTCTGAATCCGTCGTTCCCCGAATCGGATTTTGCGCGGCTGCAGAAGCAGCGGCTTGCGGCCATCGAACGGGAGAAAAACACGCCGGTGCAGATGGCGCTGCGGGTTTTTCCGGCCCTGTTGTACGGGAAGGGACACGCCTACGGGAATCCGCTCACCGGATCCGGAACCTCCGAAAGCGTCGCCAAAATGACGCGGAACGACCTCGTCAAATTTCACAACGTGTGGTTCCGGCCGAACGGCGCGACGCTGATCGTCGCCGGGGATACCTCGCTCATCGAATTGAAGCCCAAACTCGAGAAACTCTTTGCCAACTGGAAGGCGGGGCAGATTCCGAAGAAAAACATCAGCACCGTGCCGTTCCCGCCGAAGCCCGTGATTTATCTGATCGATAAGCCGGGCGCGCTGCAGTCCATCATCATCGCGGGGCTGGTCGCTCCGCCGACGGCGAACCCGAAAGAGATCGCCATCGAAGCCATGAACGACGGGCTGGGCGGAATGTTCGGGTCGCGGCTGAACATGAATCTGCGCGAAGACAAACACTGGGCCTACGGCGCGGGGAGTTTTTTGTTTGGCGCGCGCGGCCAGCGGCCGTTCATCGCCTTTGCGCCGGTGCAAACCGACAAGACCAAAGAGTCCATGGTGGAAATGACCAAGGAGTTCCACGGAATCCGGGGAGACCATCCCCTCTCGGCCGACGAGTTGGCCAGAATCCAGGCGAATGAAACGCTGAGTCTTCCGGGCTCGCGGGAAACGCTGGAGGCCGTGGGGCAATCCATCATTGACCTGGTGCAATTCGGTTTGCCGGACGATTACTACGAGACCTACGCCGGGAAAGTCCGCGCGCTGAAGACCGGCGACGTGGACGACGCCGCAAAGTTGATTGTCCATCCGGACAACATGGTCTGGGTGGTGGTCGGCGACCGCTCCAAGGTCGAAGCGGGCATCAAGGAGCTGGGGCTGGGCGAGATCCGGCTTCTCGATGCCGACGGGAAACCGCTGTAAAACATCCGCCGATCCTGGTTATAACTTGTTATAATTTGTTCTGGATTTGCCGCAATTACAAGCACACGAGAGAACCCTGAAGGGCTGCAGGGTCGCGCTTGCAGCCCTTTTTATTTGTACGGGACAGAAAAGAGCATGACGCCGACCATCCGCAATATCGCCATCATCGCCCACGTGGACCACGGCAAGACCACGCTCGTGGATGCCATGCTCCGCCAGAGCGGCATCTTCCGCGAAAACGAGGCGTTGGTGGACCGGGTGATGGATTCCAACGACCTGGAGCGCGAGCGCGGCATTACCATCCTGGCGAAAAACACAGCGCTCTTCTTCCGCGGCACGAAAATCAACATCGTGGACACGCCGGGCCACAGCGACTTCGGCGGCGAAGTGGAGCGCGCGCTGCGCATGGTGGATGGCGTGCTCCTGCTGGTGGACGCGAGCGAGGGCCCGCTGCCGCAGACGCGTTACGTCCTGCAAAAAGCGCTCGCGGCGAAGCTTTCCCCGGTCGTGGTCTTGAACAAAATCGACCGCAGCGACGCGCGCCCCGCCGAGGTTCTTGACGAAATCTACGACCTGTTCATCGACCTGGACGCCACCGAAGATCAGCTGAGCTTTCCGGTGCTGTACGCCAACGCCAGAGCGGGCGTGGCGCACCGCAAGATGGGCGACACCTCGCACGATCTTCTGCCGCTGTTCGAAACGATTCTCAGCGCGATTCCCGCGCCGCAGGGCGACCCCAGCGGCGTGTTGCAGGTGCAGGTGACCAATCTCGACTACAGCGATTTCCTCGGGCGCATCGCCATCGGCCGCGTGTTCAACGGCACGCTGCATCGCGGCGCCGAAGTGGGCATCAGCAAGCTTTCGCGCGAGATGCAGCCCATGCGCATCACCAAGCTTTTTACCTTCCGCGGACTGGAGCGCGATGAAGCGGAAGTCGTGGCGTGCGGCGACATCGTGGCCATCGCCGGGGTGGAAGGAATCCAAATCGGCGAGAGCATCACCAGCCTGGAGAACCCCGCGCCGCTCGAGCTCCCCACCATCGACGAACCCACGCTGGCCATGGTCTTCACCGTCAATACCGGCCCGCTGGCCGGGCGCGAGGGCAGCTTTGTGACTTCGCGCGACCTTCGCAGCCGCCTCGAGAAGGAGCTGCTCACCAACGTTTCCATCCGCGTGGAGGATTCCGAGGCGACCGACTCTTTCCGCGTTCTGGGGCGCGGCGAATTGCAACTGGCCATCCTGATCGAGACGATGCGCCGCGAAGGCTACGAGCTGATGGTCGGCAAGCCGGAGATCGTCGTGCGCACCGAGAATGGCCGGAAGCTCGAGCCCGTCGAATTGCTCGTGGTGGATTGCCCGGAAACGTACATCGGCATCATCATAGAAAGCCTGGGGGGCCGCCGCGGCGAGATGACCAAGATGATCAACCACGGCTCGGGGCGGGTGCGCATGGAGTTCCGCATCCCGTCGCGCGGGCTGATCGGACTGCGCAGCCAGTTGCTCACCGACACGCGCGGCACCGCGCTGATTCATTCGATTTTCGACGGCTGGATCGAATACGGCGGCGAGATGGCGCTGCGTCCCACGGGCGCGCTGGTGGCCGACCGCCCGGGGCAATCCACCGCGTTTGCGCTCTGGAATCTGCAAGAGCGCGGGGAGCTGTTTCTTGGACCCGGCGTGGAAGTCTATGAAGGGATGATCGCCGGCGAAAACTCGCGCGAAGCCGATATGGAAGTCAACGTCACGAAAGAAAAGAAGCAGACCAACATGCGCGCGTCGACCGCCGACGAGGCCATCCGGCTGATCCCGCACCGCGAGCTGAACCTAGAGCAGGCCATCGAGTTTCTCGCCGACGACGAATACGTGGAAGTCACGCCCAAGTCCATTCGCCTGCGCAAGAAGGTTCTCGATGCCAAGAAGCGCCCGCGCCGCTGGCAGGAAATTCGCGCCAGCCAGGAGCAACCCGCCGGATAGCGCGGTTTCTGCTCACTCGTGATCACGGTTCCAGAGTTCCACCGCCGGGGGTAACATGTTGCCTATTGCATTGAGCCAGGGAACCATTTTGGGGGTATCCTTGCGGAGGTTGCCATACAACAGCCCAGTGCGGGGCGGCCTTCTAAGCTTTGTGTGGGGCGGCGGGAAATAAGAGCGGCCGCTTTTGTGGTCTTAATCCCCGGGAAGCCGCACTATACTTTACCCGGGAAGGAAACGCATTTGATACCGAAGCACTCATCGAACAGCCCACCGTCCGCCAACGGCCATTCTTGCAGGATTGCGGCAACCGCCACGGCGGTTCCGCCCTTTACCATCACCCGAGAGGACGTGAAAACCTATCTCGGCCGCACCTTCAACATCAACGAGCGCCGCGTGGAAGCCATGATGAGCGTGGTGGACAACGCCCAGGTGCAAAAGCGCCACTGCATCTTCCCCATTGATTACACCATCGAGCCGCGCCCGCTCTCCAAGACGAATGAGGAGTACCAGGAGCACGCCATCGCGCTCGCACGGCGCGCCGCCGAGGAGTGCCTGGCGAAGGCCGGCGTCACTCCCGCCGAAGTGGATTTGATCATCAGCGTCTCGTGTACCGGGTTCATGATTCCGTCGCTCGATGCGCACCTCCTGAACTTAATGGGCTTTCGCAACAACGTCCGGCGGCTGCCCATCACCGAGCTGGGCTGTGTGGCGGGCGCGATGGCGCTGTCGCGAGCATGGGATTTCCTGCGGGGATCTCCGGACGCGACGGTACTGGTTGTGGCCGTGGAGCTGCCTTCGCTGACGTTCCAGCGCAAAGATGTCTCGCAGGCCAACTTGATTTCCGCAATTATTTTTGGCGATGGCGCCGCGGCGGCGATCGTCACGAACCGGCCCGCGTCCGGGCCGAAGATATTGGATGTCGAGTCTTTTACGCTTCCCGGATCGATGGATGCCCTGGGATTCGATTTGCGCGACTCGGGGTTCCACATCGTGCTCTCGAAGGAACTTCCGCAACTGCTGCGTGAAAAAATCAAGGGGCTGGTGGAGGATTTCCTCGGCCGGCACAACTTGACGCCCCAGGAGATGACCGCATACCTTCTCCATCCCGGCGGGCAAAAGCTGCTCACCAGTGTGGAAGAAGAGCTGGGCTTGAGCCGGTGCCACACGGAGTTTTCCTGGGACGTTCTCCGCGACTATGGCAACATTTCCAGCGCCACGATCTTGTTTATCCTCCAGGAGTGGCTGACGAAGAGGCGGATGAACCCCGGGGATTACGGCCTGATGGCCGGATTTGGGCCGGGCTTCAGCTCGGAGTTGCTGCTGTTGCAATGGACATAAGCATCATCGCGTTCTTGTGTTTGCTGGGGACCGTGGCGGCGCTGCGTTTGGCGGAGATAGGAATTTCGCGCCGCAATCAGGCGCGACTCGCCGCGCAAGGCGCGCACAAAATCCCGGAGCCTCATTTCCGCTGGATGGTGCTTTTCCATGCCGGCGTGCTCGCGGGCGCGGCCCTGGAAGTTATTTTGCTGCACCGGCCGTTTCTTCCGGCGCTGGCCCTCCCGATGGGGGTTTTGTTTCTCCTGGCAAGTCTCGTCCGCTGGTGGGTGATTCGCACGATGAAGGGCCACTGGAACGTGCAAGTCATGCAGTCGGTGCAACTCGGAATCGTGACCCGCGGCCCATTTCGCTTCATTCGCCATCCTAACTATGCTGCTGTATTCACCGAACTGGTTGCGCTGCCCTTGATTCATACGGCGTGGCTGACCGCTCTGGTGGGGGCAGTCGTGCACGTGTGGATTCTCTCGCGGCGGTTGGCGGTCGAAGAGCCGGTGCTGCTGGCCAATCCTGCGTACCGTGCTGCGATGGCCCACAAGCCGCGTTTTTTGCCCGGCTTGTTTTAATGCGACGGCCCGGCCGGGCGGGCCACCTGGCGTTTGGGGCGCGCATCCGACTTAAAGAGAATGCCTGATGTTCTGATTGCCGGTGGAGGTATCGCCGGTTCGGCGCTGGCGATTCAACTGGGCCGCCGCGGTGTGTGTGTCGAGTTGTTCGAACGCGGCTGCTTTCCAAAAGAAAAGCCCTGCGGCGAAGGGCTCATGCCCGCAGGAGTGGCGGCGCTGGGCCACCTGGGTCTGGCATCGCGGATCGCCGGCGCTCCCTTTCACGGCGTTCGTTACCATTTCGGCGGCGAAGCTGCGGAGGGGCGCTTTCCGAAAATTGCCGGGCTGCCTCTGGCCGGGCGCGGCCATCGGCGGCGGGACCTGGACCGCGCGCTTTTTGAAGAGGCGGCGCAGACTCCCAACGTCACAGCACACACCGGCGCGCGCGTGGAGCGCCCGTTAATCGAAGATGGCCGGGTCACCGGAGTAGTCGTCGAGGGCGAGGCGCGCCGCGCCGCATTGGTGGTTGGCGCGGACGGCTCACGATCCCGCCTGCGGCACGCGCTCGGTCTGAATGTGACGTCGCGGCGCAAGCGGCTGGGGGCGCGGGCGCACTTCCGCCTGGCGCCGGGAGTGCCGCAGCAGGAATGGGTGGATGTCTTTCTGGGGGACCGGTACGAGATTTACGTCACGCCGCTGCCCGGTCAAGAATTGCTCGTCGCCGCGTTGGCGGAAGCAGGCGCGGCCGACGGGCGCATCGAGGACACCTATCGCCGCTGGTGCTTGGCGCAACCGAAACTGGCCGCGCGGCTGGAGGGCGCCGAGCAAGTGAGCGATCTGCTTACGTATGCTCCGCTCTCGTGCCGAGCGCGCCGTGGCTGGTTCCCCGGGCTGGTTCTGCTGGGCGATTCCGCCGGCTCGACAGATCCCATCACGGGCGGGGGGATGAGTCAAGCGCTGCTTGCTGCTGAACTTCTCACGTCATATGTGGCGGATGCGGGCGCGGGGAATTCCGCGTGGCTTGCAGCGTTTGACCGCGAACGCAATGCCATGCTGCGCGACTACCGCCGGCTGACGAGCATAATGCTCTGGCTGGCGCTCCATCCGCGCCTGGCGCGCCGCGCGCTCAATGCGCTGAGGCTTTGGCCCGCATTCTTCTCCCATCTGCTGGGCGTTTCGGGCGGCGTGCGCCGGCTCTGGGGCGGGGAACAGCATTGCCACGCGTATATCCCGTCGCTCCGATCAAGCCCTTGCGCCGGACCTCTGGAACAAAAGGGGGACTGAACATTGAGCTGGCGGCATACTGCTGCGCTTTTCACGCTGTTGCTTGCGGGATCTTCCTCGGCTGCGCAGGAACGCGCGGCTTACTCGGTTGAGTCCGCGAGAAGCAAGCTGGAGATCGCCGTGTACAAGGAAGGTTTTTTCCGGGCCTTCGGACACAATCATCTGATCGCCGCGAAGGTTGTTTCGGGACGGGTGGAGTTCGATGCAAAAAAAGTTGAAAACTCCTCGGTCAGTCTGAAAGTTCTGGCTGCGTCCCTGAGCGTCGTGGATCCCGGCGAATCCGAAAAAGACCGCAAAGACGTCCAAGCCACAATGGCAGGCGAAAAAGTATTGGACGTTGCGAAATATCCGCAGATCACCTTTACCTCCACTGGCGTTTTGGCGATCAAGCCGAAAGCTGAAGGCTGGGAGCTCACGCTTTCCGGTAGACTGAATCTTCATGGGGTAGAAAAGGCTGTGAGTTTCCCGTTGCGTCTGCGCAAGGAAGGTGAGGGGTTACGCGCGCAAGGGGAAGTCTCTCTGCTCCAGACCGACCACGGCATCACGCCCGTGAAAGTTGCGGGCGGAACAGTAAAGGTAAAAGATCGAGTGAAGATCAGCTTCGATATCCTGGCGAGTAAACCGAAGAAATGATGCGAGTCTGCGCCATCGCTTCCGCTGTGTTGTTGCTGGCTTCCGGGGCGGCCGCCGCGCCGCGGCTCCATGCCGCGGGGCCGGACGAGGCCCCCAAGCCGGCTCCGGTTGGCGCCGCGCTCGAGATTGAAGCCGGCTTTCACCTTCTTTATGAATTGAAATTTCCGGAGGCCCGCGCGGAATTCGTATCCTGGGAAAAATCGCATCCCGAAGACCCCCTGGGCAGCGTCTCCGAGGCAGCCGCTTATCTATTCGAAGAGTTCTACCAGCAAGGCGTGCTCACCTCCGATTTTTTCCTGAACGACAAGCGATTGCTCGGCGGCATCGAAGGCAAGCCCGATGCGAAACGCAAGGCCGCGTTTAACGAGGCGGTCGGACGCGCGCGGGATATTGCGCGGCGCCGCTTGAAAGCCAAT
>Ga0209701_10002548_pt1 | contig 11850 bp, 13 predicted proteins | sample CZO8metaG_4_FD_188356 | JGI IMG/M metagenome (GOLD analysis project Ga0209701, IMG submission 188356) | Vadose zone soil microbial communities from the Eel River Critical Zone Observatory, Northern California, USA - CZOApr15con2H3.8 metaG... | ecosystem: Environmental > Terrestrial > Soil >...
GCGCTCGGCCGCTTTTTGCTTTGCGTGTTGACAATTTCTCCGGGAGAGAGTGGGCGCTACCTGGTAGCGCCCGTAGGGCGAGGACCAGGGGCGAAGCGGATCAAGAGGAAGGTCCAGTGGACCTTCCTCCGTGCTTCGCGGGGTTCGCCATGGAAGGCGAACCCCGGCTTTCGAGCAAAGCCAGGACTGCGAAGCGAAGAAAGGTCCGAGTCAAAAAGGCATGGATGGACTTTTTCAACAACCTGCTAGTGTTGCGTCCTATAAATAACTTTATCTATGTTAGGTACTGCACCATCCCTATCGCTTTCCTGTTGTAGCCTGGATGAAGGCCGGACGCGCCGAAATCCGGGGACCTTCGCCGTGACCTGGATTGCGCTCCATCCAGGCTACAACTTACCGAGAGTTATTTGTGGGACACCATACTAGACTTCCTTCGGCATGGTTAGCGCCTTTCCGGTGATTTTCTCTCAATCAACCTGGTGCTAAAAATGCCGGTCAGGTCAGCAACACTCACATAAACGGCCGCTGGGGGCGGTCAATCGAGGGTCGCTCAATCGACGGACGCTCTGGCCGCGGCGGTTGCTGCTCCAAAGGTCGTGGGCCCTTCTCATGTAACGCGGTTGGTTGTCTTGGCAACTCCGCGTGCAGGAAGTCCGCACGCAGCATGATGCGCGCCGCAGCGACGCTGCCGTCCGCACGGAGTATCCCTTGGATAGCAACCGGCATGCCTGGCGTAAGTTGCGCCGTCATTCCCCCAATGAATTGCGTATCCTCGCCGTAACGCACCAGCGTACCGTTACAGACAGCCTGTCCCAGAGCCGGGTGCGACTGGATGTGACCTGCGATCTCCACGTGCGAGCCAACCGGACCAAGATCGCGACGTTCGAGTTGCACCGCCTGCGCCTGGGGCAGTCCGGCGCGATAGTAACCTCTCGCATACACTGATTGTCCGACTGCGAGATCCGGCGGCAAGCGCTGGGGGGTAACGGTCAAGGTTTGGGTACCAATGGTTAACGCGCCGCGCGCCCGATCTAGGGCGCGCAACGTCCCACGGAGCATGAAGGGGACATCGCCCGCCGTGGATACCACCGGGCGGGAGATGCGCGTCGCCGTCCACGAGCCGTCCTCGCGCATCAGGCCGCTAACCGCGATGGACTCGTTCACGCGGACCTGTGTCAGGCTAAACGGCTTGCCGTCTGGTGTCTCTCCGAAAGTATCCGGCATGACCCGCACTACTTGACCCAGTACGGTGACCGTTCTGGCCTCAACATCTACCTTCTCCACCAGACCTTGCAGCGCCTGTTCGACAGCGATACGCAGCGCTTGGCTGCGCCCGCTGGCGGCATCGACACGGCCCTGGACCACTACTACATCACCGAGACGCAGGTCCCGTTCGTTTAACGAAGCGCCATCAGCAGTGATGGAGGTATGCTCGCTGAGGAAGTACTCCCGGCCGTTGACAAAGATGCTGCCGAAGCGTTGTACCGGACCGACACTGGTATTCCCGGTGCCACCGATGCCGTCTTGATCCCGATCAGCCGCGGTCACGGAACAAACCACGCCAAAGAGGATCAGCAGTACCACCGCGTACCCGCGGATGTGTTTAGCTTTCGTCGGATGTATCATCGCGCTTTTGCCTTTGCCTTGCAGATCTTGCCCGTGCCGGCATCGAAATGCTGTCGTCTTCATAATAGTAAACGCCAAGCCGCATCCGGCGGCCATGCTTCACGCGCTGCTGGATCGCCGCGGTGTTGAGAGGCATCAGCCGTCGGTTTATCTCCTGAAGAAAGCGTTCCGCGTGTTCGACCAACTCCGGCCGCACCCGATTCAGGGACTCCGCGTCAATAAGGCGGTAATACACCGCGCGCTCCAGAAAGGGGGCTTGCCGGTCGGTGATGTTGCGCAACGCGCTTTGCAGGTGGTCGCCTACGTTGGCGCCGAGAAACGCAAGCTTGTCCCGCGGCAGCGCCGACACATAGGCACTGCGCACCAACCGAACCTTGTCTTCTTCCAGTTTGGCCACGCCGGTGCGCAGCAGCTCATCAAGCACCACCGCCGGGCGCATATCGGCCTTTACCTTCTTCACCAAGGCCTCGAAACTCGGCGTACCCGCCGTATTGCGTACCGCCAACGGCTTCGGTTTACCCCGTGAATCGAGGTAACGCGGCGTGGACACCCATTCGGCGACCACGCGCACGGCGAGGCTGGCGCGGCGGCGCAGCACGGGCGGGTTCGCCTCCCTGGGCCGCTTGGCGCGCAGGCGTTTGACGTCCTTGCGGTGGATACCCGTCAGCAGGCTCACGCGGCTGTCGGTGATGGGTTCGCCGCGACTGGTATCCTGCCGCAGCGCCTCCATCACGTATACCTCTTTAAGCACCTCACCCATCACCGCATAGGTCCAGCTACGCCCGATCAAATAGCGGATCAGCGGGTGGAGAATGGCAAGCACCGCATTTTTCAGGTCGGCATCCATGTTCCAACAGGGTATTTAATGTATTTCGGTCGCACCTTTAAGGGCCTTACCATTTGTCGGCAGACCCCACCTTTCGTCGGCACGCCTTTATCTAGATTAGCACAAAAACTTGACCGTGGGAATTTTTCCCACTACATTTAACCCAAGCCGAGCGGAGAAAACCCGACACGGTTCGCCGTGGGAACCGCGGCCGCATCCGCGATGACCGAAAACTTCTATTAAGGAGTTATTGATGCATTTGAAATCGGCCCTCACTGGAGCGTTGCTCGCCGCCGGTTGCACCGGCGCCTCGCTCGTGGCGCACGCCGCCACTAGCATGTTGATAGGCATCGCGCCGTCTTATTCCGAGGGTGACTATGGCGCCGCGAGCACCACCAAGATCGACTATGTGCCGGTGTACCTGAAGTACCAGGCGGACGATTTGAGCCTTAAGCTCACGGTCCCTTATATCTCGGTGGAAAGCGCCGGCGCGGTGGTGTCGGGCGGTACGGTGATTGGCAAGCCCGGTACGGGCGGAAGACGCACTACTGCCACCGAGAGCGGTCTGGGAGATATCTGGCTCGAAGGCCGTTATCGCCTGCACGGAAGCGGCGCCGCACCGGATGTCATTCCCTATGCCAAGGTAAAGTTCGGCACCGCCTCCCGCGGCAAAGGGCTTGGGACCGGAGAGAACGACTACGAGGCAGGGGTGGGGCTGGAGTGGGCGGTTGGGACCAAGACATTTCCGTTCGTGGACGTGGGCTACCGGGTGCTCGGGCAGCTTCCTGGGGTCACGTTGCAAGATTTTGCCACCTATGATGCCGGCGCCATGTTGAAGGTGGACAACAAGAACTTCCTGACCGGCATGTTCGCCGGCCACGGATCCGCCGTGGCGGGACAAGCGGGTGCGGCGGATCTGGTTGTCGCTTGGAACCACTCGCTCAGGCCCGCCGCCGTATTGCAGGCCTATTTCGACAAGGGCTTAAGCGACGGAAGTCCAAACTACGCCGTGGGCGTAGGAGTGGAAACCCGTTTTTAGTCTCAACCCCAACTGATAGGAGATTGTTGCCATGAAACGTAATACTTTATTAACTACCATGATGTGTGCTCTTGGTCTTGCGATGTCCGCCGTGCACGCGGCCGACACCGATAGCGATGTGAAATCCGGCGCCACAAAGCCGGCCGCCTCTTCGAACGCCGCCACCCCGGCGCAGCCGTTCCCGGGCCAGGGCAAGGCGGCCACCCCGGCGATGCCGGGCAACCCGATCGCGCAACAAAAAGTCACAGCCAACCGCGAGAAGGCGGAGGACAATCGAGCCGCGGCGGCAAAGCGCGCGGCGGCGGCAAAACAGCACGGGGAACGCGATAGCATGGAGCGGCACACTGTCTCCAAACCGGAGATCCCTCGACCCATGATCCATCGGTAAGCAGTAAGCTAGGTTCTTTAAGGCGCAACCCCATGGCTGCTACGCGGCCATGGGGTTTTGTTGAGTAGCGCTACGCAGTCGACGTGCTGCCTACACCTCAATTTGTACGTAGGGGACATACGTAGTTTGTTGACTTGCCTAAAGTGCTCGGTTGATCGCTCCATCATTTTTACGCAACCTCGCGCACGACCTCTTCCGATTGTGCCTTTGCCGAGGCAATGGCGCCCTTGACCGCGTCTTCACCCATCGCAACGCCTTCAACGCGCACGACCTGAACGTCTGTTATCCCGATGAATCCGAGGACGCTGCGAAGATAGGATTCCTGGAAGTCAAATTTCTTCATCGGTCCGTCGGAATAAACGCCACCGCGGGAGACCACGACAATCGCCTTCTTGCCTTGGAGCAGTCCTTGAGGGCCTTTCTTGGAATAGGAAAACGTGCGGCCGGGGCGCACGATGTGATCGATCCATGCTTTCAGGCTGGAGGGCAGCCCGAAGTTGTGCATGGGTACAGCAAACACGATGACGTCGGCGGCTCCGAGCTCGTCGACTAAAGCGTCCGATACGGCAAGCGCTTTTGCTTCCGAAGGGCTGCGCTTTTCGGGCGGCAGCAATCGCCCGGTGACAAATGCTTCGCCAACGTGGGGCAGGGGGTCTTTAGCCACATCGCGCACAACCACCTTTACCGCAGAATGGCGGGCCTTGATGTCATCGACGATGCGCCGCGCGATTTGATGGGAATAGGATTGCGCTCCCCGAGGACTGCTCGAAACAAACAATATGCTATTCATTCAGGTGCTCCTGTCTGTAAAATCAATGAGTTATATAACCAACCGTTGTTTTACGACGGAATTGATGTTACTATACCGTCTAGTATCACCAAGAATGATACTGACCGGTCACTATCATGTCAATATGGGACCTATCTAAAATGAGCGAAAAGGTAAAAGCCAACGCGGCAACGGGAAATCGAATGAGCGCGCGCGATCGCATCTTCAAAACGGCGAGCGACCTGTTTTATCACAAAGGAATACGCGCCGTGGGGGTTGAAACCATCGCGGAACAGGCGCATACCACCAAAATGAGCTTGTACCGGAGTTTTCTGTCCAAGGACGCGCTCGTCGCCGAATGGCTACGCCAACACGACGTCACGTTTTGGCAACATTGGAACGAAATGCTGAATCAATATCCCAACGATCCGCGCCGCCAGTTAAGTTTGATTTTTGGGAGGATCGCTGAGCACGTCGCTGATCCGAACTTGCGCGGCTGCCCGATTGCGAACGCGGCGGTGGAGTTAACGGATCCGAACCATCCTGCGAGAAAGGTAATTCAGGAGCACAAGGCGCAGTTACGCGCGCGCCTGGTTCAGCTATGCACTAAGATGGCGGTCAGCGATCCGGCCGCGTTAGCCGATGCGCTGTTTCTTCTTATAGAAGGCGCGCAAGCGAGCACGCAAAGCTTAGGGCCGTCGGGGCCGGGGAGTTCCATTGCCCGCGCGGCGGAAACTCTGATCGATGCACATCTGCGGAAAACTAAAACAGGCGGTTGATCTCGAAGCAGCTTGCGCTGGTCGCCCTGAGTGTCGCGGCGGCAAGCGTGTTGGCGATGGGGCAAGGCCTGCGCCGGGTCATCGATCGCGGCTTCGGCATTGCTTCCTTTAACTCTGTAGGCGACTACGACGAGAACGGCATGACTGAGCGGGGCAGGTAGACTCTGCGGCAAGGACGGTCTTACAACTATGAACCATCGGACCACAGAAGGCCCTGCTGCGGAATCGCTCGATCCCCTGGACGTGGTTATTCGGTATCACCAGGAGACGAAACATCATTTTTTCCGCTATGCGCGCGCGCCCGGCTACCTGGACTGGGCGAATCAGCCGGATCCGTTTCGACGCTATGAGGGATCTCCGCTCGTTCCCTTACCGCTCCTGAAACCTGATGACGCGCCGTTCTCGCCGCGCTATGAAGACTTGTATCGCCCCGGAGCAATCGCGAGCGCTCCGGTCAGCGTCCGCACCGTTTCGCGCTTTTTTGAATATTCGTTGGCCATTTCCGCTTGGAAGCAGGCCGGTGAGGTCCGCTGGGCGCTTCGAACCAACCCGTCGAGCGGCAACCTGCATCCAACCGAAGGCTACTTGCTCATTGATAAAATCCCAGGCCTTTCGCCATTCCCGGGTCTTTATCACTATACGGCCAAGGAGCATGCGCTGGAGCTGCGAGCACAGTTGCCGAAGGAAAGCTTTTCTTTGCTTATGCAAGGATTTCCGCGCAACGCCTTTTTTGTGGGCTTCACCTCAGTGAACTGGCGGGAGACCTGGAAGTACGGAGAGCGGGCGTTTCGCTATTGTCAACATGACGTGGGCCACGCGATCGGCAGCGCCCGCATTGCGGCCCAGACCCTGGGCTGGCGCATGCTGCTGTTGGACGGCCTGGCCGATGACACGGTTGCCGCCTTGTTGGGAGTCGATCGATCCGTGGATTTCGCAGGGGCAGAGCGGGAGCACCCTGATTGCCTCGCGGTCGTCTGGCCCGCCGGTCGAGCTGCCGGTCCGGCCACTGGAAAAACAATCTCCGTGCCCCGGTCCCTCGCCCCTGATGCGGTTCGCGCGTTGACGCAACACATTTGGCACGGCAAGGCCAACCGGCTGAGTCGAGACGATCCCGTGCAATGGGAGATCCTCAACCAGGTGGAAGTCACATCGTGGAAGTCGAGTACTGAACACGGGGTCGTCGAACTGAATCACGATAGTCCTTGCATTGAGACCCTGATTAACCCGAGCGCCCATGCGCCGAGCATCTACCCGGGTCAGCCAAGGGCTGGACAGGTGATCCGTCAGCGGCGAAGCGCGCTTGCGTTCGATGGCAAAACCTCGCTTTCAGTCGACCGCTTCTTTAAGATGCTGGCCCGCGTCATGCCACGGGTTGGTCGTGACCTGTGCCGGCGTCCCATGCCCTGGGACCTCCTGCCCTGGGGACCGGCGATTCATCTTGCCCTGTTCGTCCATCGGGTGGATGGCCTTGCCCCCGGTCTCTACCTGCTGGCGCGTGATCCGGCAAAGGTGGGCTTGCTCAGGCGGGCGATGTACCAACAATTTGCCTGGACCTCAGCGCCTGGCTGTCCAGAGGACTTGCCTCTGTTTCTCCTGCAAGAGGGCGATGTGCGGCAATTGGCTGCCGAGGTCAGTTGCCATCAAGATATTGCCGGGGAGAGTGCGTTTTCCTTGGGGATGATCGCGGAATTCGAATCAAGCCTGCGGCGGTACGGACCGTGGTTTTACCGGAGACTTTTCTGGGAGACCGGGGTGATCGGCCAGGTGCTTTATTTAGAAGCGGAGGCGACCGGCGTCCGTGCGACCGGAATCGGCTGTTTTTTTGATGACCCAGTCCATCAGGTAATGGGATTCAACGACGCGTTGTTCCAGTCGCTCTATCACTTCACGACCGGAGGCCATGTGGAGGACTCTCGCCTGACCACCTTGCCGCCTTATGGCCTTGATCATTGAGCGCCTAACGAGTCTGTAGGAAAACCCAAAAATCAAAATTTTCAGAAACGTAACTCAACCGTAGTAACACTTGTGCTGACATCTCTTGTCGCCTGGCTGACGCTATTCACGAGTAGCCTGTTCGTAGCTACTTCGGACGCTCATTGTGGGTCTCCGTAAGGAACACTGCCAGCGTAGACGCTGCACCGGCTGCAAGCTTGGCATGGCGAGACTGGAGCCCCTTCGCCCCGGCGGCTTTGCCGTGGCCAGTGCCGTAGTGGTTTCGCAGTTCAGCGACTCCCTGCGTGATCGTCGCAAGATTACTGAGTAGACGTTTGATCGTTTCTACTGCCTTCGCCTTCTCTGGAATGTCGTCCGGCGTTAGCTCAAGTTCTTTGCTCGTGAGCTTCACGAGTTCGGGGAGGTCTGCGTTCTTCGAGAACTGAACTGCACGATCCGTAAGGATCGTTTTACAGCATGTCTCCACGAGCTCTTTGGCAGTGCCGATTGCGAGGCCGGGATCATTGATGACCGCTGCTTCAATCCGAGTGATTTGCTGTGCGACATATCCGGGGTCCGTCCCAGCAAGTGTGTCTCGAGCGGCCGACAGCCCTGGCGTAACCCCGACACCGACATAGCGCCCGATATAGACTGGCTTCCCCGAAAGGCGCGTGCGCTCGACAAGTTGAAAGCCGTCGTTGTGGAGGAATTCATTGAAGAGTTGGCACAGACGCTCCGATTCTGTGACATCAGGTCGGACAACAGGATGAAGGGTTTCGGTAAGAAATCTAAGGAAGACCTCGTCGTCTCCGTTCAAAAGGTTGAAGCGTCGATCGTAGAAGACCCAGTCTTCATCCCAATCGAAGTTGTTGACGCGGTGCTGCCAGATGTCGCCCGCTGCGTCTTTGAATCTGCCGTCGGTAGACGGCAGGCTTTGCAAGTCGAAAAGCCGGGCCAAGAACTCTGACTCTTCGAGCCGACCGCTCCAGGTCACCTTTTCAGCAACCATGGAATCGATGATGTCGCGGCGAGTTATTTGCGAGATCTTCATTGCATAAGCAGCGTATCGGCGCCTGTCAGAGGGCTAACGTCGAAGGTAACCGGCGCCCAACAAGCGGCGTGCGGCGTGCCGGAAAACGAGCGCCAAGGTCATTTCTTGAGGCGTTCGGTAATCGAAGTTTTAACTTCTTCCCAAGGCACGACGTCGTCGGGGTTTGCTTCGTGCTCGGCGATTCTGCGGTCAAGCTCAGTCCGTTGGGCTTCGGTCAGCGGCACCGCGCTGCTATCCGCAGCAATGCTATCCCAAAGCTCTTCAACCAATCTCAAGCGCTCCTCGATCCCGATGCGTTCAATACCCAATGACTTTAAGTGAGACGGCCATGATGTCATCTGTGCAAGTCTTAGTAATCATCGTAGCAGGCCGCTTCACGTCGTGGAAGTCACAGTCACGTGCATAACGACCAAGCTCACTGGCGCGACGTCAGGAGCAAGCGTAGCCCGGATGAAGTAAAACGAAATCCGGGTATGTTTTGCTTACGTCTCATTGATTTCATTAGCCACGATTTTTGAAAAATGTGCAAAATTCGACTTTTCCTACAGGCTCAACGCCCCGGTTGAGCGGCTGAGTTCCCGCGAGCGAAGCGAGCGGGAGTTCGGTCCGTCTCGAACCGGTTGTTAGCCCTTTATGCTGCCAACTCCAGCAGCGTTGCGGGATGTTTTTCTGCGATTTTCAAGAGAGACTTGGCCGCGCCCGATGGTTGCCGGCGCCCTTGTTCCCAATCTTGAAGGGTGCGAACCGATACGCCGAGCAACTTAGCAAACTCGGTTTGAGACAGCCCCGTTTTCGTTCGCACCTCAACTACCCAAGTAACAGTGACCTTCATGACTCGGCCTCTCTTCCGCGCCTTCATTTCTCTCACAGAGCGCAACAACTCAGCGCCAATATCTCGCTTGGCATCCCGCATCAGAAGCTCTTTTTTGGATTTAGGCATTGTCGATCTCCACCTTGATTGCTCGAAGAATGCGCGCCGGGATGTTCTCCCGAGCGCTCTTGGCATAGATCAGCAAAAGCCAGATCTCGCCATTCGCTAGACGGTTGTAGTAGATAATACGCACGCCGCCGCGCTTACCGGTGCCTTGACGTGACCAACGCACTTTTCGCAGCCCCCCGGAGCCTGGAACGACATTCCCGGCCTCGGGATGGCTCGCGATGAAAGCGGCAAATGCACCGCGTTCGTCTTCGGTCCAATAATCAGCCGCGAGCCGTGAAAACGTCGGGGTTTCAATAACCGTCAGCACGGTGTAAGTATACGGCTATGCCGTATGCACCGCAAGGCTTGTTTAAGACGGGTTAACCGGCGCGCGCCGTTGCTGCGCGTCCGCGTGCAAGCGGTAAAAATCACAACCGGTTTGTTGATGCTGAAACGGGAACGTTTCAGGTAGGGATATTTTGGCCCGGAAGGTCCTGGAAAAGGGGTTTTTCTACAACCTCAACAGGCGATGTGACTAATGCGGTTCTGCTGCATGGCCATTATTATGGCGAGCGCGCGGGCTAGTGTGGTGTCCCGGAAATACTTTCACGAAAAAACTCCCTCACCCCAACCGGCTTCGCCCCCTCGCTTCGCTCTCCCCGGCGGGAGAGGGGCCAAACTCCTTCTCCCTCCGGTCTATACACGGGAGAAGGGCGGGGATGAGGGGCGCGGTCCGCGAATGCGACAACGTCAGAATTACATAATTTATTTATGGGACACGACACTAGGAAACCGACTGATAAACTCGATCCATCTCGTTCCACTCTCCCGTCAACTCGTCCAGCGCCGCGATCGTCGGACTGCGCAATTATTACTACCGCGAAGCAACATGATCTTTCGCGGTTGTGTTTTTGGACGATACCGGGTAACTTAAAAAAAGGCTAAGAGCCCACCTAACTAATCCCTAAAAAGGTAGAACTCGACATGGCTATGAGCAGTGCTTTCTTCGACACCTGGGCGCCTAGGGCGCTCGCGGTACTCCGCATCGTCACCGCGTTCTTGTTCCTGCAGCACGGCAGCGCCAAACTCTTTGGCGTTCCCCACGTCGCCTACTTTGATAACCTGCAAGTCTTCTCGCTCATAGGCTTTGCGGGAATTCTCGAGGTTGTCGGTGGGTTGCTTTTGCTTTTGGGACTGTTCACGCGTCCGACGGCGTTTATTCTTTCCGGCGAGATGGCCTTTGCTTATTTCATTGCACATGCGTCTAAGGGCGCCTTCCTCTCGCCGGCGCTCAATATGGGTGAGTCGGCAGTACTCTTTTGCTTCATCTTTCTTTTCTTATCAGTAGCCGGTGCTGGAGCATGGAGTATTGACACGAGGCGCACGCCGCGATCGGCAATTTAGCGGTCGTTTCACTTCATCCGCGCTGCACGCTCAAAGCACCCATCAAGCTCGGATACAAACTACCCGCCGATCTTGATTTGAAGAGCACAAGGTTCATGACTTCCATGGCACTACCTTAAGCACCTTTGATCGAGGATACGGCCCCGGGGGGCTACGGAGCAAAGAGTAGCCCGCATGAAGCGACAATGCGGGGGAGCCCCCGACGGCACCGTCCATCCCCGGATTCCGCTCCGAGACTGTGAAAGTATTCTCGACGCGAGACAAGACACTCCACTGCGACAGCAAAGTTTGAGCGCGTGCGTACTCTCTACCCCACTTCATGACAACTTCGCTGGCTCAAATGTACTCAGCATCCCACCATTCTCGGATGTGTGGGAATACTTTCACAGTCTCTCCGCTCCATCCGGGCTACAAACTTGAGTCGCCACGGAGTCTACGCTTAAGGTAGCGCCATGGGTTCATGGCTTGTAGTACCGGTGCGACCGGAGCAGGCACGGCGCTTCTTCCCGCTGCCGCGGAGCGTGTCAATGACTTTGAGACACCTGGTTGCATGAATTTAGTGTCGAAGGATCTGGCATTGTGGTGGTGTCGGTCTCCGGTTTAGGTGGGTTGATCCAGACAGCGGTCGCCAGCCTGGGTGGTTGCGGGACTTTTCCCTTGAAGCGTTTCGGGTTGGCCAGAAACGCGACGTTGAGCGTGTCGGCACGTTGCTGGAAGAGAGCCTGGGCGCGGCCGTAGTGAACGGTCTCGGGTGTCATGAAACCGATGCCTGAGTGGCGGTGAGTGGCGTTGTACCACTGGAAGAAGTGCCGGCAGTGGGCGCGCGCATCCTCGATGCTGCCGAACCGCTCGGGGAAGTCGGGACGGTACTTGAGCGTTTTGAACTGGGCCTCGGAATACGGATTGTCGTCGGAGACATGCGGCCGGCTGTGGGTCTTGGCGACTTCCAGATCGACGAGCAAGGCGGCCACGGGTTTGCGGCGCTTTGCTGGCGCCGCGATCGGCATGCAGCGTCAGCGTGCCGGGGGCGATGTGATGCTTGGCCACGGTCTCGGCGATCAGCGCTTCGGCCAGCTGCGCGGCCTCCCGCAGGGCGATCATCCAGCCGACCACATAG
>Ga0209701_10002550_pt1 | contig 11846 bp, 9 predicted proteins | sample CZO8metaG_4_FD_188356 | JGI IMG/M metagenome (GOLD analysis project Ga0209701, IMG submission 188356) | Vadose zone soil microbial communities from the Eel River Critical Zone Observatory, Northern California, USA - CZOApr15con2H3.8 metaG... | ecosystem: Environmental > Terrestrial > Soil >...
AGTTGATGTGGATGCCGAGCAATCCTGCCGGCGCCTGCCGCCCCATCGCTTGGGTGACGACCGAGCCCCAATCTCCCCCCTGCGCGACATACCGCGTGTATCCCAGCCGCTTCATGAGGACGTCCCACGCACGAGCGATGCGGTCCGGTCCCCAGCCCGTCTCCGTCGGTCGCGCCGAGAAGCCGTAGCCCGGCACGGACGGAATCACGACGTCGAACGCGTCCTCTGCGCGGCCGCCGTACGCCGTCGGATCGGTGAGCGGGCCTATGATCTTGAGTTGCTCGATCACGGAGCCCGGCCAACCGTGCGAGATGAGCAGCGGAAGCGCGTTCTTGTGACGAGAACGGACGTGGATGAAGTGAATGTCGACTCCGTCGATCGTCGTCACGAACTGCGGCAAGGCATTGAGCTTTGCTTCCGCCTTGCGCCAGTCGTAGTCCGTTCCCCAGTACTGAACCAGCTCCTGCAGCTTGGCCAGCTGCGCACCCTGCGACCGATCGGGGACGGTTTCCTTATCGGGCCATCGCGTCGCTTGGATCCGTCGACGGAGATCGGTGAGGTCCTCGTCCGAAATGTTGACGCGGAAAGGGCGGACTGCGGCGTTGGCGGTGTCAGATCTCGCTGCGGTGGATTGGGTCATGGCGGTCTCCTTCGGGGTCGCTGTGGTCTGGGCATGGCCGGCGCCGGACAGCAGCACGAGACTGAATGTCGCCGCGGCTGCCGACGCGGCAAGAAATTTGCGTCGCGTGAACGCCGACGATATGGCGGAATCGATCGTTCTCCCTCGTGAAAAGACGAGACGGGCAGCGGTAAGGACGAGTAACATGGTTTGCTCCTTTCTGAGAAAAGTGGGCGATGCGATTGCCACTGCGCTCACACGACTAGCGCAGCGATCGAAACGCGGCACGGACCTCTTCAGAGAAAAGTTGCGGCTGTTCCCACGCCGCGAAGTGACCGCCCTTGTCGACCTTGCTGTAATAGATGAGCTTGGGATACGCCCGCTCCGTCCAGCTCCGCGGGGCTTGATAGAGCTCGTCCGGAAAGGCGGTGACAGCGACCGGGATGGCGACTTGTTTCGGGGCAAAGAAGGCGAGCTTGCTTTCCCAATACAGACGGGCCGAAGAGATCGTCGTGTTCGTCAGCCAGTAGAGCGTGGCGTTGTCGAGGATGTCGTCTCGCGTAAGCCCCTCACGCTGACCGTCGAAAACGCGTGCGATGAGCGCATAGCTGCGCGCATCGTGGTCGATCATCCAGGCGGCCATGCCGACCGGCGAATCACTGATCCCGTAGATCGTCTGCGGGCGGTTCATCATCTCCTGGGCGTAGCCCAGGCCGTGCTTGTAGAAAAAGACCAGCTGATCAAACGCGTGCTTTTCCTCGGCTGAGAGGCCTGATGGCGCAACACCGGTAAAAGCCGCCTTGTCGATGTCGGCTGGCACAGTGGCGGGCATGTTGGTGTGAATGCCGATCAATCCCGGCGGCTGAAGCAGCGCCATCTGCTCGGTGACCGCGTTCCCCCAGTCGCCGCCTTGCGCCACATATCGTTTGTATCCGAGGCGATCCATCAGGACTACCCAAGCACGCGCGATGCGGATGGGATCCCAGCCGGTCGCGGTGGGCTTCCCGGAAAACCCGTAGCCCGGCAGCGACGGAATCACGACATCGAACGCGTCCGCTGCGCTCCCGCCATAAGCGGTGGGATTCGTCAGCGGATCGATGATCTTCAATTGCTCGATGATCGAGCCGGGCCAGCCGTGCGTGACGATGATCGGCAACGCGTTCTTTTCTTTCGAACGCACGTGAATGAAATGAATGTCGACGCCGTCGATGTTCGTCACGAACTGCGGCAGGGCATTGAGCCTTGCCTCGACCTTGCGCCAGTCGTAATCCGTCGCCCAATAGCGCGCGAGTTTCTGAACCGTCGCGAGCTGCACGCCTTGCGATTGATCTGCGACTATTTCCCGCTCGGGCCACCGTGTCGCCGCGATGCGGCGTTTGATGTCGGTGAGCGCCTCGTCCGGAAAGTGGACGCGGAAGGGGCGGATGGCGTCGGGGCCCGCGTCTGTCTTCGCTTGCGTGGCGGGCTTCCCGCCGGTTACGTTCTGGGCTCTGGCTTCCGTCTGTGGCTGAGTCATGGCGATCGTTCCTCCTATGAGAAGTGCGACAAGTGTCCAATGGTGCTTCATAGCTTCTCCTCCTTTTTGATCAGTGGGCGATGCGAGTGCCGCCGGGCATACACGACGCACGCTCAGCGCAGCGATCGAAACGCGGCACGGACCTCTTCAGAGAAAAGTTGCGGCTGCTCCCACGCCGCGAAGTGGCCGCCTTTCTCAACCTTGTTGTAATGGATAAGTTTGGGATACGCCCGCTCTGCCCAACTCCGCGGAGCTTGATAGAGCTCGCCGGGAAAGACGCTCACCGCAACCGGGATGGAGACGTTCTTGGCGTCGAAAAACGGAAACTTGTTTTCCCAATAGAGACGAGACGAAGAAATCGCCGTGTCCGTCAACCAGTAGAGTGTGATGTTGTCGAGCACGTCGTCTCGTGTAAGTTGGTCCTGGGGTTGTCCTCTCGTGGGCCTGCGCACGGCCGCGGTGATCGCCGCCGCCGGCTGGGCATCACCGTCACCGTGGTCGATAAGCCAGGCCGCCAGGCCGACGGGGGAATCCGCAATTCCGTAGAGCGTTTGCGGACGCGTCGCCATCTCGTATGCGTAGTACGCGCCTGTCGCAACAAAGTGCTGCACCTTCTCGTACGTGCGTCTTTCCTCGTCGGATAGACCGGATGGCGCCGGGCTGCCGGACGCGATCGCCTTTGATACATCGGGTGGGACAATACCAGGCATGTTGGTGTGAATGCCGAGCAATTCCGGCGGCGCCTGTGTAGCCATCACATCAGTAATAACCGCGCCCCAATCGCCGCCTTGCGCCACAAATCGCGTGTATCCAAGGCGCTTCATCAGCACGACCCAGGCACGTGCGATGCGGGCGGGATCCCAGCCAGTCGTGGTCGGTTTGCCTGAAAACCCGTAGCCCGGCATCGACGGAATCACGACGTCGAAGGCGTCCTCTGCCCGGCCGCCGAACGCCGTCGGATCGGCGAGCGGACCGATAATCTTCAGTTGCTCGATGATCGAGCCGGGCCATCCGTGCGTGACGATGAGCGGCATCGCATTTTCATGTTTCGAACGAACATGAATGAAATGAATGTCCAGCCCATCGATCTCGGTGATGAATTGCGGCAGGGCGTTCAGTTTCGCTTCCACCTTGCGCCAGTCGTAATCTGTCGCCCAATAGCGCACGAGCTCCTGCATCATCGCGAGCTGCACGCCCTGCGACTGATCGGTGACGGTCTCCTTTGTGGGCCAACGAGTTGCTGCGATCCTGCGGCGCAGGTCGACGAGTGCCTCTTCCGGAACGTTGATGCGGAAGGGATGGTTGATTTCTTCGGACATTTTGATCCTATCCTTAATCCTATCCATAGGTGAATCTCCTTGGTTCGATGGTTGGCTGGGAAGTGCGCCTGAAGTGAGTGGGGTATGATCAGCCCGCCTTCATCAGCTTCCGCCATCTCGACGTTGTAGGACTGGTAGCGCTCGTAGACCGTGGCGATGCGAGGGACGGTGATATTAGAAACCGCTCCTTCGCGCGCCGCATCGGCAGGAAGTCCTAGCTTCAGGCGCCCGATAGAGGCCGCCGGAGTGTCGAATTCGAGTCGGTACAGCCGGTGCTCGGAGGGTGGACATCTCGCCGCTAGATTCCGCATGCTCGATAGACTCCAAGAACTTTCGGTCACCTCTTCCATTAAGACCGCGAATCGGTAAAATGAAGACATGCCCGAGCATTCAGTCGGTCACGCGCGCCTCCTTCGGCGTGGTGCGAGGCCGGCTGGCTGCCTGACGGGCACCAGCAAAATATGCACGACATATGTAGGAAATTCGGCGCGAAGCAGGCCCCCGCTACCACACTTATTTTTTTTACTTCCCGCCACAAGCTTAAATAAGCCGGCGTAACTACCCGGCTAGCTCAGCTTCCAGATAGTCGTCTTTAGGTATTAGCCTTATTTCTTCTCCTCTCCGGTTCAGTTTCCCTGCTAACAGGGAAAAATACAGGGGAAATGAGTATCGACAACATTGCGGCTGGCATACTTTTGACAAAAAAGGCCATTCCTGAGCCATTTCTATGCGATGTCCGCATCAAGCGCATCATTGAAAGCAGGGAATTAACAGGGAATTCCACAACACACTTACCTATTACTTTGCCAAGTAACGGCCTGGAAATCGAGAGGTAGATCAAAATTAGGTGCGGCACTAGCGATCTAACTAAAATTTAATACCTACCTATATGTGCTTCACGAGTGCCAAACGTCCAACCCACTGTCGCATAACTCCCCTTCTAATTAATGTTAATGCTCGCGCTGCAAGTGCGCCACATTGTCAACGAGATGGCCCATTAGAAAAACATTTTCTGACCCTGATTTCCTGACACTTTGATCTTCCCCCGATTTTACAGACACCTCCCATGGGGAGACAATGTTGAAATCGGAGGAAGATCAAACAATTATTGATAGGGCTTGGATGGAATGAGAGTATAACTCTTTGCCTTTTCGTCCCAAGCCAACTCTTCCGGCATATCGCATTCCATGCAACTCCATAGGGAAAGTTTGTTGCCATTCATTCCCAAGGCCAAAAAGCCGCCTTTCCCCGGCCACGATTTCAAAAATATCTTTCGCCAGCCTCCCGTGTCTGTCTTAGTCAAGACAGCGAGAAAGTTACCTCGCTTGCCCACGCGATCCTGATAAACTCCGACCAGTGCCAAATCTTCAACTCCATCTTTGTTAAAATCTCCGGGGCGAATGAAGGTCAGTCCATTCTCTTCCATCTGAGCCCTGCCGTCCTCGCCAAGAACCTCTTTCACTAGAAGATCCTTTCGCAATTCCGAAGCGAATTGCCACGACGGATCAAAACCTGTTACCGGAATACTGCGGATTTCTCTGTCTATTGGTCGAAACTGAACGCGCAGCCACCAAGCATAATTATTTGGTTCTGCGGCCACCGTCACCAAAGGCTCTTCGGTGCTTGCCGGCTTTGCGCTCGTTGGAGACTTAGTATCCGCACTGCAGCCACCTACCGCAACGGCAACGGCGCTTAGCAAAGCCGGAAAACAAATTGTCCACCTGCGCATATACCCTCCCGCTAATCCAGAAAATCAAGTTAGTACAACCAATCTAGTCGACTCACTGGAGACAATCAATGATGTGACTGGAGCGCTTCAGGCCTGCGAATTCCGGGTCAGCTCCCGCTGGACCGCGCCCGTACCGGAACCCGCGAGGGCGATCACCTCATTCGCATAAAAACTTCGGCCCGGATTCCCAAACAGCACACCCAGCGCGCGCTGCTGCACTTTGGTGAAAAGCGCGTCAGCGATCCCAATCGCCGGACCTGTGGGAGTCTTGGTCTGTCGTTTCTTTATTCCCATATTGGGAATGATAAACCCCGATTTGGGTATGTTCAGCCATGTTATTGATAGCGATAGCGCTTGGTTTATTGGTAGCGGTATGGCTGGCGATATCTTAGCTTTTTATTCGCGCATGCTGTGATGTTTTCCTGGTTTTGCTTGCTTTTTCTTGCCAAGTTTCCGCTCGCATATCAGGCTTTCAAGCGGAAGCTTAAGTTCTCGATGTAAGCGGCGGATCATCGCCAGCGTCAAGGTACGTTGTCCGCTAAGGACCTCGGAGACGCGCGCGCGCGAGCCGATATAGGGCTCTAGATCCTTTCGTGTCAGCCCCTGCTGTTCCATACGAAACTTGATGGCCGAGATTGGGTCAGGGGCCTCGATAGGAAAATGCCTGTCTTCGTAGACCTCGATCAGGGTCGCAAGAATATCAAGGCGATCGGCCTCGTGACTTCCTGGTTTAGAATCGAAAAGCGCCTCAATTTCCTTAAGCGCCGCCTCGTAATCAGTCTTGGTCTTAATCGGTCGAATTTCCATTATACTGTCTCCGCGTCGATTTGATCGTACTGCCGGCGCGTACCGACATGCAAGCTCGCGTAGGATGGGTGAAGCGCGCCGCGCAACCCATCGCGCAAGCGCTACTTCAAATTCCACCGCTACCCACAGCTTTGACTCTATCCAGGGATTCGGTACGTAGGGAGCTAGGCGACGTGAAATCGGTTGGGAAAAAGATGATGGGTTACGCTCGCTGAGCTTCACCCACACTACGGGCTGAGGGCCGACGCACGCTGGATACGCATGGTGGAAGAGCCAGGTCAAATCCTTGAAGCAATAATATAGAGATGCCGCTTTCTCTATCAATATTCCTTCACCGCCAAATTTTGGACGAATCTATCCAGCTTTCCTTCGACGGTTTTTTGGTCGATATTACCGTCAAGCCCATAAAGAACGGTATATAACAGGGGCGCGACAGCCAATTTTTCCACCGTTTTTTTCGTATAGACGGTAGCGATAATCGTGCTTACCTCTTTGAAAAAAGAAGTCTTATTGTAAGGCATCCTTCGATTAACAATATCCTCCCAATCCTTGCGATCTTTATCACTCAAATCTTCCGGCGGACGTATGTTCCTGGAGACCGCAAAACTGGTCTGCCCGTTCCTGTCTTCGCCTACCACTACACCCGCGACATCCCATACATTCTTTCCGTTTTCGTTAAAATAGGAAAACTTTAACTGCAGGTCGCTATTTCTGGTGATCTTCATCAGATCCGGATCGTATGAAAAGGCGAACCTGTTAGAAGCATATTTAAAATATTTATTGTAATCGAAAGCGATATTAATCGACGAAAAGACCGGCGGCAGCAGCTCGCGAGCGTCCAGAAACTCTCGCCACTGCTCCAATGTCCCGTAATACGACACATAGATGAAATCCGCAAGCGTCTTCAATTCGGGAATATGCCCATCGTCGACAAGCCCCGTTTGGCCCGACCGGAGCATTACTATACATCCACCGGGGACCGGCAAGGCAAGGGTCACGAACTTCACGTCACTGTATTCCACCATCCACGTCCGCACTTGCCACTTGCGCTGATAGGAATCGGTAAAGATGTACTCCTCATGCGCCTTTCCGAAAGACGTGATCTTTATATTTTCCGGACCGATGCGTCTAGTCGCGGGATTCCCTTTCAGAATGAGGTCCATGAACAGCTTCGAGTCACTAAAAAGTTTTGCCATCGATATGTTGTCCGGCTTTCGCAGGCGCACATACATGGAGTTATACATAGAGCCGAAGGTCAAGAATCCGTTATTCCCCAGATCGGCGTTGTCTATCTTACTAGGAGAGAGCGCATCCCAGTTTCCATCTCGCGCCTTGGAAATGAGACGGGGAAAAGTAGCGGAGTAGACCTGATGAAGCAAACGCGTCGAGCCAGCACCATTAGGAAAAATGTTTTGCTTGTTCTCGGAGAGAAGGTCCTTTAAAAGTTGGCTCGCGGATTGGTCAGCCAGGCTGATCAATTCGCGATTCAATTCACTGTAAGACTTAGGTAATGAAATATCCTTTTCGAGTTTCCCACGCTGGGTCATATCCATATTTTCCAGCCGATAATACGGCCTCTGTCCTACAGTGGCCAAATTTTCCTTTGAGTTCATGACCTCGCCCATGGGCAAAGCGAAATTAAGGTTTTCATTGGCCGACTTTCGGAGCACGATACCGATTACCTTTCCCTGTTCATCGAGCAAGGGGCCTCCGCTATTGCCGGGAGACGCGGCGGCCGAGAAGCGTATCCACTGCCATTCCCCATCCCGGTTTTCGGGGGTATTAGACGTATAAAGACCGTCCCGTATGACGATCCCTTCCCCTAAAGCATTGCCTACCGCGTAGATCCTATCGTTGACGGAAGGGTTTGTATTAATTTGTAACCACGTATTTGCCCTCTTGTCATTTAAGGAAAATACAACGAAATCCTTGCGGTCCGAATATTTAACGAATTTGTCTATGGCGTAGACCTTGCCGCCCTTATCTCGAAGATAGACCTGTGGATATTGACTGCGCAGGCCAAGGTTCATGACGTGGACAGCCGATACGAATCGGTCGGGGCTAATAGCAAAGGCGGTGCCGATTGGATAATACTTGTCTTTGCGTATGGTATAGGGCAGCAGATCCAGAGGAAGAGGCTTCTCATAACTCAGGGAATCCTTCTCCGGTTTAGGCACGACGACTTCGAAGGTCGACTCCGCAATTGCCTCCATCGCTGCCTTATCCGGAAAGGAAGCTGCTAACGAAAGGTTCGCCGCGGTCAGGACTGTACACGCATACAAAAAGACACCAATATACTTGGCGTTTAAGTGGGATTCACTCATGCCCTTATTCCCCCAATTGGCTGAAATATATCTCTAATTTATATTTTGTAAGCATAGGAAGACCGCTGTCTCCCTGATAATTCGGTGTCCTGCTATATTTCTATTATTTATTATAACCGCAAACCTCACATCTGGTCTGCATGTCTTTATAATCTGAATGCCCGCAACTTTTTTTAACTTGTGTGCCTTTATCGATTCGCCATGCTTGTCTCGCGAGGAATGGAATCAATGGTAGCCCCCCTTACTTTTCACCGAGCGGCCCGATCGATTTCAGTGGGTTACTTTTTGAGTTAGTTCATAGGCCGTGATCTCGACTTCTCTAAATACCTGCTCAACGGGGATCCCTGATTCTTTAAGCGCAAGCTTCAATCCTTCCGAATCCGGTCTTGCCATCAAAGCCGAACGCGGATTGATTTGCTGCTCTGGCTGCTCTGAAGGACTGCCTTGGCAGTACCACGTTCGTCTTGTGAGCCCGTTGCGATCAAATTCAACGATAGCTGCTGTTTCCGAGACTCGCTCCCATATTCCAAACAGAATCTTGGTTTCAAATCGACGGCAAAACTGCGCCAACGCTTCGCCCCACGTTAGTAGCACCATTTCCGGCTCAAGCAGTACCGTAAATCCGGGAATTGAAAAGTAGCCTTTATATACAATCGAGTTATTTGGTCCTCGCGGCATCCCCATTTGTGAGTGTAAGTTGGTAACCGAGCCGTGGGCCTTCCCAACCTTTAGGATCTGGTAATTGCATGCCTCGAGCAGTTCTGGAATATGCGTGCCCACATGGCCCTGGAAGATCAAAACAGAAAAGGATGGTGGCCTTTCAAAGCCACGATTAAGTCGTTTACGATCCAACGTTGCCGCCGCTTTCGCAAAATTGTCGCTATATTCCGAAGGCTTGCTAAGGCCAAATAGTTTCTTAAAAAACCGCATAAACATCTCCGCCAGTAGGGATAGCTCGCGTAGGATGGGTGAAGCGCCGCGCAACCCATCGCGCAAACGCTATTTCAAATTCCACCGCTACCCACGGCATTGACTCTATCTATGGATTTGGCACGTATGGAGCTGGGCCACATGAAATCGGTTCGGAAAAAGATGATGGGTTACGCTCGCTGAGCTTCACCCATCCTACGGGCTGCAGCAGATACAACGCGTTCATGCAAGACCTGATCCTATATGCCCGTTGGCTTGTCAGCTAACGTTCAGAAGCGCCAGTTTATTTGAATCACGTAGGCGCGCTCGTAATTGCTCCGGGGGTACTGAAAATCGGTAGATCCGAAGAATTCGCTGCGTGAACCCTCGACCACAATATCCCAGTACGGCGTGACGTTGATATAAACGGTACCTTTCACCAGCTTTGCCTCAGTGCTGCTCGCTTCCCGGACCCATCGATATGCCCCAGTAATTCCTAGCGCAAGATGCTCGGTCAACGCGAAAAGCGGTTGAACAGAAGCGCGTAGCTCATTTCTGTCCTGCTTATCGGAATAATCGCTGTAAATGTCTTCAAGTCCGTACAGCACCGCGAGCCTGGGGTGAACCCTCTGTTTGATTTCCAGGCCATACTCTGAGTCGATAATTGTACTTTTTGTTGTACCGTTTACCGAGGAGCGTGCTGAAGAGTGTCCAATCCGGGCCAGCCTTGCCTTAATGGCAATCTCGCTATCCGGTTTGTTCAGGATCCTATATCGGAGTCCGAGCGGAAAAAATTCCAGGTCGTTGGTAATCCCATAACGCAATGACAAGATCCAGTCTACTTTGTTGTTGGATTCCCATTCCAAGTAGGCCGCTTCACCGCTTAATTCCCACATATTTTCTGGCAGTGTTAAAGGCCTATCCACTTGATTAAGTGGAAAGGAGTTATCTCTTGCTGACACGGAAGCAACACCAACAAGGCAAAGCAAAACTGCAAAAATTCTGCCCATCTGACCTCTCCCCTGATTTAATCCATATTTGATGACGGGATTTTTACGGTTCATGCCGCACAGGTTAGTCTTATTGATAATTGTCAAGATTTGATCCCTTTTGGTCTTGGTCTTTACTTTTCGTACCTACGCAGCAAGCGCAACATTACTGCTACGCCTGCAAGGCTCGATACCAGACCCGTGGCTAGCGGTTATCTGGGCGGGATTTCCACCCGCTGGATCGCACGGCATTGCCATGCCGCAACCAAGATTTGACCCCTTATTTTTCTTAAAAGAATACTATTAAGCCTATCCGAGGTCCAACGAAACGCGTTTCTTTATCTTCTGTAACACTATAACCATGAAGATGCCACGTAATTCTGCTTATCCTTACGCCAATATCCAGTGCAACATAAGAATTGAAAAAATATTCCCATCCACCTCGAAAATAATATCCGACCGAGTCATTGCTTCTGTCACTACCAGAACTATAGTTTTCGTTGTATCTTGTAAAGATCAGACCGACACCATAGTAAATATTTGAATGTTCATTTAACGAGGGGTGATATGAAATGAACGGCGCGGCGCTCTTGTTCGTAGAGTCACGGTAATTATTCACATAGTCTTTTTCGTAATCCAACGATAATCCAAATTCTAGATTATCTTTTGCAAAATAACCGGTAGTAATATCTATAGAATATTCTCTTTCGTCATCGCTATTCTTAAAGCTACGCTTCTCAAAATTGGCGCTAGATGAACCACCTATGGATACAGTGCCTTCCTTGATCGTTAACGCATGCGCATTGCTAAATGACATTAGCGCTACAAAAAAAACAATCCACCCCATCGATTTTCTCATTCTTCCTCCAATTTAAATTTAATTATGCAGCTGGTTCTCCTTAAGTGAAGTGCTTTTTTCTCCCTTACACATCAAGTGATGTAACTTTTATCAGCGGATGTCCCGGAAACTTTTTCTGCGTTTCCGCACACTGTTGCAAGACTCAAATTTCTGCTTCTCAACAACCCGTGTCATCGTGGGCCGAAGATGCATCGGTATAGCTAATCCGGTTCCGCTACCCCGGCATCGCGCAGGACCCGCAGGCCGTCGGCAAGCTCCCGGAATCTACGGTGACGTTTGGGAGCGACTAAAACCTCCTCGGTGGTTCCTAGCTGCAAGAAAAGCTCGAGAATGCCGGCCCAATAACCCTGAATAGCCTCTAACTTACGCCATTTCCCTTGCATAACCTTTTCCCGCTTAAATACCATCTGCGTTTCCGGATCGCGACGGATCAGGTGTACCGGCACGCCGCCGCGGATTTCCAGGTATTGACACTCCGCCTCACTGATATCCAGCGCCCAGTCAACGCCTTCATAATACGACGCATTGGCCTCGTCAAAGGCGCGCTGTTGGTCCTTGGTGGCGGAGCCGGGCATAACCACTGGGCTCAGCATGATCTTGCCCAGCCTGCCGCGCAGGGTCACATGTTTGTACACCGCGCCAAAGGCTTGAAATAAACCATGGGTCTTGAATCCGTCGATCAAGACATCTTCAACAATCGCAGTATGAACTCGGCAGCCCCCTTCCTCACAGTCTATGATCTTCACATTGCGCACCGTCGAACGTAAAGCGGGAT
>Ga0209701_10002552_pt1 | contig 11842 bp, 8 predicted proteins | sample CZO8metaG_4_FD_188356 | JGI IMG/M metagenome (GOLD analysis project Ga0209701, IMG submission 188356) | Vadose zone soil microbial communities from the Eel River Critical Zone Observatory, Northern California, USA - CZOApr15con2H3.8 metaG... | ecosystem: Environmental > Terrestrial > Soil >...
GGCCTCGTCGAGCTCGCCGCGCTGCATCAGGATGTCGGCGATCTGGCCCTGGGTCACGGCGATGGAGCGCACGTCGCCGAGCCGGGTATAGACCGGAAGCTCCTCCTCGCGGCGGATGCGCAGCGCCTCGTCGAGCTCGCCGCGCTGCACCAGGATGTCGGCGATCTGGCCTTGGGTCACGGCGATGGAGCGCACGTCGCCGAGCCGGGTATAGACCGGCAGCTCCTCCTCGCGGCGGATGCGCAGCGCCTCGTCGAACTCGCTGCGCCGGTACAGGATGTCGGCGATCTGACCCTGGGTGATGGCGATGGAACGCACGTCGCCGAGCCGGGTGTAGACCGGCAGCTGCTCCTCGCGGCGGATGCGCAGGGCCTCGTCGAGCTCGCCGCGCTCCACCAGGATGTCGGCGATACGGCCCCTGGCGACGGCCAAAGTGTGCTCGTCGTGGCCAGCCGCCGCGATCCCGCACAGGCGCACGAATACCTCCTGCGCACGATCGAGCTCGCCGAGCGTCACCCGCCGCTCGCCCAGCGCCAGCAGGAACGGTGCGAGTTCGGTCGCATCAAGCCCGGCCGTCGCCGCAGGGTCCTCCAGGCGGGCCTCGCCCTTGCTCAGCACCCCGCTGGCGGCCGCGCCCTCGCCGATCGTGCCCAGGGCGGCGGCGGTCGCGGCCAACAGCGTCAGCGTCGGTTCACCCCCGGCCGCCGCAATTGCGGCGATAGCAGCCCGGCCGATGTCGGCAGCCGCGGCCGGGCGCGCATCGCCTTCGAGCCCGCGCACGGCGTCAGCGGCGCAACAAGCCACGACCTCCGCATCATGCGCCAGCAGCCCGAGCCGCGTCAGTTCGATGTCAGCCGCATACGGTCGCCGCGCACCGCCGTCGACGCCGCCCCATGCAGCAAACAGCGCCGCCAATCCAATCGGGGCAAACCCGCTTCGCTCCGCATCCGACAGCGCCGTCAGTCGGCCCGCCACCAACCCGTTGATCGCCAGCGCGGTCACTTCGCGATCAACCAAGTCCCGATATGGATCGAACAAACCAAGTTCGCGTAACTTTTCGGGTGTGCCGCCGACCTCTGCGGCCAGCGCCGCCAACACCGCCTCGGGCACCGGGGCCTCGAACAGCAACGCCGCCCGCAACAGCGCTTTACCTGCCGCCCCAGCCTCCTCGCGCAGTTGGTCCAGAGCGAGGTTCTTCAGGAACTCACGAACCTCTTCGTCCTCTGGCAGTGCGCCACCGCTCAAATATTCCTCGATCTGCTTCAGCGCCGCCTCGACCCGCGCTTGCGGCAATGCCCGGCGGAGCACCAGGCCGTCTTCTAAAAGGTCCTGCAAGCCAGGATTGCCACGCGCCGCCCGCAGCGCTCGCTCGAGCAGCGGCAACCGTTCATCAATGGTCTTGTCGTCCAGCGCCATCCCTGGCCCCGGCCGGGTGCGCGCAGCCTCCACCTGGCGCAGTAACAGCTTGCGCCGCGTGATCTCCTGTAGAGGCGGCAGCTGCAACGGATAAAGCTTCGCCGCCAATTCCTCGCCGTCGTCGACCAGCGAGAACGGGAACCGACTCGTTATCAGCAACCGGCTCTCACTCCGTGCCGGATCGAATGCCTGTAACACTGCGCGGAGCGCCCCACGCTCGGCAGCTCGCACCCGACGGCTCTCGGTGCCGCTTGTCTCCAGCACCTGCTCCAGATCATCGATCAGCAGCAACAGCGGTTTGCCGGTCGCACTCTCCCGGCAAGGCCCGGCGAGCAAGTCTACCAGCACCTCTTCGAGCGCCGCCGGGTCGCTGCGCACTTTGTCCCGGCCCTGCCGGAGCAACTCGCGCGCCGCAGGATGATCCTTCAACGCCTCGCCAATCGCCTCCAGAATGCTCAGCGCGTCATACGCCCCGTACACCACCGCCAGCGTCAGCTCACGCCGCCGCCGGCTGGCGAGCCGTGCCGCCAGACTCGATTTGCCCAACCGCCCCATACCGTGTAGCAGCACCCCCGCGAAGTCGCTCCCGGCGAATACGCGCAACCCACGCTGCAACTCCCGCCGGCGGCCGACAAACATCGCCGGGTCGGCTACTACCAACCGAGCATCGCCCTTGACCTTCAGCACTTGCTTGTATTCATAATCAGGCGGCAGCAACGAACGTTTGCGCGTGCCGCCAACCAAGGCGCCGCCACCCCCGGGTCCGAGCCAGACTCGCGCCAAATGCCAGTCGCGCCGCAGAATCTTCCTCTGCCCGCTTAGCTCACCCAGTCCAGCACTCCCCATTCCGTCCTTGTCGCCGGTTCCGCCACTCGCTGCCGTCGCCAGCAACAAAGCCCGACGCGCCCCCGCCGCGGCCTCCACTATCGGCTGGCGCTGGCCCAAACGGTCGTATAGCTCCTGTGCGAACCGTGTCGCTGCCACGTCCGCTACCGACCCGTCCCAGCCCAATACAGCCGGCAGACCTGCACGCACAAACGCGCTCGCCAGCGAATCCGCCACCAACTCGGCCTTGCCCCGTTCATCCGCTGCCGCGCTCAGACAGGCCGACAGCATCAGCAGCTGCGGCTTGTATGAACCCAGTGCATCGAGCAGATCCGCAGCCGCGGTGGGCCGTTGATCTCCCTGCGGATTCTCCAGCATCAGGACCGGTTGCAACTGTCCGTTTACTCTCCAGGCGTTGTGCCCATGACAGGACAGATGCAGCACGGGCAGCGGCGCCTCGAGGGCGCTCAGGCGATACCCAAGTTCTTCGGGGTCGCCGCTGTCCTCGACGTACAGGTCCACGTCCTCGCGCGCCGTCCGCAGGATCGCCGCCTCCTCGGCCTCGTAATCCAGTTCTGCCGCCCCCTCCGGTGCGGCCGCCATGAACGCGATTCCCAGCCGATAACCGTCGGGCGTCGTCGCAGCTTGCACAGGGCCCAACCGGCGCGCCGGGGCGAAACGCAGGAGGGCATCTCCCGCCAGATACCCGTCATCGTCCGCTAGCAGCTCCCACGGTGCTTGCAGTACGGTCCGCGCCCCAGCGTCAGGCTGCATACCGGCCTGGATCTCCAGAATCAACGGCGGCGTCAGCTGACGCCGTAGCTCACTCAGCCAGCCCTCCTTCCCGTCCAGCCATCGGTGCAGTTCGCGGCCCAGCGCCAGCAGCGCCGCCTCGTTACCCTCGTCGCGCGCCTCGCGGGCGAGCGCATATCGGCCCACGATGTCCGAGAGCTCCGTCACCTCCAGCGGGCGCCGATGGCTGAATCCCACCTCCGCACAGACCAGCGACACATGCGAAGCTTCTATGATTAGTTGCGTCAGCATAAGCCGAACCGCCTACGCTCATTTCGCGCTGTTCAGTTTCGCCGCCACTTCCAACAATTCATCTGCCGTGAGTCCATCCACGCCCCGCGCCGCCCCTGCCAATGGAACGGTGGTCACCTGCTGCCCCGGCGTCTTTGGCTACTCGCCTGCGGCCGCGACTTTTGCAGCCTTAACTCGATGGCATCCTGACTTGACTATGAGCTGTTACTCTGAGTTTCGTCAACCGAACAGAGGGTAATGTGTCACTTTGAATTTTCTTATCGGTTAGCGTCTCGCTGTCTTTCGACGTGATGCGCCGTCGTATCGATTTCGTGATAATCCTCGCGCTCGATCTGCTCGTCCTGGCTGGATCGTGGTGCCCCTCGGCGCCAGGTGCGCATTCATCGTACCTCGCGGACTCGTTTGCTCGGCTCCGCTGCGCTCCGCCTAGTTTTATCGCGGGAGGTGTGGAACCTCTCAGAGGTTCCACGTGCTTCCAACTCTGAGCGTGCCCGACGCTGGCGCCTTACGCCCTGCCGTACACCGGCACAACGGTGCCCGACGTCACCTGATTCTGCTCGGAGCAGAGGTAGGCCAGCGTTTTGGCGATGTCCTCGGGCTTGACCCAATTCTCGTGCTTGGCCTTCGGCATCGACTTGCGATTGGCCTCGGTGTCGATCGTGCTCGGCGCGATCGCGTTCACCAGAACATTGTCGTTGAGCACTTCCTCGGCGAGCGACGCGGTAAACGTCTTGATTGTGCCCTTGGCGACGGCATAAGCCGCGTAATCGCCGGCGCCAAGCAGGCCCGTCCGTGAGCTCACCGAAACTATGCGGCCGTACTTGTTTTTTTGCATGACGGGCACCACCGCCTTGCAGCAGATGAAAGTCGGCTTGAGGTTGAGATCGAACATCGCCTGCCATTCGGCCATGGTGGTCTCGGCGATCGATTTACCGCCCCAGAAGCCGCCGACCAGGTTGACAAGGATGTCGAGCTTGCCAAATTGCTTGACGACTTCATCAACGAAACGCGCGACCTGCGACTCGTCGCCGACGTCGACCTTGCGCAGAAGAATATTCGACGCCGGGAAACGATTGCCCATGCGCTCGTGAAACATCGGCACCTCGGCGTCTACGATCCAGGGCACTGCGACCTTGCCGCCGTTGGCGAGAAAGTGCTCGCCGACGGCGCGTCCCAGCGCACCGGTGCCTCCCGTGATCATGGCGACGCGATCCTTAAGCAGTTCCATCGGCTAACCTCCCGAAATCTTCCTTGGTTTGTGTCGACCGTCCTGACGGCGGCTCGAATTATACCCGGCCTTCCGCTACGCGCCAGCGCAGCGGCGGACGGGTTTTTCTGGCTACGTCTATGGATGGCGCAGGGCCACTAAGGATTGCAAATTGATTCATGCTGTGAAAGAGAAAGTGCCGAAACCTGCACTTGTACGGACGGTCCGGAAATCAGGAAGGAGGATGCGCGTATGGACGGATTCTTGATGCTGCTTCGCTGGCTGCATTTCCTCTTCGGTATCACATGGATAGGGCTGCTTTACTACTTCAACCTCGTTCAAGTCCCATTTTTTGCCGAGACCGAGGCCCCCGTACGCGTCGGGGCGCAAGCGAAGTTGCTTCCACGCGCGATGTGGTGGTTTCGATGGGGTGCGATGGGCACCGTTATCTTTGGGGTGCTCTACCTTCTCATCTATTGGGGCCAGACCGGCTGGTCCTTCAATTCATGGGCGGTGGCGATCCTGACCGGCGGCGCGCTGGGTATTGTCATGTGGTACAACGTATGGTTCGTCATCTGGCCGAACCAGCAGATCGTTATCGCCAACGCGGTTGCGACTTCTGCCGGTGGTCAGGCCAACCCTGCGGCGGCGCCGGCCGGACGGCGTGCCGGACTCGCCTCCCGCACCAACGTGATGTTCTCGGTCCCGATGCTGTTTTTCATGGGCGCCGCGAGTCACTATCCGTACTTCAACGCCGCCTCGAACGTTGGGATCGTTCTGTGGATCATTCTCTGCGGAGCGGTTATCGGGGCCTTGGAGGCCAACGCGCTGGTCGGCACGCAGGGCACGACCAAGAAGCCGCTGGATTCGATTACCGGAGTTATCACGGCGGGCTTCGTCGTATGGTTCGTCCTGGTGGTGATCATCAAGATCGTGGTGTGACCGCGACGATGTGAATTTGAAAGCCTGCGCAGGCGCGCCGAAGCATCGCCTGCGCAGGCCACTGCTGGCGAGTGGAACCTCTGAGAGGTTCCAGAGTTTTGATCATGCGCGCCTCGCAGACTCGTTTGCTCGGCTTCGCTGCGCTTCGCCTGGTGCCTCCCGCGATAAACACTAGCGAAGCGCCTAGCGCGGAGCGAGCAGGCGAGTCTGCGAGTTGCGTTAAAAACAGATGCGGGCTTCTCCCTCTTAATACCCGTGGGAAGTGTGAAACCTTTCAACGCTAAAAATCAAAGTTTTTGCGCTGGGCCATGAAACCCGCCACCAAGGGCGGCTTCGCCTTCATGTCCCGACTCCCTGCTTTTATGGATCGTCGCGCGTGCTCTCAAAGTACGGTCTTAACCCAGATTCCTGAGATCGTAGAGCACACTCACAGCAACGAGGCGGCTCGGAAGTCGGTGTCTTAGTGCTCAAGCGCGGGCGTGACTCATACCTTGTGGCCGTCGACCAATCAAATCTTGATAGGAACTCGCGACGCCTCGTTACATATTACTCATTCGGCTGGTGGTCGCTGTCGCATCGGATGTCGGTTAACATCAATAGGCCGTGCGATGTACCAACGGCGACGCCAAGCCCGGAGACTATCGCTAAGCTCTGCACGTGCGCTTCTATCTCGATCGCGTGGAGCGTTGCTCCTGTCTTTAGTCTCCCGACCTCCACCCCGTCAGCCGTACTTATCGCGAAGGTTTGCTGACCATCCAGCGTTCCAACTGAGAAAGCACGGGAGCGTGAGTTTTCACTCAAGGGAATCGAGTACTGGAGCTTTCCATCCTCCATGCTCCAGACTCGTATATAGGAGGGTTGCCGTCCCCCCACACCAAAACCGCATGAAACGATCATGGGCCGACCATCCAATTCGACCAATGCGATCCCTAAGATGCGCGAGTAGCTAATTGTAACAGGCGCAAAGAGCAGCTCGCCATTGACCAGATCCCGTACAACAATTTCTCCAAGTCTGCCGCCGGACACGATTAACGAGCGACCGCCCACGTTACCCACCGCGAGTCCAGCGACCGGCCCAGGATGGTCCGGAAAAGGCGGGTAAAGCGCCCGACCGTCGTCGAGCCACCGTACCATTACTGCTCCAGATCTTCCTCCAGAAGCGATTACGCCCGGCCATCGAGCGCCCCCGCCGCCAAGGCGAAGATCGGACCCGCGTTGTCCGTGAGAGGCGGGTATAGCGCCATGCCGTTGGCCAGCCAACGGACCCGGACCGTTTTATCCCAGCCGCCTGAGACGATCACTGCCCGCCCATCGAGATCCGCGACTGCGAGCGATGCGACCGCGCTTTCATGCTCGATGATATGGGCGTAGAGCGGCTCTCCGCTAGCCGCGTTCCATACCCGCACCGTTTTTGTATTACCACCCGAGATAATCAACGCGCGCCCGTTGGAGGTACCGACAGCGAGTTGTTCGTACGGCCCACCATTTTGAGTCCCGGGAGGGACTGTTTTACCTTGTGTCAACTCCCATACCCGCACCGCTCCCATGCGGTCGCCCGACACTATAACAGGCCGTCCTCCAATCTCGCTCAGTCCCACTGTCAGGACCCAGGATTCGCCGTCAAGCCTATACGGGCAGTAGTCATGGATATATGCGGAATAAATGAGCCTTCCGTCAGCCAGATTCCATGCCCGCACCGCCTGATCGTAACCGCCCGAGACCATCGTAGGCTGCCGACTAACCTGCCCCACCACAACCGCCGCAACTGCGCGTGTCGAGTTGAGGCGATAGATTAGCCTACTATCTGTCATGCTCCAGACCCCAATTGTTCCGTCCTCGCCACCCGAGACTATCACTGGGCGTCCATCGAGATTTCCTATTGCGACTGCCCGGACAGTAGCGTTGTGACCGAGGAGGGGCCCGCAGAGCGGTTTGCCGTCAGCCAAGTTACGCGCCCTGACGCTCCCGTCCCTCCCACCGGAAACCAACACCTTCCGTCCATCAAGATCCCCGGTAGCAAGCGCAAAGACTCCTCCTTCATGCTCCGAGAGCAAATCGTAGAGGAGGTCGCCATCAGGCAGATGCCGTACTGTTATCATTCCGTCGCCGCCGCCTGATGCAACGATCTCCCGGCCATCGATCTCAGCAAGAGCAACGGCCAGCACCCACCCGTCATGACCAGTTAAAGGCGGGCCTTGTTGGCTGCCATCCGCCAGATTCCAAAACCGGACAGTTCCGTCACTGCCACCTGAGACGGCCACGGGCCTACCGTCAAACTCTCCGGTAGCTACACTTAGGACAAATCCGTTGTGGCCGCGGAGGGGGCGATAGAGCTCGCCGCCATCGGCGAGCCACGAAACCCGCAACCTTCCATCCCGACCTCCTGAAACGACAACCGTCTTGGTATCGATCTGGGCGATCGCTACGGAATGGACCCAATTGTGATGAGTTCCCAAGATGGGTCGACCGCCGGCCCGACGCCAGTAGGCCCAGCACGTAGACCATGGTTGGCGGAGTCCTAACGCCTTGATGCGTCGGCTAACTCGTTTTCACTTTGTTGTCTGGCCGCGAGTTCGAGATACGAAGCACGCTCCTCGAAAGATTTCGCCTCCATATGTTTCGCGGCAAGTTCATAGACCTCGGCAAACGCATTCGCGTCGCGGCTCGTCGGGAATGAGTCAGTTATAGTCGCAAGCCATCGACCCCAAGCCGCTTCATGTGACTTCCCAAGCTTTGGTGTGTTTTTCCGGGACATATGGCTAAGAATGCACGACCCTATGTCGTCATAGCATGTCGGACAAGTTTGGCGTGATAAGGCCCGGCCTACTAAGGGGTCGACGCGTCTATGTCCTTAAGCCGGAATTTCCATTTTCAATCGTTTTCTTTGTGGCTCCGATACCAGGCGGTTTGTCAAACGCGAAGTCCGAGCCCGGTTTTGAGCCCGGGGGCCTTTCCATTACGCCGCAACCTACGTGCGCTACTTTTTTGCCTCGCTCGACGCGCCAGCGCTATCGTTCTTTGCCTCGTACGCCAGGAACGCTGCGAGGTCGCCGATATTCGGGGCGAGCCACGGCATCTCCTTCATCAGATGCGTGTTGCGTTTCGGCTTATAGCCCGGCGGATAGGAGCGGTGCAGTACACGGTCCGCAATCAGGTCGGGGGATGCGCCCGCGATAGGGGGTCCGACCGAGCCGGGAAGGTTGGGATTCGTGGGGTTGTGGCACGAGGCGCAATTGGCCGCATAGAGCTTGCCGCCGGTCGCGACCGCCTTTGATTCGGCGGTTTGCGGCCCCGGTTTGGAGCATGCGCCAGCCGATAGAAGCGCGATCGCTATCACCAAAGTTCCGACAAACTCACGAGCCAGTTTCACGCTCATCCTCTCCCGCGGGTTTCGTCAAAAAAGACAAGCCAGCCTAGGCCGCAGGGGCATGGCATTCAAGTTTACAGCGTCGGATTTCAGGGCCGCGCGGATGGCGCTTTTGACCTTGGCCATCGCTTGCGACTAGAGTGCGTCCGGTTGTTCCGCTAACGTCTGCAGTTCGCAGCAGGGGGGAGCAAAATGCGTCAGCGTGACTTGTCGGTTCGCTTCTGGTGTTTTCTCGCGATTGCGATCGTCGTCGGGGTGATCGTCTTCCATCTCCTGATGCTGGTCACGCCGGTTAGAGCGCCGGGAAGTTTTTTGCTGGGATTCGCTATCACGATCGTGCAGTTCATATGGACGGTCATCGCGATCCTCATCGCGATCACGATAGGTTCAGCAATCTGGAACCTGCTCTACTGGGCGTCCGGACGCATTTCGCTGCTGACGGACGAACATCTCGAACTTCCCCCATTCGGCCGCACTGAGCTGGAGGACGGGAAGCCGCCCTACTGGGCCACCAGCAAGGCCGCGAACGCGGGCTCGCTGCAGGAATTTCTGAGGCTTGGCAAAGACCCAGAGTTTCGAATCGGAATCGTCCTTGCCGGCGGTGGCGCCAAGGGCGTTTATCAGGCCGGCGCGCTACGCGCGTTGTGGGAATTTCTCGAAGCCAACAATGCGCTCCCATACGTCAGGATGATCACCGGGACATCGATCGGATCATGGAACTCGATGTTCTGGATTACCCGGCAGGTGGCCGGGGGCCGATGGGACGAGGGCACCTCGTACAAATGGTGGACATCCACGCGGCTTTCGAGTGTCGTTAATCCGAGCATCTATGTTCCGATTCTGCGCAACTATCTTGGGGGCAATCAGGTCTGGCGTCGCCAATTCACTGCGTTATTTGGGGACAAGGAGTTCGATCCGTTGCCCTATTTCTATCTGACGCGCACCAACGTGGAATCCGCGATGCTCGATTTCTCGACCAATCGTGAGGCGCGGAAGTTGCCACCTGGAACCCTTCCGAATTATCGGGGCCTCGCCAACGAAAACCGCTCGCAGGACGCGAAGCCTGCTGTGAAGCAGATCGAATCGGCGGTATTCGCGTCGATGGATATCCCGCCCGCGTTCAAGCGGTTACAGGATGCCAGCGGCAATTATTACGAGGACGGCGGCGTGATCGACAACCTGCCGATTCAGTTCGCGACGTGGTGCGAAGGATGCAATCTGCTGTTTGTGTTTCCGCTGAACGCGACGTTCGAGGGACACGCCTCCCATATCTCGGTGATACAGCGAATGGCGCGGGTGCTGGATATAAGGCAGGGAGCACTGGAGCGCAACGCGCTCACGGACATCAGCCTCTACAACCGAATCATCGAAGGGGAGCAGGCAAAGGACAAACTGGCTAAGGAGTCACCGCCGACCGCCACTACCGATACATCAAAGAACAAGGTAAGCGAGGTACACAGCCAACCAAGCACCACGTTCTGCATTTGTCCGGCTCCGCCGTTGGGGGTCGGAACGTTCGGCTTCTGGAGCCTGAGGGGGCACGGACGCGCCTGCTTCCAGTTGATGTACGAGGCGACCAAGGCCGAGTTGGCCAAGTTCGATTTTTCACTGAAAAATCAGGAAGTGTGGATGGCGAAGGTAAGTCCCGGCGGTCAGATCAAATACGAAGACTTCACGCAGGGGTGATAAAGAAGAATTCTTAGAGGTCGCGGCGGCCGGTGAGCGCGCTGCTGAGTGTCGCGGAGTCGCTGTATTCGAGATCGCCGCCAGCGGGCAGTCCGCGCGCCAGGCGCGTCATCCTGACGCCGAGCGGCTTAAGCACCTTGGCGAGATAGAGCGCGGTCGCTTCTCCTTCGACAGTCGCGTTGGTCGCGACGATTATTTCGCGAATCACGCCGGCGTCGCGAAGCCGCGCGGTCAGTTCTGTTATCTTGATGTCGTCGGGACCGATGCCGTCGAGCGGAGCGATAGCGCCATGAAGTACGTGATAGACGCCGTTGTAACTGCGCGCGCGCTCGATCGCCATCAGGTCGGCCGGCCCCTCGACCACGCAAATCAAATCGTGCTCGCGTGCCGGATCGTCGCAGATGCGGCATCGCACCGTGTCGGACAGGCCGAAGCATTCGGAGCAAAGCCCCACCCGCTCCTTCATTTCGAGCAACGCCTCGGCCAACGCGATTACTTCTTCGCGCGGGCGGTTGAGCAGGTTGAAAGCGAGCCGCGACGCCGTTTTTTCCCCGACCCCCGGAAGACGCGAGAGTTCCTTGACGAGCCGCGTCATCGCGGGCGGCAGACCGTCTCCGCGCTTCAGATTTTCCGCCATGGCCGGTCGTTATCGCACGCTCATTCGTTGCCGAGGAGCCCCGGTATTTTGAGGCCACCCAAAGGACCGAGCTGGCCCATCTCCTGGGCGACCAATTCCTGCGCGCGGCGCAAGCCGTCGTTGACTGCCACTACGAGCAGGTCCTCGAGCATCGCCTTGTCGTTGGAGGCGAGCAACGCGGGATCGATCTCGACGCGCCGCAACCGCATCGCGCCATCGACGGTGACTCGCACCATCCCGCCGCCGGATTGCGCCTCGACGGTCTTGGCCGCGGCAGCCTCCTGCATCTCCTTGAATTTTTCCTGCAGCGCCTGGGCTTGCCGCAAGAGGGTCGAAAGATCCAAGTCTGCCACGTGTTACTCCTCGGATAAGACCGCCTATCGGCGGTTTATCGCTTGGTTTGCGTCGTAGAATTAGTGTCGGTGCGTGGTTGGGAGGGTTTGCGAACGTCGACCAGCCGCGCCTCGAACTCGTTGAAGATGCGCTGCACGACCGGGTCGGAGTAGATGGCCTGGCGCGCATCGGCGGGGGTGGAAGCGCCCGCGCGGGGCGCGGGCGCTTCCACCCCCGCCGCATCGGGCGGCGGTTCGAAATCGCTGGGGGCGGCGGAATCGGCCGCAGCTATAGCTGCGGCTGTTTCTGCCGGAGATGGCGACGCATCTTCTCCGGCGGCAGCGCCGCGCGAGTCGTCTCGCGCGGCGCTGCCGCCGGAGAAGAT
>Ga0209701_10002553_pt1 | contig 11840 bp, 8 predicted proteins | sample CZO8metaG_4_FD_188356 | JGI IMG/M metagenome (GOLD analysis project Ga0209701, IMG submission 188356) | Vadose zone soil microbial communities from the Eel River Critical Zone Observatory, Northern California, USA - CZOApr15con2H3.8 metaG... | ecosystem: Environmental > Terrestrial > Soil >...
GGCGCGTTTCGGGTCACGGCGAGGCAGCCGATCAGGTGGCACCGCGCGCACAGCGGGGACACCGGCCGCGATCAGCCCCTCGCGCAGCCGGCCCTCGTAGGCGCCCGCCACGGTGATGTCGGGCACCTGCGCGGGCCCGAGCGTCACGGCCGTCCGTCCGACCACGCCCTCTCCCTTGCCGATCCGCGCGGTACGCCGGGCCTCGGCGAGGGCCGCGCCGGGCGCCGCGCAACAGGAGTTGGCCGGAGGCGAGTGCCTTCCTGGCGGCGAATCCGTGATGACGTAGTGGAATGGCGGCTCCACGGTGAGGTCCCGGGGGAGACGGACATGGTCTGCGTGAGCCCTACGGTCGAGGTTTCGGCGCGCCCCCAAGGTAGGCGGCCTGGATCTCGTCACTCTTGAGCAACGCTTCTCCCGAACCGGTCAATACGATGGCACCGGTTTCTATCACGTACCCACGGTCGGCGCACTGCAGCGCCTTGCGGGCATTCTGCTCCACGAGCAAGAGCGTGCGCTTCTCACGCTTCAACTCCATGATGATCCGAAAGATCTCGCGCACGAGCAGGGGCGCCAGACCGAGCGACGGCTCATCAAGCATCAGGAGTTTCGGGCGGGCCATCAGGGCCCGGCCGATGGCCAGCATCTGCTGCTCGCCACCGCTGAGCGTCGCCCCGAATTGCTTGCGGCGTTCGCGCAGGACGGGAAACTTGTCGAAGACCATCTCCATGTCGTGTCGAATGTCGGCCTTGTCAGAGCGCCCGTACGCGCCCATTTCGAGGTTCTCCTGCACCGTCATGCGGGTCAGTATTCCCCGGCCCTCCTGCACCTGCAAGATCCCGAGCCGCACGATCTTGTCCTCGGCCATGCCCCGCAGGCTCCTCCCCTCGAAAATCACGTCGCCGCGGCTCGGCGTCAGGATGCCGGAGATGGTCCGCAACAGGGTCGATTTGCCCGCGCCATTTCCGCCGATGAGCGCAACCACCTCGCCCTCCTTGACCTCCAGGCTGGCGCCGCGTAAGGCCGCGATGGCCCCATAGCCGACGTGTAGATCGCTCACGTGCAGCATCGGCCCTAGTCCTCCGTGCCGAGATAGGCTTCAATGACGCGCGGGTCTTTCTGCACGATCCTCGGCGGCCCCTCGGCGATCTTCATTCCGAAGTTCAGGACCGTGACGACGTCTGAGATCTTCATGACCACGGACATGTCGTGCTCGATGAGCAGGATCGTCTTGCCCATGGCTCGGATCTTCTTGATGACCTCATCGATCTCCTCGGTCTCGCGCGGATTCATACCCGACGTAGGCTCATCGAGCAGCAGCAGATCAGGATCCGTGGACAAGGCCCGCGCGATCTCGAGGCGGCGTTGCTCGCCGAAAGGAATTGTGGCGGCGAGGGCGTCGCGTCGGTGGCTCAGGCCGATGAACTCGAGGATCTCGTCGGCGTGCGCGCGGATCGCACGCTCCTCCGGCAAGGGCCCGAGCCGAAAGAACATCCGCAGCAGGCCGGCGCGCGTGCGGCAATGGCGGCCGATCATGACGTTCTCGAGCACGGTCATCTGAGAGAACAGCCTGATGTTCTGGAAGGTGCGGCTCATCCCGAGCATCACACGCTCGTGGGACTTCAGCCGCTCGAGCGGCCGCCCCTTGAACAGGATGGAGCCTTCGTCGTGGGTGTGGAGCCCTGTCACGCAGTTGAACAGCGTGGTCTTTCCGGCGCCGTTGGGCCCGATGATCGCGTGAATGGTTCCGGGCTCGATGCAGACGTCCACCCGGCTCACCGCCACCAGGCTGCCGAATCGCTTTGTCACCCCTGTCACCGCGAGGATCGTCATGTCAGACACCTGGGGAGCAGGGGCGCACGGTCGTGCGCCCCTCTCATCCGGTTCGACGTCGCGCTTACCGCATCTTCAACGCCGCCGCCTTCCCCTCACCGACGGGGACGAACCTCCCGTTCTGGACCTGGATCAGCGTCCCCTTCTTGATCGCATCGCCGGCGTGCTTGCCGTCGAGGATGTCGACGATGGTAATCTTGCCGTCCGCGCTGGTCAGAGCGGGGAAATCCTTGACGGTGGCCAGCGCATCGCGCACTTTCTTGCGATCCGTCTCGAGCGTCTTCGGCGTGTTGGTGACGTTGGCCTGCTTGATGGCTTGCGCCAACATCTTCATGGCGTCATAACAGTTCGCCGCCGGCCAGTGGGGCGTTTCATTGGGGACCTTGGCCAGCAAGCGCCTCACGTAGCTCTGGTTCATCTCCGTCGTGGCGTCTTTGTCGTACGTCGCATTGTGGACAGCCCCTTCCGACGCGAGACCGGCGTTCTCGACGATGCGCGCATTTCCCATTCCGACGCCGCCGACCCACAACACCCGGAGGTCTTGTTTCTGCGCTTCCTTCATCATGTTGGCCGTTTCGACCCAGGTGCCGCCGACGGCGATCATGTCGGGGTTCTTGGCCTTGATCTTGGTGATGTGGGCGCTGAAGTCCGTGTCCCCGGTGAGGTAGTCCACCTCCTCCACCACCTCGATCCCGGACTGCTTGAGTCGCGGACGGAACGTGTCGTGCCCCAGGCTCTTCGAGTAGGCGTCCTTGACGTCGGTGAGGATGGCCGCCTTCTTCACCCAGGGATAATGCTCCTTGACCCACTTGAGGGTTTGCGGGACCAGGACGTTCTCGTCGACCGTGTTGCGGAAGGCCCACGAGTACGGCGCGGACACGCCCGGCTTGGTCGAGGTCGGCGAGAAACAGAGAATTTTCGAGCGCTCACAGATCGGAAATACCGCTTCGGCCTCCGCGCTCCACTGCGGGCCGTGCGCGGCGAGGACCTGGTCCTTGTCGATCAGACCTCGTGCCAGCTGAATGGCCAGGGCGTTGTCGCCCTCGGTGTCCTTCGTGATCATCCTGAGCTTCCGGCCACCGATCCCGCCGGCGGTATTGATCTCTTCCACCGCGACTTCGGTGGCGGCCCGGCTCTGGACGCCGTAGCTGGCCCCCTTCTTGGTCAGCGGCACCATGAACCCGACGACGATCTCATCGCCGAAGGCGTGGGCCAGCGCCGGCAACGCCAGCATGGCGACGAGAGCACAACTGAGGAAGACGAGCGCTCTCTTCATCGTGTCTCCTCTCTCCGTGAGAGAATCCTTAGGGAACTGAGCGCTGGGGCGTCATGTCCCGGTCACCACCTCCTTCCGTGCGCCGGCACGAAGCCACCGTCGAATGCTGAGCGTGTCTCGCCCGAGAATGCCTTGCGGTCGAAAGATCATCACCAGGATGACGATGCTGCCCCAGACCTCCCAGCGCCAGTCCGCCAAGAACTGGAGCGCGGTGGAGAGGTACGTGATGACGAACGCGCCGAGCAGGGGACCGTACAACACGTCCATACCTCCGAGCACCATGTACATCGCGATGTCGACGCTGCGCTTGAAGTCGAAGTTGTCGTACTGGATGAACACGGCATGGTGGGCGTACAGGCCGCCGCCGACGCCAGCGACGAACGCGCCCGCCGCGAAGGCCGTGAGCTTCGCACGCGTGACGTCGATGCCCATGGCTTCGGCCGCGGTCTCGTCCAGCTTGACCGCGTCAAAGGCCCGGCCCATCCGTGACCGGCGCAGGCGCGCCAGAAACAGCACGAGGAGCCCCAGGAAGCCGTACACGTACCACGGATTGGTATAGGGAAAGATGCCCCGGATCCCTTCGGCGGCGCCCGTGGGCTTGAAATTGAGGAAGAAGACCTCGACCACCTGGGCAAAGGCAAAGGTCACGAGCGCCAGGAGCAAGCCGCGCAAGCGCAACACCGGGACACCGACGAGGAAGCCGGCGAGTCCGCTCCCCAGCCCCGCCACGAGAAGGGCGATCGGGAACGAGACGCCGGCGTAGAGCGTCAGCACCACGGCGATGTGCGCGCCGATGGACATGAAGCCCGCCTGGCCGAAGGACAGCTGCCCGACCGTCATGGGCAGGAACATGCTGAGCCCCATGATCATGTTGATTCCGATCGTGATCAGATCTGCCTCACCGAGAGTGAACACGCCGGTGACGACGCCTACGAGAGAATCGATCACCGCTTGCATGGACGCACCTCCCTACCGGCCCGCTTCGATCTGCAGGCGACTGCCGAACAGCCCTGTCGGTTTGTAGAGGAGGATCAGGATGAGAATGCCGAAGGCGAAGCCGTCCTTCCACGCAGGGACCAGATACGCGACGCTCATGGTCTCGATCATGCCGAGGATGAGCGCGGCCACCATGGCTCCGACAATGTTCCCGGATCCGCCGAAGAGCATGATCGTCAGGCCCTTGAGCCCCAGGGCCCCTCCCATCAGCGGCGTGATGTTGTAGGCGAGGCCGATCAGCACGCCGGCCGCGCCCGCCAGAGCCGAGGCGATGCCGAAGGTCCAGATCGTGATCCAGTGCACGTTCACGCCGAGCAGCCGGGCGGTCTGCGTATTTTCCGCACAGGCGCGCATCGCCCGCCCCATCGTGGTCTTCTCGACGAAGAAGTAGAGCCCCACCATCAGCACGAGCGACGCGGCGACGATAAACATCTGCACGTACGTGATCCGGAAGGCCCCGAGATGCAGATCGTACTTCTTGAGCTCGTCGAACATCGCGACCGGAAAGCTGCGCTGCTCGGAGCCGAAGAGCTTCACCGCGGCCTCTTGCAACACGAAGGCCACGGCGATGGTGGTGATCAGCGGCGTGATATGGAGCTGCCGGCGCCCGAGCGGGCGAAAGGCGACGAGCTCGACGACGATGCCGACGACCCCGGCGCCGATCATCGCCACGATGAGGACCAGCCACAGCGGTAGGACCCCGACCTGCGACATGGCGATGATCACGAGGGTGAGCCCGACGTACGAACCGATCATCGCGACTTCCCCGTGCGCGAGGTGCAGGAGATTGAGCACCCCGAAGATCAGCGTGTAGCCGATGGCGACGAGGGCATAGCCCCCTCCCAGCATCAGCCCATTGATGACCTGTTGGATGAACGTCGCGAGCGCGGCCATCGTCTACCTCCCCACTCGCTTGCCCAGTCTGTCGATCTTCTCCTGCACCGCCACCAGATTTGCATCGTGCTGGAGCGCCTGGCGATAGGCCGCGAGTGCCGCGTCGGTCTGCCCCAGCGCTTCGTGGCTGGCTGCGAGATTGACGTAGGCAACGGCGTATCCGGGCGCCTGCGCGATCGCCTGGCGGTAGGCGCTGAGGGCCTGACGGTAGCGCTCTTGCTGGTGGTACACAAGGCCGAGATAGTTGTAGGCCTCGGGATTCGTGGGGTGGAGCGCGATGGCGCGACGGTACTCGACTTCGGCGTTGGCGTAGGTGCCCAGGGAGGTGTAGGCAAGACCGAGAAAGAGATGAGCAGCGTCATTGCCCGGTTGCAACGTGATGGCCCGGCGCAAGGCCCTCACGGCCGCGTCGGCTTCGTCGCTGCGCAGGTATCGCAAACCGAGCTGGTAGTAGCTGGTGGCGCTGTCGGGATCGATCGTCAGGAGGCCTTCCGAGCCCAGGGCCAGCGCGACGGGCTTGCCCAGCTCGAGCGCGCGCTTGATCAAGAGCTTCTCGCGGTTGTTACGCGCCTGCGGGTGGGTCGGGTCGAGCGCCAGGCCCCGATCGTACGCACGCAGGGCTTCAACATCGCGTTCTTCCGCCTCGTAGTAGCGAGCCAGGGTGAAAAACCCCTGCGATGAATGCGGGGCGAGTGCCGTCACCTTCTCGAAACACTCGATCGCGCTGTCGAAGCGCCCGTCGCTGGCGTATAACTCGCCTAGGCGGGCTTGGACCGTCGGGTCCTTGGGATGCTCTTTGGCGCGCCGCAGGCGCTCGACGAGATCGATGCTCTGTCCGACGACGCCGGCCAGGTCGGGCCGCAGATCCTTCGCCTCCTGATAGGCCGCAATCGACGCCTCGAAATTCCCCTGCGCCGCGTAGCTGACGCCCAGGTGGATGTAGGCAGGCGCGTGGCGGGCGTCGACCGCTAGAACCCCCCGAAAGCGTCGAATCGCCTCGTCGTAGTCCTGCTCGTTCCAGGCGATGTAGCCGAGCTTGCTCAGGCTCTTGATGTCGTCCGGGCGGCGTTCCAGCGCCGCGAGCGCGTGGCGTTTGTGAACCGCGGCAATGCCGAGCGCGAACTTGATCCCGTCGTCTTGCGGGTCCAGCTTGAGGGCCTTGCGATACGCGCGGGTCCCGTCCTGCAGCTGACGGCGCCAGTTGGCCAGGTAGCCGCGCACGATGTAGTGGGAGATGCGCCGCTGGACGGCCACGCGCCCTCGGATGCTCTCGCGCTCTGACAGAGAGCTGTCCCGAAACGCCAGGAGGGGCGTGACGTCATCGGTAAAGTCAGCAAGCTCGGCGAGGTTCTCCTCGACTGGGTCGCGCCAGGAGAGGCCGTAGAACTCCACGTACGGACGGTCATAGGTGTTGAGGCGTGTATTCCCCGCCGCGTACCGGCGCACCGTGTCCGCCCGCATGGCGAAGCTTTCAAGGAACTGCCACGGGGTGGCCACGTGGACTTCGGCAAGGTCACGTTGAATGGACGGGGTGTGGAAGTGGGCTTCGAGCTGCGCGACATCGATCTGTAGAGGCTCGAGCGTGCCGAGGAGCAACGTGTAGCCTTTGAAACGGTTCAGCCACATCGTGGCGTGCGGGTAGACGTCCTGAAAGGTGCGCGCGATCATCTTCAGGCTCGCGTTGTCGACCTGGTGATAGGGCAGCCACTGAACAAAGATCCCGCCCGGCTTCAGGACCCGCTTGCTCAGCTCGTAGAACTCCCGCGTGTACAGGTTGCCGTTGCCAGCGTGCTTGGGGTCGAGGGTATCGACCGACAGCACGTCGTAAGTCTCGGGTGAGACCAGGAGGTAGTTGCGCCCGTCGTCGATGATGACCCGCACGCGCGGGTCGGTCAGGACGTCGTGATTGACCTCGGGAAAGAAGCGCGCTGCGCGGATCACGCCGGGAACGAACTCGACGATGTCGAGCCGTTGCAGCGCCGCGTAGCGACTCAGCGACCAGGCCGTCCCGCCCGCGCCGAAGCCGATCACCAAAACCCGTCGCGGCGCCGGGTGCAGCAGCATCGGCAGATGCGCGAGCATTTTCTGGACTTCGGGATAGTCGTTCACCAGCGCCACGTCCGGATTCGGACTGCCGGTCCCCGCGACCGACCAGCCGTTGATGCTCAACAGCCTGCGGTCGTAGATGTCGGTGGCCACTTTCACGACGCCAGCGACGTCCTCCTCGTAGTGCAGAACCTCTTTCTCCGGCTCGCCCGCGATATCGGCGAAACGGAACGTCGGCGTCGTGACCATCACGGCGATGAGGCAGCTCAGCGCGCCGGCATAGAGCGCCCCCTGGCGGAGGGGCGATGTGGAACTGGACGCCAGCAGGACGCCCCCGATTCCCACGCTGAGCAGTGCCGTGAGCGCCAGGCTGTGATGGATTCCGAGGAGTGGAATGGCCACGAAACCGCTGACCCAGGCGCCCGCGATGGCGCCGAGCGTATTGCAGGCATAGGCGGTGCCGACGCCTCGGCCGACCACCTGGGGGCCGTGCGTCACGATCTTGCTGACCAACGGAAAGGTCGCGCCCATGCAGAGCGTCGGGGGAAGGATCACGACGAACGTCTTCAGAAAGGTGAGCCCGAGCGGAGCGCCCCAGTAGGCGTTACTGAATCCTTCCCACCACCCGTCGAGGCCATAGAACAGCCGCCCGAGGATCGCGATGGTCAGAATCCCATAGATGCCGATCCCCACCTGTAGCGCGCCGAGCAGCGCCAGCACGTTCCCCGAGCGGTCGCTGATGCGTGCAACCAGCACGCTCCCGAGGGCCAGCCCGCACAGGAAGGTCGTCAGCATCGCGCTGAAGGCATAGGTCGAGTTCCCGACGAAAAAGGTCAGCGCGCGGGTCCAGATCACTTCATAGGACAGCGCCGCACACCCGGCCAGGGCGAACGACCACAGGACCCGGCGTACGGTCCTGTCGTCGTAGAGAGCGACCGCGGGAGCCGTATCTCGTGGCGAGCTCGACGACGCCTCCCGAGCGTCTGGCGCCTCGATCCACCGCTGTCCGACCCACACCACGAGGGCAATTGCGAAATTCAACGCGGCCCCGATCCACACGGTCCGGGACAAGCCGAGGGAACCAATCAACATGTAGCCGGCCATGAAACAGCCGAGCACGGCGCCGCCGGTGTTGAGCGCGTAGAGGGCGCCGACATTCCATCCCAGCGTGGCGGAACTCTGCACCAAGTATCGGCTCAGCACCGGCAAGGTCGCGCCCATCAAAGCCGTGGGCACGCATAGAAGACAGAAGGCGAGGAGAAAGCGCACGAGGCTGAAGAGCCAGAACGAAGAAGACAGCGATTGGTGCAACAAGACGTAGAGAGGCGTCAGGGCCTGGAGGACTACCGGGAAGAGGAGGGCGCTCAGACCAATCCCAGCCTCGAGACCCGCGTAAACGGCGAGAACACGCCGCCGGCGATCGATATACCTCCCGATCCAGAAACTGCCCATCGCGAGTCCGGCCATGAACGACGCGAGGACCGTGCTCACGGCAAGGACCGTATCGCCGAACAACAGATGGAGCATACGGGCCCACGCCACTTCGTAGAGCAGGCCGCTGATGCCGGACAGGAAACAGAGGGCCAAGACGACGCGACGCCAGATCCGGACGAGGAGAGCGGATGCGACAATCGCCATGGCTCCATCCAAGTGACTGCTTCCCCAGGACACGTCATCGTCGCGGAGCCCCAACGCACGCGCCGCGCCCTGAGCTGGTCGCACAACTATAGCCGAAGTCGCGGCGGGACGATCCTTCGTCCCCTGCTCATCGACGACCCAGACCGCATGCGTCTGATCCGCCCAGTCGACTCCCAGGTAGTAGCGCGGCAAAAACCGCGACAGGATATAAGGCGACGAATAAACCTCTGCGTGTCAACAGCTTCGATCCCAACATCCGAATCTGCATCCATATGCTAGGCACCAATAGAAGCACGGCCACCAGCAACAAAACGACTTCTCGTGTTCCTATGAGTCCTCCGTTTATCCATACCGACCCATTCGGCCTGCTCAAGTTTTCGAGCTTTGGGAGTTTTCAACTTAGGGCAGTTGCAACCCCGGCGGTCCTATGCTGCGGCGTGCAAGGGAACCTTGGGTATAGACTAGGCACGACGCAAACCTCGCCATCAGCGGTGCAGCTACAGAGCTACGCTAACGTCCACATGCTCAGAGGATTCGGACTGTCGGCAGGACGAGGAGCACAACTCGGTTTCGCCTTTGCCGATGTCGAGGAACTTCCCCAGCTGAGGGAGTTGGCACTGGACACGCCGTGGTTCGGTGTTTCGTTTCTCTTCCGCAAGGGAGGGTTCCCCATTCCTGTAGGTGGAGCCATTGGCGGTTCGTCTTGGGGCGGGTCCGCGACAGCTTCACACCCCGACTGGCCTGGTAAGGAATGGACCCTCCTTTGGGGGGTGCCTGGCGCCGGAAACGCAATCCTCTTGGGTCGACGGAAATGAAAGGCTGGTGGATCCTGGGTCGTGAGCCGGCCAAGCTCGTTATAGAAGCTCCCGGGTCGGGCACGAGTGCGCTACCGCAAGTCATGCGGACGTTCGAGAAGTTCGGGACCGCTACTCAGGAATTGAAGAGCCAGGCACTCTCGGCCGCGCTCCCTGCACGAAAGCTACTGGGGTGGGAGTACAGCAAGAAGCACTGCATTCCGTGCACGATCGAGCTTGTCCCGCCGCGCGCGGCTCAGGGCGAGAGACTGGTGGTGACTTGCGACGTTTCCCTCGTCCGAGGGCGAAAACGCCCCTTCGGATACGTGTGGTCGTCAGTCACCTTGGTTATTGGCATCATCGCTTTGATCATCGGACGAGGAATGACGCTTGACGGTCTGGCGAATTTTTCTGGTGGCCTTCCTTGGACCGTGGGTGATTCTTCAGCTCGCCTTCTTTCTGGACTGCTTGAGGTCCTGTCAAGAAGTGTGTAAATGAGATCAGGCGGCGGCCTTCTCATCGCGCCGGTTTACTGCACGTACTCCGTTGACGTACTCGACACCGTGCGCGACATCGGGGAGCAACTCGGGCGCATCGAGGCGCCGGAAGGTGTGCTCGGCCACGAGCAGCGTCTTCCAGATCACCGCGGTCGCGTTCTCCACCTTCTTGAACCGCTTGGCCGCCGCCGTCCGCAGCCGCACCGCCGCGAACGGCGACTCCACCGGGTTCGTGGTCCGCAGGTGCTTCCAGTGCTCTTGCGGGAACTGGTAGAAGGTCATCATCCGCTCCCAGTCGCGGTCGAGTCGGCGGCCGACCTCGGCCAGCCCACGCTTGGTGCACCAGGCCTGGAACGCCTGCTTCTGGCGCTCGGCCTCCTCCCGCGTCGTGGCATACGGGATCTTCGTCAGCAGACTGCGGGCCTCGGCCTGCCGCGTACGCGGCAGCTTGTCGAGCACGTTCATGATCCGGTGATTCCAACACCGTTGCTCGGCCGCCTCGGGGAAAATGGCGGTCAGGGCCCCCCAGATCCCGAGATGGCCGTCGCCGATCACCACCTTCGGCGCGCGCAGCCCGCGCCGCTTCAGATCCCGCAGCAGGGCCGCCCAGCTCTCCGTCGATTCCCGGTACCCGCTCTCGACGGCCAGGATCACCTTCCGCCCATCGCGCAGGCCCGCGAGCACGACGAGCATCGCCGCCTTGTCCTTCTCCAGGCCGGCCTTCACATAGATGCCGTCGACCCAGAGATAGACGACCTCGAGGTCGGCGACGGCGCGGGTCCGCCAGAGCTCGTACTCGGCCTGCCACCCGGCCTTCAGCCGCGCGATCGAGGCGGCCGACAACGGCGCGCCGTCCCCCAGCAACCCGCGCAGCGCCAGATCGAAGTCGCCGAGGGCCAGGCCATGCAGGTACAGCTCCGGCAAGAGTCGCCCGACCTCCTCAGTGTGTCGCTTGAACGCCGGCAGCAGCCGACTCTCGAAGCGCTCGGTCAGCCCGCGCACCCGCGGCCGGCGCACGGTGAGCGTCCCGCTGCTCAGGCTCACCCGGCGCGGCTTGCCGAAGCCATTGCGATAGCCCGCCGCCGGATCGACGGCCTCGCGCCGCTCGTAGCGCCTCCGGCCCAGCAGGCCGTCCACCTCTTCCTCCAACAGCCGTTGCAGGAGCTGCTGCATGCTCTGCCGCGCGAACGCCTCCAACGTCTCCCAGGTGGGGCTTGACGTTCCTACGGTCTCGGTGCTCTTCTCTCTCACAGGCGGTGTCTCCTTCGTCGGGCGTTGACGCGCCCGGATTCACTTGCGCGAACCGAAGGTTACACCGCCGTCACTCGTTTACACGCCTTCTGACCTTACCTCGCTTCTGACTCAAAGCTGCACTCTGCACGGCCCACTCGTGACGGGCTGGGAATGTTCTTCCCGGCCCGTTCTCATTCACTCGATCCCCAGGCCCGATGCCCGCGAGTGACGATCTGGTGAGCCGCGTTATGCCGCGCGGGTGCCCATTCCTCGTGCGGTGACTTCGGTCGGTAGTCGCCGTGGGCCAGATCCTGGCTCGTCTGCTAAGACTCCCCGGCATCCGTCCCCACGAGGTGCCCATGCGGCTGATCGGGCTCGCCGTCATTCTCGCTGTCGGCCTCGCACTTGCGCCGCTCCCGGCCGAGCAGGCGGAGAAGCAACAGTCAACGGACTTCCCTGGTGGCGTGGCGTTTGTCGAGCGCATCGACGAAATGACTGACGAGAAGCTCTGCTCGCTGCATACGCCGCGCCGATGCGGGGTGCAGCGGCGAGCGTATCCGGGGTAGCGTTCCGTTGTCGGTTCGAGTCCACGGTATCGAGTGCGGGACCGTGACGGTGGGGACTGGCAGGGTCCGG
>Ga0209701_10002558_pt1 | contig 11830 bp, 17 predicted proteins | sample CZO8metaG_4_FD_188356 | JGI IMG/M metagenome (GOLD analysis project Ga0209701, IMG submission 188356) | Vadose zone soil microbial communities from the Eel River Critical Zone Observatory, Northern California, USA - CZOApr15con2H3.8 metaG... | ecosystem: Environmental > Terrestrial > Soil >...
GTAGATGGCCGGTCCTCACCAGGGTCAACCCGTGCTGGAAGCAGGCGAACGCCTGGATCGTGCGCGTGCGGCGATGATCCTGGTCCACGGTCGCGGTGCCAGCGCGGCGGACATCATGACCGTAGCCGCCGAGGTGATGTTCCCGGGCGTCGCCTACCTCGCGCCACAGGCCGCGGGTTCGGCGTGGTACCCGAACCCCTTCACCGCGCCGCTGGAGGACAACGAACCCTATTTGAGCTCGGCGCTCGAGCTCCTTTCTTCGGTGCTGTCCCGGGTTGAGGCGAAGGTCTCGGCCGAGAAGGTCGTGCTGCTCGGCTTTTCGCAGGGGGCGTGCCTGACGCTGGAGTTCGCGGCCCGCCACGCGCGCAGGTATGGCGGTGTGGTCGGCCTCAGCGGGGGGCTGATAGGGCCCGACGGCACCCCGCGCGACTATCCAGGCGGCTTTGACGGGACGCCGGCATTCCTGGGTTGCAGCGACGTCGATCCCTATATCCGGAAGGAGCGCGTGAGCGAGGCCGGCCAGGTCTACGAAAGAATGGGGGCGCAGGTGGTGGTTCGACTGTACCCGGGCATGGCGCACACGGTCAGCGCAGACGAGATCGAAGCGGTACGGGAGATCGTCAAGGCCGTTTAGGAATCGGGGCGGCGCCGCGCAGGCAGTTTGCTGGCCGCCACGCTCAGCGCCTCGAGGTCGCGCTTCGGGAGCGCCACCAGGTCGCGAGGTGGGGTGTACTGCGATTCGAGGAGGTCGGCGCGGATCCTCCTTCCCTTGGCCGTGAGCACGACGGCCTTGACGCGCCGGTCGCCTTCCTTCGCGATTCGCCGGGCCAGGCCCTGGTGCTCCAGCCGGTCCACGAGCCAGGTGGCGTTGGATGGATCGCAAGCCCACTCTTCGGCCAGGGTTCGCATCGACCGGCCTGAGCCGGGATCGAGACTGGTGAGGGCGCGGCTCTCGGCGGGGGTCAGGCCCAGGCGGTCGAGCACCGCGACGCGCTCAGCGGCGGTCGCGACGATGTAATCGAAGATATGCCGCCAGGCTTCGGCGGCGGCTGATTCCTTGGCGCTCGGCTTGGTGGCCACACATATAGTTTAGCGTGTTGTATAGTTGAATCAATTCAACTAATAAACGCTGGGAGGTCGGATCGATGACGAGGGCAGCCACTGTCGTACACATGACCCTGCGGGTGTCAGGCCTGCTGCTGATACTGCTCGGCGTGGGAATCTGGACTGGTCGAGCCGACCAGGTGATCCCAGTCCACGAAGTCATCGGCTTCGTCCTCGTGTTGTCGCTCTGGACGCTTGCGTTCATCGCCGCTCGCGCAGGAGTAGCGATGGGCTGGGTGGCGCTGGCGGTGGTCTGGGGTCTGATCGCGCCGATCCTCGGGCTCACGCAAGAGCACCTGCTCACAGGCGATTGGCACTGGACGATCCAGGTACTCCACCTGCTGATCGGCCTGGGCGCGATCGGGCAGGGAGAGAGCCTGGCCCGGCAGATGCGGCTCGCAGCCGCCCCGCAGGTCAAGGCGGCTTGACCGCAGGCAGGCTCCTTGAGGGCAAGGTTGCAATCGTCACCGGCGCGAGCCGCGGCATCGGCGCGGCCGCGGCCCGTGCCTTTGCAGACGCCGGCGTCTCGGTCGTGCTGGCGGCGCGAAGCGGCGAGGCGATCGCGGCCATCGCCAGTGAGATCAACGCGCGTGGTGGCCAGGCGCTGGCGGTGCCAACGGATGTCACGCATCCAGGTTCCGTCGAGCAGCTCGTCGACCAGACGGTCGCCAGGTTCGGGCGCCTGGACGTCGCGTTCAACAACGCCGGAGCCGGCCACATGCCGACGCCGCTCGCCGACATCTCGTTCGCAGACTTCGAGGCGGGCCTGAAGGCGAACCTCTTCGGCGCCTTCCTCAGCATGAAATACGAGATCCCGGCCATGCTCGCCTCGGGCGGCGGGGCCATCGTCAACATGTCCTCCACCGCCGGCCTTCAGGGCGCACCCGGCATGGGGCCGTATTCGGCGGCCAAGCACGGCGTCGTGGCGCTCACGAAATCAGCCGCCCTCGACTACGGCAAGCAAAACATCCGCGTCAACGCGATCGCACCGGGACCCATCGTCAACGAGCAGATGAGTCATTTGCCCGAAGACCGTCTGCAGGCGATCGCTCGGTTCATTCCGCTCGGCAGGCTCGGCCGCGTCGAAGAGGTCGCGCGCGCGGCGGTATGGCTGTGCTCGGACGAGGCCTCCTTCATCACCGGCGCGGTGCTGTCCGTCGACGGCGGCCGCCTTGCCGGCGGAGCAGGGACCTAGCACGAAATAGGCTCGGCCGAAGAGACCTTCTAGCGACATATGGACTACGGCCGCCCCATCCAGTTCGGCTATTTCATCCTCCCCGACGCCACCCAGCCGCTGCGGGCGCTCGAGCAGGCGGTCCGGGCCGACGCGGCGGGCATCGACCTGATCGGAATCCAGGACCACCCATACCAACACCGCTTTCACGACACCTGGACGCTGCTCACAGCCATCGCCGCGCGCACCAAGCGGGTGACGGTCTTCCCCGACGTCGCCAACCTGCCCCTGCGCCCGCCGGCCATGCTCGCCAAGGCGGCAGCATCTCTGGATCTGCTCTCGAACGGGCGCCTCGAGCTCGGGCTTGGCGCGGGCGGGTTCTGGGAGGCGATCAAGGCCATGGGCGGCCCGGCCCGAACCGCCGGTGAGGCGGTGAGCGCGCTCGAAGAGGCGATCGAGGTGATCCGCCTGGTTTGGAGCGGTGGGCGGGGAGTGCGGTTCGACGGGCGGTTCTATCAGCTCGCCGGCCTGAATGCCGGCCCGCCACCTGCCCATCCAATCGGCATCTGGCTTGGCGCATACAGACCGAGGATGCTCGCGCTCACAGGCCGCGCCGCCGACGGGTGGGTGCCCTCACTCGGCTACCTGAAACCTGAGGACATGGACGAGGCCGGCGCGCACATCGACGACGCCGCACGCGCCGCGGGCCGCGATCCCTCGGCGATACGGCGCGTTCTCAATGTCGGCGCAGATCTGACCGCCGAGGACTTCGCGACCCTGGCGTTGGAGCATGGTTTCGACACCTTCATCGTCGGCGACGCGGGAGACGCCTTTATCGAAGAGGTCGTGCCGAGGGTTCGCGAGCTGGTTGACGCCGCGCGTGGATCAGGCTGAACTGGTCGGCCTCCTTCGCGGCGGTGTCGACGCGAAGAGAGGGCATTGGGCCGACCTAGGAGCCGGCGAGGGAGCTTTTACCCTCGCCCTCGCCGACCTGCTCGGGCCCGGCGCGCACATCACCGCCGTGGACCGAGAGGCGGGATCCCTGCGCGCGCTTGCTGACGCGATGGGGAAGAGGTTTCCGGCGACGCAGCTCGATGTCGTCAGAGCCGACTTCACCCGTCCGCTTGCGCTCGCGGTCCTCGACGGGATCGTCATGGCCAACTCGCTGCATTTCGTGCGCGACAAGAGGCCAGTGCTGGCGCAGGTGCAATCGATGCTGCGCCCGGGCGGACGGCTGATCGTCGTCGAATACGGCTCCGACGGAGGCAACCCGTGGGTGCCGCACCCATTCACCTATGAGCGGTGGGAGCAGATGGCGGCTGACGCGGGCTTCGAGCGCACGCGCCTCCTCGGCACCGTGCCGAGCCGCTACCTGGGCAGCATGTACTCGGCGATCACTTACGCGCCTCTTCCCACGAAAGTTGATTGAACGCGTAGTAGACGGCGTTGAACGCGTACAGCGCGACCACCAGCCACGTGTTCACAAAGGCGAGCCCGATCGAAACCGCGTAGATGACGAGGCCGAGGGCAAACCGCGGCAGCACAGATCCGGGCCGCGCGCCCTGGATCTCGGGTCGAAGCAGGTTCGGATGCGTGAGCGCCCACGCCACCAGGCACTGGAAGGCGACGGCCATGAGGGTCATGACCACCGCATAGAACGCGGCCGCGACCGAGCCGTTCTGTCCCGAGTTCAGGTAGCGGCCGAGCAGCGCGGTCGGGTAGGGGAGCAGCACCACCGTGAGCAAGAGGACCAGGTTGATGAACTGGATCGTGCGGTCCACGGCTCGCAGGTTTCGGAAGATCGTGTGGTGGTTCACCCAGACGACACCCACCGTGAGGAAGCTGGCGACGTAGGTGACGAGCTGCGGCCATTGTCCGAGAACCTTGGCCAGCAGCTTTCCGGACTCCACCTCGGGGACCGTGAACTGCAGCACCAAAAGGGTGATCGCGACGGCGAAGACGCCGTCGGAAAAAGCCTCGAGCCGGGATGTGTTCATGAACTAATTCACCTCCCCGGCTCCCCACCGTGTGGGGAGCTCCCCGCCGCGAAGCGCCGGGGTGAGGGGACGGGGAGGTCGCCGGGGCCCCTGCGGGCCCCGGCGGGTGGGGAGAACGGAGTTTGCTATGTCGTTATTAGAAGACTTGCGAGGTCGAAGACGGCGCGCTTGGCGTGCCGGCGCCGTGGCGGCCGCGTCCGCGCCGCCTCAACCACCGCCCGATCATCACCCGGCGATCGCCGGACGACCGGCCGCCACCACCCGGGTTGAACCGCTTGGTCACGCCGCCCAGCTTGGCGCCCCAGGTGACGTACTTGTGGAAGCGCTCCTCGGCCTCCTGGGCGATCCCGATCCTGTCTCCACGAGTCTCCTCGCGGAAGCGGGCGATTCGCCCCGCCGCTGCGCCTTCCTTCTCTTCGGGCGTGCTGCCGAGGTCGACCTCGGGCAGCGAGCCCAGGACCACGATCTGGTCGTCCTCGACCGTGACCTCCGTTCCCGTGAACCAGCCGTCCGGGAGCCTTCCGGCAAACCAACCCTTGATCGAACCGAGCTCTTTTGCATCCATGATTACAATATTACTCAGCAAGTGACAGAAAGCAAGGCCCCAGCCGGCCGGTAAAGTGCGAGAGAGCAAATGTCGATGATTGGGCCAGGCAGCGGCCCGCCGATGATCCACTGGTGGCTCGGGCGCCGGAAGGCGGCCGACACGGGCCGCGCCAACAGCGGCCTCACCGGCGACGCCGAGCCGGAGCTTCCACCCCAGCCGGAGGGCCCAAAGGACCTACGCGGTCGCTGGCTCAACTTCAAGCAGTCCGTCACGGGCACCACCGCCGCTCTGCCACGCGTCCTTCGACTGGTGTGGGACGCGAGCCCGGCGACCACGCTGGCCCTGTTCATCACGACCGCCATCGCCGGCGTGATTCCGGCTGCCTCCGCGTACACGGCGAAGCTGCTCACCAATGCGGTCGTGCAGGGCATCGCGATCCACAACTTTCACGTGCCTGATCGCGAGACGCTCGGCTCGATCGGCGGCCCGAGCGGGCTCGGGCCGTGGCAACCGCCTGTCCTCACGGCGGTCCAGGCCATCGTCTTCCTGGTCATCCTCCAGCTGGCGCTTTTCGCCATCTCGGCGCTGCTTGGCACTGTGCGCAACATCACGCAGCAATTGCTCCAGAACGAGGTCTCGATGCGGATCCAGCTCATGGTGATGGAGAAGGCGGCCTCGCTCGACCTCGCGTTCTACGAGGACCCGGCCTCCTACGACCTGCTGCGGAGGGCCCAGACCGATTCCATCAACCGGCCGGTGCTGATGATCTCGACGGCATTCGGCCTGGTCCAGACACTGCTCACCTTCGTGACCATGGTCGCGGTGCTCCTGGTGGTGAGCCCGCTGCTCGCGCTGCTCGCGCTCGTCACCCCGATTCCCGCGTTCATCGCCGACACGCGCTATGGCTGGCGCGGCTACAACATCGCCCGCTGGGGCTCGCGCCTGCTGAGGCGCATGACCTACCTGGTCACTCTCGTCACCACCGACAGCTATGCGAAAGAGGTGAAGCTCTTCGGCCTCGGCGGCTACTTCATCGACCGCTACCGGCTCATCGCCAAGGCCTACTACGGCACCCAGCGAGCCCAGGTCGCGCGCCGCTACATGACCGGGTTCGCCTGGGGCAACCTGAGCACGATCGCTACGTCGCTGACATACCTATATGTAGCGCTGCAGGCGATCATCGGCAGGCTGACCCTGGGGGACCTCACCCTCTACACGACGGCCGCCTCCTCGGTGCAAGGCTCCATCCAGGGCATCCTCGGCGGCTTCTCGGGGATGTACGAGCACAACCTGTACCTGAACAACCTGTTCGAGCTGATGGAGACCAAGCCGTCGATGCCGGCGTCGGCGGCCGCGGTGAAGGTCCCGCAGCCAATGCGCGGCGAGATCCGATTCGACAACGTGACCTTCGCCTACCCCGGTGCCGAGGCCAACGCCCTGACGGACCTCAGCTTCACTGTGAAGCCGGGCGAGACGCTGGCCATCGTGGGCCGGAACGGCGCCGGCAAGACGACGCTGTTCAAGCTGATCTGCCGCCTGTACGACCCGAACGCCGGCCGGATCCTCATCGACGGGATCGACATCCGGGACTTCGATCCGAACGAGCTCCGCGCCCAGATCGGGGCGATGTTCCAGGACTACGTCACCTACCAGGCGACGGCGGCGGAGAACATCGGGCTCGGCAACGTGCAGGACATCAACGACCGCGAGCGCATCGAGATCGCCGGCGCTCAGGCCGGCGCCGCCGAGCTCATCTCGGGGCTCCCGGAGGGCTACGACACCGCGCTGGGCAAGTGGTTCGACCAGGGCGTGAACCTCTCGGGCGGCGAGTGGCAGAAGGTCGCGCTCGCGCGAGCCTTCATGCGCGACGCGAAGATCCTGCTGCTCGACGAGCCGACGTCGGCCCTCGACGCCCAGGCAGAGTACGACCTGTTCGAGCGGCTGCGCTCGCTCACCCGAGGCCGCACCGCCGTGTACATCTCCCACCGCTTCTCAACCGTGCGCCGCGCCGACCGGATCGTCTTCTTAGAGCACGGCCGCCTGGTCGAGGAGGGCACGCACGCCGAGCTGATGAAGCTCAACGGCCGCTACGCGCGCCTGTTCCGCATGCAGGCGTCGGCATATACGGGCGAGGACGTCGTCCCCGAACCTGAAGATGTGAAGGTGTAAGGACCCGCCTAGTAGAGTGTCGGCGCGATGCCCCTCCGGTTCGTCACGCCGATCCGGGTGGGCATCGTTCTCGGCGCAGCCACCACCGCCGCCTACCTGATCGGCTCCGGCCGCTCGTTCGGCTACGACGCCGCCGCGACCTTCGCGAACTTCGTGGCCACCCCAAACCTGGTCGACGCTTTCGCGGTCCATGCGGCGCTGCCCAGCATTCTGCTCAAGAGCATCGCGTCCAACGACCACGTGTTCCTTTCGCTCATCAGCCACGCCATCTACTCGTTGACGGGCTCGCGGAGCGAGGCAATCTACCGGCTCGTGCCGGCGCTGGCGGCGGGGGGGACGGTCGGCGTTTCAGCGGCGGTCCTGTCGAGGCGTTTCGGTTTGATCGCCGGCGCCTGCGCCGGCCTGTTCATCGCGACCGACCCGCTCTTCGTCGACAACAGCCGCGACCTGCGGGGCTACAGCCTGGCCGCCCTCCTCGCGGTCCTGGCCACAGTGGTCCTGTCCATCTCGCCTCCCCGCCCACGACGTCGCTTGATCCTGTACGCGATCCTGCTCGGCCTGGCGATCGCCACGCACGTGTTCGCGATCGTGGTGCTCCTGGGGCACGTGGTCTGGATCGTCATGCGGAGATCGCGGCCCGAGCTCATCCGCATCGCCCCTGCGTGGATCGCCGCCTTCGTGATCGGCGCGGCGGCCAACGCGAACATCGAGGTCATGGAGTTCGTCCAGCATGGCTTCCCGCCGAGCCTGTTCGACCCCACTTTCCCTCGTGACCTCGTCCTGTTCCTGGTGGGCGCGCCGGTACTGCTGCCGGTCGGCCTCTGGCTGAGCACGGCGGGGCTGGGCCTCTGGGCGGCGCGCCGCGAGCCGTGGGTTTGGGCGTCAATCGCCGTCGTCGCCGCGGTGGTCGGCATCCTCTGGCTCGTCCTGCAGCCCGCCTATCTCTACCCGCGCTTTTTCATCTTCCTGGTCCCCGGGGTGGCCTACCTGATGGCGGCTGCCATCCAGCGCTGGAAGGTGCTGGCGCCGGTCGTGCTGGCCGGCGCCGTCGCGGCGATCGTGGCCCAAGCGCCGGATTACACGCAGGACCCGCTTGCCTTGCCGCAAGCGGCGGAGGCTGCGGACCGCGCGCAAGCCGGCGGCGGCACCGCCTGCGTGATCCATGCAGACGAGCAGGTCCTGGCCGCCTATACAACGAGGTTCACCGTGGTCTCGACCGCCGAAGAGCTGGATCGGTGCACCTTGGTCGTCGTCGTGAGCTGGAACGTCGATCTGACGCTGCGCGACCTCGCCGCGAAGGAGTTCCCGCGCCGGACGGCTCTACCCGCTTACTACCCCGCCGTCGTGCTAGAGCGCTGAGTCCGAGCGATTACCAGCCGGCGTGGGTGTGGTTCAGCTGCAGGACTCGAACCGCGCGGCCGCGCATCCGGTCGCAGCGCCAGCAGAAGACAACGGCGTCGATTCCCCAGGGCAGGACCCCCTGCAGCAGTACCTCTCGCTCGCGACGGTGCAGCAGCCAGCAGACGATATAGCTCATGGAGCCCGACGAAGCTAACACGGCTTCGCCGACAAAGCAAAGGAAAGACGGTTAAGACTTGGTGAGTAGGCGGTCGATCTTGGCGGCCAGGATGAAGTCGTTCTCGGTCAGGCCGCCGGCGGCGTGGGTGAAAAGGTGGACTGTCACGGAGCCGTAGCTGACCAGAAGGTCGGGGTGATGGCCCTCCGCCTCGGCGACCGCGGCGATCTTGTTGACGAACTCGACGCCGGGCATGAAGCCCCTGAACGTGTAGCGCTTGGTGAGCCGCATATGGCCGTCGGCGTCTTCCACGGTCCAGCCGTCGACCTGCTCGAGGAGCTGCCCGACCTCGTGGCTGGAGAGGGGCGGGGTGCCCGGCTCGCACTTCACGCAGCGCCGCTCGTGGAGTGGCTTGGTCTCGGACGCCATGGGGATGATCGTAAGGCCTTGGGTAGAATGGTCACTCCCGCCGGGCGCGCAGGGCGCACTGTCAAGGGCGGCTAGCTCAGCGGGAGAGCGCTTGCCTCACACGCAAGAGGTCGTTGGTTCAAACCCAACGCCGCCCACCACCGTTCGTGGCCCCGTCGTCTAGTGGACTAGGACGCAGCCCTCTCAAGGCTGAGATCGCGGGTTCGAATCCCGCCGGGGCTACCACTCCCCTCCTTTGCAAATACCGCACGTCTGGCGCCAAACGTTCGCATCACGCACGCATCAAAGGCCTGTCTGTCACCAAACGGGCGTAATTCCGGCCCGGAAGCTGGCCTCCGCCGCGTAGTAGCCGTAGGCCAAGGGCTCCTGCTTTTCCCAAAAGTAAGCAGATCCCAGACAGATCAGGCCCACAACCGAGCAGACAAGCGGAGCAAGGGACCCAATCCATCCCGGCCGGCGCAGGTACATCAGTCCAACGAAAGCCGCAATCAAAGGCAATGAGAACGCCTCGAAGAACGGATCCAAAGGCGCCACTGTCAACACCCTGAGGCCAATAAAGAAAGCCGACAAGCCGGAGTTGAGATCGATGGGATAGAGGCCTGGGCTCGGAACGAAGAATGGGAACAGGTGCGCGATCATGGCAGCGATTAACGCGGCCGGCACCAGCGCGTTGATCGCGCGATCCCACCAACGCGGGCCAGGCGTCATCGGGTGGATGAGCCGACCAACCCCTGAAGCCCCCGTATCGACTCGATCATCCCGAGATGGCGGCTCAGGTGTTCGAGGTAGATGAGGACATTGTCGAGAGTCGTGTCGCCCTCCGGATCATCCTTCGCGACCGCCAGGAACAGATCATCCGGAATCAGCTGAATCGCCTCATCGGCGTATGCGAAGGCGAGTCTTGCGTAGCCGACGACGTCCGTCTGGTTCGGGAACCGCATCTCTTCCGCGGCCTCGTCCGACATCTGAGTTCCGGTGTCGCGCCGGCCCATCGAGTCGGAAGGCAGGGACCATCGATCCGCCAGCGACTCTCTCTCCCATACCTGTGCACGGGGATCGTGTGCCAGGGCCCTGTGAAAGTAGGAGGCGAAAACGTCGTCCCAGCGGGCGGCGTGCCACAGCTGCCAGGCGACCGAGTGAAGGCTTGGACCTCCGCTCCACACAAATTGCTCGGGAGACAGGTCTTCCGACACCTTCAACAACCTTTCATGCGTGAGCTTGTAGAAGCGTAAGAGCGTCTCGCCCAGGGAACGCGGGTGCGCCGCCATCAGGCGGATCGACCTTTATCAAGCGCCCGGCTGCGGACCTCCTTGAGGCGAGTAACGATGAGCTTCTTGACGAGCGCTGGCGGAAGCGGCTTATCGATCGAGAAATGCAACGACCCCGGCGTGCTCTCGTAGCCGGCCACATCATCGGAGAGCTCTCCAAATAGCGATCCGCTGTGAGGCAGATACGCGAGGTGGTTCTTGAAGGCGGCGAACCCGGCGATCACCTTTCCCTCGAGCCGGAACGCCGGCATGCCATACGAGATGCATTCCTCGGCGTCCGGAATGATGCCGCGGATGATGTGCCGCAACTTCTGTAGAGTCGTCCGCTTTGGCTCATCGAGCGCGGCCAGGTATTCGTCGATTCCTCGAGGAGCCACGTACCTATTTTGACTATCGTGAGGTCGATCGATGAGCAAGGTTCTGATCACCGGATCATCCGACGGTCTCGGCCTGATGGCCGCACAGCGATTGCTGGCCGCCGGCCACGATGTGGTCGTCCACGCCCGCAACGCGGGACGGGCTCGTGACGCGCAGACCGCGGCGCCGAAGGCACATGGCGTGGTAGTCGGCGACCTCGCGAGCATCGCGGAGACCCGCGGCATCGCCGATCAGGCCAACCCTTTAGGGCCGTTCGACGCCGTCATTCACAACGCTGGAGTCGGCGCCCGGGAACGCCGAATCGAAACGGTCGACGGTCTCGAGCACATCTTTGCCATCAACGTGCTCGCCCCTTACTTGCTCACCGCGCTCATAGAGCAACCCAGGCGCCTCATCTATATGAGCTCTGGCATGCATCGCGGTGGCGATCCCGACCTGACCGACCTGCAGTGGAAGCGCCGGCGGTGGAACGGATCCCAGGCGTACTCCGACTCCAAGCTCTTCGATGCAGCGCTGGCATTTGCGTTGGCGCGGCGCTGGCCGGCGGTGCGGTCCAATGCCGTCGACCCGGGTTGGGTCGCCACCAAGATGGGCGGGCGGGGCGCGCCGGACGATCTCGACCTCGGTTCCGAAACGCAGGCGTGGCTTGCGGTCAGTCAAGATCCCGCCGCCCTGGTCAGCGGCGCGTACTTCTTTCACAAGAGGCGGCAGGACACTATTCCTGCCGCACGCGACGTGACCATCCAGGATGGGCTGCTCGCGGCTTGTGAGGAGCTAACGGGCACCCCGATGCCTGCAGGCCGCACCTGAAGCGGTTGTTACGTTGCCTCAGGCGGCAAGGGAACTGAGTGGAAGAGCACAACCTTCCACGCGCCGCGCTCGCGTCGGTAAACCATCGTAGTGGGCGCTGAGACGTGTTGGCGTTTCCCTTCCAGCGTGTAGTCCTGCTCGATCCAGGACGTGACAATGCCCGTGTCTCCTAGAACGTTTGACTGGACGTTGCCGACCATCGTGTGTACGTCCTCGACCGCCGTCACCATCTGCCGGATGTAAGCCCCAAGCTCGTCGATGCCGCGCAGCCACTGGCGTGAGATCTCGTCGACCGATTGAATGTCTTGCGCGGATGCTCCGATCACCGCCTCGGCGTCCTTTCGGTCAACGAAACCGAAAAACTGCATTGTTGCCCGTTCCAGCTCATCGTCCATGTCGCACCTCCTGAATTACCTCTGCCCCGAATCTAACTGTCGC